>ENA-OQHD01000867-OQHD01000867.1-human-gut-metagenome-genome-assembly--contig:-NODE-867-length-9870-cov-3.903213_pt1 | contig 9870 bp, 13 predicted proteins | sample MGYA00242560_ERZ504711 | MGnify/ENA primary metagenome ERZ504711 (study PRJEB26092, sample SAMD00036198) | human gut metagenome | host: Homo sapiens | study: EMG produced TPA metagenomics assembly of the... | reverse complement strand
GGGGTTTTTCCAGCAGTACGATAGTTCCCGTCTACTCAGATTTTCATAGGGTCAGACCCCTAGAGTTGCGTGGACCAAAGGCTCTGGGCGACATCCGGGGCGTGACCTACATATACGGAATGTTCTACCGCTTCGGACTGATTGATGTGCCGTAAACGAGGCAAAGCAGAAGATAGGATCAACTTGCCATTTGAGTTCCCAAATGGTAAAATCAAAATGCACTGGGATATAATATCCTTTGCCTGTTAATGTAGCTTCGGAAAGGGCGTGGAAGAATGGCAGCGACGTTAAAACTTCCGGTTGGTGTCGAAGATTTTAAGGAAATTCGCCAACAAGGTTTTTACTATATTGATAAGACAAGACTGATTGAACAGCTTCTTGACAGCTGGGGAAAGGTAAATCTTTTTACAAGGCCCCGCCGTTTTGGTAAGACCTTAAATATGAGTATGCTCCGAAACTAACGGATAATGAAAAACAAAGATATGGCGCGCTTGTCCGAATGCAGGACGGAAAATACGCAATGGACGAAGATACGCTGGAATCGGCACTTCAGACATTGCAGAACAGATTATGTCATCGACTGGCTTTTGGGATGATGTCACTGTGTAAAAACTACCTCAAAGATCGTTCCACCGGACGGGCTGGACTGAACGGTTATTTTGCCGTCATGTACGCGTACGATTTCACGAACTAGGGCCAGCCCAAGGCCTACTCCGCCGAGCTGGCGGCTTCTGGATTTATCTACACGAAAGAATGGTTCAAATATGCGTTCTTTTAATTCAGCCGGGATTCCGCTTCCGGTATCTTCTACGGACAGGCAGATGCTTTTTCCCTTCCGGTATGCGGTTACGGTAACCTGTCCGCCGAAATGGTTGTATTTGATTGCATTCTCAACAAGATTGTATACCATCCGGTAAATCAAAATGTCACTTCCGACCATAGTGGTATCTTTACAGTTCCCGATCAGTTTTATCTCCTTTTCCTGGGCAAGCGGTTCCAGATCTACCATTACTTCATCGACGAGGGCGTCAATGGCAATGGTTTCATCCCTGCTTACTGTTTGAAGCTCACTCATATCGAGCAGTGTCTTGACCATTTTGCTGAGTCGGCCGTTTTGCTCCGTCACCATTTTCAGTGTTTGTAAGGTGTCGGCGTCATTGCCCGGGTGCGGGGTGGAATGGTATAAATCGAGCTGTACCTGAATGACAGACAGTGGAGTGCGAAGCTCGTGTGCTGCATTTGCCGTAAACTGTCTCTGGATTTCAAAAGCATCTGCGAGACGTTCCAGCATCTTGTTATACGAAATACGAAGCTGGTTCAGCTCTTTTACTTTGTTTTCTTCAATGCGCGAATCGGCCAGATTCTGTGCCTGCACCTCCTCGATTTTTTCGGAGAACTCACGAATGGGCCGAAGTGCATGGCCACTGATAAAATAGGTAGCGACACCGCCAAGAAGGGCCAATAAGGCGGAAAGGATCAGGCTGTTTCTTTTGTAGTCTGCTTTATTGTTGTACACCTGAACAGAGAAATCCCTGGCAAATTCATCCCACTTGTCCTCCGGAATGCTGATATAGATTTGATCGGAACCGTCTGCGGTACCGTCTCCGCCCTGATCTCCGGCATCATCGCCCCTGGCATCTACGGTCTCCTGCAGGGAATCGATATAATAAATTCCGTTTTTATAGACAAGCAGGGTCAGACATCCACAGATGACCGCAATATACAGGGTAATGATACAGGTAAGTCTCCACTGCAGTGATATTTTTTTCATCGGTCGGACTCCTCTCGTATTTGATATCCTTCGCCTACTTTATTCAAAATCGGATCGTATCCAAGTACCGCCCTGAGCTTTCGCCGAAGCGAAGACATATGTACGCGGATGGATCCGCTGAAGCTGTCCACGGAGGCATCCCAGACATGCTCGATCAATTCTTCCTGGCTTACCGGTCTGCCAAGGTGGAGAAGCAGATATTCCAAAATTCCGTTTTCTTTTCTTGTCAGGGAAACCAGGGTTCCGTTGGCATAGGCCTCTCGTTTGATGGTATCGAATTTGATCCCGCCACTTTCCAGACAGACATCCTTCTGCACAAATTTTCTTCTTGTCAGACTGCGGATCCGCGCTTCCAGCTCCTGCAGATGGAACGGCTTTTCCATATAATCATTTGCCCCGGCATCGAGTCCTTCTACTTTGTCTGCAATCTGTCCTCTTGCAGATAAGATCAGCACCTTCGTTTCTTCGTTTTCCTTTCGGAGCTCTTTTAGAAGATCCATTCCGTCCATGCCGGGCAGATTGAGATCCAGGACAATCAGATCATAATTTTCTGCCAGGATGCATTCCAGAGCCTCCGCCCCATCATAGCAGGTATCTACCTCGTACCCCGGGCGGCGTACAGACTTCTGGCAACTGTGTCACACATTTGTTTCTCATCTTCCACGATTAATAATCTCAAAATTTTTTTCCACCTGCCCATTTCTTAACAATGATTTTACAACAGCTATTGTATAATATCAGAGTCAGCTGGTCAATCAATAAAATTCAAAGGAGCAACCACATTTTGAAATGCAGAAAAATATCTCAAATTGTTCTAGTTATCACAGGCATAGCGATGATGGGCTATGGCGCCGTCAGAGGGGAAGCGGCTGCTGTGCTTGGGAAAGCAATTAAATTATGTCTGGAGTGTGTCGGAATTGGATAAGAAAAAAGAAGTTACGATCAAAGAAAATAGCCGGAATACGCGGGTGGATCCAGGCAGCGGCCACACTGCTTACCAATCCTCATATCCCCAATTTTTTTCCAGGGCAAAATATATCAGGGCAAAGCGAAAACGGTATGCGTACCGGGACTAAACTGTTATTCCTGTCCTGCTGCGACGGGAGCGTGCCCCATCGGAGCCTTTCAGGCGGTTGTCGGATCATCCAAATTTAAGCTTTTCCTACTACATAACCGGGTTCCTGATTTTACTCGGCGTGACACTGGGAAGATTCATCTGTGGCTTTTTTGTGTCCGTTTGGATGGTTTCAGGATTTGCTTCACAAAATCCCCGGAAAGAAATTCTCTACGGCCAGACTGAAGCCGCTGCGGTATCTGAAATATATCATCCTTGTTGTTTTTGTGATTCTTCTGCCGATGTTTGCAACGAATTCGATCGGGATGGGAGATCCGTTCTTCTGCAAATATATTTGTCCGCAGGCGTTCTGGATGGGGCGATCCCGCTTTCCATCGGAAATGCCGCAATCCGGTCTGCACTGGGCAAGCTGTTTTCGTTTAAATTCGGTATTCTGATTACGGTTGTCGTGCTCAGCATCTTGTTTTACAGACCCTTCTGCAAATGGATCTGTCCTCTTGGGGCAATCTATTCCTTATTTAATAAGGTAAGCTTTTTACATATCACGATTGAAAACAGCAAATGTGTCGGATGCAATCAGTGTTCCAGGGCATGTAAAATGGATATCGACGTGTGCCGGACCCCAAATCATCCGGAATGCATCCGATGCGGAGCCTGCATCAAGGCCTGTCCGAAGGATGCGATCCACTATCAGTTTATGGGAAAAACGTGTCAGAAAAAGGACACCGGAGAGAAATCGCGAAGCATCGAAGGATGAAATGACAAGCCAGACTCTGTGAATTTATCGACGGTGGATTAAAACAATACTATTTTTAAAAGGAGCCATAACTTATGAAAACCAAAAGAACTTTTATCCCTGTTTTTACACTCAGCGTAGCATTATTACTTACCGCATGCAACGGAAAAGAGGCTGCAGACACAAAGAAAACGCAGACAACACAGACGGAATCCGGCACAGAAGCTGTTACGGGATCTGTTGCGGAATCCGGAACCGAAACGGCAGGGGCTTCCGGCACAAAGCTGGACGATTTATATCAGCAGGAAAACCAGATTTTTGCAGATCATGCGGATGTATGGAATAAGGTGTTTGGCATGATGAATAAAAGCACGGCTGATCCGAGCGGAAATTATGGGGATTATCTGGCAGACACGGTTGAAGCCAACAAGGACTCTTTTTCAGAGGACGAGCTGAATACACTGACGGATGATATTGCAACGATACGAAAAATCGAGGAACAGATAGCGGAAATGGAAAATGGCAATACAGCATCGGAAGATAGCAACGCGAAAAACGATTCCGAAGAGGCATCTCCGTTCCGGGATTTTTCGGGTCAGGATTATGATGGCAACACAGTTGACGAAAGTCTGTTTTCCAAAAATGCGGTAACGGTCGTGAATTTCTGGTTTACCGGCTGCAAGCCTTGTGTTGCTGAGTTATCCAAGCTGAACGAATTAAACGATGCAATCAAATCCATGGGAGGCGAGGTTGTAGGCATCAACACAGAAACCTTCGACGGAAATCAGGATGCGATCAAAGAAGCAGCAGCGGTTCTTGAAAGCCAGGGTGCGAAATACCGCAATCTTTCCATTGACTCTGCTTCCGCTGCAGGAAAGTATGCTTCCGATATTATGGCATTTCCGACCACAATCTTAGTCGATCGAAATGGAAATATTGTGGGAGAACCGATGCTCGGCGGAATCGACAATCAGGAGAATTATGATACGCTGATGAAACAGATCCAGTCCGTGATTGATGCAGACAGCGCGAAGTAAGACGAGAGCTGCGGCGTTTTTTCGGGAGAGAAAATGGGAGTGCGAAAAGCAAAGTTACGTTTTTTCGCACTCCTTTTCATAACAAGATTTAAAAAAATTCACATTTACGAAACGATGTACTGTGCTGTACCTGTCCCGAAAAGCTGCTCGGTGCTTAGAACAAGAGCTGAGGTCACACGGCGATTCCCCACATATATGCACACGTTTTCGGAACCACCAGTAATCCGACCTTTGGCTTTTGATAGCAGCCATTTGACAAACAACAGCCGGGTTCCTGCTCTGCGAAAGGGCAGAAAATAAGGGAAAACATTTGCGCAATTGAAAAGGAGCATACCGCAGCAGCGATATGCTCCCTTTTGAACTACCTGGGTAAATATTATTCACAAAGTTTGGAGAAAGCGTCAGCTACGAACTGAACTTTTGTTCCAACGATAACCTGTACAGAGGTTTTGCCAGGTTTGATCACGCCTGCCACGCCGGCAGATTTGATTACCTTGTCGTTTACGGCAGTGATATCTTTCACTTCCAGTCGCAGTCTTGTAACGCAGTTATCAATGCTTGTGATGTTTTCTTTTCCGCCGCAGCCTTCCAGAATTTTAGCTGCGATTGCGGTATAGTTATCACTTGCCAGTTCTACTTTTTTCTCTGCTTCGAGATCGTCATCTTCGCGTCCAGGAGTCTTCAGATCCCATTTCTTGATAGCAAACAGGAATACGAAGTAGAATACGAGGAATGCTGCGATTCCAAGCGGAATGATCAGCCATATTTTCTGTGCTGCGGGCAGTGAGGATGAGAACAGGAGGTCCATAGCACCGGCGGAGAAGCTGAATCCTGCACGGAAGCCGAGAGCAACTGTGATCATAGTAAAGATACCATACAGTAATGCATAGATTACGTACAGAACAGGAGCAAGGAACATAAATCCGAACTCAAAAGGTTCTGTAACGCCACAGATGAATGCGCAGACTGCAGCAGAAGCTACCAGACCGATCGCAGCTTTTTTCTTTGCAGGTTTTGCACATCTTACCATAGCAAGTGCAGCACCAGGAATACCGAACATCATACAGGGGAAGAATCCGGACATGTACATACCAAGGCTCCAGGTTACATCAGCAGATGTTTCACCAGCCCAGAAGTGCTTCAAGTCACCAAGACCGATCGTGTCAAACCAGAATACATTGTTCAGAGCGTGATGTAATCCGGTCGGGATCAGCAGACGGTTCAGGAATGCATAGATACCGGCACCGACAACATCAAGGCTGACAATAGATTTACCGATTGCTACCAGAGCACCGAACAGTAATGGCCATACCAGTAACAGAACAGCAGATACAACGATAGAAACAACACCGGAAACAATTGCTACACAGCGTTTGCCGCTGAAGAAGGATAACCAGTCCGGAAGCTTGGTGTCTTTGAAACGGTTATAGCAGGCAGATCCGATGATACCGGCCAGGATACCGATGAACGGGTTTTCGATCTTGTCAAAGGCCAGCGTCTTTGTAGCACTCTCAGCGATGGACGGGATGATAGTTGTAACAACTCCGGTAGAAAGAAGTGTTGTGATCATCAGCCAGGATGCCAGAGCTGCGATTCCGCCGGTACCGTCATTCTTTTCTGACATACCGACACCAACGCCGATTGCAAAGAGGATTGCCATGTTGTCGATCAGAGCTGCTCCTGCTTTTACGAGAAACAGACCGATCAGGTTTACTACGCCCGAGATCTCGCCGCCCTGCATCGTTGCCGGACACAGCCGGTATCCGATACCCATCAGGATACCGCAGATCGGCAGTACTGCTACAGGAAGCATGAGGGCTTTCCCTAGTTTCTGAAGAAATTTCATATATTTCTCCCTCCTTAAAAATGATAATTTATATAACTGGATACCTCCAATTAGATACGTGAATTTACCGAATCCATCCAATATACTTACAAAAAGCAAGTGCAGAAAAGGACATTGAGAGTGCATTTCACAAAATGCAAGTGAGAAAAGACTTCAAGCGTACATTTCATAAAATGAAGAGGATGAAGATTCATCTGACGAAAGATCAAAAAAGGATCAGGAAATACTGAGAACGGCTTCGTCTAAGGAAATCTTCGCCCTCTTTTTTCCAAAGCTGATTTTCCCGTAATCATCGGTATTGCAAATCAGTACCGGAGTGACTGTGTTCAATCCGGCTCCGGTGATCTTGTCCAGATCGACATCCATCAGAAGATCTCCTTTTTTGACCTGATCGCCGGCTGCAACGTGTGCGGTAAACGGTGCGCCCTTTAGTGTAACCGTATCCAGGCCGATGTGGATCAGGATTTCGGTTCCGGAGCTGCTTGTGAGCGTGATGGCATGAAGAGTATCAAATACCATGGCTATTTCACCGTCTGTCGGTGCATAAATTTTTCCCTCAGACGGAATCACTGCAAATCCGTCCCCCAGGATTTTTTCGGAAAAGGTAGGATCCGGGACTTCGGAAAGCGGAACTACTTTTCCTTTGCAAGGTGCGTAAAGAACATTTTCTTTGTTCTTTCCTTTTAGAAAATGAAACATAAAATTGCTATCTCCTTTCGAAAATAAGGTGCGATGTTTTTTCCGGGATAGGGATCCGAGTTCATCTGTAATTACGTTGAGTGACTTTTTTGTGGAAAAAAATTTGGTATTTTACCCTTTGATCCGTTCTGTTTGACGTAAAAAGTCAACAAAATGCCGTTGGAAAAGGAAACAGAGTATTTATTAAAAACAAAATTGCATAATTCTACACGAACTTCTCAATAGATTATATACATAATAACTGATGCGTAAGGATTTGTAAATACTTTTTTTAGTATTTATGACAAAAGAATCTACTTTCAAAAGGAGAAAAAATCGGTAGTTTAACCAACCAATGCGTTACTGCGATAAAAGAAGAATATACACACATTGGGGTCAGACCCCATTACTGTTGTGGGAAACTTTTGGGCGGTTCCTGTTTTTTGGTTTGAAAATTCGAAAAATCTTTATACAATCTTAATGCCATGGAAAAGGTATTTATACGTTTTTAAAACGGAAGTCTCTAAAATAAGGAGGAATCAAAAAAGAAGGAGTAAAAAGAGAAATGTGGAGTATAAAACTGCGATACAGGAAACAATGGTCGTCGTTTGAAATTATCATTCTTGGATTTGCGGGGGTAATTCTGGCAGGAGCACTGCTTTTGATGCTTCCTGTGGCTTCGCGGGAAGGAAATGTAACGCCATTTACAGAAACACTGTTTACTGCAACATCAGCCGCCTGTGTGACAGGACTGGCAGTCAGAGATACAGGAAGCTACTGGTCCGTCTTTGGACAGAGCGTGATTTTGCTGCTCATTCAGATCGGCGGTCTTGGTGTGGTTACGATCGCTGTTTCGATTGCGATGCTTTCCGGGAGAAAAATTTCCCTGATGCAGCGAAGCACGATGCAGGATGCGATTTCTGCCCCGAAGGTGGGCGGAATTGTGCGCCTGACGCGTTTTATCCTCAAAGGAACCTTTGGAATTGAACTGTTGGGGGCGTTGTTTCTTCTGCCTGTTTTTTTTCGGGATTACGGCGGAAAAGGAATCTGGATGGCGTTGTTTCATTCTGTATCCGCATTCTGCAATGCAGGATTTGATCTTCTCGGAAAAACGGATCATCTGTATCCGTCCCTGACTTCTTATGTGGGAAATCCACTGGTTAATCTTACGATTATGGGGCTAATTGTAACAGGTGGAATCGGATTTCTGACCTGGGATGATATCTATACAAAAAAATACCATTTTCGTCAGTACTGCATGCAAAGCAAGGTGATCCTGCTTACAAGTCTGTTTCTGATTTTTGTTCCGGCGGCCTTCTTTTTCTTCCGGGATTTCGCTGGAATGCCGGTCAAGGAGCGGACGCTCTGCGCATTGTTTCAGTCCGTGACAACAAGAACGGCCGGATTTAATACGGCAGATCTTTCCGGGATGACAGGTGCTTCCCAGGCGATTATGATTGTTCTGATGATGATTGGCGGAGCACCGGGATCAACGGCTGGCGGAATGAAAATTACCACATTTGCCGTGCTGACAGCTAATGCGTCTGCTACGTTCCGTCAGAGAGAGGACACACAGATGTTTGGACGCAGGGTGGGCCAGGAGGTATTAAAAAATGCATCTACGATTCTGATGATGTATCTTTTTCTGGTGCTGATGGGAGGAATGGTGATCAGTGTGGCAGAAAATCTGCCGATTTCTGAGTGTCTGTTTGAGACAGCATCTGCTGTTGGAACGGTTGGCCTGACGCTTGGAATTACGCCGCAGCTCGGTGTTCTTTCGAAAGGAATTCTGATCGCACTGATGTTTCTTGGAAGGGTTGGCGGTCTGACGCTTGTTTATGCTGCGATGCCGGGGAGAAAGAGCGCACATGCAAAAATGCCGCTGGAAAAAATAAATGTAGGATAAGAAGAGAGGAAGAGAAGAGATGAAAAATATTTTACTGATTGGAGTAGGAAGATTTGGGAGACATATTGCCATGCATCTGAATCAGCTTGGACATCAGGTGATGGCGGTAGACCGAAATGAGGAACGGATCGATGCCGTGATGCCGTATGTGACAAATGCACAGATCGGTGACAGTGTCAATGCAGACTTTCTGCGATCCCTTGGTGTGGGAAATTATGATGTCTGTATTGTGACGATCGGAAGCAGCTTTCAGGATTCGCTGGAAACCGCATGTCTTTTGAAGGAGCTGGGCGCAAAATGGGTCGTGTCCCGGGCAGAACGGGATGTACAGGAAAAATTCCTGTTGCGGAACGGAGCGGATCAGGTTGTTTATCCGGAAAAACAGATGGCAAAATGGACAGCAATTCGTTACAGCTCGGATCATGTGTTTGACTATATTGAAATTGACAGTCAGTATGCGACTTTTTGAGGTTGAAATCCCGGAGAACTGGATTGGTAAAAAATGTCGGCCAGCTGGATATCCGGCAAAAAATACGGTATTAATATTCTGGCAACAAGAAAATATGGAAAAACAGATGTTGCGGTGTCTCCTGAGACAGTTCTGGATGGCGATGCTACCATATTGGTTCTTGGTGAATATAAAGCGATCCAGAAATGTTTTCGAATCTGAAAGAGAGGTGATTTCTGTGTTAAGTGTAGGACTGCTCTTCGTTACCCTGGTCGGTTTTTTGTCTGGAGGTGTGCTCGTAGATCAGATAGAGACATTTTTCACGGAAAACAGAAGAGAGGAACCGGAAACGGGACAAAATTTCACGGAAAAC
>ENA-OQHD01000866-OQHD01000866.1-human-gut-metagenome-genome-assembly--contig:-NODE-866-length-9899-cov-3.319996_pt1 | contig 9899 bp, 10 predicted proteins | sample MGYA00242560_ERZ504711 | MGnify/ENA primary metagenome ERZ504711 (study PRJEB26092, sample SAMD00036198) | human gut metagenome | host: Homo sapiens | study: EMG produced TPA metagenomics assembly of the... | reverse complement strand
AGTGTATAATAAGGATAAGTAATTACTACTGATACAGATACAGTAAATATGATACATAAAGGAGAGTGTTACCATGGTTTATTTATTAGCAGGTCCGAAAGGAACAGGAAAAACACAGCAGATGATCGAGCAGGCCAATGAGGCTGACGTAAAAAAATGCAATGGAAATGTTGTATTTATCAAAAAAACACACCGCGATACAGCAAGTGTAACATTTGATATCCGCACAATTTGTATGGATGATTTCCCGGCAATCACAAACATTGACGAATATATCGGATTTTTATATGGTATGTACAGTTCTAATCACGATATCGAGTATGTATTTATCGATGGTATCTTAAAACACGCTGATATCTCACTGGATAATATTCCGGCATTTATTGACCGCCTGAAACAGGTTTCCAAAGAATGTGAAGTTGAATTCTATGTCAGCATCAGTGCAAACAAAGAGGACCTTGCTGACGTAAATACAGAAGGATGCAAATATCTGAACTAATCTTTCTTATTGAGACAGAATGATCCGACAGTCCATTTTACAAATGGACTGTCGTTTTATGTCACAATAAGATATAAAAAGCAAAAAGGCAGGTCTGACAATCCTGCCATGTACAGGAGAGAAAACGTATGAGCGGAATTAAAGATGCAAAAAAGAAAAGGGCACGCAGAAGGCGCAAGAGACAGATTCAGCGTATCCTGCTGATCATTGCCATGATACTGATCCTGATCGGATTCCTATTCCTGATCCGGGCCGCAGTCCATGCTGTTGTAAATAAATTCACCGGTCCTACTGTCACAACCTCAGCAGACAAAACTGCCGCATTTCCCCCTAAAAAAGCTAAAAAAAACGACTGCCAAAAAAAGCAGGCCAAAAAAAAGAAATCTTCCAAAAAAGAACACTCGAAAAAAAGCAGTCTTCTCGGAAAAAAAGTCTTCTGCAAAAAGACACCCGTAGAATTAAAAAACGGTAACACTCAGTCAAAAAGGGAAAGAACAATACGGACAAGGTTTCTCTTACCATCAGCTCAACCGGAGACTGTACGCTTGGAACCGATGAAAGTTTCAACTATTCTACCAGCCTGAATGCGTACTATGAATCACATGGTGCTGATTATTTCTTCCAGCATGTCAGATCCATTTTTAAAAAAGGACGACCTGTCCATTGTCAATATGGAAGGAACTCTCACTGACGAGACAGCCCGTGAGGCAAAAACCTTTGCTTTTAAAGCTCCTGCCGAATATGCTTCCATCCTTTCCGGAAGTTCTATTGAAGCAGCCAATCTCGCCAACAACCACAGTCATGATTATGGCGAGAAGAGTTATACCGACACGATTTCCGCACTGGAGGATGCCGGAATTGCTTCCTTCGGTTATAACCGTATCAAGATTTTAAAGATAAAAGGTATAAAAGTCGGTGTCACCGGAATCTATGAACTTGCAGACCATCAAAAATCGTGCATCTCAGGTGAAGCAAAATATCAAAGCCCTGAAAAAACGCGGTGCACAGTCATCATTCGTGAATTTCCGACTGGGGAAATCGAAAGCAGTATACACCGGATGAAAAGCCCAAGAAGGCTCTCGCACATCTTGCTGTCGATGAAGGTGCGGATCTTGTGATCGGGCACCACCCACATGTACTTGAAGGTATTGAAGAATATAATGGAAAATACATCTGCTATAGTCTTGGTAATTTCTGCTTTGGCGGCAATTCAACACCAAGTGATACGGACAGCATGATCGTGCAGCAGACATTTACTTTTAATGAAAAAAGGAAAATTAACGAAAAGCAGTAAATTAAACATTATCCCTTGTTCTATCTCTTCTTCCAGCGGCTATAACGACTACTGCCCTGTTCCGCTTACCGGAGACGCAAAGCAGCGTGTACTGGACAAGATCTCGCAGTATAGTGAAGGATTATAAGATTATAATATCGACAGGTTATCGATATTAAAAAGCTTCGCAGGAATATGCATTGCACATACTTGCGAAGCGTTTTTTTCTGTCTTATTTTAATTTTTTATTATCCAATCAGCATCTCATAAATCAGGACCATCAAAGGCATCGTAATGATACAGCATATTACTGACATTACATTGATCACACTGGCGTATCTGGAATCCTTTTTCATAAATCTGTGCAAGCTGTGTGACCATTGCTGCTGCCGGGGCTGCAGTTGCAATCAGTACGATCATCAGAATATACTCCGCATTCGGATGTAACCCGGTCCGCTCCAGTCCCGCAAAAGCAATTGCCGCAATTAACGGGAACAGGATCAGCCGAATCATACAGATCAGATACGGACGCTTCTGCCGGAACACCCACCTTAGATCTACATCACCGATCACCATTCCGATCACCATCATGCTCGCCGGACTGATCATATCGCCAAACCCGCTGACACAGCTGTCGATCACTGCCGGAAGACGGATCTCCAGCGCAAAAAGTGCAATTCCTATTATCATTGCGATTACATTCGGATTACACAGAATCTTACGGATATTCAGGTTCTTCTCCTGCCCGATCAGATTTACGCCGTGTGTCCACATCAATATCGTCTGCACCAGAATAAATGCCGCCGTATAAAACACCCATTTCTCGCCCAGTACCGCCGATACCAGCGGAATCACCAGATATCCTGCATTTGTATAAATAATGGATGCCTTCTCTATGCTGTTAAAATGAATTATATATGATAATAATTCCGAACCCACGATCAGGATCACATGCACAATTACCGACATCCCAACCGCGATCATAAGCCCTTTTATCTTGTCGTCCGTCAGTTCAATCTGAAATGCATGTACGACTACACATGGATTGCAGATATACACAACCATATTTGAAATGATCCGGCTGTCTTCCGTCTTAAAAAGTCCGGCTCTGACCACTCCGAATCCAACCGCCATTGTCAGAAACATAGCTATGATCTGTTCCGCAAGAAGTATACTAATCTCCATGACTCTCTCATTCCTTATATCTTTTCGATAAAATGTATCACCAGCTATTATTCCTGTGCATCTGCCTCTTCTTTATCAGAATCTGTTTTTTCTTTTGCATCTTTACCGGTATTTAACTTTGTCACTGTATTGACATCCTTATCCTCTTTATACGTTACCGTCACCTGTTCTCCCAGTTCACATCGGATCACATCTATGATATCTGCTACTGATACATCATAGATCGCGTCAGAATTCTCCAACATCAGATAATAATGAGAATTTCCATTCAGAACAGCCTGCGCAATCTTCGTGATCTTTCCGGATACCTCTTCTTCCTTCCGCGTATCCTTTTCCTGTTCTTTCACACCATTTTTCAACAGTAATTCATTATAATTCTCCTGACACTGACTGACACTGTCACCAATTGCAACGATCTGATACTTCTGGACATTAACCATTGCATATTTCTTCACCAGACCGGCATCGTCTTTTAATGCGACAAAATAGGTCGGCTCACCGGCAATATTCAATAAGAGTGGGAATGTTGCCTGATATTTCAGGTTCTGTACCTGTCCTTCTGCCGATGACATGGCTGAAGATTCTGTCGCACCTTCTACTTTGTAGTATTTTGTCTCCATTGTGCGTTGATTTGCCAGAACAAATCCAACATTCGACTGATCTCCGTTAACAGATGTAACTCCGGTATACATCCATACATCATCATTTAATGCCAGATAGTTATAACCATCCGTTGTCTCCAGACAGTCTTTCTGACTCAGTACACTGTTAAAGAAGCCATGTTTCAATGTTCCGTAATAATCGAACAGATTCACCAGCAGGTCTGCGGAATATACACGATCTACCCACTGTGGTACATTTCCGACATCATAGGTCTTCGTCTTTCCTGTCACTGCATTACATATAACAACTTTTCCAACCGTCTCACCACCGAATAATCCGATGTTAAATTTCTTTACCGGAGCGATCCAGTACGGATCACCATTTTCATCAATTTCAAAACTTAATTCACCGTAAATGTATGTCGGATGTGCAAAATCGCAGATGGCGGTAAATATTACGGTTAAAATTGATCACTTGTTGTATATTTCATACCCTGTTTCAGTTTTACAAGCTCCGTAGACTGATTTGCCATATTGATCCGGATATACGCCGGAATTCCTTCCCCCTGATTCGTAAACCATTTGATCAGATTTGCATATTTTAACGGGGTAACACGTACCGGATTCCCCTTGTAGTTAATCTGACTGTAAATGTCATCTGCCTCAAACTGGGATACCATATCTACCATACTGCCCATCTTACGGTCACCGAGAAGTGCTGCCGTATCTTTATCCAGGAGCGGGATCTTGTCAAATGACAGTTCCTCTACATCTTTTGCAAATTCCCCTTCTTTGACCGTCATAAGTTTCTGGTATTTCTTTGCATTTACAACCGGTGAAGATAGCAGTGTTCCAAGCAGGTATACCACTCCAAGAACCACCACTACTCCAAGAAAAACTTTTACTACTTTATTTTCTTTGATCTCGTACCTGTTCATTTTCTTTCTTCCCAGGTACAAAACTGCCAGTATCACCAATAAGATCATGATGAAAAACCATGTCTCTGATGAATGGATATTGATAGCCGGAATTGCGGCATAGTAATAAATTCCAGCTATGATCACAACAACGGCTGCGATCATCATTTTGGTTTTACCTTTCATACTTCTCTCCTCTCATGCAAAAAAGGCCTGCCATTTACGGCTTTTCCTGCATCCTTTTATATATAGAAAATCAGACGGCACTAAAAAATGCCGCCTGTTATTCTAGAATTTTCTGCGCCACGCCGGTGCTGTAAACAGTACCAGGAACGGGAATATCTCCAAACGTCCCGCCAGCATGTCAAAGCATAATATTAACTTTTGAAAGCGGTGAAAACTCTGCAAAATTTCCCATCGGTCCGACCTGCGCCATACCCGGTCCGACATTTCCAAGTGTAGTAAGTACTGCACTGAACGTTGTCTCAAAATCCAAAATTGTCCAGAGAAACCAGCACAACTGATCCGATCAGAATACCTACATATGCAATAAAATAAATATAAATCGTGCGCAGCACATCTGAACTTACCATTTTTCCCGCCAATGCGTATAATACCCACAGACTTCGGATGAGCCAGCTGCACGATCTCTCTCATTTACACATTTCATTCCGACCAGCAAACGTGACACCTTGATTCCACCGCCGGTGGAAGATGCACAGGCTCCTATTACCGTCAGCATCATAAGCACCGCTTTGGAAAACATCGGCCATTGTGCAAAATCAGCCGTCGAATATCCGGTTGTTGTTATAACCGTAACCACCTGAAAAACCGCATAGCGGAAAGATTTTCCAATCGTCGGATATAACGAATGGATATTGAGCATGATCGCTACCGTAGCACCTGCAATCAGCAAAATGTATGTCCTGAGCTCTTCGTTTTTCAGGATAGATTTAAAATCACCCAATATCATAAAATAGAACAATGCAAAATTGACTCCAAATAATGCGCAGAAAACGGTGATCACACCATCGATATATGCACTGTTAAAATGTGCCACACTGTCCGCATAGTTTGAAAATCCACCGGTTCCGGCAGATCCAAACGAAAATATCATACTGTCAAACAGATTCATTCCTCCGATGACGAGAAATACCATTTCTATCACAGTAAGGATCAGATACATTCCATATAAAATCCTTGCGGTAGACATTGCTTTCGGTACTAACTTATCTTTCTCAGGTCCCGGCACTTCCGCACGCATCAGATGCATGGAATTCTTTCTGTCCAGAGATGTCACGACAAGCACAAAAAGCCAGTACTCCCATACCTCCGATCCAATGGGTAAAGCTCCGCCAGAACAACAGGCAGTGGGGCAATACTTCCACATCCGGGATAATACTTGATCCGGTTGTTGTAAAACCTGAAACTGTTTCAAAAAAATGCATCTACATAACTAGGTATATACCCGGAAAGGGTGAATGGCATTGCTCCGAATAAAGACCACAAAATCCATGCCAGAGCAACGATCACCATCCCTTCCTTTCCGTAAATCTGGCCATGTTCCGGTCTTTTTCTTCCGACTACCCAAAACAGCAGGCATAATATAACAATTGGTATCAGAAAGACAATTCCACATTTTTCCTGATATATAACTGCAACAAGAACAGGTACAAGCAAAAGAGCCGCCTCTACTCCAAGCATTCTACACAAAATATATCTTACTATTTTTGTATTCATAACTTTTTGTCCGTCTCCTTATTCTGTATATTATTCCAGGATATCGCTGAACTTATCCACATGATCCATTGTAACAACTACTACACTGTCCCCGACTTCCAGGTGATCTTCACCATTCGGGATAATAATCCGTCTTTTTCTTCCAATACAGGCAATCAGATTATTTTTCTTTGTCCGCAATTCACGGAGCGGTACATTCGTAAAACTGCATTCACATTTCACAATGAACTCAAGTGCTTCTACTTTACCACCCAAAAGCTGATACACGGATTCTACGTTTGCATTACTTGCAGATTCATTTCTTGCTCTTACATAACTCATGATCGCATCTGCGGTCGCACTTTTTGCTGACACAATAGAGTCAATTCCCAGTCCCTCTACCATCTGTGCACGGGAATCTTCATTTACTTTTGCCACAATTTTATTAACACCCTGCAGCTTTGCAAACAATGCCATGATAATATTCTCTTCATCCATTCCGGTCAATGCGATCAATGCATCTGCTTCATTGATCCCTTCTTCTACAAGAAGTTCATGATCCGCAGCATCTCCGTTAATAATCGTTGCTTTGGGAAGAAGCTCACAAAGTTCTTCACATCTCTTTATATTCTGTTCTATGATCTTTACCTGCATGCCGACCTGCAGCAACTGCATTGCCAGATAAAAGCATACATGTCCACCTCCACAGATCAATACTTTTTTTACTTTTGCATTTCGATGACCCAGTGCCCTGAAAAATGACTTCAGATTCTGATGCGCGGCAACGATATGCATCTTATCTCCTTTTTCCAGAACAAAATTTCCATCCGGAATATAGATCTCTTTTCCTCTTTTTACTGCACATACCAGGATTTTAATCTGGAACTTCCGGTATACTTCCGCAAGAGAAAGCCCTGCAAGTGCACTGTTCTCCCTTACGACAAATTCTACCAGTTCTACACGTCCCTTCATGAATGTCTCTACTTTACTTGTCTCCGGGAAAAGCAGTACTCTGGATATCTCATTTGCCGCCGCACGTTCCGGATTAACCGCCATACTCAGATGAAGATCCTCTTTCAACAGATCGATCTGTCGGTAATAGATTGGATTTCTTACACGTGCGATCGTATGTCTGGCACCTAATCGCTTAGCCAGCAGACAGCTCAACATGTTAAGTTCATCTGTGGATGCACAGGCAATCACAAGATCCGCATGCGGTACATCCGCCTGTCTCTGCACCTCTACATCTGCTCCATTTCCTGTAATACAGAAAATATCAAGTTCATTCACTGCTTCTTTTAATTTCCCCTCATTTTGATCAATCAAAACCACATCATAATTTTCTTCGGACAGCTGGGTTGTCAATTTATGACCAACTTTTCCATCCCCAATAATCACAATTTTCATTCCCTGACCTCACAATTATCCACGCATATCCTTTTTTGTCATCAAGATACCAGTATTTTAATACAAGAGATTATAGCATCTTTGTTTCAAGAAAAAAAGCCCTTACGGGCTTTTCTTCTATTTTAACATTTTCTTAACTGATTACTCCTCTTTTGCACGCTTAGCAATCTCTGCTTCCTGTACATCTGACGGTGCCTGTTCATAACGTGCAAATTCATAAGAATATACACCTCTTCCACCTGTCATAGATCTTAATACAGTACAGTATCCAAAGAGTCCCGTCATCGGGATATCTGCCACGATTTCCTGCCTTCCACCGGAAACCGGATTCATACCGAGTACACGTCCGCGTCTCTTATTCAGATCGCCCATAATATCTCCGGTATAATCATCCGGAATCGTAACCGTAAGAGACGCAATTGGTTCCAGCAATACCGGAGAAGCTTCCATGAAGCCTTTCTTGAATGCCTGGACTGTTGCTGTCTTGAATGCCATCTCGGAAGAATCCACCGGATGATAGGAGCCATCATATAATACGGCTTTCACACCGACTACCGGATATCCTGCAAGAGGACCTTTTACAACTGCTTCCTGCAAGCCTTTTTGCAACTGCCGGGAAATAATTCTTCGGAACAGCTCCGCCGACAACTTCTTCTTCGAATACATAAGGCGTCTCCAGATCACCGGACGCTTCGAATCTCATCTTGACATGACCATACTGTCCATGACCTCCGGACTGTTTCTTATATTTGGAATCTACGTCAGATTTCTTCTTGATCGTCTCACGGAAAGCTACCTTTGGTGTCTCCAGTCTGATCTCACATTTATAACGTGCAGCAAGTTTACTTGCTGTAATCTCCAGATGCTGGTCTCCCATTCCATAAAGAAGTGTCTGACGGTTCTCACTGTCATTGACTGTTTTCAGTGTTACATCTTCTGCCATCATCTTCTGTAATGCCTGAGATACTTTATCTTCATCTCCTTTATTGTTGCAGACATATTTCATATATGTATATGGAACGGAATATTCCGTCTTTCCATACAGAACCGGAGTATTACTTTCGTAGAAAAGTGTATTCACCCTGTCTTTTACGCCGGACAGCTTTTGCGATCGCACCAATATCACCTGCGTGTAATTCTGAGACTTCCACCGGTTTAATTTCCCTGCATCGTATATAATTTTCCGAGTTTCTGTTCCGTGTCATTCTCTGTGTCAAACAGTATATCCTCACCCTTTTAAGACACCTGAGCATACTTTTACAAATGAATATTTTCCAATAAACGGATCCACCATTGTCTTAAACACATACGCTGTCTTTACCTTTTGCAAAATCATAATTTGCTTCAAAAATATCATTTGTCTTGCGGTTGATGCCCACACAAGTTCTCTTATCCGGACTAGGGAAGAAACGCACAATGTCAGACAACAGATTTGCCACTCCCTGCGCTTCCATGTTCGATCCCATTGCAACAGGTACGATATCGCCGTCCATTACTTCGGTACGCATTGCAGAACGAATCTCTTCGATTGAAAATTCTTCTCCTGCAAAATATCTTTCCATAAAGTCTTCGCTCGTCTCGGCAACCGCCTCCATCAGTGAATCTCTTAAAAGCTGTAAGTTCGGCAAGCAATATTCCGGAATCTCACATTCCTCTCTCTGCCCGATTCCGGTATATCTTCTTCCCGCATTCTTGATGACGTTGATATACCCCACAAGCTTTTCATTCTCACGAATCGGTTGAAAATGCGGTGCGATCTTCTTTCCGTATCTTGCCGTCAGATCTTCCACAACCTGTCGGAAACTTGCATCATCCACATCCATCTCTGTCACATACACCATTCTCGGAAGATTATATTTGTCACATAACTCCCACGCTTTTTCCGTTCCTACTTCTACTCCTGCTTTTCCTGAAACAACAATTACGGCTGCATCCGCTGCACTTACCGCTTCTTCTACTTCTCCAACAAAATCAAAATATCCCGGTGTATCCAAAATATTGATCTTTGCTTTTTCCCACTCAATCGGGATCAGACTTGTACTAATCGAAAACTCTCGTTTTTGTTCTTCTTTATCAAAAAATCACTAATCGTGTTATGGTCGGTTATCTTGCCCATTCGATTGGTTGCTCCTGATACATAAGCCATTGCTTCGACTAAAACTAGTTTTTCCGCTGCCTCCGTGTCCTAAAAAGTACCACATTTCTAATTTCGTCTGTTCTGTAAACTTTCATATTTTGCTGCCTCCTTATTTTTGTAGTTTCTCATGTGTATATTGTACTAAAAATTCACTCAAAAA
>ENA-OQHD01000865-OQHD01000865.1-human-gut-metagenome-genome-assembly--contig:-NODE-865-length-9902-cov-2.352020_pt1 | contig 9902 bp, 9 predicted proteins | sample MGYA00242560_ERZ504711 | MGnify/ENA primary metagenome ERZ504711 (study PRJEB26092, sample SAMD00036198) | human gut metagenome | host: Homo sapiens | study: EMG produced TPA metagenomics assembly of the... | reverse complement strand
GTTTCCTTTGAATGGTCCATGCTGGTCCTTGCTTTTTGAATATTAGGCAACATCCTTATGCCTTGTTTATCCACCGCTTATCAAACAAAGCCCTTGCCGTACTGACAATATTGCTGGGAGTGGCATTGGCATCATTCGCCATTTTCGACATCTCCGGATACGGAAATATGGGGGTAGGCTGGACACTGGACGGAATAAACTTTGGCGGCGGATTGCTGAGGATGCCTTTTTCCTTTCTCCATGGGCATGCTTTTGTCGCGCAACTTCAAGCCTATCAAGGTGAAAGGTGCTTTCTGGATATGTGCCATTGCATTGGTTACCTTGTTTTCAGTGCCCTACTTGGAAGGTGCAACACCGGTCTGTACAAATGGCATTTATGAAGCGTTCTGTGTAATCATCGCTTTTCCGGTTCTCGTCTGGTTAGGAGCTTCCGGTACCACAACGGATAAAAAATTCGACCCAGATATGCAAGTTCCTGGGAGATATATCCTATCCAGTCTATGTGATACATTATCCATTTATGTACTTGTTCTATGCATGGCTCATCAAGAACCAGCTCTTCACGTTGGAGCAGACTTGGCAGGTTGCCTTGTGTGTTTACGCATGGAACATATTATTGGCTTATCTATGCTTAAAATTCTATGATGAACCGGTACGGAAATATCTGGCCAGACGCTTCTTGAGCAAAAAATCAATAAACAGTCCGTCACGGAGATTATGCTGATTCGCACAGATACAAATTCCCGATATAAATTCAATCTGCGCAAATCAGTATGATCTTTGTGGCGAACTGTTATTCCAGATAAAGCGGTTCCACTACTTCCATCACATTCTCATGGAACCACTCATCCAATTTTGCCTCTACCTTATCCTTTATCTGTGGAGTGATGTATTTCTTCATTTTCTTATAAGCATAGATTGCAGCAAATCCCTTCCCTACCATAAAGACTTGTCCCAAGAGGTCTTCTATACCGGCAGGAAACACAATGGCCACCAAAGCAATCATGATATTTGTCCTTTCACTCTCTGGAGTAGAATCAGTAGTCAGGACATAATAAGCTGTCAGTACGGGACGACCAGCTGCCCGACTACCTTTCTTTATATACTCCTCTACTTTAAGACGAATCTCGTCCATAGAAAAATTCATTTTCATATTCATAATCTCCTCTTTTTATTTATTAGACGCAGAAAGATGAAGTTTGGTTGCAAAAATCTGCAAATAACATAAAAATAGTTCTGTGGAACAATCACAGCCCCACAGAACTCTCATAAAACCATCTAATCTATACATGTAAATCTTACAATACTACAAATTTCACAATTTGTATATAATCAAGAACCTTATCCAAACTATAATTGAATTTCCTTACCGGAAACGATACATTTCTGTACATCTATTACCCCATATTTCACATCTATAAACGGCTTTCCTTCCTTAAGTCCAACATTACCAAAACCCGTTTCCGTAGACAAGAATGAAGTGAAATCATCTCCAATCCGCGAATCTATATACAAAATTTTGTCTACTGCATCATAGCGTATTCCCGTAAGGCCTTCTAGCATAGCATAACTGGCCATTGCACGAGCATACCATGCTCCACACTCATATTCATTAAACGGATTACGAACACGACCATTATAACGATCACGGCAAGTTCTCACTATTTCAAGCCCTTTTTCCACTTCTCCTTCAAACATAAGATGAGCAGCCACTTGATATTCAATTCCAGTCCACACTTCGTTACTGTATACAAAAGGCAATTTTAGCTTACCACCTTTCGGCCAGGTACAAAGTAATAATCCCCCATCCTCTCCCAATGCAAAGGTGGAACGTTGAGGGTTGACATGGTTACTTAAGCTCTTTTTAAAGTTATACTTATGGACAGAAATCAAATGACTTTTTACTTTCAGACGATCGACCACCTCCGGCATTCCACATACCAATGTCATCCAAGAGCCCAATATTCCGTCAGACAAACAACCTTTACCATACTGATATTTCGGACCTTCTTCTTGTAGGATTTTTAAAAGCTTCTGGCGTATAATGGGTCACAAACGATTGGGCATCAACTGGGTCTGGAGCGTCCAATCCAGTCCATTGAATGTTCTGAATAAAATACTCTCCATCAAAAAGGTTTTGCTCTCCAAATATGCTTTACTTTTATTCATCAATTCTTCATAACGGGAAATATCATCGCCTACCGTTTTACCCATCAAGCAAATAGCTTGTAATGCTCCTACATAAAAACTGGTAATCATCCCATTCGCGCCCCAAAACTCTATATCATACGTATTATGGTGAGGTTCTTCAACAGCTCCAACCTCTCTCGGATCCCAAGTACGGATACAATAATCCATACTTTTCTTCACAGCTGGATACATCATCTTCAGCCAATTTATATCACCCATAATTCTCCATTCACGATATACCTTCATTATACCTCCTAATTGCCCATCTGCCGCCGAATGAAAATCATGGACAGTAGGACTGATAGGCAGATTCGTACGGAACACTTGATGTCCCCTTTTATCCTGGCTCACAAAAAATTCTGTTTCACGTAATGTACGTTCTAATTTTGGGAAAAGATGAGATACAGCTTGCGCATAATTCCAAACATGCGTGCATGAACCATGACAAGAGCCCCAATTATCATGACTTCCCTCCCAATTCCACATACGCCCATCGTATTGGCGAAGTACTGTAGTAGATTTCAATATACTCAAATTAGCAGCAACAGCCTCCTTAACTTCAGGTGGAAGAGTAGAATCATAGAAAGCATCAGTGAACAACTGAGTATTCTTTTTTCAATGCATCATAATTATCCAACCAGTAGTTTGCAACATCTTGTATACTGCCAAACCTACTGCTATACCAAGGGCGGTAATTCCCTTCAAAATTATTCTCATAAGTATAACAGTTACTCAATTCATCTGGACAAACTGGTGCATCAGGGATATCAGTATCTGTACGTGGGATTCCACCTATTCGTTCTTGTGAATAAGGGACATGCCAAGCCATGTACAACCTTATATTACGAGTCTCACCAGGTGCTAAAGTAAACGGCACATATAACGAAGCTCCCACTGCTCCTTCCAAGCCTGCTGGATTCTCTTCCATTCTGCCCTCTTCCAAGTTATCCCAACAAATGCTCAATGGGTCGAACCAACCTCCACGAAACCAGTTATGATTAACTACCGTCTGGGGATTGTCAGTATAAATCATAAAATCACCTTGACAGAAAGGTTCATTCTCTGTGCCTGTCTGTCTTAGAATGAATCCATTCTTTGCTGCATCTATATACGCTTTACCTCTACCCGGAGTTTGCATAAAATTCATACTATTATATGAAAAGACGGCTTGTACTTCCTCATTACTGGTATTATGAAACTCATATTCAAACCCAGCAACCGGTAGACTTGAATTATCTTCATCCGTTGGTATAAATGGATTCCAGGCAACCAGTTTCACATCTATAGGGACATTCTGATCTGCCAACTCTACCTCCGCAAAAGGGAAACGTGACTGGAAACTATACTCCTTAAACCGGGGCATTCCCCATGAGCCGCCGTCTCCACGGCTGGAATTAGGAGCACCAAATTTTTTCCATTCTGGAACCGGCCCTTCCAGAATGCGTGTACCATACTCATAACCTTTCACATGAATTGCAGCAAACATCGTTGGTTCATTGAAAACATTCGGTCTATGACGTATAGACATATTACTCAATGCTCCTGTTCCTTCAATACAGAACATGCCCGTGCCTATACCTCCTATAGGGAAAGCTATTTTACGCGTATATTCACCTATATACTTCTCATTTATAGCCACGTTCAACCGCACTCTCATGATGCCAGCACCCTTGAAAAATTCAGTGCACAAACTACCAGACATTATTAATAAATATTTCGTCATAAATACTGTATTTATTATCATTTTTTTAATTTTGTATCAGGAGCTACAACTGTATAAATCAGCACTACTTTCTACCGGAAGAAACGGCGGAGATAACATTTTATATTTACTCCACTGAAAGATAAAGGTAACTGCAATGTATCCGTATAGAGTTTTCCATATAAACGAGGATCGGTACCATCTGTGGTATAATATATATCAGCACCCTCTACTGACGGCTTCAAATCCACTATCGCGTTACCGCCTCTAACAATAGCTTTATCCCAACCAATCGGTTCGGGAATACGGAAAGTAACCCCTTGTCTATCCAGTTCAGCCAAACATCCCGCTAATCTTTCACGGAAATCTGCATAATTCTTCTTTTCCGCAGGTGACCAACCTATTTCTGAAAGGGCCATAGCCCGAGGATATGCCATATAGTTCACTTTATCAGGATGATGTATAAATTCTCCCCAAACATTAGCTTGTACCCCCGATTATATAACCGCATTGCTCTTTTGTAAGCTTAGGCGTATAAGGTTCATAGCTGTAGATATGTTCCAACGTAACCAGTCCTCCTATATTTAAAATGGCTCATTAGTATAATCCTCACTCTGATAATAATCAATATACATATAGTTATTGGGAGCCATCACCACTTTATGCCCCATTCCCGCTGCAGCAATTCCACCGTTTTCTCCTCTCCAGCTCATTACAGCAGCATTCGGTGCCAGACCACCTTCTAAGATTTCATCCCAACCAATGATTTTTCCGCCCCTTCCCCGTTACAAATTCATCCAAATGATGGATGAAGTAACTTTGTAATTCATGTTCATCTTTCAATTTATTTTCCTTAATGCGTCGTTGACACTTCGGACATTCTTTCCAACGTCTTTTAGGTGCCTCATCACCGCCTATATGAATATACTCACCGGGAAACAAATCTATCACCTCAGATAAAACATCTTCTACAAACCGATAGGTTTCATCATTACCGAGACAAAGAACTTCCTCCTTAATACCCCAAGTTTCCGGTATCCGAAATGGTCCGCCCGTGCAAGACAGCTCCGGATATGTAGCTAAAACAGACATTGTATGTCCTGGTAAATCGATCTCCGGAACAATAGTGATGTACCTATCTGCCGCATATTGGATAATCTCCTTAATCTGCTCCTGAGTATAGAATCCTCCATGTGGAATACGATCTTGTTCTGTCGGATTATGCCCCCACTGAGTACTATTACGCCATGCCCCAATTTTGGTCAATTCTGGATACTTTTTTATTTCAATACGCCACCCGGCATCTTCTGTCAAATGCCAATGGAATCTATTTATTTTATAACGAGCCATTAAATCTATATACTCTTTTACATATTCCACTGAGTAAAAATAACGTGCAACATCCAACATCAAACCACGATAACCAAAACGGGGTTCATCATTTATCATAATATACGGAAGCTGTATGCATCCATTTCCCTTATCAACAAGTAACTGCTGCAATGTCTGAATTCCATAAAATATTCCAGCTTCACTTCCCTTGATTGTTACTCCCTTATCATCCACAACTAATGAATATGCCTCTAAAGGCATTTTCTTGTCTATCTGCAAATGAATGGCATTCTTTCCTTTCGATCCTTTCTTCAAAGTCACCCCAAACCGTCCATCTAAATAATTATTAAAGAGACTGACTGTTTTGGTAAGCGCATCATTACTGTAATTTATACGTGTATCGGCAGATACATCCCAAGAACCTTCTCCCATCACCATTTCTTTTGGCATAGGAATTACTGACTGTGCATTACAAGGTAACGTACCGAGAATAATACATATTACCAATATGTATTCCCATCTGATTTCGTGTTTAATCATGACTGTAATTCAATTTTATATCTATATCCTTTTGTTTATTCACCTTGATATTTACTGTCTCGAATCCTTTGGCAGAAACCGTTAGCACATCGTTTTCTACAGTCAGAATGGAATATCTTCCGCCTTCCTTACTTATAACCGTTCTACCAGAATAATTAGATTTGATTTCAATTCCACTTATAGGGGTTGCTTGTACATCTCTGACACAACCAGCAACCTTTATCTTTCTTCCTGGATTCTTCACAATTTCATCCATGCAGAAGTCGTTATGACCAAGACTATTACTAGTCACCGGCTGTCTGCCAACAAAGATTGTCCTTCGTAATCTGATATCATCTGAGGCTGTTCCTATCTGTATTTCATACTCCCCTTCTTCTACTACTTTTTTCATGCTCAAATCATATAAGGCCAATTCTTGTATTGGTAGCTTCAAAAGCAACTGTCTGCATTTCGCCTGGTTGTAAGTAATGGTTTTCGAGAATGCCTTCAGTTGCTTGACCGGAGTCACAACCGAACTGACCACATCTCGAACATAAAAGCTGTATCTACCTCCTTTCCCCGCTACACTAACCCGTATTCTTCAAAGATACACTGACAATCAAGGTATCAGATGATGTAATAACTCTGCAGAATAATGAGCATTCAAATACTCAAATGTAGTATAACTCAATCCATGGCCCAAAAGACCATAACGGAGCTGGTGAAGGAAAAAACATGAATCACGTCCAGGTTCATTTGGTCTACCAGGACGACGATAGAATCCTTTGTCCGTTGGCAAATGATTATCAAAAAACCGGTAAATGTCCTACGCTCTGCGGAAACGAGAATGGAAGTTTGGCTGAAGGATTAATATTTCCCAATAACATATCAGCTATTGCATCTCCAGCTTTCTCACCACCGTACCATTGTACAACTATGGCTGGAATATGTTCTTTTATCCAAGAAATAGAAAAAGGCTTACCTGTAACCAATACAACTATAACAGGTTTTCCTATTGCATAGATTTCTTCCACCAATTCTTCTTGTACACCTGTCAGATCCAGAGAAGAGAGGTCAAACCCCTCCCCACATGTAGCATCTGAATAGTCACGTGCCAGTGAAGCACTAGAAGAACCAACAAATACAACAGCCATGTCACTCGCTTTTACAGCAGCTACAGCTTCATCAAATCCGGATTTATTATCTGTAATAAGATCACATCCTGCCGCATAATTTATTTTTCATCTTATTTCCAACCCGTTTCTTTAGGCCTTCAAGTGGAGTAACCCCATCTTTATTACTCCGGCTCCATGTATAATCCCCGAACTGTACTTGATTAGCATTCGGCCCAATCACTGCTAATGATTTTATTTTATTCAAATTTAAGGGTAAAAGAGTATTTTCATTCTTCAATAAAACAATCGATTCATCAGCCACTCTGCGCGATAGCTCCACCGCTTCTTTAGTACGCATGGCTACTCCCGGCATGTCAGCGCCCTGATATGGATTCTCGAACAATCCTAATTCAAATTTAACACGTAAGATACGTCCAACAGCCAAATCCACATATTTTTCATCAAACCTGCCTTGCTCTATCAATTGCTCCAAAGCCCAATAGCAATTACTGGAAGCTTCCAAGTCCACCCCCGCAGTCAAGGCTTGGATAGCCGCTTCACTATCATCCTTAGCTGTATGCTGAAAATCCTTCAACATAGCCACTGCCCCCCAATCGGAATATACATATCCTTTGAATCCCCATTCATTGCGTAAAATATTCGTCAGTAAATAAGAAGAAGCAGAATTAGGGATGCCATTCCAAGAATTATAGGAGGTCATCACCGCCTTCACTTCCGTATTCCGAACAGCCATCTCATACGGCTTGATATGGATATTACGTATATCCCGTTCTCCACTCTCAACTGAAGCCAAGTTCAGCCCTCCCAAAGGAGCTCCTCCCGGTCCAAAAGGTTTCAACATTGGAGATATTCCTCCGTCAATATAACCTTTCACTTGTGCAATCCCCATCTGTCCCACTAGCCAAGGATCTTCACCAAACGATTCCTCAACACGCCCCCATCGCAAATCCCGAACAACATCCAATCCTGGTGAAAGAGTCTGAATTACCCCTTGGGACCTTAATTCTGTAGCAATTGCTTTAGTCATCTGATAAGCCAAATCTAATTAAAAGTACTACCAACGGCTACAGATTGAGGAAAAATGGTAGAACCATCATGTACCGAGCCATGTAAAGACTCAGTTACTGTAAAAACCTGGGATTCCCAAGCGTGTCTCTTCAACCATATATTTCTGAATTGCATGAAATGCTTTCCGCACATTTTCACCAGTAAGATTGAATCCCTCAATACAGCCGTAACTAATATCACCAGCTGCATCTCTTAATTTTTGGTAATCCACCTCTTGACCATTGTATAATTGATAACCATGCAAATGACTTAATTGTGCTAATTTTTCTCGTAATGTCATTCTGCCCAATAAATCTGTAACCCGTCGTTCAACAGACATACTAGAATCCTTGTACACCGGAATGCATTGAGCCATGGAATCTACGGCAATAAGAACCGACAATATAAAAGGTAATAACCAATTTTTTCAAAATCCTATCTTCAAGTAACATATTTCAGTAATTCAAAAAGTAAATATAAATATCAATCTTATGGTATAGCTTGATGGTCTGTATCACGCATTCTATACCAATCAACCAACTTTTCTTTCTCTGGTAATTTGAACGCCAGAGGTACAGCTTTGTCTTGATACCAGAAAGCCGCCGAAGAGAATTTAAAGGGCCGGGTCTGCTCCGGTTTACGGGGATTTATAAAATCAAAAATAAAACTTTCATTGAAACAGATTGCATCTTGCTCATGATAACGATACATACTCACCATCGAACGGAGCGGATCCTTTATAGGAACTCCATGCAACTCTCCACAGAATTCACCTTCCCTAAAATACCAGCCACCATTAAAATAATCTTCAAGTCCAGAACCAACTATAGTCGGTACACTTTTGTCTTCCGTATCGATATAAATAAACTCGGGTGCTTCCAAATATCCCAAGTAGTTTGGAAGCCAACTCTGCATGGACAAGGAACAGCCAATAAAATGTCCATGTCCTTTAGTCTGCAATATGGTTAATGGTTCATAACCAGGATTGGTACCAGCATTATATAAACAATGGAATCGTCCCATACCCTCAGGTAAACTCTCCAATTGATCATAATTGGCATTTAAGAAAACGCTTGTAGTCAAACGGTGATGAAGATTTTCCACTTCTATCCTTACCTTTTTAAATGGCATCGGAAAATAACAATAGAAACCTCCACTGGACATACCTATATATTTGGACATATAATGCTTATATTCACAATGCCCTATACCAAAGAAGTCACCAATCGGACATTCTACAGAAGGATAGTCCTCACCATCCCAATAAATACGCAAAATCAGCATTTTCAAAATAGTAGGATCAGGCCACCGCTCCTTACTTAAATCCCAATTTTCCCAAAACCAACCATTAATAGTAAACCACATACGGGTAATTACACCAGGAGAAGTGTGATCTACCAGTACAGATTTCTCACCCGGTCCAACCAAATGGGCTTTAATCTTAGTATTCAAGTCAAAAGTCGTAAACTGACGAGATACAGCGTTACGCATAGTATGGATAGATGTAAAAGCAGAGGTTTGAATGTCTCTCCGTTCTTTCTTGATGGGATTCAATGCATGCCCTACACCAGGTAATGCTGCCAATCCTACGGCACCTGCCATAGTAGCCAATGCTTTACGACGAGACATCTTTTGAGGGCTGGAATCCATATTGCCCGGAATTTGTTTTCTCTTCATCATATTATGTATTAACAATTATCCTTGCGGTTCAATCTCTAAAATAGAGCCTTGTATATGTCTAGTACCTTTGGCTCTGTCAAAGTTTATATAGTATACCACCAATACCCTCTTCTCATCCAGCTGTACAGCCCATGTATATCCGACATCTCCATCATCCGCATCATCTCTTATGATAATCTCAGGAGCCGTGGCATAATCTGTACATTCTGCATTAAGAATTCTGGCTCTAACTCCACAAGGTTCATGACGATAACCATATGTCAACAAAACTCTATTGTCTGGCAGCCTCATTGCCT
>ENA-OQHD01000864-OQHD01000864.1-human-gut-metagenome-genome-assembly--contig:-NODE-864-length-9904-cov-2.970032_pt1 | contig 9904 bp, 12 predicted proteins | sample MGYA00242560_ERZ504711 | MGnify/ENA primary metagenome ERZ504711 (study PRJEB26092, sample SAMD00036198) | human gut metagenome | host: Homo sapiens | study: EMG produced TPA metagenomics assembly of the... | reverse complement strand
CCGTAAACTTCGTCGGTAGACACTTGATGGTAACGAACGCCTTTGCGCCAAGTGGGATAACCGGACTCGTCCTTGCCCGTGACCCAGGCACGGCGGGCGGCGTCGAGCAGGTTTTTGTGTACCCAGGATGTTGGTCATCAGGAAAAGCTGGGGATTCTCTATGCTACGGTCTACGTGGCTCTCGGCAGCAAAATTTCACTACGTAATCGAATTTATACTTGGCAAACAGTTCGTCGGCAAGCACGCGGTCGCAGATGTCACCTTTTACAAAAAAGCAACGTTCATCGTCAATGTCATTGGCAATGGTGCCCAGATTGCCTGCGTAGGTCAAGGCATCCAGTATCACCACTTTAATATCATTATGTTTTGCCAGGATGTATTTAATATAGATTGGCGCCGATAAAACCGGCGGCACCGGTTACGAGATAAGTCTTCATGAGAATTAAAATTATAAACTTAAAAATTAAAGTCAGCGGGCCTTTATAGGAGAACTATTCTCCTTCTCCATTTTTGGGGAACAAAGAGTTCATCGCTTCGATTCAGCCAGTTCCATCAGGTATTTGCCATATTCGGTCTTGCCAAGCTGTTCACCCAAGCGATACAGCTGGTCTACATCTATCCAGCCCTTGCGCCAGGCAATCTCTTCGATACAGCTCACGCGGAAGCCTTGACGGTTCTGGATGGTGGCGACAAAATTGCTGGCTTCCAGCAGGCTGTCGCAATTGCCGGTGTCGAGCCAGGCAAAGCCACGGCCGAAGAGCTCCACTTTCAGTGTGCCCTCGTCCAGATAGAGACGGTTGAGGTCGGTAATTTCGTATTCGCCGCGAGCAGAGGGCTTCAAGGAGGCGGCTTTCTCTGTCACGGTGGAGTCGTAGAAGTACAGTCCGGGGACGGCATAGTTGCTTTTAGGATTGGCAGGCTTTTCTTCCAGCGAGACGGCTTTGCCGTTGGCATCAAACTCCACTACACCGTAGGCACGGGGGTCCTTGACGTAATAACCAAAGATGCAGGCACCCTTGTCTATGGAAGCGGCACGCTTCAGCATGGCGGAGAAGCCTTGACCGTAGAACATGTTGTCGCCCAGAATAAGGCAGCCCGGTCCGCCGTCCAAGAACTCTGCACCCAGCACAAAGGCTTGTGCCAGTCCGTTGGGATTCTCTTGTATCTTATAGGAAAAGGACATACCGAGTTCTTCGCCGGTTCCCAGCAGCTCGCGGAACATGGGTAAGTCACGTGGAGTAGAGATAATAAGCACTTCGCGAATTCCCGCCAACATCAGTGTAGAGAGCGGGTAGTATATCATCGGCTTGTCGTAGACGGGCATTATCTGCTTGGAGATAGCCTTGGACAACGGATAGAGACGAGTGGCACTGCCACCTGCAAGAATAATTCCTTTCATATTTCAGTTCTTTTTCGGTGATACTTCAAAATGGAGAATAAAATAAGAAGGAGGACGATGCCCCACGGCTCTACTTGCTATTCGGGTACAAAGATAATGGAAAAATTCGATTAAGTGAAGGCTTGGTTTCATCTTTTTACTTCATTGCTTTGCTTACTCCGGTACATTGTTTTGCTTACTTCAGTGCGTAACGGCCCTTGATGAAACGGTCTTTACCTCAGCGTGTAACGACCTTTACCAAATAGTGTAACGGCCTTTACCCAATAGCGTAACGACCTTTACATTAGCATGTAACGGCTTTTACACTATAGCGCAAGCAATCGGTAAATACAATCCATTGAAAATAAACAAACTACATCATCGGTCAGCAAGTTCTATCACCTCCAAATCTTTCAAACGTTCCCCCATCAACCGCAAAGCGTACCATCGTACGCACCTTATGGAAACCTTGAATGCCCGCAGCGCCCGGATTGATGTGGAGTACATCCAACGTCTTGTCATACTTCACCTTCAGTATATGCGAGTGCCCGCTGATGAACAGCTTTGGGGGGACGCACCAGAATGCTGCCCTTGATGGAAGGGTCGTAGTTGCCGGGATAACCGCCGATATGCTTCATCAGCACCTCCGCCCCATCCACCGTGAAACGGAGAATCTGCGGATAGAGCTGCCGTATCTCCTGCCCGTCAATATTGCCATACACGGCACGGAAGGGACGGAAAGCCGCCAGCTTCTGTGCCACTTCCAGCGAACCGATGTCACCGGCATGCCATATTTCGTCACAGCCCTCAAAATATTGCAGGTACTTTTCATCCCAGTAGCCATGCGTATCCGATAATAAACCAACTTTTGTCATCTTTCCTTTGTTTATTAAGACAAAGGTAATTATATTTGGGAAGAATACAATGTGGTAATGTGCTAATATGCCACATTAACACCTTAACACCATGGACAACAGATATTTCAAACGTGACATCAGCTGGCTTTCCTTCAACTACCGCGTACTGCTGGAAGCGGAAGACGAGACATTGCCGCTATACGAACGCATCAACTTTATTTCTATATACTCTTCCAATCTGGAAGAATTCTACAAGATACGCGTAGCCGACCATAAGGCCATAGCCACCGGAGCCTCGCAAAGCGATGAAGAGACTATGCAGTCTGCCGCCGAACTGGTAGATGAAATCAACCAAGAAGTCAACCGCCAACTGGAGGAACGTATCCGCATCTACGAACAGAAGATACTGCCCGCCCTGCGGAAACATCACATCATATTTTATCAAAGCCGCAACGTAGAACCGTTTCACCGCGACTTTGTGCGCAGCTTCTTCCGCGAAGAGATATTCCCTTATCTGGCCCCGGTGCCCGTAAGCAAGGACAAGGTGATTTCATTCCTGCGCGACAACCGTCTCTATCTGGCCGTACGGCTTCATCTGAAAGGAGCTCCCGCCAGTTCTCCAAACCGTATCCAGTATTTCGTGATGAAACTGCCGTACAGCAAAGTGCCGCGCTTCATCCAGCTGCCCAAGGTGGGGAAAGACTATTATCTAATGTTCATTGAAGACATCATCAAGGCCAATCTGGATACCATCTTCCCCGGTTATGAAGTGGACAGCAGTTATTGCATCAAGATTTCACGCGATGCGGATATTCTGATAGACGATGCCGCCAATACCTCCGAAATCATCGAGCAGGTGAAGAAGAAGGTAAAGAAACGCAAGATAGGCGCCGTGTGCCGTTTTGTATACGACCGCGCCATGCCCCAGGACTTCCTCGACTTTCTGGTAGATGCCTACCGCATAGACCGCCGGGAGCTGGTGCCGGGAGACAAGCACCTCAACATGGAGGATTTGCGGCATCTGCCTAATCCCAACCAAAGCGTACGTCCCATCAAGGAAACCCCAGCCCATGAAGCTGACCTGCCTGGACGAACGCGAATCCATCTTCCGCTATGTGGAGAAGAAGGACCTGCTGCTGCATTATCCCTACCACTCCTTCGACCACTTCATCCATTTTCTATATGAAGCCGTCCACGAACCCACCGTGCGCGAAATCATGGTGACCCAGTATCGCGTGGCAGAGAACTCCACCGTCATCAACACCCTGATAGCCGCCGCACAGAACGGAAAGAAAGTCACCGTCTTTGTGGAACTGAAAGCCCGCTTCGACGAAGAAAACAACCTCGCCACCGCCGAGATGATGAAAGCCGCCGGCATCAACATCATTTTCAGCATACCAGGACTAAAGGTACATGCCAAAGTAGCCCTCGTGCTACGCCGCGATAAGGAAGGGCGCAAACTGACAAGCTACGCCTACATCAGCACCGGCAACTTCAACGAAAAGACCGCCACCCTCTATGCGGACAGCGGACTATTCACCTGCAACCCGGTGATTGTAAACGACCTGCACAACTTGTTCCGTACTCTGCAGGGAAAGGAAAATCCAGTGTTCCACCGCCTGCTTGTGGCCCGCTTCAACCTGATTCCTGAACTGAACCGCCTCATCAATCACGAAATAGAACTGGCTCGGCAAGGCAAGCAAGGACGGATTATCCTAAAAATGAATGCCCTGCAAGACCCCGCCATGATAGACCGCCTCTACGAAGCCTCGCAAGCCGGTGTAGAGATAGACCTCATTGTCCGCGGCATCTGCTGCCTCATCCCCGGGCAGGAGTACAGCCACAACATCCGCGTGACACGCATCGTGGATACCTTTCTGGAACATGCCCGTGTGTGGTACTTCGGCAACGGCGGCGCACCCAAGCTCTTCCTCGGCTCGCCGGACTGGATGCGGCGTAACTTGTACCGCCGTATCGAAGCCGTCACCCCCATTCTGGACCCGGACTTGAAGCAAGAGCTCATCGATATGCTATCCATACAACTGTCGGACAAACGGAAAGCCTGCTTTGTGGACGACCGGTTGCGAAACCGCTGGAAGTCGTCGCGACCGCAAAAGGAGAAGGTACGGTCGCAATATAGCTTTTACGAATACTTGAAACAAGGGATTAAGGATTAACGATAATTATCAATCGTCAATTATCAATCGTCAATCGCTTTGTAACATTTCTGTAACATGTATGACATTTCCCTGCAACACCAAACTCTTTCCTTTGCAGCCGGAAATAAAATACATGTCTATGGAAACAATTTATCTGGGTATCGTCATCTTTCTGTTCGTACTCGCGATTTTCGACCTCGTGGTAGGTGTCAGTAATGATGCGGTCAATTTTCTTCAGTCGGCTGTCGGAGCAAAGGCAGCATCTTTCAAAACCATACTGTTCATTGCAGGCATTGGCGTCTTCATCGGTGCGGCACTCAGCAATGGCATGATGGACATTGCACGACACGGCATCTATCAACCGGAGCACTTCTACTTTGCCGAAATCATGTGCATTCTGCTTGCCGTCATGTTGACGGACGTCGTGCTATTAGATGTCTTCAACACTATGGGAATGCCTACCTCCACCACTGTATCCATGGTGTTCGAACTGTTGGGAGGTACGTTCGCACTGGCGCTCATCAAGGTCTATAACAGCGATACATTGGGACTGGGCGACCTCATCAATACAGACAAGGCGCTGTCTGTCATCATGGCCAATTTTTGTATCCGTAGCCATTGCCTTCTTCTTCGGTATGCTGGTACAGTGGCTGGCACGTATCGTGTTCACCTTCAACTACAAGAAGAACATGAAATACAGCATCGCGCTGTTCGGTGGTATAGCTGCCACCAGCATCATCTACTTCATGCTGATAAAGGGGCTGAAAGACAGCTCATTCATGACCCCTGAAAACAAGCAATGGATACACGACAATACCGCATTGCTGATAACCGGTTTCTTTGTATTCTTCACCATACTGATGCAGATACTGCATTGGTGCAAGATAAATGTCTTCAAAGTAGTGGTTCTGATGGGTACTTTCGCCCTCGCTCTTGCCTTTGCCGGCAATGACTTGGTGAACTTTATCGGTGTCCCCCTCGCAGGATATTCCTCATTTATTGACTATACAGCCAATGGTACGGCCGCCGGCCCCGACGGATTCCTGATGTCCTCACTCCTCGGTGCAGCCAAAACCCCGTGGTATTTCCTTATCGGTGCAGGCGCCATTATGGTTTATGCACTCTGCACATCCAAGAAAGCCCACAACGTTATCAAGACTTCCGTGGACCTTGCCCGCCAGGATGACGGTGAAGAGAACTTCGGAAGTACCCCGATAGCCCGTACGCTGGTACGCTTCAGCATGACTCTGGCTAACGGAATATCCAAAACGATGCCTGAAAGCAGCAAGCGGTGGATGAACACACGCTTCCAGAAGGATGAAGCCATCATAGCCGACGGCGCCGCTTTTGACTTGGTTCGCGCCTCCGTCAATCTCGTATTGGCTGGTCTGCTCATCGCCTTGGGAACTTCCTTGAAACTTCCCCTTTCCACCACTTACGTCACCTTTATGGTAGCCATGGGTACATCGCTTGCCGACCGTGCCTGGGGACGTGATTCGGCGGTATTCCGCATTACGGGTGTACTCAGCGTTATCGGCGGTTGGTTCATCACTGCCGGAGCAGCGTTCACCATCTGTTTCTTCGTAGCACTGATTATCCATTTCGGCGGTACGGTTGCCATCCTGGCACTGATTGGTCTGGCAGTCTTCATGCTGATTCGTAGCCAAGTGATGTACAAAAAGCGCAAGGAGAAAGAAAAAGGCAACGAGACCCTGAAACAGTTGATGAAGAGTACGGACAACAATGAAGTCATCGAATTGCTCCGCAAGCATACCCGTGAAGAACTGGTGAAGATTATAGAATTCACAGAAGAGAATTTTGAACGTACCGTCACTTCCTTCCTACACGAGAATCTACGCGGACTGCGTCGTGCCATTGGGCTCAGTAAAATTCGTAAAAACAACTCATCAAGCAGATGAAGCGTACCGGAACACTTGCCATGTGCCGTCTCGACAACAATACCGTACTGGAAAAAGGACTCTATTACTATCAAGGCAACGACTTTGCCAGCGAACTGGTGTACAGCGTAGGCCGTCTTTGCGAACCTTGCTTAGAGCACATAGACAATAACTTCAATCCGCTGGATGCCATTCAGAAAGGAGAATTTACAGACGTAGCCGAAGACATCTGCTATCTGTTACAAGTATGCCGCCACAAGCTGGAAACGAACAATTATGATGAACTGGAAACAGAGATTCGCAAAGCCAACGACCTCAACGGACAGTTGTCTCACCTGAAACGCGAAGAGCTGCAACGCATCCAAAGCCAGAGCGGCAGCATCAAAGTCAGCATGGTATACCTGACTATGATACAAGAAGCCCAGAACGTAGTGACCTACACCATCAACCTGATGAAAGTAAGCCGCAAGTTCCAAGTAGAAAAAGAAGAGTTATAAGTTATAAGTTATGAGTTATAACGCATGGTACATAACATGCAACTTATAACTCACAACTCCTTAAGCCCCATCTTCTCCGCCCGTTGCAACATAAATGCACGGGCGGCTTCGTATTCATTGGGAATGATGCCGTCCAAAATGGCATCCTTAATGGCACTCTTCAAGGCACCTACCTGGCTGGCAAGGAGAAAGGCCGAAAGTCTTCATGATTTCTTCACCACTGACCGGAGGCTGGAAATTACGGATACGGTCGCGTTCCTCCAAATCCTTCAGCTTCTGGCGTACCAACTGAAAATTATTAAGGAAGCGTTTTCTTACGCTCCATATTCTTGGAAGTAATGTCGGCTTCGCACAGTGTCATCAGGTCGTCTATATCATCACCTGCCTCAAACAAGAGACGACGCACTGCCGAGTCGGTCACTACATCATCCGCTATCACAATGGGACGCATGTGCAGGCTCACCATTTTCTGCACATATTTCATCTTCTCATTCATAGGGAGCTTCATCTTGCGGAAAATATCGGGTATCATCTTCTCGCCAATGAAATTATGGTTATGGAACGTCCAGCCCGCACGGGGTTCCCAACGCTTGGTGGCAGGCTTGGCTATATCATGCAGAAGAGCTGCCCAGCGTAGCCAAAGGTTGTCGGTCTTCTTGCTGATGTTGTCGAGTACTTCGAGCGTATGGTAGAAATTGTCCTTATGGGCGCGTCCATTGCGCGTCTCCACGCCTTGCAGCCTAACAAGTTCCGGGAATATCAGTTCCAGCAGACCACAGCGGTCCAGCTCAATGAATCCCTTAGACGGAATAGGTGACAAGATGATTTTGTTCAGTTCGTCTGCAATGCGTTCTTTGGAGATGATGGAGATGCGTTCGCGATTACGCTCCAGAGAATCGAATGTCTCATCGTCAATATAGAATCCCAGCTGGGTGGCAAAACGGACACAGCGCATCATGCGCAAAGGGTCATCACTGAAAGTTATATCAGGGTCGAGGGGAGTCCGGATGGTCTTTTCCTTCAAGTCTCCAATACCGCCAAAGGGGTCGACCAACTCGCCATAACGCACCCGGTTCAGGCAAACAGCCAGTGCATTGATGGTAAAATCACGGCGGTTCTGGTCATCCTCCAATGTACCGTCCTCTACAATAGGCTTGCGGGAATCGTGTGTATACGATTCTTTTCTTGCACCCACAAACTCAACTTCCGTACCATAGTACTTCAATTGTGCCGTACCGAAATTCTTGAAGACGGAAACATGCGCCCCACACCCCAGACGCTTACCCAGCGCCTCGGCCATGGCAATGCCACTGCCTACCACCACCACATCAATATCCTTTGGAAGGACGTTGCAGGAAAATATCACGTACATATCCACCGACTACGTAACATTCCAATCCCAATTCATCAGCCGTTTCGGATATCCGCTTGAATATATCATCACTAAAATATTGCTTCAGTTCTTCTGCCGTCAAATCTATCATAAATAATGCGCTAATGTAATGAATACGCAAATGTGTTAATGGTCTATTAGCACATTTGCACATTAAAATGCTGCAAAGATAAAGATATTATTTCTATTTTTGTGGACTCTAACTCCAAGAACAACAAATATGAAAAAATGTAATACTCCTTGCATGCCTATGCTGTACACTCTTCTCTTGCGAAGATGTGGAGAAGAAGGCCGGTGAAAAACTACAAGCTGCCCGCGAAGCGTTTGAACTCGGCAACTACAATGAAGCGAAGATTCTGATTGACAGCATCAAGATGCTCTATCCCAAAGCGTTTGAAACTCGCCGTGCAGGCATCGGCCTGATGCAGGAAGTGGAACTGAAAGAGCAGGAAAAGAGCCTGGTCTATCTGGACAGTATGCTTCAAGCCAAGCAAAAGGATTTCGATGCAATCAAAGGGAAATACACCTTTGAAAAAGATGCCGAATACCAGAATATCGGCAATTACCTTCATCCTTCCCAAGTGATAGAAAAAATTCTGCATCGCTCTTTCCTTCGCTTCCAGGTAGACGAAAACGGAGTCATGAGCATGACTTCCATTTATTGCGGAGCCCATAATATCCACCATGTGGCCGTCAAAGTCACTGCTCCCGATGGTAGCTTTGCCGAAACACCCGCCGCCAAAGACAGCTACGAAACCACTGACCTCGGTGAAAAGATTGAAAAGGCAGACTTCAAACTGGGAGAAGACGGAAACGTCATGGGGTTCCTTTATCTGAACAAGGACAAGAATATCAAAGTCAACTATCAAGGGGAACGTCCCTATTCCATCACCATGACTGCCGCCGACCGCCAGGCCCTTGCCAGCGTCTACGAACTGGCACAACTGCTGTCATCCATGACGGAAATAAAGAAGAATATGGAAGAAGCCAATCTCAAAATCGAATTTGTAAAAATGAAGATGGAAGAGAGAAAAGACAATGCACAAGAATAAAAATGAAGGAAACCGGATGATATATTCATTACTTAGTCATCCGGTTCCCTTTTTATTATCAGTAAAGCCTTACCAAACCAATTTGGGTAAATAACGGCTCAGACATGTACGCAAAGCAGACAGAGTGATGGGTTTTACCAACACTTCCGAGGCTCCGCACTCCAAGGCTTTTTCGCGGTCGGCAGTAAAGGCGTAAGCGGTCTGCATGATGATGGGAAGTTCCTTATCCTTCTTGCGAATAATCACCGTAGCATCCAGCCCGTTCATAATAGGCATTTTTATATCCATCAGAATAGCTTCCGCCTTGTCGCGATTCTCTTCGAACAAATTTACAATATCCTCACCATTCTTTGCCCATAGTATCTCGCATTTCTTGCCGATAATAGCCTTTATCAGTTTAAAGTTACTATCATCATCTTCCGCAACCAGAATAAGCGGACGGTAATCTCCTGACACTTTTTGCTATTTCCATGACCTATGCGTTTTGTTTATATACACGGCTCTTTCATTTAAGCTTAGATAAAGGTACATAATTTTCCCCCTACCCACTTCTTATGGGAAGCAGGATTTTTCGTTATAATTGATACCCAATATGTTACGAATCCTCTGAAATTACAAATTATCTCATTTTTTGAGCCAGCATCTGCATCATTGCAGTAAAGTTCATGGA
>ENA-OQHD01000862-OQHD01000862.1-human-gut-metagenome-genome-assembly--contig:-NODE-862-length-9941-cov-1.933972_pt1 | contig 9941 bp, 12 predicted proteins | sample MGYA00242560_ERZ504711 | MGnify/ENA primary metagenome ERZ504711 (study PRJEB26092, sample SAMD00036198) | human gut metagenome | host: Homo sapiens | study: EMG produced TPA metagenomics assembly of the... | reverse complement strand
ATACGGCGAGAGCCGTAATACCAAAGTATGCCAGCACGATAGCTCCCAGAATAATTCTGTAATATCCGAAAAATTTGAAATTATGTACTGCGGACATAGCTCATCAGGAACTGGATCGAGTAAACCGAAACTCCAAATGCCACAGCCATTCCTAAAAGCGTATAGAAAATCTGAGATCCTGTAAAGGAATTTCCATCCAGGGAAAAATTTTACAATTTTCAAAAAGCTGGCTCCAAACATCACCGGGATTCCCAGGAAAAAGGAAAACTCAGCGGCAGCGCTTCTTGAACAGCCCAGGATCATAGCGCCTAAAATCGTAGAGCCTGAGCGGGAGGTACCGGGAATCAACGAAAGCAGCTGAAATACGCCGATCAGGAAGCCTGTTTTCACAGAAATCTGTCCCACCTTCTGGATTGATGGACTGGAAGTGATGGGACTGTTTTCCAGTACAATGAACAAAATACCATAGAGGATCAGCATTGCCGCTACCACATAGGCATTATACAGATGGGCCTCCATCCAGTCATCCAGCAAAAGCCCCAGAACAGCCGCCGGAATGCAGGCAATGATGATCTTGATCCACAGAGCCCAGGTTGCTTCCCTCTGCCTGCGGTTTTTTTGAAGGGCTGAATGGATTGAGCCTGTGAAAATACATCACTGCCACTGCCAGGATTGCCCCCAGCTGGATCACTACCAGAAACATTTCCTTAAATGCCTCCGGCTGGTCCAGACGGATGATCTCATCCACCAGGATCATATGGCCGGTGCTGCTGATAGGCAGCCACTCTGTAAATCCCTCCACAATTCCCAGTACGATGATTTTTAATGTTTCTACCAAACTCATAGTTTCTCCTTTTTACACCGTATGTTTTAGAACCGTCTTCCGACGGTATATCGTATGCGTTTCCTCACTCTCCCATGCCTTCTGCAGACGGTCAGATATTTTCAATCTGCCAGTCAATTGGCTCAATTCCATGCTCCTTCAGGTATTCGTTGGTGCGGCTGAAGGGCCTGCTGCCGAAAAATGCCCCTGTAGGCTGACAGCGGGCCTGGGGTGGGGAGCCTCCAGAATCAAATGCTTCGGATTGGTGAGCATGGCTTTCTTCGTCTGCGCCGGTCTGCCCCATAAAATAAACACCATAGGGCGGTCCTGCTCATTCAAGGCGCGGATCGCCGCGTCTGTAAACTCCTCCCAGCCGATTCCGCGATGAGAATTGGCCTGGTGGGCGCGGACAGTCAGAACTGTATTCAGAAGCATCACGCCCTGATCCGCCCATTTTTTCAGATATCCGTTGTTCGGCACATAGCAGCCCAGATCGTCGTGAAGCTCCTGGTAAATATTTACCAGGGAAGGGGGCGTATCCACGCCCGGCTTGACAGAAAAGCAGAGGCCATGGGCCTGGCCGTAGCCGTGGTACGGATCCTGCCCTAAAATCACCACCTTCACCTGAGAAAGTGGGGTAAATTCAAACGCATTGAAAATATCGTTGGCGTCTGGATAGACAGCCCTCGTCTCATACTCGTGCTTCACCGTCTCGTACAGTTTTTTTAATAGTAAGGCTTCTTAAATTCCGCGCTCAGCGGCTCAAGCCAGTCGTTGCTGATTGCTCCCATCAGGCTTCTACCTCTCTTTCGTGACTTTCGCTTCTGCAGCTTTCGTCTGCGCCGTCATGCGGGGGAAATAAATCTCTGCGCCGACGCTGCTCTTAAAATAGTAACACAGAGCCGGAGAATAGACAATGATTCCCCGTCAGTTTTTTAAAACATGCGGCGGCCATCCTCACAAAATCCACGGAATTGGCCTGAACAGAGACGGATCTGTCCCCGATATCCTCTGACACCTGGGCAAACGTCTCATTCACACGATACATATGCGCCTTCTTGTTAAAAAAACGACCGTCTTTTCCAAATGGGCCACCGAATCAATTTAGGAAGCAGAAAACCTTCCCCCAGCTCCACCGCCAGAAGCTCCCTGTTCAGAGTCCTTCCCAGCCATTCCTGGTAAGCCTTCCACTGAGGCAGATATCCCTCCTCAATGTAGGTCTCTGCAAAAATGGTATTTCCCGTCAGCGGCGCGCCGCAGTGGGGGCAGAGGCCGTCTGGGATCTCTCCCGGCTCCCAGATATCCCTGGTACAGGCCCTGCTGCACTGCTGCCACTGCTCATTGCCGCAGGGGGCCGTAATCCTCCCCTGATCCGGAGCGCTTTCCCGTATCAGCCCGTCGGTCACAGTTGTGATAATAAAATAGTCCTTTCCCTCTGTCAGAGAATAGAGGGCCTGATAAGCCTCTGCAAGCTCTTCTCTGGAACGCTTTTCTCCAGCCGCCCACTCGTCTCCCACGCCAATTAAAAGGGCAGGACGCACTGGAAACCGCCTCTTTAAACTGTGTGAGCTGTTCCTCTAATTTCTGCTTTTTCCATATTCTTCTCCTGTATCTGCCATTTGCCACGCTATCTTGCTGCGCCGCCCTGCTGCGCTGTATGCTCCTGCCTGCTGCGCCGTATGCCTCTGCATTTCTCATTTGTTCTGTCTGCAGACGCCGCCTTTATCTCTCCTCTTCCTGTTTGCCTGCATAGGCTTTGAGCATGGCTCTCACAGATCTGGCCATCTCCTTGGAGAATGCTGCTCCTGTCTTTCTCTTATAGAAGGCCTGGGCAAAATTGTCGGCGGTGATCGCCGGCCCTTTCACGAAGCCGGAGGCCTTTTCAGCAAACATGTGGTCCAGCTCCTCGTCTGACAGCCTTTTATAGGTTTCCTCGAAAGCTACGTATTTCTTGTCAAATCTTTTTCTGTATACACGCTTGTGGCCTTCCTTATAATATCCCAGGCACAGAAGGGAAATGGGAACTGCGTGATCCGGGAGCTGAAACAGCTCTTTGTGGTACTCATAATTTTCCAGAATATCTCCAATGTAGCAGGATCCGATTCCCAGAGATTCCGCCATCAGCACAGCGTTCTGGGCGGCAATCATGGTATCCTCAATGGAAAGCAGCAGATCCGATTCGTTGGGTTCCTCCCAGGAAAGCCCCTCCTCCCTGGCGGCAAACTCCATGCAGCCCTTTGACCTGTAGTAATCAAACCATTTCTGCTGATCCGCCAGAAAGAGCAGAAGCACCGGAGCCTTGGCGATAAACGGCTGATTGTCGCAGCTTTTAGAAAGCTTGTCCTTCGTCTCCTGACTCTTAATTACAATAATCGAATAAAGCTGCTGATTTCCGGCTGTAGGCGCCAGAAAAGCCGCCTCCAAAATCTGATCCAGGTCGGAATCTGCTATCATTCTGTCGTCATAAACGCGAAGCGAAGTTCTCGTCTTAATTGTCTCTGATACGTTCATCCTATCCCCTCCCTTGTACTCAATTACATACTATTATACAAAAGAATTCCCAAAAATTTTCATCTCAATTTAGAATATTCCCGTTTGAGATTCAGAAACGAAAAAGAAGTCCGAAACGCACAATGCGTCCCGGACTTCCTTTTTCGCTGTAATGCATTTAGTTTGTATAGAATGGCAATGAATTACTTTAATGTAATCTTTGCTCCCTCTGCCTCTAACTTTGTCTTAAGGTCCTCAGCCTCTTCCTTGGAAACGCCAGCCTTAACTACCTTCGGAGCTCCGTCAACTACTTCCTTAGCTTCCTTTAAGCCAAGACCTGTAGCCTCACGAACAACCTTGATAACCTTAACCTTGTTAGCGCCAACCTCTGTCAGCTCTACGTCGAACTCTGTCTTCTCCTCAGCTGCCTCGCCTGCGCCGCCTGCTGCTGCAACTACAACGCCTGCTGCTGCGGATACACCAAACTCTTCCTCGCAAGCCTTTACAAGCTCGTTTAACTCTAATACGGATAACTCTTTAATAGCCTCAATGAACTCAGCTGTTGTTAACTTTGCCATTTTAATTTCCTCCTGTTTATTAATGTTTTAAAATATAGTTCTGCCGGCTTTCCCGGCCTCTCCTGATTCCTTCAAAAAATCAGACGGCTCTTTCTCTATGCGGCTATGCAGCCCATATCATATGAGAAATTAAGCCTCCTTTGCCTCTGCGATCTGATTGATAACGCGTGCAAAGTTTGCGATCGGGGACTGGATGCTTCCCAGTAACTTTCCGAGAAGAACTTCTCTGGACGGGATAGTAGCGATAACCTGGATTCCCTTCGCATCGTAGTATGTGCCCTCTACAACACCGGCCTTTAACTCTAACTTGTCTGCCTTCTTAGCAAACTCAGCTAATACTCTTGCCGGAGCAGTAGCGTCTTCCTTGGATACAGCTAATGCTGTAGGTCCTTCCAGATTCGGCTCTAAAGCTTCGAACTCAGTTCCCTTTGCAGCAAAGCGGATCATGGTGTTCTTATATACCTTGTAAGTAACACCAGCTTCTCTTAACTGCTTACGAAGCTGTGTATCCTGCTCAACAGTTAATCCGCGGTAGTCAACAACTACTGCAGACTTTGCGCCATTGAGTAACTCAGAAATCTCAGCAACGATAGGCTGCTTTAACTCAACTTTTGCCATGAATGGTTTACCTCCTGTTTTATTTTCGTCGTATGAACCGCCAGGAGTCTTACAGAAAAAACCTCCCTGCACAAGACAGGGAGGCACAATTTACATCAGTAAGTGTACGTTTCCTCGGCAGGCGTTTTTACCTTATGCCTTGCGGCACCTGCTGTCTTAGGCAGTCAATACTTAAGTAAAATATCATATTTTTTTATGGTTGTCAAGGAAATTTGCATAGAAAAAATACAGAAAAAATGCACGAGGAAAACTTTTCTTGTTCCGTTTAAAGTCACCGAAAAGTTTTCCTCGTTCTATTTTCCTCTTTACAGCATCGGCTCAACCAGCTTCTGAACAGCCTGTCCCAGTTTCTCGGATTTCTCGTCTGCATCTGCCAGGGAGGTTCCCTTTACGCCGTAATAGAACTTGATCTTGGGCTCTGTTCCGGACGGGCGCACGCACAGCCATGCCTGATCCTCCAGGTCATAGTAGAGCACGTTGGAGGACGGAAGGCCGGTAGGCTTTACCTCTCCGGAAGCCATGTCGCGGATGGTATCTGCCTTGTAATCTCTCACAGAGATAACCTTGCTTCCTGCAAATTCAGCCGGAGTGTTGTTTCTGAAATACTCCATAATCTTCTGAATCTTCTCCAGTCCCTCGATACCCTTTAAGCTGATGGCCTGAACGGCGTCCTTATAGTAGCCGTATTTCTCGTACATGGCAATCATGGCATCCCACAGAGTCATGCCCTTCTCCTTATAGTAGGCAGCCGCCTCGCAGAGAGCCGCTGTGGCGGAAATGGCGTCCTTATCTCTGGCATAGCTTCCAATCAGGCAGCCGTAGCTTTCCTCCATGCCAAACAGGTAGGTTCCCTTTCCTTCCTGCTCGTTCTTTAAAATCTGCTTTCCAATCCACTTAAAGCCAGTCAGCACTTCGATCAGCTCTGCGCCGTAGTGGGCGGCCACTGCGTCTACCAGATTTGTCGTAACGATCGACTTTACCACCTGGCCGTCCGCTGGGATCTGGCCGTTTGCCTGCTTCTGGCTCAGCACATAATCGCAGAGCAGAGCTCCCGACATGTTTCCTGTCAGCGGAATATACTCGCCGGATTTATCGTCCTTTACATAGACGCCCAGACGGTCTGCGTCCGGATCTGTTGCCAGTACCAGATCCGCATTCTTCTCCTTCGCCAGCTTAAGCCCCAGCTCAAAGGCCTCCTCTGCCTCCGGATTCGGATAGCTTACAGTCGGGAAATTGCCGTCCGGCAGCTCCTGCTCCGGCACAACGTACACATGCTCAAAGCCCAGCTCCTTCATAACGCGGCGGGCCGGAATATTTCCTGTGCCGTGAAGGGGAGTGTAGACAATGGAAATCTGATCCTGCATTCTGTCAATCGCCGCCTGGTTCACTACCTGGGCCTTCACCTGGGCAATGTACTTGTCGTCAATCTCAGCTCCGATGGTCACATACAGGCCGCTGGCCTCAGCCTCCTCCCGGCTCATAGTCCTGACAGCGGAGAGATCTGTGATTGCCATAACCTTCTCCGTCACTCCCTTATCGTGGGGCGGAGTAAACTGGGCGCCGTCCTCCCAGTATACCTTGTAGCCGTTGTACTCCGGCGGATTGTGGCTGGCCGTAATATTAATTCCGGCGATACAGCCCAGCTCCCGCACTGCAAAGGACAGCTCCGGCGTAGGACGCAGAGATTCAAAGCGGTACGCCTTGATTCCGTTGGCCGCCAGAGTGCGGGCCGCCTCATCGGAAAACTCCGGGGACATACGGCGGGAATCGTAGGCAATGGCAACGCCTCTCTCAGCCCATCCCTGCTCTAAAATATAATCGGCCAGTCCCTGAGTCGCGCGCCTTACGGTATAGATATTCATACGGTTAATTCCAGCGCCTATGACGCCTCGAAGGCCTGCTGTTCCAAACTCCAGATCCATGTAAAAACGCTCTTTGATCTCCTTCTCGTCTGCGCGGATGGCTCTGAGCTCCTCCTTCGTCTCCTGGTCAAAGTAAGGATTGGACAGCCATTCCTCATAGATCGCTTTGTAATCTTTCATTCTAAATTCCTCCTGCGCCATTCTGTATTGCGGCCCTGTTCAGCCGTCGTATTGCTTAAAACACTTATTTCTCCTAAATTATAGTATATTCCGGCGGAAAAATAAAGCAGAAGTGATTTCCTGTTCTGTCATGAGCCTCGAATCATCCCCAGGAACCGGTTTCTCACCTCCTGCTGCTCCTCCAGGCTCCGGAGCTTCTCCACATTTCTGGCCGGAATCCAGGCCTTATTGGCATTGTAATAGAAATTCAGCTGCTTCCAGTATTTTTCAGGATACAGGAACAGATAGTAGAGATATTCTCTCTCCTTTGCCCCCATAGGAAGCACCCGGTCGTAGGCCTCCAGAAGCCGCATGCCCAGAGCAGGATTCCAGCTGTGCTTCTCCATCACCTTTCTGATAAAATGGTACAGATCTGCCGCCTGGACGCCCAGGTGCATCCGGTTGAACTCTATAATGGCCGCTTCCTTTCCCCCCATTAAAATATGGTGCTGGTTCAGCTCGCCGTGGCAGAGATAATGAGGCGGTTCTTTTCCTTCTTCCGCCATCTGCTCAAGACCTCTCTGGGCCTCCAGCGCCTGCTCCAAAAACGGCGCGAAATTGCCAATCACGCAGAGCTCAAAGTCTGATTTCCACGTTTTCTGCTGATAAAGGCCCTGGCTTTCCGAAGCTCTCTGTTATGGCGCCGGAATTCCGCCTCCATCGGCTCTGCCAGAATCGAGCCCAGATTCCACTCTCTTTCAGCTGGATGCCTCTCAGAATCCGGTGCAGCTTTGCAATCTGCCCGGCGGCTTTCACCACCTCGTTCTCGTCCCTGATGTCGCACTCGTCCTCAGAAAACCATTCCTTCACAATGTATCTGAGGCCGTCCGGAGCGGCAGACTGAAGCTCCCCTTCCTTATTTCTCACATACTGATCCACCCTGGAAATCCCGCTGTTCTGGAGGATGTTCAGCACCTCCTCCTCAAACTCCAGCCGCTTTGTGGTTCCCTTATACTCCCGAAGGAGCCTGAGTCCCTTGTCTGTCTCGCAAATCCAGGATCCGCGCCCTCTCCTGACGGAGAAAATTTTCCATATCATACTGTTCCAGAACTTCTGTATTCCTGTCGTTCAACTCCACCCCTCCATACCTGCTCGTCATTTTAGCTATTTCTAAGGTATGTACGAGGCGTGTGAAATATGAACTGCATTTTTTCTTCCTGCCTCTCAGTCTCCCTGTTTATGGGAGAATAGGACAGCACAGGACAAGGAAGGCGCATATTCTATATGGATGTGCTCTCTCTACTGGCCGAAAAAGCGGTTGACTCCCATAACCAGGCCGTCGGCCAGCTGGTTTAAGACGGCGTCCGAATGGCTGGATCCCTTGTCTCCCAGCTCAATATCCACGCTGGGCACGGTAGAATAGGAAGTCTGAGTCAGATCCATTTCCATGGATCCGCCGGTAAAAAATCTTATTTCCTGCGTCCCGCAGACCTCCCACTAAAGCTTCGCCCAGGCGGTTGTGATCCTGCCAGTGGGAAGCTACCGGCTCCATGGCACGGTAGGAGGCATTGTTTGGAACGCTCATATAAAAGCATCCCTTGTCGTTTGACGTGGAATCCCAATGAAGGGAAATGTGGCAGTCTGCATAGCGGTTGGCGAGAACAGACCTGGCGACATTATCCAGCTGCACGTCGTCCCCGTCTCTGAGCATCAGCACGTCGTAACCCTCCGCCAGCAGACGATCCTTCAGAATCTTCGCCATCTGGAGAGTCACCTTAGCCTCCGCCGTACCGTCTGCAAAGGTCATGCCGCCGGAGACAGCCACAGCCATAACAGCTCCGGAGGCGGTAGTTCCCCCTGTTACCTTGGGGCTTCCGTCTGGATGGCACTGGGTTTTCACACTGCTGCCTCCGCTTGTGCCGTGACCTGCATTGACTGCAATGGTCTTATTTTTCCTGTTCTGCGCCGTGCTCTTATACAGCACAGCCTTTCCGCTGTTGATTTTTTGAAAATCCGGCATAGGGCAGGCTTCCGTCCAGGCCAATCTCCTGTACAGCTGGAGTCTCTCCTCCCTCTGAGCCGGCAGATCCGCCCGGGCCGCCAGCGCTCTCTTTTGTCTGAGCCTGGGATTCCTTCTTATTTTCCGACGCGTTCTGGCTCTGAGTATCTGCCTGATTCTGGGAACCGTCAGCCTTTTTTGACATAGGAAGAAGAAACATAGTATTCCCCTCCCCCTGTCTTTACCACACTCCAGCCGTTTCCCTCGTAAATCCGTTCCAGCCTGGTTCCTCCTGGAATCGTCCCCTTCACATTGTCTGCCGAGGTATCCGGAGCGCTTCGGTAGCGAAGCGCATCCGCCGTCACAACCACAGTGTCTGAAACCTTCTTCATTCCAAGGCTTTCATAGGTATTGGCCATCGTCGTCTCCACCTGTTCCCTGGTTTCCGAGGTCAGCGCATCTGCCGTCTGGACAGTCTTAGAGGAAATCTGATTTTTCCCCCTTTCCATGCCGTTTAAAATCCCCGGCGCCAGACAGAGCGTTCCTGCAGCTGCCATCACGCAGACTGCACGTAAATAAAATTTTGTTTTCTCATCCTTCTATTCCTCCTGCCGCTATTCTGTTTTCGGCTTCTTTTATGTATTCTTTTCGTATTTTTTATGATCCTGCTTTTCATTCTAGCATAATCCAGTGTGAAACGCATGATCTATTTTCTTACAAAAATCTTGCCTGAAATGCAAACTTAACTTCTGCTTCCTGCATATTGACAATACAGCTAAAAAGCCCTATAATTCTGTCAACTGAGCAAAACAGGAAAAGGAGACGCAATTATGGCAAACATTTATACATCTGCAGAACAGTTAATCGGAAACACGCCTCTTCTGGAGCTGACCGGCCTGGAAAAAGAGCTGAATCTGAAGGCCAGACTCTTAGCCAAACTGGAATTCTTTAACCCGGCTGGTTCTGTAAAGGATCGGGTAGCCAAGGCCATGTTAGACGATGCCGCAGCTCAGGGCAAGATTACAAAAGATACTGTGATTATTGAGCCTACCTCCGGGAACACCGGTATCGGTCTGGCCTCTGTAGCGGCTGCCAGGGGCCTGCGGGTCATTATCGTCATGCCAGAAACCATGTCCATAGAACGGCGCCTGCTGATGAAGGCCTACGGCGCGGAGCTGGTACTTTCCGACGGCTCTAAGGGCATGGCCGGAGCCATCAAAAAGGCAGAGGAGCTGGCGGCTCAGATCCCCGGAAGCATCATTGCCGGCCAGTTTACGAATCCAGCTAACCCAGCGGCTCACATCGCCACGACAGGCCCTGAAATCTACCGCGATACGGACGGAAAAGTAGACATTTTCGTGGCAGGAGCGGGAACTGGCGGAACCGTCACAGGAGTAGGAACCTATCTGAAA
>ENA-OQHD01000861-OQHD01000861.1-human-gut-metagenome-genome-assembly--contig:-NODE-861-length-9954-cov-3.397578_pt1 | contig 9954 bp, 9 predicted proteins | sample MGYA00242560_ERZ504711 | MGnify/ENA primary metagenome ERZ504711 (study PRJEB26092, sample SAMD00036198) | human gut metagenome | host: Homo sapiens | study: EMG produced TPA metagenomics assembly of the... | reverse complement strand
CCATCTTATGAAAAAAACCACTGAATTGACAACAGAGGTTCTGTATATAATATACAAAAAATAAGCCTTGTCTCTCGACAAGGCTTATTCACAACACAAACACAAAATAAAACACGACAAAACTACTATGCAATCTTACCTGTCTATGCCGGGGAGGCATACGTACTAGTTACGGATATTCACATATACATAAACAGCTTCAGGCTGATTTGCACATTATAAACAAATGCGGGGAGGCATTTGTTTATTGCCTATTTGTTAAAAAACACAAATTCAAAGTTTGTCATTGAATACCTCTTTCACGAAGCTTCAACTGCCATTTCCATGCAGAAAGTAAAGTATCTTCAATACTTGTTTCTGCCTTCCAACCCAGTTCATTGTTTGCCAATTCCGGGTTTGCCCATACCTTCTCAATATCACCGGCACGCCGCCCTACTATCTGATAGTTCAGTTTTACACCGGTAGCCTTTTCGAAAGCATTAATCAGTTCCAATACGGAAAGTCCACGACCTGTACCGATATTGAATACTTCCACTTTTTCCTTCTGCTTGTTCTCCAAGATACGGCGGATAGCCACTACGTGTGCTTTGGCCAAATCGACTACATTGATGAAGTCGCGGATACAAGAACCGTCGGGAGTATCATAATCGTCACCAAACACGCTCAGTTTCTCACGGATGCCGATAGCGGTCTGGGTAAGATAAGGAATCAAGTTCTGCGGTACACCGTTAGGCAACTCTCCCAGCAATGCTGTGGGGTGTGCACCTATCGGGTTGAAGTAACGCAACAAGATGGCGTTTATCGGAGCACCGGAAGCAACCGTATCACGTACAATCTCTTCATTGATTTGCTTCGTGTTTCCATACGGAGACTCAGCTTTCTTAATAGGTGCCTTTTCCGTTACCGGAAGTTCGTCCGGCTGGCCGTAAACTGTGCAGGAAGAAGAGAATACGATACCTTCCACTCCATGCTTCGGCATCAATTCCAGCAGGTTTATCAGTGAAACCAGGTTATTACGATAGTAAAGCAACGGTTTCTGGACAGATTCACCCACAGCCTTGCTGGCCGCAAAGTGAATGATGGCTTTAATGCCTTTATATTTGGTAAACACAGCGTCAAGACCGGCATAATCCAAGCAATCCAATTCCTCGAATGCAGGGCGGATGCCCGATACCTTCTCTATGTTATCTACAACATCTGCGCTGGAGTTTGACAAATTATCAATAATAACAACTTCATAACCTGCGTTTTGAAGTTCCACCACCGTGTGAGAACCAATATAACCGGTTCCACCCGTAACTAAGATTTTCCCTTTCATATTAAATATAGATAATTTAGCTTTTAGGTTATCAATACGCCACAAATGTAAGGAAATAAATTAATAAAACAGAAAAGGGGGATAAATTTTAGTTTATCCCCTTCCACTTTATTTCCGTTTTTTCTTCTTTAAATCTTCACAACCCCCGAAAATGCCCATGAATGCCATTGCCAGCAGTCCGGCAGTAATCAAAGCTATCGGAGTACCCTGCATACCTTTCGGTACACTAACCAGGCTCATTTGCTCGCGCAGGCCTGCAAACAGTGTCAGTGCCAAGCCGAAACCAAGTGCCGTGGAGAATGCATAAACCACTCCCGTCAGCAAATCATAATCTTTTTGGATAACAAGGATAGCCACACCGAGAATACAGCAGTTGGTAGTAATCAACGGCAGGAACACGCCCAAGGCTTGATACAGAGAAGGAGAAACTTTCTTCAGGATAATCTCTACCATCTGCACCAATGCGGCAATCACCAGGATAAAGGTAATAGTCTGCAAATAGCCCAAATCAAAAGCGTCGAGCACATACTTCTGAATAAGGAATGTCACGATAGTGGCGATGGTGAGCACGAATGCCACCGCTGCCGACATGCCCAATGCAGTCTCCACTTTCTTGGAAACTCCCAAGAACGGGCAAATTCCCAAGAATTGCGACAATACGATGTTGTTTACAAAGATTGCCGAGATAAATATCAATATATATTCCATAATCATTAAATTAAGAATTAAAAACTGAAAAATTAAAAGCTCGGCAGCCTACCGCCGATACGTTCTCAACTTTTTCATTTTAATTTTCATTATTAATTCTTCTTCATACTGTTGATTAAAGCAATGAGATAGCCCAATGCGATGAATGCACCCGGAGCAAGGACAAATACCAACATGCCGTATTCTTCAGGAAGGATACTCAAGTTGAATATCTTGCCGGTTCCCAGGAACTCACGCACGGCACCCAGTAATGTCAGTGCAATGGTAAAGCCCAAGCCCATGCCCAGACCGTCGAACAAGGAAGCCACCGGATTGTTTTTGGCAGCAAATGCCTCGGCACGCCCCAATACGATACAGTTTACAACAATCAGCGGAATGAACAGGCCCAGTGTGGCGTACAATGCAGGAACGTAAGCTTGCATTATCATCTGCAACAGTGTCACAAATGATGCTATGACTACAATGAATGAAGGGATACGCACCATATCGGGAATCAGATTCTTGATGGCAGAAATCACCACATTGGAACATATCAGCACGAACATTGTAGCCAGTCCCATACCCATACCGTTAATGGCAGAGGAAGTGGTACCCAGTGTAGGACACATACCCAGCAGGAGTACAAACGTAGGATTCTCTTTGATAATCCCGTTCATCATAACTTTAAAATTATTCATATCTTCTACTCCTTTCTTATTTAGTGCTGAGTGTATCCACAGCTTCGGGAGCTGCGGAATCAGCAGGTTGTTCAACATTCTTTTGAGTAGCGCCGGTAGTGCCGTCGGCAGTTTCCTGACCGGCATAGGCAGCATAAGCCGCATTCACTGCATTCAAAAAACGCACGTGAGGTGATGGTAGACGCTGTAATGGCATCTACTTTACCACCGTCCTTGCTCACTGTCAATGCAGCTTCACCCGGATTCATGCCGGTGATGTCACCTTTATTGCCTTTCTTGAACCAGTCGGCAGCCTTGGAACCCAACCCCGGAGTTTCCACATGCGACAACAAGGAGTAGTCGATGATTTTGCCTTCAGCATCGAAACCGACCAACACTTTCAGCTCACCGCCAAAACCCATGGCAACAGCTTCCACAGCAGCTCCGATATATTCTCCGCCTTTGGTGGCAGGATATACAGAATACTGTACTCCGTTTACTTCCTGCATCTTCTTCTCGGCGATGGGGTCATTGTCGAAGCCCGGAACCACCGCACTTACGGCATCGCTCAAGGTCTTTGCATTGGCCTGCGCAATGGGCTCCTTCGTCAATTCGTTTACATAAGCCAGCAACGCTACGGAGATTGCGGTAACGCCCGTAAGTACCAGCAACATATTCTTCAAGGATGATTCTAACTTTTTCATTTCTTCTTCGCTACCTCCCCAAAGCGTTAGGTTTAACATAGGTGTTGATGAGCGGAGTGAACGCATTCATAATCAGAATGGCAAACGACATACCCTCCGGATATGCACCGAACAGACGGATGATGACAGTCAGCAGGCCGATGCAAACACCATAAATCAGCATACCTTTGTGGCTCATCGGAGAAGTCACGTAGTCCGTAGCCATAAAGACAGCACCCAGCATCAGACCACCGGACAACAACTGTACGACCGGGGATACATAAAGTTCCGGATTGACCAGATACATGATACCGGAGAACACGAATACCGTCACCAGAATAGATACCGGAATGTGCCAGGTGATGATTTTCTTCCACAACATGTAGAACAAACCAAGCAGCAGCGCCAAGGCACTCACCTCACCGAGACATCCTCCATTATTACCTATCAGAAGGTCGAAAGCTCCCGGAAGGTCGCTCAGGGACATGCCCGGAGCACCATTGATGACACCTTTCATAATAGCCAGCGGCGTAGCAGCCGTCGTGGCATCCGTATAGGCTGTCAACTGGCCTACAGCCGGCCATGTCGTCATCTGCACGGGGAATGAAAGCAACAGGAATACACGTCCTGCCAGTGCAGGGTTAAAGGGATTGCAACCCAAACCTCCGAAGGACATCTTGCCTACCCCGATGGCAAACAAGGCACCAAGGATGATAATCCAGATGGGCAGGTTGGAAGGCAGGTTAAAGGCCAGCAACACACCGGTAATGATGGCAGAGCCGTCGGTGATGGTTGTGGTCTCTTTTTTGCATGAGGAATTTGCCGATGGCCCATTCAAAGAACAAGCAGGCTGCTACGGAAGTGGCCGTAACAATCAGCGCACCCAGTCCGAAAAGTAAAGCGAAACGAGGAATGCCGGAATCAATGCGATAAGCACACCGTACATATTCTTCTTCACGCTGTCACCGCCGTGAACGTGGGGCGAAAGGGATACGATTAATTTATTCATACTTCGTTATTTTTAGCTTGACGTGCACGGATCATCGCTCCTACCTTACCCTTACCCAAGCGGATATAATCCAGCATCGGACGGTTGGAAGGACAAGTGAACTGGCATGAACCGCATTCTATACACGACATAATGTCTTCTTTCTCTACTCTTTCAAAATCTCCGTGGGCCGAAACGGTAGCCAGCAGATACGGCTCCAACCCCATCGGGCAGGCTCCCACGCACTTGGCACAACGGATACAAGGCTGTACCTCGCCGCGCTTGGCTTCCTTCTCGTTCATAATCAGAATACCGGAGCTGCCTTTGGCAGTCGGTACATCCGTATTCACCAGAGCTTTACCCATCATCGGGCCACCGCCGATAATCTTACCCGTATCTTCGGGCAAACCGCCGCAAGCTTCAATCAGCTGCTTCATCGGCGTACCGATACGTGCCAGGAAATTGGACGGCTTTGCCAACGACTTACCGGTCACGGTAATGACACGCTCAAACAGAGGTTTGTTCTTCTGTACGGCCTGGTAAACGGCAAATGCGGTACCCACATTCTGCACCACAGCTCCCGTGGAGATAGGCAACGCACCGGCTGCAACCTGGCGACTGATGACAGCATCAATCAACTGCTTTCACCACCCTGCGGATATTGTACCTTCAAGGGTACCACCTCGATACCTGCATAGCTGGAAGCAACCTTCGTCATCAGCTGGATGGCATCGGGCTTATTGTTCTCAATGCCGATGAATGCCTTGTTCACCTTTACCGCCTTCATCAGAATGGATACACCTACCATAATTTCTTCCGCATGTTCCAGCATCAGCTGATGGTCGGCAGTCAGATACGGTTCGCACTCTACGGCGTTGATGATGACACACTCTGCCTTGAATGCAGGAGGAGGACACAACTTGACCTGCGTAGGGAAGCATGCACCGCCCAGACCTACGATACCGGCATCAGCGATTTTCTTCACGATTTCCTCGGAGGTCAGACTGCATTCCTTCACCAACGTTTCGGAACGGTCAATGGATTCTTCCCATTCATCCCCTTCTACGTCAATGAATATAGCAGGCTTGGCGTAACCGCTGGCATCGACAATCGTGTCAATCTTAGCGACTTTCCCGCTGACAGACGAATGAATGGCTGCTGATACAAAACCGCCGGGCTCGGCAATCTTTGTACCCACTTTCACAACATCACCTTTGGCAACGATAGGCTTGGCAGGAGCACCGATGTGCTGTCCCAGCAAGATAGCGGCCTTGGCCGGAATCTCTGCCTTGATGATAGGCTGATGTGCTGAAAGTTTATTTTCGTGTGGATGGACTCCACCAATTGAAAATGTCTTCAACATACAATTCTGTATTTTTAGTCGTTTATTTACTTTATTAATTCATACCTCAACTTGGGAAGTCTAAACCTCTGCTTTAGGAGTCTCAACCTCAGCTTTAGGAACTGCAACCTTTACTTGGGGAGCTGTATCGTCAGCCTTCGGTTTGCGCGGCGGGAAGTTGAGGGCAATGATTGTGATTTTGCGGACAAGCTTCCTCGCACTTGCGACAGGATTACACTTATTGGGTCAATGTAAGCCAGATTGATTTTCCAGCGTGATAGCCTCGAACGGACAAACCTTCACACACTTGCCGCAACCGATACATGCCACGGTACAAGCCTTGCGTGCTACAGGGCCCCCCTTGTCCTTGTTTACACACTGTACGTAAATACGACGTGATTTCTTGCCTTGAGGACGGATTTCAATAATAGATTTCGGACAAGCCTTGGCACAAGCTCCACAAGCCGTACACTTTTCCTCATCCACTTCGGGAAGTCCGGTCTCCGGATTCATGTGGATAGCATCGAACTGGCAGGCAGCCACACAGTCGCCGCATCCCAGACAGCCATAACTACAACCCGTTTCACCACCATAGAGAGAAGCCGCAATGGCACAACTCTTGGCGCCATCGTATTGGTTCACACGAGGACGGTTGGCACAAGTTCCATTACATCTCACCACCGCAACCATAGGTTCGGCAGCAGCGGCATCCAAGCCCAGAATCTCGGCAATCTTTGTCATGACGGGCTGTCCACCCACCGGACAAAGTTTACCATCCAGCGAACCTGCCTTTACGCAAGCATCTGCAAATCCGCTACAACCGGGGTAACCACATCCACCGCAATTTGCCTGGGGAAGCACCTCTGCTACCTGGGCAATCCGCGGATCTTCATACACGGCGAATTTCTTGGAAGCCACGTAAAGAATAGCGGCCGATACCAGCGCTATAACTCCCAATGAAATCACTGCAATCAGAATTACATTCATAAATTAGTTGTTTATTAATTATTTGTTTTATTATTAGTTAGTTCATCGGTCGTACGGAGAATGAGAACTTCTTACCCATCCGCGACTTGTTCAGCCACAATATATAATAATAAGGTATAAGAAGTGCCAGCGAACAAAGTGCAGAACGCAGCTCGTCATTCCAGATAGCCATAAAGACAAACAGTGAAATTATCAGAATAAGGAAAGGAAATATAAAGGCAAACAGAACTGCCATCACTCCCATTGAAAGTTCGCCCGTCACCCATACACGGTCACCGGGCTGGTAGGATGCGGCATTGGCATCGGCCACATCGACAAGTTTCTCTTTCGTATCCGCAGAGGTACAATGCCCCTTGACACTACACGAAGCGCACGCTGAAGTCTGGATGATTCTCACTTGGAGATGAGAACCGTTTATGTTTTCCACAATACCTTGATGTTTTATAGTATTCGCCATTTTGCAAAGTGTGCATTACAAATCACGGCAAATTTACGCATTATTTGTGAACTGCAAACCTTTCCTATGCATTTTTCTGTGTTCGTAAACGTGCTTTTTCTATGTTTTTATGCTTTTTTCACCTGCCACAGACTACAAAAGACAAAAACAGACGGTCTGTCAAGGAAAAACAGACCGTCTGACTAACCAAAACAGATAATCTGTTCACTCCGAACAGACCATTTGTTTATTTACCATTTATAATTGATACCGAAACTGAGCAATTCTTTTACCTGAAAATAGCTGTCCCCTTCCGTCGGCTTGGCACTGTCGTCATAGCGGGCGTGCACATAGAGCTTGGTGGAAAGATAGCGGTTCAGCACAAAGTTCACCGTGTTTTCCCATTCAATACGTGTCCACTCATAACTGGTCTGGAAGTCCAAGCGGGAATCCAGCGTGATGGAAGGAATGATGGTCCATGAAAGTGTAGGCTGTATCTGCGAACCGAAGTTATGCTTCACGCATTTGCCCTCATCAAGACCGAAACTCACTTCATTCACCCCCTTATTTCCTACATAGCGCAGCATGTACGTCAGCGGAGCCATGAAAACGGACAAGCTGAATTTCTGCTTCTTCAACTTGTAGTCCATACCGATACTGCTCGACCAGTCCGCCGGAGCAAAGAAAGCCGAAACCAGCTCTTCACTGTTGGCCTTGTAGCCATTGCAGAACTGGGTCTTAAACTCAGTCGTGATGGTATAATACCACTTGGACGCAGCCTGAATACCCAGTTTACTGTACAGCCGGAGTTGGTCGGTACTTACCAGATAGTTATGAAACTCGTCGGAAGGTGCGGAGCTGAAGCCCAGCTTGGCATCGAGCAGATTTTCCCACTGCACCTTTTCACGGTCATTATAGTTGGCAAACAATTGCAGGTTGGCAAGCACGGCGTTAGTGCTCTCACCTCCCTTGTACCAGTTGTCGGAGATATAGTTCTGGGTAATCTGCAATGAACCGTTTCCACCCGTCACCCACCAGTTGGGCTTGTGGATAATCACGTCGGCTTCCTCCTTCACTCCCACCATATTCTCTTGTGCAAACAGTTTCACGACGGACGGCTTGGAAGAAGCCTCCTTCTCTATATTATCCTTGAATATCTTCCCTTTCATCACCTCCTTCTCGGTCATTACAACCAGATTGGGACAATTCACATACGTGTTCAGCAGCGTACGGTCCACCAGTTTGTTGGCTCGGTCCTTTGAGGTGAAACTCAGTGTGTCGAACGGCAACATCTCGCGCGTCAGGGCAGGCACCGTATCAGGCACCTGGAAATGCCAGTCCACCTTGGAAAGGCGTCTCATGGGGGCATAATAATAGGTAAGGGGAAGGAACAACCTATAGTAGTTCGGATTGGAAGGTATATAACGCTCCGGAGTCGTGGGGTCATTCAAATAATCCAGCACTCCGATATACCTTTCATATAATATGGAAACAGTATCCAGCCTGTACCCCATACCTTCCGGTTTCAATTTCAGAATCATGTATTCTTTCATTATATCCGGCAAGGTGTCGGCTTTGGCAGTTGTTTCCTGTCCACTGTTCTTCGAGGCGGTATCCAGCGTATTCTGTGCCATCACCGACGAAGAAATCATCGTAGCAATTAACCAAAATGCAATGTGTCTATTCTTCATAATGCCCTAAAGTCTATGTTTCGAGCGCAAATTTAGCTTAAAATGTTTAGAAAACATAGAAAAGCCATAAGAAAAAGGCAAGAAGGACTTTCTTCGATGAAATCGTATTTTTTAATAATTGTTTCATCGAAACTTTCTCTACTTCCTCTTTTTTTATAATTTTGCGCTTTTTAAAGTTCTACGTGTACTGACGGGAGCAGTGCGCACCCTGAACGACAAGCCGTATAGGCTCTTGGCATTAGATTAAACAATTAATAAAATAATATAGTTGTGGGAGAAACAAAGTATATTTTCGTCACCGGTGGTGTTGCCTCTTCATTAGGTAAAGGTATCATCTCATCCTCCATCGGTAAATTGCTGCAAGCAAGAGGTTACAAGGTAACCATCCAGAAGTTTGACCCGTACATCAACATCGACCCGGGTACACTGAACCCTTATGAACACGGCGAATGCTACGTTACCGTGGATGGCCACGAAGCCGACCTCGATTTGGGCCATTACGAACGCTTCCTGGGCATCCAAACCACCAAGGCCAACAATATCACGACCGGACGCATCTACAAAAGCGTCATCGACAAAGAGCGCCGGGGTGACTATCTGGGAAAGACCATCCAGGTTATTCCCCATATTACAGACGAAATCAAGCGTAATGTAAAACTGCTGGGAAACAAATACAAATTCGACTTTGTTATTACCGAGATTGGCGGTACAGTGGGTGACATCGAGTCTCTGCCCTATCTGGAAAGCATCCGTCAGCTGAAGTGGGAACTGGGAAAAGACGCCTTGTGCGTACACCTTACTTATGTCCCCTACCTGGCAGCTGCCGGTGAGCTGAAGACCAAGCCCACCCAGCACTCCGTAAAGGAACTGCAAAGTGCCGGTATCCAACCCGATGTCCTCGTACTGCGTACGGAACATGAGTTGAGTACCACCCTGCGCAAGAAAGTGGCTCTGTTCTGCAATGTGGACGAGAATGCCGTGGTGCAAAGCATCGACGCGCCTACCATCTACGAGGTGCCCATCTTGATGCAGAGCCAGGGACTGGACGTTACCATTTTGAAGAAAATCGGGACTTCCCGTCGGCGACACTCCGGGACTGGGACCGTGGCGCGCTTTCCTCGAACGCCGTCACAAAGCCGAAGAGA
>ENA-OQHD01000860-OQHD01000860.1-human-gut-metagenome-genome-assembly--contig:-NODE-860-length-9959-cov-5.446298_pt1 | contig 9959 bp, 12 predicted proteins | sample MGYA00242560_ERZ504711 | MGnify/ENA primary metagenome ERZ504711 (study PRJEB26092, sample SAMD00036198) | human gut metagenome | host: Homo sapiens | study: EMG produced TPA metagenomics assembly of the... | reverse complement strand
TCTTCTTGTCCGTCACTTGTTCTACAGTATGTCACAGATACCATTTTATGGTCGAAGATGGCGGACAACGTTTTATCAGGATCCCAGGAGAGAAGGAGTACATACGATATGAGAACGGAAGATGGATATAAGGAATTATATGCGGAACTAAGAGGTTATGAAGAAAAAGGAGTGGACATAGTTATGGATGGGTATCCGATGAGTCCATTGCAGATTGTGACAGCATATATGGCCAGAGAAGAAGGTACTTATATGAGAGATTATGTGATTGATCCGGAAGGAAGGATAGAATCATTGGTTTTTACAGATGTGAATCATAACAGACAGGCAGAGATTACCCCTTGAACTGCCGGACAGAAGTATATTTGTAAGCTGTTATAATTGATAGAAGATGGACAGACATTTAAGGTGTAACAACATTTTTGATATGTACAACTGTTGTAGATGCAATTTGTTAATGACGCAAGATGAAAATATGATATAATGAATTCCAGAATCATTATTTTATCCAGAGATGTGGAGATATTAGAAATACACACAGCAGAGCGTAAGGAACTGTTTGTGTAAGAAAGCGCCAGAGATATAAAAATTGCAATCAGGAGGGTTGGCATGGACAAAAGAAAAGGCAGTACCCATGCGCGAAGCAGGGGAAGAGTAGAAGGACAATCTGGACATCCGGGGAGTTCCCGGAGAAAGGGAAGACCAATGACAACAGGTAGAGGCAGAAATGGAAGGTCAGGAACACGACGTGCGAAGAAAGTGAATAGAGCGCGGAAAAGACGTAACAAAATTCTTTTCGTAATGATCATCATATTATTGATCATGATTTTGGCAGCAGGCGCAGTTTTCTTTAAGAGATACGGTTCATCAAATGAGGAAGCCGATAAAGAACAATATTATGGAATAGAAAACAGTGATGATCTGGCATTGATCATTAATAATGAAGTAGTGAAAAAAGAAGATAGTTCCGCGGAATCTTCTTCCGATTCTTCTACAGATAGTGTTATACCGGGTAAGGTTTTTGATGGACAATATTATGTAGCATATCAGGTTCTTCGTGATAAGATAAACAGCAGATTTTACTGGGATGCGAACGAACGGGTGCTTTTATATACCTTGCCGGATGGAAATATTTCTGTAAGTGAGAACAGCAGTGAATATACAGCAGTGAACGAAACAAAAAGTGAAGATTATGTAATTCTTAAGACGGATGGAGATATCGCATATATCGCACTTCCGTTCATACAAGAGTATACGAATATGGAATATTCTGTGGAACAGGAACCAAACAGAGCAATTATCACATCAAAGTGGGGCGAGATCGAGACAGCAGAAGTGAAGAAAGACACACAGGTTCGTTATCTTGGTGGCGTTAAGAGTCCGATACTGACAGAAGTTAAAAAATTCGGACAAGGTGACAGTGCTTGAAGACGAAGATGACTGGATGAAAGTTGCCACAGCGGATGGTTATGTAGGATATATTAAGACCAAATTTTTAAAGAACCAGAAAAAAGAAAAAACATCCAGAGATTTTACGGAACCGGTTTATTCAGACATGACAGAAGATCATTCGATCAATATGGCATGGCATAATGTGACGAATGCGGCAGCGAATAATGCGGTTCAGCAGGTACTTGCATCAACCAGTGGACTTACGACGATCGCACCAACCTGGTTTAGTCTTGCGGATACGGAAGGTAATATCAGTTCAATTGCAGATGCGGACTATGTGAATTATGCACATACGGCAGGACTGGAAGTGTGGGCTGTATTCCGGGATTTTCATGGTGGAACGAATTCCTATGATGAGACCTATGAGACATTGCGTTATACATCAAAAAGAGCAAAACTGGAAGATCAGGTTGTAGCTGCGGCAGTGGCAGCAGGAGTGGATGGAATTAATTTAGACTTTGAATTGATTTCTTCCAAGTGTGGTGTGCATTACGTGCAGCTTGTGAGAGAGCTGTCTGTGAAGTGCCACCAGAATAATCTTGTATTTTCAGTTGATAATTATGTGCCACAGTCATACAATTCACATTATGATCTTAAAGAGCAGGGGATTGTGGCAGATTACGTGGTGATTATGGCTTATGATGAACATACAGAAGGATCCTATGAAGCGGGATCAGTGGCATCGATCAGCTATTTGCAGGATGGAATAGAAAAAACATTGAAAAAGGTATCAGCTGATAAAGTAATTGCCGGAATTCCATTTTTTACCAGATTATGGTTTGAGACAGCAAAGAGCCCGGAGCAACTTTCGGAAGAAGCTGGTACAGAAGCAGCATCTTATCCGAATAAAGTATCAAGTAAGGCACTGGGAATGGAAGAAGCAGCGCAGAGTGTTGTGAATGCGGGAGCAACAGCACAGTGGGATGAAAAGACACAGCAAAACTATGCAAAATGGTCTGCGGATGGCGGAACCTACCGTATCTGGCTTGAAGATGCTCAATCATTGGAAGCAAAGCTGAAGGTGATACAGGAAAATAAACTGGCAGGTGTGGCAGAATGGAGTCTGGGAAAAGAAGAAAGCAGTGTATGGAAGCTCATTTCTCAGTATGTAAATTAAATAAAAGATAAGTTAAAAAACGGCTTCTCATTGCATATAGATAGAATATGTGAAGGGAGGTCGATTTTTTTGCAAAGAAAAATCAGGTTGATGATAGGGATTCTGATTATGACAGGGCTTATCGCAGGTTGTTGGAAAGTTTCGAAAAACTTACAGAAAGAATTAAAAGAAGAAATGGAGACAATCGGAGAAGCAGAAAAGTCAGACAGGATAGTTGTTTTAGATGCAGGACATGGTGGCACTGATTCGGGGAAGGTCGGAATCAATGGAGTGAAAGAAAAAGATATCAATTTAACGATTACGAATTCTGTAAAGAAAATTTTGGAAAAAGAAAATATACAGGTAATCATGACCAGAGAAACAGATGAACAGCTTGCACAAAGTAAAGTAGAAGATTTGAAATACAGAGTAAAGATTATGAATGAAGTTTCTCCTGTATTAGCAGTCAGTATACATCAGAACAGTTATCATGAAGAAAATGTTTTCGGTGCGCAGGTCTTCTACTATCAGACATCGACGGAAGGAGAAAAAGCTGCGGGGATAATACAGGATGCTTTACAAAAGGTAAATCCGGATAATACCAAAAAGATAAAAGCAAATAATACATATTATATATTAAAAAAAGACGGAAGTACCTACAGTGATCGTAGAATGTGGTTTTTTGAGTAACTATAAAGAAGCACAGAAGCTGGTTACGGAAGATTATCAGAAATCAGTAGCAGAAGCAGTGGCAGAAGGAAATTTTGTCTTATATAAAAGTAAAATGAATAGTAGAAGAGAAACAGATTTTTTTTAGAACAAATAATGATATAATAAAATTTATGGAAACGATTATTAGAAAATAGATAAAAACCAAATAAACCAGGATGTAATAGAAGAAGCGGGAAATGTATTAAAACAAGGAGGTCTTGTTGCATTTCCTACGGAGACGGTTTACGGACTTGGGCGGACGCATTAAAGAGGAGGCGGCAAGAAACATATGCAGCAAAAGGACGTCCATCAGATAATCCGTTGATTGTTCATATTGCAGACTATGAGGATTTGCAAAAAAGTGGCGGTGAATATTCCACCGGAGACAGACGCACTGGCAGCACATTTTTGGCCAGGTCCGCTGACGATGATATTTGTAAAAAAGTGAGAGTGTACCTTACGGGACAACCGGAGGATTAGATACGGTTGCGGTTCGTATGCCAAGTGATCCAATTGCAGCGGCATTGATCCGGGCGGCAGGTGGATTTGTTTCAGCACCGAGTGCGAATACATCCGGGCGTCCGAGTCCGACGACAGCAGAGCATGTGCGGGTGGATCTGGAAGGTAAGATTGATATGATCCTGGATGGAGGTGCGGTAGATATCGGATTGGAATCCACAATTCTTGACATGACGGTAGAGCCGCCGATGATTTTACGTCCGGGTGCAATTACAGCGGATATGTTTGAGGAGGTAATCGGACCGGTTGGTGTTGATGAGACATTGGTTAACAGTGAAAGCAAGCAGGCGCCGAAAGCTCCGGGAATGAAGTACCGACATTATGCACCGAAGGCGAAAATGATGATTGTGGAAGGAAATATAAGAGAAGAGATTCTTGCAATTCGTCAGCTTGCTTATGCCGCGCATCGGGAAGGAAAGGAAGTCGGAATCATTGCAACGGGGGAAACAGTTCAGTTCTATAATTATGGGATTGTGAAGAATATAGGAACCCGTGAGAATGAGAATACTATTGCAAGAAACCTTTATCGAGTGCTTCGTGAATTCGATGAAGAAGACGTTGATCTGATTTATAGTGAATCTTTTGCTATGAACGGAATAGGAAAGGCGATTATGAATCGTCTTGAAAAGGCGGCAGGACATATGCACCTGCAGGCAACAGAGATCACAAAGAAGCAGAAGTATCGAAGAGTGATTTTTGTCAGCGAGGCGGATTCGGCAGTAGGACCAATGGCGGCAGAATTACTATGTCACCAGGATCTTGAGCAAGAGTATATTATTGAATCCGGCGGACTGGTTGTGCTTTTCCCTGAACCGGTAAACCAGAAGGCAGAGGCAATTATGAAGAGTGCTCAGATGACGTTGGAAAATCATGTGTCAAAGCAGTTTGATGGCAGCAATCTACAAGGAGATACACTTGTATTGACATTGAATGAGACAATTAAGAACAAAGTTCTTTCGGATTATGAAAATGTAAAAAATGTATATACAATAAATGAATTTGTTGGAGTATCAGAAGAACTTCCGAATCCTTATGGAAAACCCCTGACAGCTTATGGAGAATGTTTTGAGATACTGACAGGACTTATAGATAAACTTGCAGACAAACTGAATTCATATGCAAAAGGAGAAGAATAATGTCAGATAAAAGAACAGATTATTTATCATGGGATGAATATTTTATGGGCGTGGCAATGCTTTCCGGAATGCGATCAAAAGACCCGAATACACAGGTTGGGTGTTGTATTGTAAGTCAGGATAATAAGATTCTTTCCATGGGATATAATGGTCTTCCGATGGGATGTTCTGATGATGAATTCCCATGGGCGCGCGAAGGCGAAGATCCGTTAGAGACAAAATATGTATATACAACGCATAGTGAATTGAATGCAATTCTGAATTATAATGGCGGAAGTCTTGCGGGAGCAAAACTTTACGTATCTCTTTTTCCGTGCAATGAATGCGCAAAAGCAATTATTCAGGCAGGAATTAAAGAAGTTATTTATGATTGTGACAAATACGCGGATACAGCGGGAGTAAAAGCATCAAAACGAATGATGGATGCAGCAGGAGTGAGATATCACCAGTACCATCGAACAGGCAGAAAAATTGAATTTGAGATATAAAAATACAGGTACGCTTGCATTGCGCTTGCGTACCTGTTTCAAAGAAAAGGGAGATAGAAGAAATGATTCGGACAATACGTGTAGAAGAAATAACAAAAAAGCATCAAAGAAATGTGCATTGAAGCAAATCATTTTCTGTCACCAGATATGGCAGAGGCAATGAAATGTGCCGAAAAGAATGAGGAAGCACCACTTGGAAAACAGATATTGGAACAGTTGCAAGAGAATTTGAAGATTGCAGGAGAGGATATGATTCCGATTTGTCAGGATACAGGAATGGCAGTAGTGTTTCTTGAGATTGGTCAGGATGTTCATCTTGAAGGAGGAGCATTGGAAGATGCGGTAAATGAAGGCGTACGTCAAGGTTATGTAGAAGGTTATCTTCGTAAATCAGTCGTTGGAGATCCGTTGATCCGTGAGAATACAAAGGATAACACTCCGGCAGTTTTGCATACAAGAATTGTAGATGGAGACCAGGTAAAGATAAAAGTAGCACCGAAAGGTTTCGGAAGCGAGAATATGAGTCGTGTATTTATGCTGAAACCGGCAGAAGGAATTGAAGGTGTAAAAGATGCGGTTCTTACTGCGGTAAAAGATGCCGGACCGAATGCGTGCCCGCCAATGGTGGTTGGTGTTGGAATTGGTGGTACATTTGAAAAATGCGCTTTGATGGCCAAAGAAGCTCTGACACGTGAAGTTGGATCACATTCAGAAATTGAATACGTAAAAGAGTTGGAAGAAGAGCTCCTTACAAAAATAAATAGCCTTGGTATCGGACCTGGTGGACTTGGAGGGACAACAACAGCACTTGCGGTGAATATTAATACTTATCCAACACATATCGCGGGACTTCCGGTGGCGGTTAATATTTGCTGTCATGTAAATCGTCATGTGATCCGTACAATTTAATTCAACAGGCTAAGTGAAAGAGGAAAGTGAAATGGACAAGCATATAACAGTACCAATGAAGAAAGAGACCGTGGCAACACTGAAGGCAGGAGATTATGTTTATCTTACAGGAACGGTCTATACAGCAAGAGATGCAGCGCATAAAAGAATGTATGAGATTTTACAGGAAGGCGGGGAACTTCCAACTGATATTCAAGGTCAGGTGATTTATTACATGGGACCATCACCGGCAAGAGAAGGACGCCCAATTGGCTCGGCAGGACCGACGACAGCAAGCAGAATGGATAAATACGCACCTCAGCTCCTGGATCTTGGGCTTGGTGCTATGATAGGAAAAGGAAAAAGAAATCAAGCGGTAATTGATGCAATTGTACGCAATGGTTCAGTATATTTTGCGGCTGTTGGTGGAGCGGGGGCTCTTCTTTCAAAATGTATCACATCTTCAGAAGTGGTAGCGTATGACGATCTTGGAACAGAAGCGATCAGAAAACTGACAGTTGAAAATTTTCCGGTGATTGTAGTAATAGATAAAGATGGGAATAATCTTTATGAAACAGCAATTAAGGATTATTGCAGAATGGAGGAGAATGCATGAGAAGAATTCTACTGATGGTATTGCGGAATCTTTTGATCGTGCCGGGGGGATGGATTAAACTCTGCTATCGGGCTTCACATGTGGATAAATATACAGAAGAAGATAATTATGAATTTTTGCGTTGGATTGTTTTTCGTGCAAATAAAGGCGGAAATGTAACAATCGATGTACATGGACAGGAGAATATTCCAAAGCAGGATGGATTTATGTTTTTTCCAAATCATCAAGGTTTGTATGATGTATTGGCAATTGTTGAAGCGTGTACGCACCCTTTTTCTGTTGTAGCTTAAAAAAGAAGTGGAAAACGTTCCGTTTTTAAAACAGGTATTTAAAATCATGAAAGCATTTATGATTGATCGTGAGGATGTCCGTCAGGCAATGAAAACTATTACAAGTGTAACAAAAGAAGTTGTATCGGGGAGAAATTATCTTATTTTCCCAGAAGGAACTCGTTCAAAAAATGGGAATAATGTCGGTTCTTTTAAAGGGGGAAGCTTTAAAGCAGCAACCAAAGCAAAGTGCCCGATTATTCCGGTAGCACTTGTTGATTCTTTTAAACCGTTTGATACAAACAGTACCAGACCGGTGACGGTGCAGGTGCATTTTCTGAAACCGATGCTTTATGAAGATTATAAAGATATGAAGACCGTGGAAATTGCTGCAGCAGTAGAACAGCAGATCCAGGAAACAATCAATAAGAACCTGACGAAAGAAAAGGTAGAAGAGAAATGCTAAAGGAATGCTTGGATCAAGTTAGAAAAAAAGGCCCCAGTGGTGCATAACATAACAAATTATGTAACAGTGAATGATGTTGCGAATGTGATTCTTGCATGTGGTGGCAGTCCAATTATGTCAGATGAGCCGGAAGATGTAGCGGACATTACATCTATATGTGGAGGGCTGAACATTAATTTGGGAACATTACATAAAACGAGTATTGAGGGAATGATTAAAGCCGGGCATCGCTCTAATGAACTGGGACATCCGGTATTATTGGATCCGGTGGGAGCAGGAGCAAGCAGGTTTAGGACGGAGACGGCATTAAAATTAATAAAAGAGATAAAGTTTTCTGTGATTCGGGGCAATGTTTCAGAAATTAAGACGCTGGCTTATGGAAGCGGAAGTACAAAAGGTGTAGATGCTGATCTTACAGAAGCTGTTAATGAAAGAAATTTGCAACAGAGCATATCGTTTATTAAAGGTTTTGCGAAAAAGAAAGAAGCAATTGTTATAATTACAGGAGCAATAGATCTTGTGACAGATGGCGAGAAATGTTATGTAATTAGAAATGGACGTTCGGAAATGGGAAGAATAACTGGCACGGGATGTCAGTTATCCGGTATTACGACAGCTTTTTTGGCGGCAAATCCGGAAAGAAAACTGGAAGCTGCTGTGGCAGCAGTTTGTATGATGGGCGTTGCCGGTGAAATAGCATGGACGAAAATGCAGGAAGGTGATGGTAACGCTACATATAGAAATAGAATTATTGATGCCGTCTATAATATGACAGGAGAAGAACTGGAGAAAGGGGCTAAGTATGAGCTTTACTAAGGAACAATTAAGGGAACAGATGTTGCTGTATGCTGTTACGGACAGACATTGGCTGAATGGGCAGACACTTTATGAACAGGTTGAAGAAGCGTTGAAAGGTGGCGCTACCTTTATTCAGTTACGTGAAAAAAATTCTGACAGAAGAAGAGTTTTTAGAAGAGGCAAGAAAGATACAACAGTTATGCAAAGAATATAGAGTTCCGTTCATAATTAATGATAATGTGAAGCTTGCGAAGGAAATTGATGCGGATGGAGTGCATGTTGGGCAAAGCGATATGGAAGCGCTTGATGTAAGAGCGCAGCTGGGAGAAGATAAAATCATAGGCGTCTCTGCACGGACTGTAGAGCAGGCTTTATTAGCCGAAAAGCACGGGGCAGATTATCTGGGGGTTGGAGCGGTGTTTCAAACAGGAACAAAAAGCAGACGCACGGGAAGTAGAACACAGTGTGTTGAAGGAAATCTGTACTAAAGTTGATATTCCGGTTGTTGCTATAGGAGGAATTACACAAGATAATGTAAAAGAGCTTTCGGGTAGTGGAATTAATGGTGTTGCAGTGATCAGTGCAATCTTTGCCCAAAAGGATATTGAGACAGCAACTGCGAAGTTGAAAAGCTGCGTAGAACAGATAGTTTAAAAATTTGTTAAAAAATGAAAAAAGGTGATTGACAAGATGACAGTGTATTGCTATAATAAATTTCGCACTGTTGGTGCACACAATTGAACAAAGCTATAGATTCTATAGTAGAATTCAGTGTACGGAGAAATACTCAAGAGGCTGAAGAGGCGCCCCTGCTAAGGGTGTAGGTCGGGCGACCGGCGCGAGGGTTCAAATCCCTCTTTCTCCGTTTAACTTAAATCAAAAGGAGCGGGACGACAGAAGTCTGGCGACTTCTCCTGATTTTGAAGAAAGTTAAAAATCATGTAAAAAGAAAATAAAAAACTTCAAAAAGTTCTTGACTTTCTAAAAAATACATGATAATATAAATGAGCTGATTCGCTGAAACAAAGCGAAGAGGTAAGAAAAATAAAAAACTTCAAAAAAGTTCTTGACAAAGCGAAATGCTTATGATAAAATAAATGAGCTGTCGCAAATGAACAAAGCGAAGTAAGAACCTTGATAACTGAACAATAGACAACAACAACCCTTGGAAAATTTCTTTAAGAGAAGATTTTTAAGAACGGTTTTTAAACAAACCAAAACAACAGTGAAAAAGGGAAGAATTAGCTAGTTAGTTGGTTCTGAACTGGATACAAACACTTTTAACGAGAGTTTGATCCTGGCTCAGGATGAACGCTGGCGGCGTGCTTAACACATGCAAGTCGAACGAAGCGCCTTGATTTGATTCTTCGGATGAAGATCTTGGTGACTGAGTGGCGGACGGGTGAGTAACGCGTGGGTAACCTGCCTCATACAGGGGGATAACAGTTAGAAATGACTGCTAATACCGCATAAGACCACAGCACCGCATGGTGCAGGGGTAAAAACTCCGGTGGTATGAG
>ENA-OQHD01000859-OQHD01000859.1-human-gut-metagenome-genome-assembly--contig:-NODE-859-length-9973-cov-3.810583_pt1 | contig 9973 bp, 10 predicted proteins | sample MGYA00242560_ERZ504711 | MGnify/ENA primary metagenome ERZ504711 (study PRJEB26092, sample SAMD00036198) | human gut metagenome | host: Homo sapiens | study: EMG produced TPA metagenomics assembly of the... | reverse complement strand
CCTTTGCTTTTAGGTGATTCTGACTCTCTTAGTGTTTCTTATGGTATGGAACCTGAACAAGAAGCCTTATCTATTGTTTCTTTCAAGGACTGAGAGGCCGCTTCCCGTTAATAAATTAAATCCCAATTTAATTAAATCCCAAGCAAAATTATTTGTTTAAGTTTTTATTCGCCGTAGAAAGCATCAGTTTCAACCGGTTCAACTGGTTGACTTCGCTTGCACCTGGGTCGAAATCAATTGCTACGATATTAGACTCTGGATAGCGTCTGCGAAGTTCTTTGATAACTCCCTTACCTACGACATGGTTCGGCAGGCAGGCAAATGGCTGTGTACATACGATATTTGGCGCACCACTGTGGATCAGCTCTAACATTTCTCCTGTAAGGAACCATCCTTCACCAGTCTGGTTACCAAGAGATACGATGTCCGAAGCCATCTTTCCAAGATCCTGGATCTTAGCTGGCGGTGTGAAGTGCTTGCTTGCTGCAAATGCTTCAGTTGCCGGAGCACGGAACCATTCCAGAACTTTGATACCAAGATTAGCTGTTGTGGCTTTTTTTCTTTTCGAATCCAAGCTTTTCAACCTTGAAGTTCTGGTTGTAGAAGCAGTAGAGCAGGAAGTCCAGGAGATCCGGGACAACAGCTTCGGCTCCTTCACTTTCCAGGAGGTCTACCAGGTAGTTATTGGCAGCCGGAAGGAATTTGACGAGAATCTCGCCGACAACGCCGACACGAGGTTTCTTAATGTCCAGTAATTCAATGTTGTTGTCAAAATCTCCAATGATCTCACGGCAGAGACGTTTGAATTTACGCCTGCTCGGGTAGCCGTTAGACAAGAAGTCCTGGCATACTTTCACCCATTTTCTGTGCATTGCATTGACAGATCCGGTAACTGCTTCATATGGACGCAGACGGTATACACATTTCATAAAAATGTCACCGAATATAGCACCATAGATGCCTCGTAAGATCAGCTTCGGAGTCAGCTTGAATCCCGGATTGTCTTCCAGACCGCTTAAGTTGATGGAGATAACCGGAATATTTCCGTATCCAGCCTTCTTAAGAGCCCGTCGGATAAATCCGATGTAGTTGGAAGCACGGCATCCACCGCCGGTCTGACTGATGATCACAGCGATTTTATCTGTATCATATTTACCGGAAAGAATCGCTTCCATGATCTGACCGACTACCATCAGAGATGGATAGCAGGCATCATTGTTTACATATTTCAGGCCTACGTCTACAGCCTGTTTGTTGTCATTAGGCAATACCTGAAGGTTATATCCGGATGCGTTGAATGCAGGCTCCAGAAGCTCGAAATGGATGGGAGACATCTGTGGGCAGAGAATTGTATAATTCTTACGCATTTCTTTGGTGAATACGACCTTTTTATTGCAGAAGAATGAATGGTACGTTTTTCCCCACGTTTCTCTCTGACACGGATTGCGGCAAGCAGTGATCTGACACGGATTCTTGCGGCGCCTAAGTTATTAACCTCATCGATTTTTAAAGAGGTGTAGATTTTGTCAGAGTCATTCAGTATTGATGCCACCTGATCGGTTGTAACGGCATCCAGACCACATCCGAAAGAATTTAACTGGATCAGATCCAGGTTGTCTACCGTCTTTACGTAGTTTGCTGCGGCATACAGACGGGAATGATACATCCACTGGTCCATAACATTGAGCGGATGCTCGGCAGGATTTAAGTGGGAGATGGAATCTTCCGTCAGAACTGCAATATTATAAGAATTGATCAGTTCGGGAATACCATGGTTTACCTCCGGATCGATGTGATACGGACGTCCTGCAAGAACAATACCACGGTTTCCGGTTTCGTTTTAAGAATCTGATCGTCTCTTCGCCTTTTTTCTGCATATCTTTTCTGCATGCAGCGAGTTCTTCCCAGGCAGTATGCGTTGCTTTTTTTGATCTCGTCAGCCGGGATATGGAACTTTCCGGATAATTCATCAACCAGCCGATAAGAGATGGTGTCTTCGCTGGCAAAAGAAATAAATGGATGAAGAAAATCTACTTCTCCGTGAACAATTGCATCAATGTTGTTCTTGATATTTTCCGGGTAGGAAGTTACGATCGGACAGTTGTAATGGTTATTGGCTTCCGCAAATTCATTCCTCTCATATGGAATGCTGGGATAAAAGATGGTGTGGATACCGTTGTTGATCAGCCATTGTACATGTCCGTGTGCCAGCTTTGCCGGATAACATTCGGATTCACTTGGGATGGAATCAATTCCCAGTTCGTATACCTTGCGGTTTGACACAGGAGAAAGAACAACCCGAAATCCCAGTTCATTAAAGAATGTGAACCAGAACGGATAATTCTCGTACATGTTCAGTACACGAGGAATACCAATGATTCCGCGAGGAGCATTTTCCTCTGCCAATGGTTCATAATCAAAATAGCGTTTTAATTTATATTCAAATAAGTTCGGAAGCTTGTTAGTTGTTTTCTGTTTCCCGAGACCACGTTCACAACGGTTACCTGTGATGAACTTACGTCCGCCGCTGAAATGATTGATCGTCAGGCGGCAGTTATTCGTACATCCCTTGCATTTTGTCATAGTAGTAGAATATTCCATGGCTTCAATATCTTCGATGGAAAGCATGGTTGTACCTTCGCAGTCAACGTAACGCTCACGTGCGATCAGTGCAGCACCGAATGCGCCCATGATACCGGCAATATCCGGACGAATGGCTTCGCAGTTGGCGATCTTTTCAAAGCTCCGCAGTACGGCGTTGTTGTAGAATGTTCCTCCCTGAACAACGATGTGTTTACCGAGTTCAGATGCATCGGACACCTTGATAACTTTAAATAATGCGTTCTTGATTACGGAGTAAGCAAGACCGGCTGAAATATCCGCAACCTCCGCACCCTCTTTCTGAGCCTGTTTTACTTTTGAATTCATGAAAACAGTACAGCGGGTACCAAGGTCAATCGGGTTTTTGGCAAATAATGCTTCATGAGCAAAATCTTCTACCGTATAATTTAGAGATTTTGCAAATGTTTCAATAAAAGAACCGCATCCGGATGAACAGGCTTCATTCAATTGTACGCTGTCAACCGTCTGATTCTTGATCTTGATACATTTCATATCCTGGCCTCCGATATCCAGGATACAGTCTACATCCGGTTCAAAGAAGGATGCGGCATAGTAATGAGAAACTGTCTCTACCTCTCCTTCGTCTAACAGGAGGGCAGCTTTGATCAGTGCCTCACCATAGCCGGTAGAGCAGGAGTGAACAATCTCCACGCCTTCCGGCAGTTTACTGTAAATGTCTTTGATGGCAGAGATCGTTGTACCAAGAGGATCTCCTTCATTATTATGATAGAAAGAATATAATAAAGTACCGTCTTCGCCTACCAGGGCAGCTTTGGTTGTGGTGGAACCTGCATCAATACCAAGAAATGCTTTTCCCTGATAAGTGGCAAGATCCTTCACAGGTACCTGATGCTTTGCATGACGGTTTTCGAATTCTTTAAAATCTGCTTCCGTTGCAAACAACGGCTCCATACGATCCACTTCGAATTCCATTTTGATCTTTCCTTCCAGACGGTGCTGCATATCAATGAGAGGCACGTCCAGATCTTTCTTTGAATTCAGAGCAGAACCGGCTGCTGCAAACAGATGGGAATGTGTCGGGGCGATGATGTGTTCATCGTCCAGTTTCAGTGTGCGGATGAAAGCTTCGCGCAGTTCAGAGAGGAAATGAAGAGGTCCTCCTAAGAATGCAACATGTCCGCGGATTGGTTTACCACAGGCCAGTCCGCTGATAGTCTGGTTGACAACTGCCTGGAATATAGAAGCAGCAAGGTCTTCTTTGGCAGCACCATCATTGATCAGAGGCTGGATATCCGTCTTGGCAAATACACCACATCGTGCAGCAATGGTATAGAGAGCTTTATAATTTTTTGCATATTCGTTCAGTCCGGAGGCGTCAGTCTGTAAAAGAGATGCCATCTGATCGATGAAGGATCCTGTACCACCGGCACAGACGCCGTTCATACGCTGCTCTACATTACCACCTTCAAAGTAGATAATCTTGGCATCTTCTCCGCCGAGTTCGATAGCAACGTCTGTCTGAGGTGCATAGTCCTGGAGAGCAGTAGATACAGCAATCACTTCCTGTACAAACGGTACACCAAGATGTTTCGCAAGAGTCAGTCCGCCGGAACCGGTAATGACCGGTGATGCATGGACAGGACCTAATTTATGTACCGCTCTTCCTAACAGATCGGAAAGAGTTTCCTGGATGTTCGCGAAATGCCTCTCATAATCAGAAAATACCACTTCATTATTCTCATCTAATATGGCAATCTTTACGGTTGTAGAACCGATGTCGATACCAAGTGCGTATAATTCTTTTTGATTCATATTATGTAACTCCTTATCATGTTGATCTATATGTCTTTCTTCTTATTAAATGCATTTTGCTTAATTGCAACCTGTAACATTATACGACAAAAGTTCTCAAAAGACAATTAACAAATGTTGAAGATATGTTAAAAAGAGATGAACTTTACTTGGCACAATTGACAAATATCAGTTGGGAAGGTAGAATATCTACAGTGTGAGAATAAACGTAAAGGAGCAGTTATATGAACAATTGGTTAGATAAACTTGAACGGAAATTTAGCAGATATGCTATTCCCAATTTGATCACCTATATTATAATATTATATGCAGCCGGATTTGCGCTGGAGTTGATTAACCCGACGTTCTATAGACAGTTCTTAAGTCTGGATGCCAGCAAGATTCTCCAGGGGCAGATATGGAGAATTGTTACATTTATTATCCAGCCTCCGTCTGACAGTCTGATCTTTATTGCATTTGCACTGTATCTCTATTATATGATAGGGAAGCAGTTAGAGGCAGCGTGGGGGGCGTTTCGTTTTAATCTGTATTTCTTTTCGGGAATGCTCTTTATTGTACTGGGAGCCATACTGGCATATTTACTGACAGGCACTGTGTTACCAATGGATACATGGTATCTGAATTTATCGTTATTCTTTGCATTTGCAGCACTGTATCCGGATATCCAGCTGTTATTATTTTTCGTTATTCCGATTAAGATCAAATGGCTGGCTATACTTGATGGCTTGTATTTTATCTATGCGATTGTGCAGGCTTTTCTTCCGGCCTACGGCGGAGGTGTTTTCGGTATATATTATAAGGCGAATGCGCTTGCAGCATTTATCTCAATACTGAACTTTATCACTTTTTTTCCTGAGTTCACGTAATATGAAGCCTTACACACCAGGTCAGATGAAAAGAAAGAATGATTTCAAACGCAAGATGAGACATGCGGAAAGACCGGTAAACAGCTATGCAAATGGGGCAAAACACAGACGCGCAGTCTGCGGAAGAACAGAACTGGATGATCCGAATCTGGAATTCCGGTATTGTTCAAAATGTAATGGCAATTATGAATATTGCCAGGATCATTTGTTCACACATACACATGTTAAATAATCAAGAGAGGAATAGGAGAAATATGAAAAAAATCAAAAATTATCTGTACAATGGGACCAAATACAAATGATGAAACCCTGATGAGAAAGTTAGTTCAGAATGGAATGGACATTGCAAGATTTAATTTTTCCACACGGTGATCACGAAGAACAGAAGGGCCGTATGGATATGTTAAGAAGATTCGTGAAGAAGAGAACAAACCGATCGCAATTCTTCTGGATACAAAAGGACCTGAGATCCGTACAGGTGTATTAAAAGATGGAAAGAAAGTACAGCTTGAAGAAGGAGAGACATTTACCCTGACAACAGACGAGATTGTCGGAGATAACAAGATTGTTTCTATTACATACAAAGGTCTGGTAGAAGATGTCAAAGCCGGAAGTACGATCCTGATCGATGATGGTCTGATTGAAACTGAAAGTAAAATGATAAAAAGGGGTAAATAACATCAATTGTGAAATTGTCAATGGCGGCGAGCTCGGAGAAAATGAAAGGTGTTAATGTACCAAACGTTGCGATCCGTCTTCCAGCTATCACAGATAAAGACCGTGATGACCTGAAATTCGGTGTGGAGCAGGGTGTAGATTTTATTGCAGCTTCATTTGTCAGAAATGCAGAATGTATTCTGGAGATCAAATCATTCTTAAGAGAATGTAAGGCTCCGTATATTCCTGTAATTGCAAAAATCGAGAACTTTGAAGCAATCAAGAATATTGATGAGATTATCCGTTGCGCAGACGGAATCATGGTGGCCAGAGGAGATCTTGGTGTTGAAATTCCGGCAGAGGAAGTTCCATACCTTCAGAAGACAATTATCCAGAAATGTAACGATAACTTTAAACCGGTTATCACAGCTACACAGATGCTTGATTCTATGATGCGTAATCCACGTCCTACAAGAGCAGAGGTTACAGATGTTGCCAATGCGGTATATGACGGAACAGATGCAGTCATGCTTTCCGGAGAGACAGCTCAGGGTAAATATCCGTTAGAAGCTTTACAGATGATGGTTCATATTGTTGAAAATACAGAGGAGCATCTGGATTATGATATGATCCTTAGAAAAGCAGGAGAACACAGACTTAAGAGTGCATCCAGCGCACTTGCAAATGCAACAGTAACAACGGCTAATAATCTTCGTGCTAAATGTATCGTAACACCAACTGTATCAGGTGCTACGGCAAGAGTTGTATCTAAGTTCAAACCTAAGACAGGTATTATCGGTATCAGCCCGGATGAGGCAACACTGAGAAGAATGCAGATCAACTGGGGAGTTATGCCGCTGAAATCAGTTGCTGTATATACAACAGAAGATATCTGTGATACTGCAATCGATCTGATCTGTGCAAAGAAGCTTGCAGAAGCAGGAGACATGGTTGTATTAACGCTTGGAATTCCATCTACAAATGTATCTGAGAACAGAACAGTAAGTAACATGATGAGAATTGCGATGGTAGATGACAGAAAATAAAAATAGTAAATAAGCAGGACTGCTTATAAAGAACCAGAAAGCAACGAGGCTGAATCAGCCTGGGCCTTCTGGTTCTTTGCATGTTTTTGAGAAAGTTTCTCCTTGACATACAGCGAAAATTCGCTTATAGTGTTCCTGTAGAGAACTACTAAAGAACCAAAAGGTGGATGACGAAGATGGAACAGACATCATTTACAGAGCGCCTGATGGAATTCGGACTCACAAGACAAGAAGCAAGCATTTATCAGTGCCTGCTGACAGAGGGAAAGGTAACTGGATACGAAGTTGCTAAACAGACCGGAATATCCAGATCCAATGCATATAATTCTCTGGCTAGTATGACAGAGAAAGGTGCGGCTTACCTTGTAGAAGAGGCCAGTACCAGAAAATATGTGCCTGTCCCGCTTAACGAATTCTGTAAGAATCGTATCCGTAAGCTGGAGGAATCCGGAAAATGGCTGCAGGAACATATGCCGACGGAGAAAGCGTATGTAGAAGGATACATTACAATTGAAGGCGCAGAGAATATACTGAATAAGATAAAGAATCTGTTATCTCAGGTTGATCAGAGAGTCTATATCAGTTGTACAAGAAATTATCTGCTGCTTCTGATCCGGGAGCTTGATACATTGATGGAAGAAAGTAAAAAAAGTGGTGATCATCACCGATCAACCGGCGACCTTTCACAATGCAAAAGTATATTTTGGAGAAAACAGAGGAATGCAGATAGGAATCATTGCCGATTCGAAATATGTACTGACAGGTGAATACGGAGAGGGGAGTATGAATACATGTCTCTATTCCGGACAGAAAAACTTTGTAGAATTGTACAAAACAGCACTTGCGAATGAGATAAAGTTATTATCTATACGAGAGGAGAACAAGGATTGATGAAAAAAGAACCATTTGTAACAAAAGCACAGTTAGACGAGATTATTAAAACTTATCCGACACCGTTTCATTTATATGACGAAAAAGGAATCCGTGAAAATATGAAAGCTTTAAAAGAAGCATTTTCATGGAATAAAGGATACAGAGAGTATTTTGCGGTAAAGGCAACGCCAAATCCGTTTCTGATCAATATTTTAAGAGAGTATGGATGTGGATGTGACTGTTCTTCCTATACAGAGCTGATGCTTTCCGATGCGATCGGGGCAACAGGAGAGGACATCATGTTTTCTTCGAATGATACTCCGGCAGAGGAATTTGTACTGGCAGACAAGCTGAATGCAATCATCAATCTGGATGACATCACACACATTGATTTTCTTGAAGAAGCAATCGGACATATTCCGGAGACGATCAGCTGCCGCTACAATCCGGGTGGAATGTTCAAGATCAGTAATGACATCATGGATAATCCGGGAGATGCGAAATATGGAATGACAACAGAACAGTTATTTGATGCATTTAAGATTTTAAAGGAAAAAGGTGCCAAAGAATTCGGCATTCATGCATTCCTTGCAAGTAATACAGTAACCAATGAGTATTATCCGATGCTTGCGAAAGTTCTGTTCGAAGTTGCAGTAAAGCTTCAGAAAGAAACAGGTGTACATATCAAATTCATTAATCTGTCCGGTGGTGTAGGTATCCCTTATAAACCAGATCAAGAGCCAAATGATATCCGTGCGATTGGCGACGGTGTGCGCCGCGTATATGAAGAAGTACTGGTACCTGCCGGTATGGGCGATGTGGCAATCTATACAGAGATGGGACGTTTTATGATGGGACCTTACGGATGCCTGGTTACAACGGCAATTCATGAAAAGCATACACACAAAGAATATATTGGTGTAGATGCATGTGCAGTTAACCTGATGCGTCCTGCTATGTACGGAGCTTATCATCACATTACTGTAATGGGTAAAGAAAATGCACCTTGCGATCACAAATATGATATAACAGGATCGCTGTGTGAAAACAATGATAAATTTGCAATCGACCGTATGCTTCCGAAGATTGATATGGGTGATGTGCTGGTAATTCATGATACGGGAGCACATGGCTTCTCTATGGGATATAATTACAATGGAAAATTAAAATCTGCCGAAGTGCTTCTGAAAGAAGACGGGACTACACAACTGATCAGAAGAGCAGAAACGCCGGCTGATTATTTTGCAACATTCGACTGCTTTGATATCGGCAAAAAAACTGATTGTAAAAAATAGTTGTGGAAAAAAATCAGGTTTAGATATAATGATAGTGTCCTTTCAATTAAGAAACGGGCACTATCACTTTTTTATGAGGAGGCAATAAAATGAAAAAACATGGTGTACTGGCGCTGGTGCTGGCTGGAGTGATGTTACTGTTATGCGGATGTGGAGGTATGACAACGGACGATGCAATGGATTATGTACAGTCTGCCTTGGATTGTGGATACAAAGCAGAAGTTAAGAAGTATGCCGAGATAACAGAGACGACAGAAAAAGAAGCCAAAAAAGAATACGAGACAAATCTTGATACGATTATGAAAGAAGCCGGTTTGATGACACCAGGTGTATCGGATGAATTAAAAGCGGACTATCAGTTCGATGATTTGCAAAAAATGTTAAAGAGTGCAAATTATAAAGTGAAAGAAGCAAAAGAAACAGAAGATGATGAATTTACTGTAACTGTTGAAGTGTGTCCGTTTACGGCATTTTCTACTGTATCAGATGAGCTTGATCAATGGGTGACAGACACATATTCGAATGTAGAATCAATCCCGTCAGATGAAGAACTTAATGAGGCAATCATGCGGAAGATGTATGAAATTATGAGTGCAAAACTTGCAGACCCGACGTATGGCGATAAGATGGAAAAAGAAGTTCACGTAAAGGTGAATAAAGACGGAGCATATTATATTCCGAATGATGATCTCATGGCAGTAGATGATGCACTGTTCCCGCAGAATCAGCTTTAGGTTTCGGTTAATGAAAATATGAATTGAAAACTATGTACAACACAGACTTTGGGGGATTGACATCCCTGGAATCTGTGTTGTATTATATACAAAATAATTGAATAACA
>ENA-OQHD01000858-OQHD01000858.1-human-gut-metagenome-genome-assembly--contig:-NODE-858-length-9984-cov-2.213047_pt1 | contig 9984 bp, 13 predicted proteins | sample MGYA00242560_ERZ504711 | MGnify/ENA primary metagenome ERZ504711 (study PRJEB26092, sample SAMD00036198) | human gut metagenome | host: Homo sapiens | study: EMG produced TPA metagenomics assembly of the... | reverse complement strand
CACCTTTGCCTTTTACGATGCCGACGGCAGGCCGCTGACCATCCGCACCGGACGCAGCTACATTGCGCTGGTCTCCAGCGTGACCGGGCAGGAGCTGACGGTATTGGATTCCGCCGGGCAGAATGTGCTGAATTGACAAAACAAAAAAAGGACCATCTGAGGCATTTTTCAACTGCATCTCAGATGGTCTTTTATTCCGTTCAGGAACTCCTTCCGTCATCGCTGACGCGATGCCACTGCTCCTCTCTTTGTCACCTGCGGTGACATTTCTCCCCGGCGCGGGGAGAATCTGTCCCGGCCGGGGGAAGTCTTTCTCATGGAGGGAGGCTTTCGGCAATACGGCCAAGTTTTCCTTTTCGCCAGAGGCTCCCTCTCCGAGGGAGCTGTCGAGCGTATGCGAGACTGAAGGAGTTACAGATCCACCACGCTGCCGACCTCGGCAGGAGAGGTGGGCACCACGCCCAGCACGGCGTGGTCAGTGCTGCGGTTGACCGTAAACGGTCACGCTGCGGCCCGCCGCGAAATCCGGGTGATAGGTCAGCTCCAGCGTCTGCCAGTTGTCCGGCACTGCGCAGAAGCAGTGCAGCAGCGCGCCGCGGCCCGCCGTCAGGTTCAGGGTGAACACCGAAGCATCCGCCGCGTTCTCGCCGTAGAGCGGCGCAGCAAAGCTGCCGCAGCGCACCGGCTTGCCATCGCACACAGCGGTAAGCCCCGGTGCCCATACTGTACAGGTCGCCAAGCGTGCACACCTCACGGCTCTGCAGATAGCTTGCGCCCACCGGCAGGGTGGATGCGGAGAGGTTCTCCACCGAGAGGTACACCAGCACATTGCCCATTTCCTGCGCAGGGGCATAGCCCAGCAGCTCCACGGCAGCCTTGCCGTCCAGCAGGGCAGGTTCGCCTGCAAGATGCGGCTGCTGCGCCGCTGCAGGTACGCCGGTGAGCAGCGCTGCCGCAAGGCTGACCGCACCGGAGCCGGCACATTTCAGGAATGACCGGCGGGAAATGGACTGGGACATGGAACTTCCTCCTAAAATTAATCGTTTCCTTATACAATAAAGGATTGCGCCGCTTCTGTCAAGGGATGGGCCGAAACTGTAACTGTTTCCTTACCCGCACTTTCAACTGTAAAAGGCGGCTTCTTATTCAAAGGCCTCGTTTTCCTCGGCTTCGGCCTGACCGCGCAGGGTATCGGCATAGCCAAAGGGTCACGATGTCGATGGCTTCCACCAGACGGTCCCGCATCCACAGCTGCACATCGGTCTGCACGGTGTAGCCGCAGCCGGGTCTGCCATCCACTGCTCCGGGCGGCGGGTGGGCACCGCGCGCTGGCTGAGCATGCTCATGATCACGCCGCCATGGGTCACACAGGCTGCTTCGGTCACATCCATGCGGATCATATACTCAAACAGCTTCATCAGGCTTTCAGCGCAGCGGGCGTGGAACTGGTCGGTAGGCTCTGCGCCTTCGGGCACATAGCCGGAGCCGGGGGTGATCCACTTTTTAAAGTCCTCGTCGTGCACCAGCTCCTTGACCGGCTTGTTCTCAAACTTGCCAAAGCCGGCCTCCCGCAGGTCGTGCACGGTAAGGTGTGCTTTGCATCCGGGAACAGGATGTTGGCTGTTTCCACCGCGCGCAGCAGCGGGGAGGAGAACACGGTATCCACCTGCGGATACTCGAACCGCTCTTTCAGCTCATTGAGCTGCGCGCGGCCCTCGTCGCACAGAGGGATGTCGGTGCCGCTGCCGATGTACAGGCCCTGCAGGTTGCCTGCAGTCATGCCGTGGCGGATGAGATGAAGCTTGAACGTTTTCATGGATAGTGCCTCTCTTTATCGCTGTGCGGCGGCACGGGAACGGGCAGGCAAAACCCGCTGCGGAGGAAAAAATCTGGCAGAAAAACGTGTCGTCTGCCAGACTTTTTTGCTCTTTTGGCGGCAGCCGCGGCCCGCGCACGCCACAAAATGTATGCGTTAATACCTATAGTTTAGCATAGATATGGTGTCCAGAGCAAGTCCTTTTGACTAAAAAATGACGCAAAATCAACGAAAAATATCGTCACTTTTCTTGCTTTACAAAAGGTTTTCCGTTGTGTATAATCAACCTGCTGTAAACCAAAAACAAGGATGTCCCCCTATATCGAACTTTGAGGAGCCAAAAATCATGGAATTCAACCGTATCATCAAGCTGCTGCGCAAGGAACGCGGCATCACCCAGAAGCAGGCCGCCGAGGATCTTGGCGTCTCGCAGGCGCTGCTGTCCCACTACGAAAAAGGCATCCGCGAATGCGGCCTGGACTTTGTGGTGCGCGTGGCAGACTATTATAATGTTTCCTGCGATTATCTTCTGGGCCGCAGTGCAGAGCGCAACGGCATGATGCTCTCGGCAGAAGACCTTCCGAACCCGGACAAGATGAAGGACAACATCTACCACGGCAGCGTGCTGCCCACCATGAACAAAAAGCTGATCTCCAACGGCCTGAACGTGCTGTACGCCAAGATCGGCCAGTGCCACAGCAAGGCCCTTACCACCGAGGTGAGCGCCTACCTGATGATGGCCGTAGCCAAAATGTTCCGCCTGCTGTACTCGGCCGAGCCCCACAACGCCGCCAGTATGTTCAGCATCGATCCCATCCGCTGGCGCGGCTGCTCCGATGCCGTGATGCGCATGTCCGAAGCCAATGTGGAAGCCCTGCTGGACGGACAGGATGTGAACGGCGGCGAGGGCGTAAAGGACCCGGCCTGCCTGACCATGACCACAGAAAGCCTGACCCGCGAGTTCCCGCTTTATACGCCCAGCCTGTTAAATCTGGTCAAAACCAGCGAAACACATGTGAAGGGCCTTACCCACGAAGGGTGATATTCCTGTGAAAAAGGCTGTAAATTCAGCCCCCAAACCCTTGCATCTTTCGGGCAGAAAGGGTATAAACAGAATAGAACATTCTGGAATACGGTTTTTCCTATCAAAAGGAGGATTTATTTTATGTCCAACTCCATTTCCCGCCGTACCTTCCTCAAGTGCACCGGCGCATCCGTTGCTGCTCTGGGCGCAGCAAGCCTGCTGGGCGGCTGCCAGCAGAATGGCAGCGCCACCATCGTGGATGTCAAGGTCGGTGATAAGGTCAGCAACTGGAACGGCCTTGGCGTTCAGCTGACCAGCCTGTTCAACATTGATACCGCACCTGCACAGGCCGGTTACGAATACATTGCTGTTCTGGTCACCGTGGTCAACCGCACCAAGAACCAGACCTTCAACATCGGCGCACAGAATCTGGCCGAGATCAACGCTGCTTATCCCGTGCCCCCGCAGGAGAACGTGGATGCAAACTTCCACGCACTGGCAGCAGCTTCTACCGATTTCTCTGCTTCCTGCGACGGCCAGAGCGTGGAGTGCGGTGCCAACATCTCGCTGTACAACTCCAACTCTCAGACCTTCTCGGATTCCACCAATCTGCCCCCGCAGGGTACCGGCTATCTGCAGCTGATGCTGATGGTCCCCAAGGGCTGGCAGCAGCTGAGCGTTACTTACATGCCCACCTTTGCAGCGGATAAGACCATGACCTTCGTCATGACCGCTGCAGACGTGACCCGCGCCTGATACGCGGCCCGCACAGGACGAAATTTCGTCGCAAAACAACGTCACAGCTCAAAATTTCATCATTTTATTTTGCCAAAAGGCATTGACATCCGGCCCGGTTTCGCCTATCTTATAGGTAATGCCGCAAGGCCGTACTGATCTGCTTTTTTAAAGGAGGAACGAACATGTCCTATACATTCTCCCGCCGTGACTTTATGAAATATACCGCTCTTACCGCTGTTGCCATTGCAGGCTCCGGCATGCTGACCGGCTGCTCCAACCCGAACCGTCCTACCGGTGTGCCTGGCAGCACCCTGAAGCCGGGCGACGGCATCTGTGAAGCCACTCTGCTGAACAGTGCTGGCAAAGAACCGAGTTATAATTCTGCTACCCAGACCCTGACCTGCAACTTCAAGATCGTCACCAAGATCGAACTGCTGGAGATCACTGACAGCCATTTCCAGGTCGATGTTACGACTGATGCGGGCACGAAGCACTATTATTATAATACCACTCCTAAGCCCAGTCTGGGCGATACCGCTAACCCCAAAGCTCTCAAGGACAGCGTCACCGAGGCCACTCTGACTCTCAAACTGAATCTCTCCGGTGCTACCAAAGTAGCTGTGCTGTATACTCCCAAGCATGGCGCTACTGGTGAACCCAATGATTCCTACAATGATATCTACGGCACTTGGGATATCACCGAGGCTATCAAGGGTTCGCTCTGACCTGATTTTACTTTTGCATTAAAGACCCGCGCCATATGGTGCGGGTCTTTTTGCGTATGCGGGCCATTTGTATCCAAGTTTTGGGCGATATCATGTAAAATGCGCAAAGTTTTTTAGTGGATTTATGCCTTGTGCACAGGTTTCTTTTCCGGTACAATAGGGTTATAAAAATGTGCAGGAGCATCGCAGCGATGCGGTGCTTTTTGCATTTGAGGGGCAACCCGGAAAACCTGAAAAGGAGTGTTGTTTCGATGATCAATATGGTAAAGCTTCCCACCAAAAAATGTAACCCTGTTCCTGCGCGTAGCAAAGGGCCACTTTGCTACCAGCCACAGCCATATCAACTATTACATCGATGTCACCACCCAGAAGTCCCGCCTTTCCGAGGCCAAGGCCGTGGCAAAGGAGCTGGTGGCCGCTTACCAGCACAGCACCATTGTGGACACCGTGCTCTGTCTGGACGGCACGCAGGTGATCGGCACCTGCCTTGCCAACGAGCTGACCAAGGACGGCTTTGCCAACATGAACGCCCACCAGACCATTTATGTGATCACCCCGGAGTACACCACCGGCAGCCAGATCATCCTGCGCGACAATCTGGCCCCCATGGTCAAGGGCAAGCATGTGCTCATTCTGTCCGCTTCCATCACCACCGGCTACACCGTGCAGGCCGCTGTGGAGGCCGTGAACTACTACGGCGGCACCGTGGCAGGCCTTTCCGCTATTTTTGCCACCACCCATGAGTGCATGGGCTATGAGGTCACCTCCATCTTTGACCCCGCCAGCCTGCCGGACTACGCCAGCTTTGACAGCCGCGACTGCCCCCTGTGCAAGGCCGGCCAGCACATCGATGCGCTGGTGAACAGCTTTGGCTATTCGGCGCTGTAACCCCTTTCAGTCTGCTCACTTTGTTCGCATCCAGCTCCCCCGAAAGGGGGAGCTTTCTTTGTGCTTCCCGTAAAATGCAAAAAGCTCTCCCTTTCGGGAGAGCTGGCATCGCACAGCGATAACTGAGAGGGTTATTTTTTCCGGGAACACAAAGGGCTCGTGCAGGTACACCGCCACCAGATATGCCGTCATGAAGAACCAGATGATGGGCTCGCACAGGATGACCGCATTGTACTGGAATTTTCGGGATGAACACCAGCACAAAGATCACCTTGCCCACCAGCTCGATCACGCTGGAGAACAGCGGCAGCACCTTCTGGCCAAGGCTCTGCAGCGCGTAGCGGGTGCACAGCAGCACCCCCAGCACCGCATAGAACGGTGCGTTCCACAGCAGATACCGCGCACCGTTTTCCAGCACGATGGGTTCCGTGGAGCCGGAGATGAGCTGCACCATCCATTCCGCGCCAAAGCTCATCAGCACCACGGCGGCGACCATCACCACCACCGAGTACAGATACATCTGCCGCATTCCCCGTGCGCACACGGTCGGGCTGGTTTGCGCCGCGGTTCTGGGAAACGAAGGTGGAACCGGCGTTCGCCATGGAGATGAGCGGCATCTCCGTAAAGGCAAACAGCTTGCGGGCAGCGGTGTGCCCCGCAATGGTCAGGGTGCCAAGCCCGTTGATGCCGTACTGCAGCACCACCGAACCCGCAGACACGATGCTGCTCATCAGGCCCATGGAGATGCTCTGGCTGAACAGCTCCCAGTAGAGATGACTGCCCACGGCGAAATGCTTTTTCTCCGGGATGAGGATGCACACCCTTGCCAGCACGTACAGAACGCACAGCACCACCGAGATGCCCTGTGCAATGACCGTTGCCACCGCTGCGCCCCGCACGCCCATGCCAACCCCGGCAATGAACCACAGGTCCAGCCCCACGTTCAGCACCGAGCTGATGAGCAGGAACACCAGCGGCATTACGCTGTTGCCAATGGCGCGCAGCAGGCCTGCGCACAGGTTATACATAAACATGACCACAACGCCAAGGTCGATCACGATGATGTAGCTGTAGGCATCTTCCAGAATTTCTGCCGGGGTATCCAGCAGCTGCAGCAGGGCATGCAGGCCGAAAAAGCCTGCCGTTGTAATGACCAGCGAGGCGATCAGGCCAATGACGACCGACCCCACCACCGTGCGCTTGAGCAGGTCTTCGTCCTGCGCGCCGTAGGAGCGCGCTGCAACGATGGCAAGGCCATTGCCGATACCGATGCCAAAGCCGACTAAAAGCTCGTAGATCGAACCGCAGGAGCCAATGGCGGCAAGGGCTGTATCGCCCAGCACATTGCCCACGATCATGGTATCCACCGTGTTGTAGAGCTGCTGGAACAGGTTGGAAACCAGAATGGGCAGCATGAACAGCAGCAGGCTTTTTAAAATAGGTCCGTGCATCAGGTCTACGTTCATGTTGAAGAAGCTTTTCTTTTGGGGCTGCGCGTGGGTCATAGGGTTCCTCCAAAGTTCTATTTTTACCGCAAAACAACCTCTCAGTCTCGCTGACGCTCGCCAGCTCCCCCGGAAGGGGGAGCTTTTATGCTGCGTAAAAGAAACAGCAAAACCTCCCCCTTTTCGGGGGAGGTGGCAATGCGAAGCATTGACGGAGAGGGTTATCTCCAATTTTTTCACAGCTCCTGCGTCTCGAAGCCGTTGCCGGTAAGCACCTGCACGCTGGTAAAGCCTGCAGCCTTGATGGCGGCGGCAGCTTCGTCAAAGCCGTAGGTCAGGCTGTTGATATCATGAGAATCAGAAGTGATGATGACCTTGCCGCCCATCTTCTGCCACTCGCCCAGCAGCCACGGGCCGGGGTAGAAGTCCTTGCGGTAGCCGCGGTACACGCCGCCGGTGTTCACTTCCAGCAGGCAGTCGTTTGCCTTTGCGGCCTGCAGGGCCTTGAGGGCAGCGGCCTTGTAGCGGGGCGACTCTTCGTCGAAGAACTCGCCGTTGGCATTCAGCTTCTTGATGAGGTCGATGTGGGCCAGAATATCCGGCTTGAGGGCAGCCACCTTTTCCACCTCGGCAAAGTAGGCTTCCACAGCGGCAAGGGGGTCTGCGTCAAAATCATCGTTGATGCAGTCCCACAGGTCCTGCGGGCGGAAATCGATCTCGTAATACTTGCCGGTGTTCTTGCCGTACAGGTGGTGTGCGCTGCCGATCCAGTAATCGTAGCCGGTGCGCTTGTCCTCGCTGAGGATGTCCCACTCGATGCCGCACAGGATATCCACCTTGCCCCTGTATTCGGCCTTGAGCTTTGCGATGGTGGCCTTGTACTGGGCGGTGCGGCTGGGGCTCATGCAGTATTCGCGGTCGCGCTGGGTGTAGCTATGGCCGGTGAAGCCCAGCGTGGTCAAGCCCTGCGCACACGCAGCACTTGCCATATCCTGCAAGGTATTTTTGCCATCGCACATGGTGGAGTGGCAATGGACACTGGACTTCTTATAATCTGCCATAGATAATTCACTGCATCCTTTCCTGTTTGACCTTGTGGTCAATGACGTGACGTTTTTCCAGTTCTACGGGTCACATCCTCCACCGTGATGCCGGCGCTGACCATCAGCACCAGAACATGGTAGGCAAGATCGCTGATCTCGTAAACGGTCTCTTCCTTATCCTCCTTTTTCGCCCGCTAATGATGACCTCGGTGCACTCTTCGCCCACCTTTTTCAGGATCTTCTCCTTGCCCTTCTCAAACAGGTAGGTGGTGTAGCTGCCCTCCTTGGGGCTATCCTTGCGGCCCTTGATGAGCTGGTACAGTCCCTGCCAGCTGAACTGCTTCAGCTCCGGCGAGACGTATACTTCGTTGAAGAAGCAGCTCTCGGCGCCGGTGTGGCAGGCGGGGCCGGATTTGACCACTTCCACCACCAGAGCATCGGCATCGCAGTCGGCGGTGATGGACACCACCCGCTGCACGTTGCCGCTGGTCTCGCCCTTGCGCCAGATCTCCTGACGGCTTCGGCTCCAGAACACAGTGCGGCCCTCGGCGATGGTGAGCGCCAGCGTCTCGGCGTTCATGTAAGCGAGGGTGAGCACCTCTTTGGTGTAGTGGTCCTGCACGATGGCAGGGATCAGGCCCTTTTCATCAAATTTCAGATTCATAACGGTTCTCCCTCCCCGGATGGGGATATTACTAGTTTAGCGTATTCGGTGCGCAAACGCAAGAGTTTGCGGGTTGTTTTTGCGGAAATCCAGTTTCGCGTTACGGCTTCTCCCCGCACCGGGGAGAAATGCCCCGGCGTTACAGCCGCATCTCCACGCCGTTTGCGTTGAGGTATTCTTTCAGGTCGCGGATGGTCAGCAGCTTCTGGTGGAAGATGCCCGCCGCAAGGCCTGCGTCGATGCCCTTGTGGTGGAACAGCTCCAGAAAGTCTTCCTTTTTGCCTGCGCCGCCGCTGGCAATGATGGGCACGTTCACCCGCGCCGCAACTGCATCCAGCATCTCAAGGTCGAAGCCGCTGCGCACGCCGTCGGTATCGATGCTGTTCAGGCAGATCTCGCCTGCGCCGTGGTCCACGCACCAGCTGATCCAGTCCAGTGCATCCCGGCCGGTGTCCTCGCGCCCGCCCTTGGCGAACACCCGGAACTGGCCGTCCACCCGCTTCACATCGGCAGAGAGCACCACGCACTGGTTGCCGTAGCGCTGTGCTGCCGCCGGGATGAGGTCGGGATTTTTAGAGTGCGCCCGAGTTGACGCTGACCTTGTCCGCACCGCACTTGAGCACCCGGTCGAAGTCTTCCAGCGTATTGATGCCGCCGCCCACCGTGAGCGGGATAAAAAATTTTGCGCTGGCGACGCGGGTCAGGATATCCGTAAACAGTGCCCGGCCCTCGAAGCTGGCGGTGATATCGTAGAACACCAGCTCGTCGGCACCGGCAGCGTTGTACATGCGGGCCATTTCCACCGGGTCGGCCACGTCCCGGATGCCTTCAAAGTTCGTGCCCTTGACCACGCGGCCATTGCGCACATCAAGGCAGGGAATAATGCGTTTGGTGATCATGTCGTTTCCCCTCCGTTCACTCCTGCACCAGCTGCACGCAGCGCGCAAGGTCCAGTGCGCCGGTGTACAGGCTCTTGCCTAAAATGGCAGCGGCAGTGCCCATTTTTTTACAGTTCCAGAAGCTCTGCTTCGGACGAGATGCCGCCGCTGGCCGTAAAGGCCACGCCGGGCACCTCTTTGGCAAGCGTGCGGTACAGGCCGAGGTTCGTGCCCCTCATGGCACCGTCGCAGGCAATGTCCGTGTAGATGATGGCGGTGCATCCGGCGGCGGCCAGCCGCTTGCAGAAGTCCACGCCCGGCTCGGCGCTCACTTCCTTCCAGCCATGGATGGCCACATAGCCGTCCTTTGCGTCCACGCCCACGGCAATTTTATCGCCGTATTTTTTCAGCATCCGGGCGGTAAAGGCAAAATCCGTCACCGCCACGCTGCCAAGGATGCAGCGGCCCACGCCGAGGGAGAGATATGTTTCAATGCGCTCCTCGGTGCGGATGCCGCCGCCCACCTCAATGTATAAGCCGCCCTGTTTTGCCAGCGCGGCAATGGTATCGTAGTTGGATAGGGTGCCGTCCTTTGCGCCGTCCAGATCGACGACGTGCAGATTTTTGGTCCCCGCTGCAAGGAACTCCCGCGCCTGTGCGCAGGGATCCTCGCCGTAGACGGTCATGCGGCTGTAGTCGCCCTGCGTCAGGCGCACCACCTTGCCGCCCCGCAGGTCAATGGCTGGAAATAATTGCATCGTTG
>ENA-OQHD01000857-OQHD01000857.1-human-gut-metagenome-genome-assembly--contig:-NODE-857-length-10003-cov-2.642973_pt1 | contig 10003 bp, 16 predicted proteins | sample MGYA00242560_ERZ504711 | MGnify/ENA primary metagenome ERZ504711 (study PRJEB26092, sample SAMD00036198) | human gut metagenome | host: Homo sapiens | study: EMG produced TPA metagenomics assembly of... | reverse complement strand
TTTGACATTCTGAGTAATACCGGTCGGCAAGCCGCCCCATTTACGGAATCGCTTCCAGATTTCTACGGAATAGGTTGCCGTCTGTTCTTCCTTCAGAAGCAGATGGAACTCGTCAATATAATATCTGGTCGATTTACCGGCAGAACGGTTGGCAGTTACACGCCCCCAGACCTGATCCTGAACGATCAGCATACCGATTTTTTTCCAGCTGATTGCCCAGCTCCTTAATGTCGAAGCACACCAGACGATTCTGAATATCCACATTGGTTCTGTTGTTAAACAGTTTCAGAGAACCCTTAACATAGATTTCCAAGGCGGTCGCTACATGGTGGGCTTCCTTTTCGTCCTGTTTCAGAAGGGCATCATACAAATCCTCAAGGATCGGCATATTCTCAGGGGCAGGATTGTCGAAATATCTCTGGTAAATCTGATGCACACAACGGTCGATAACCGTCTTTTCGATAGGCTGCAAGCCATCCTTACTGCCCATAATCAACTCACAGAGGGACAGGATAAAATCAGCTTTCAGTGCTACCGGGTTGTCATCCTCAGAGTAGTTCAGGTTGATGTCCATAGGGTTGATATAGTTGGTACTGGAGGAGCTGATTTTTACCACCTGACCATTGAACTTGTGAACCAGAGCCGCATATTCCGCTTCGGGGTCGCAGATGATAATATCGTCATCCGTAACCAGGAACGCATTGGTGATTTCACGCTTTGCGGAAAAGGATTTACCGGAACCGGGAGTACCCAGAATCAGTCCGTTGGGGTTCTTGAGCTTCTTTCTGTCCACCATGATAAGGTTGTTCGACAGAGCATTCAGCCCGTAATAGAGCGTTTCTCCACCATTCTGGAACAGCTCCTGCGTGGTGAAAGGCACAAAAATAGCCGTGGAACTGGTAGTCAGGCCACGACGAATCTCAATCAGGTTTTGTGCCAAAGGCAGGCTGCTCATCAGTCCGGATTCCTGCTGAAAATCCAAACGACGCAGATTGCAGTTATGCTTCTGGGCGATGCTCTGTGCCTGGAACACATTGTTCTCCAGTTCCTGCTCGGTGCGCCCGGTGTTCAGCACCAGAAATGTCACCATGAACATTCGCTCATTCTGGCTCTGCAATTCTTTCAGAAGTGACTTCGCATCTTTACCATAGGTAGCAAGGTCAGATGGGATAATGTCCATGTCATAGCCAGAACGCACAGCCTTTTTCTGTTCCTCGATTTTGGAACGGTCAAGCTCGGTGATGATTCTCTTGATGGTCTTAATCGCCGCAGTCTGGTCAACCGACTGGATGTGCATGGTCACGATCTGCGTGGATTCCATATCCAGAAAATCCGCCAGCATACGATCAGACAGGTCTGATGCCGTAATTGCCAGATAAGACATCGAACCGAAGATACTGCCCATCTGGAAGGTGCGGTTGGTCTTAAAGGCAAACGCCGTCGGAGCAATGAAGTCCTTTACGGACAGCCCGGATTCCACAAGATACTTCCAATCGAAGAAGAACTTATCATTATCACCCATGTGGAACATAGAGTGCATCAGATGCAGCCGCTCTTTGCCGTTCATGGTAGTGGCAATGACACCCAAACGCCGAAAGTTATTGAGCAGATCGTTTTCGATATGGTTGAGTCTCGGCTTTGCCTGCCGCATGGATTCGGCTTCAATGCCGAATGTCAGGTACTTGGTTTTGGTCAAGCCGTTGTTGCCCTGCGCCAACTGCTTTTTCAGCATCTGGCTATACTCGGCACGGACGGGATTGAAGCTGTCCTTCTTGAACGGGATACGGATACTCTTTTCAAAGCTTTCAGCATCGGTACTCAGGTTCATAAAGGAAAGCTCAAAGTGAATGGAGCTGTCAAAGAAATTCAGGAAACTGCACCACTCATCGAAGATGGCAGTCTTATCTTCCTGCTGTGCCAGCTGATAGTTGATGTCCTGAAACTGAATGGTCTTGGTGTAATAACTGTCAGTGACACGGCAGATGCCATCCGGGAACATTCTCTGAAAGGGAATGGACTGCTGTGCAGTCTGCGGAATACCGTTGTCCTTCTTTGCCCGTTCCACAACAGCTTTAATTTCTCGCTGCTGCTTCCGATTCAGATTTGCAGGCATTTTGATGTTTCTTGCCTGTGGCTTCTTTTTGAAAAACAATTCGTTCAACCTCCTTTTCCAGTTTGTACTGACGCATCAAAGCGTCATAATAGTTGTCCGTCTGATAAGGGCGAACCTTGGGACGAACGAATTTGGTCTGAATGAAGTGTTCTACAACCACTTCCAACGGCTGACTATCCTTTTCATACATTGCCAGAAAGAACAACGGTAACATGACGATCATCATGGACAGTGCTGCAAGGCTCACATTTCCGGTTGCTTTGACCAGAAAGAAAATCGGCACTCCGATGAGCGCCGCCGCACCAAAGCAAAGTAACTGCCGTTTCGTCAGATTGAAGAACACTTTTGTTTTTACCCTCGTCAGGTCACGAGGTACGGGAATATACGCTGCCAAACAATTTCCTCCTTCCCTTAGTGAGCGCTGAATACACCCTTCGCAAGCGAACCAGTCTTAAACAGGGTGAAGCACAAAAGGACGGTGTAGCCCATAACACCCCAGATAGAACCGATGATGTCATCACTGAATGCGATAGACTGAATCAGCACCGCATAAATGCCCACGCAGATCATAATCAGGAATCCCTGGAATCCGATTGCAAACAGCGAACGCAGATAATTCTGTCCGATATTGCTCTGTTCTCTGTTTCCAAAAGTGGAAAGCGGAATCGGGGCAAGGCTGACCATCAGATAAATTTCAATCATTCGACCGTAGACGATCACAAAGATGATGATTGCCAAAGCGGACATCGTGACCTGCACGATAAAGGATTGCAGGAACAAGCCGAGCAAAGGACCCAAATCCATTGCCATCAGCGTTTCTTCCATTGTTTCCAATGCCGAAGCATCTATGGCAGTATTTCCGGATATGATACCGGCGCTTGCGTTTATAACGTGCTGTGTCACATCAAACACAGCCATCGTGATATTGAATGTGTTTGTGATTAACATGACCGCAACAAAAGTCTTGAACACCCATTTGAAGAAGATCCAGGTTTCAAAATTTGCCAGATTGTTGTGGTCAATAATCATCTGAATTAGCTCATAACAGGCAATGAAGGTCAGAATCAAGCCTGCGATTGGGATAATCACTGACTCGGAGATGTTTCGTACCATGGCAAAGACACCCGGCGAAAATTCGCCGGGTCATGCCAACGGAGGTTGCTATCTCGCCAACCTGGTTGTTGACGGACTCAAACATCCCCGACAGATTTCCCATAATAGCTGAAACGAGCATTTCTTTCAGCCAGTCTGTGATCTGTTGGAGTATGCTGTCCAAAGGCGATTACCTCCTTGTTTTGTGATTAACCGAACAGTCCGGAGAGCAGAGGTACAAGGGTGGTGCCGATGAGGGCAACACCGCCGCCAGCCATGAGCTGCTTCATGCCCTGGGACTTTGCGCCGGGGTTATCGTTGCCGTAGCCCTCAAGCAGATTGATTGCACCCCAAGATGCCAAGACCTGCGCCCAGAGCGATAACGAGAGTCTGAAGAACGGTTACTGCGCTATTGAAAAATTGCCATAATATTTTCCTCCTAAAATTTGGAAATTGTTTTGAGAATAGAAAAAGCCCTCCGTACTACCGGCATCAAAACCGGACGGAAGGCTTAGTTTACGAGAATCTTTTCAAGGAACTCCTCGACGGTTATCACGCCAAGTTTCTGTTCCATTCTGCTTCTTGCATATTCAGTTTCACAATCATATATATCACCACCACCTTTCATAAGAAACAGCCAATACATTGACTGCAACAAAATCTTCACGAGAAGCACAGATTGTCGGTGAAAAAACGACAGGTGAAACCTTCAGAACCTCTGCGAGTTTCGCTGTGGTTTCTGCATTAGGGGTTCGAGCGTTTTTCTCATACTGAGCAATACGGACATCCGCTGTTTTCTCGGAATACCCCATCAGGAGTCCAAGCTCTTTCTGGGTAAGGCGGCGAAATCGTCTAACGAACTTCAATCGCTGCCCAATAGAGGTATCCGTGATCCACCAAGTCATTTTTTTACACCTCGCTTTCTGCAAATTCTCGATATACAACCTCATTTTTTGCTCTGCGCTTGCCTACGGCTTCACTGGGAGCAAGGTCAGGGTAGGTTGCCTGCACTTTCTGTCTGCTTCTGCGGACAGTTTCAAACCCCGGAAAGCTGCGTCTATCCAGTTCCTTCAAAAACACAGGAACCGTCATGGCATGAATGTCGATGCCACGCAGACCGGAATAGTGTTCCAGTACCATCAGGTACAAATGATTGTCGGTATTTCTTGCCTTGTGGTCGTGTTCCAAGATGTTCTTAACCAGGGCAGATACCGTTTTCAGATTTTCCAAACAGAAACCTCCTTAATCCGCATCGACTACCACAAACTCATCACCTGCCTTGAGCTTCAACCTTCGACTCAGAAACTGCTCAATGTTGAACTCATTTCTCTTATCAAAGTCTGATGTGTACTTATAATTGGGGTGCTGCGTCAGATCGTACTTGTCAGAAAGAAACGGTCTGACACCACGCAACTGCAAAATACACTTGCTGCCATCCAGAACCGCAAGCTCATCTACGCTCGCAAGGTCTTTGCCTAACTTCTGATAATTCAAGCCGTAAGACGGGCTGTTACCTCTGGTGTTGGAGGTGTTGTAGGTGTCGATAGTTTCTTTTCCCAATGCCTGATTCAGTTCTTTGAGCGTGGTTGGCTCAGAACCACCCAGGAAAATTCGGGAATCCATGTTGCCAATGATGGTATCGGCATTGTCTTTATAAAATGGCTTTCAGCTGTGATTGTGCCTGGAGAACAAGGCAAGCCGATATTTCACGGCTTCGGATTGTCGCTACCAGTTTTTCCAGATTGGGAATCTGACCGATGTTTGCCATCTCATCAATTCAAGCAGCGCACATGAACCGGCAGTCTGCCGCCGTACACATCATCTGCTTTCTCGCACAACAAGTTGAACAGCTGTGTGTAAATCATGGAGATCAAAAAATTTAAACGTCGCATCCGTATCTGACATAATCAGAAAGAGCGCCGTTTTCTTATCTCCGAGAGTATCCAACTGCAACTCGTCATAGGCAGTCACATCTCTGACCTCCTGAATATCAAAAGGAGCCAGACGAGCGCCGCAGGAAATCAAAATCGACTTAGCGGTCTTGCCGGCAGCCAGCTTGTATTTTTTATACTGACGGACTGCAAAGTGATTCGGCTTTTTCTTTTCCAGGGCTTCAAACATCAGATCCACCGGGTTCTGGAACTCCTCATCATCTTCCCGCACCTCCATTGCGTTCAGGAACTCAATCAGGGTGGAGAAATTCTGTTCCTCAACCGGAGCTTCATAGTGGATATATCCGATCAAGGCACAGTAGAGCAGCGTTTCCGCCTTCGTCCAGAACTCATCACCGGCTTTTCCATCACCCTTTGTGTTGGCAATCAGCGTTGTCACCAGTTTCAGAATGTCTTTTTCTGAATGGATATAGGCAAATGGGTTATAGTGCATCGACTTCTGAAAGTTGATGGTGTTGAAAATCTTGATGGTGTAGCCATGCTTCAAAATGGGCGTTGCCGCACTCAATCACGATGCTGCCTTTCGGGTCAGTGACCACATAGGAACTGTGCATCTGGAGAAGGTTTGGCTTCAACCAAAAGCGAGTTTTACCGGAACCCGAACCGCCGATAATCAGAACATTCTTATTTCGGGCATTGGCAGGATTCTTCGGGCGATTGCTCATCATCAGCCGCTCCGTTTTCGTCAGGATCACATTGTCCTCGAACTTTGGTGCAATAAACGGCTCAATATCTTTTGCCGTTCCCCAACGAGCAGAACCGTACTCAACATTGTGTCGGTACTTCTTTGCGTTTTTGCCTTTTAGATAGACAGCCAGCCGAAGTCCTGCGCCGCAGAGAATACCAATCAGCAAATCCAACGGGTGAAAGCTGGGAAACGGATTGTTCAGGGCTATCGGAAGGGCATGAAAAAAGCTGAGGATTTTCGCAGATGAATCTGCCCCCTCAGCCAATCTCCATGCTTCTCCTAAAATTCGTAGCGAACAACCCTACCAGAAAATACGGTAAATTCAGAATCAGGAGCTTTTCATTTTCTCTTATCCATCACAGATCACGCTCCTGTTTCTTCTCTCGAACCTTCTTCGGAATCGCTGCGACAATTTCCTTGAACTTCTTCAGCTGCGCCAGAACGCTCGGCTTTTCATTCTTGGTTAATGCCCTTGCCTGATGTTCCTTGCAGATTGCATCCAAAGCATCTGCATCTTTAGAACGGACAAAAACAAGAAACCGGGGAGGATCAACGGACTTATCTTTTCTTACGGCAAAGTCCACGCCATACTTCTTGGCGAGCTTTTCAAAATCACGGATACTCTCTTTGTCGATCTCAACATTCGTAGCACCCTGATTCTGTCCCAAAAGCTGTTTCACGGATTGCTTTCCATGAACGGCAGGGTCTCGTGCCTTTTTCATCTTCACTTTTTCCCGGTGCTGCAAATACTTGCGGATACCGGCAATGATAGTGCGCCCCGTCAGCTTGGTTGTGCTGATCGCCAGGTTTACTGTTCTGTTTTCAACTTCTTCCTGCATGATTCATCACCTCCTGCAAGCAGTAGAGTGAACAGATTATCGTGCCATATCTCTGTGGTCGTAATACAGATTGCCCTTGGCAACTGCGGCATGGCTGATAATCTTGATATTGCCAGCTTTCTGGTTATCCAGAGCCTTCTGATAACCCACATCGCTCAAATACAGGCGATTTCTTTCGCCTTTCCAACCGACAGGCGATTCATCGGTCAGCACATCGAAAATAATCATGTGCTTGGTGGCGTCATCAAATCGTGCCAAGTCCATATAGGTATGTCCCTGGTACTCCTTGGCACCATCCTGAATCCGCTTTCGCTCCATCAGCTCTCCAATCGTCGAATTTCTTTGCATAAGAACCTCCTTACAGAACATCTCGGTCAGGGTTACTTTTGTGGGGAACCGAATCAGCTTTGACAGGTGCATCTTCTTTCTTCACCATGTCATCCGGCAGGGGAAGCGCCATAATGCTGCGCCCCATGCGTACAAAAGTCTCAGGCTGATGAAAGTGTTCCTCAAACTGCTTCATCAGTTCCGGGGACAGAGAACAAAAATCATCCTCGCCCAATCCCACAACCAGAAAATCACCGGCGATAATGTCATAAATATCGCCGTCATCATCACGCAGCGCACGGTTCAGTTCTTTGCCTACGAGTTTACCTTCGTCGTGCATCACCAGTGCAACCGGCTCATTGAACGGGTAAGTTGCCTCAATATCGCCGCCTACGGCTTTCTGCAAATCCTCCAGCTCACAGCCGATCTGCACAGCCTGCGGATACATGAACGGCTTTACCAGCAACACATTCATGGTATCTGCCTGTTCTTTCTGAACCTCCCGTTCCTCGGTCGTGCCGAACGCAACACCGGTAAAGTTTTCGGAGTCCAGAATGTACTCCGAATTGTAATAAGGCGGCTCTAACCTGTTCCTCTGCCGCATCGTGAGATTCTGCTTGCACCGTAACCGTTTTCTCCAAGGTTTCGGTGATCTTCACATCGTATTCTTTCAAGTTTCGATACCTCCGTTTCTTTGGAAATAAGAAAAGCGACCATCCATGAACCTGTTACAGTTCATAAATAGTCGCATCCACATCGGCTAAAAGCTCGAACAAGCAAATATCGTCCAGTTCGCAAATTAGGGAACCCATGTCGAAGAAAATATCGTCCTCGCATTCCACCGTAGTAACTACGCTGCGGTGTTCGTTAAGACAAATGGCTTCTTCCTTGTCCATCGTAATCGTGGACATACAGGACACCGCATAGAATGTCATATCTTCTGCTAACCACAGCTCCTTGCTCTGAATCGTGCGAACTTTTTCATCGCCGCTCATATCTTCTACATAGGACAGAAGCCGCACGGCTCTGCTGTTCAGAAGTACCTTTCCCTGATAGTCGATACCCTCACCAGCAGAGGACAATACTCGATACTCGCTAATCATCTCGGCATTTTTCTGAAACGACTTTGCCAGAAGCGCAGGAGAAATATCATCGAACTCCTCACTGTAGTTTACGAGCATATCTACCATATAATCAGGATCGCAAAGGTCGTAGAGTTCTTCCAAAGCGCCCTGAATGTTTTTGGGTGTAAACATTTTTTACCTTACCTTTCCATTGATTTTCTCTTTTTTCTGCATTGCTCCAAAAGCTGAATGATTTTATCCTCCATCTGCTTGTTGGTATAGGACTTCGGGAAGTATTTTCGCAACGAATCCGTTTTGAAGGTTACTCTGTCCAGCTCTCCCTTCTTGATTTCATTCATAATCTCGCACATCGCATCCAGCGTACACTCGCCCTCCTGTGCGAGCTTTTTCAATTCGCTGTGCTTGCGAAAGGGAAGGAGCTGCTTGAGCATAATCCATTGCAGAAAGAAAATCCTTCTGTTCTTCACTTGCCAGATAGGAAAGCTCCACCGCAGGATTGAATTTGATCTGACCCGTATCTACCATATCCAGCAGTTCCGGAATCAGTTCGGTCAGACGGATATAACGGTGTACCTGATTTCTGCTTTCTCCTGCCTCCTGACCGACTATATCCATTGCCTGCAACTTCATCCCAACTTGGGATGAAGTTAAATCGGTGCGTTGACCTTGATGCTTTAATCGCATCCAGCTTCATCTTATAAGCAAATGCTCTTTCACTCGGCAGGATACTCTCCCTCTGCAAATTCGCATCAACCATCAAAATAATGGCTGCATCATCGTCCAGGTCACGAACAATCGCAGGCATGGTTTCCTTACCCGCAAGCTCCGATGCCCGGTGCCGCCTGTGACCAGAAACGATTTCATAACCACCGTCGGGGTCAGGACGGACAATCGCAGGAGTGAGAACTCCGAAATCTCGGACGCTCTCTGCCGTTTTCATCATTTCTTCATCATCAACCACACGGAAGGGGTGTCCCTCAAAGGGGTGTAGCTCAGAAAGCGGAATTTCCTGCACACGCTCCTGCTGGGCTTCAGCTCTGGATTGATCGGTGGAGAAAATATCATCGTACCCCTTCAAGCTGATGTTTGCGCCTTTTTTCTGCATTGTTTAACACCTCCTTCGTCAGAATTTTATAGGCTTCGGCAACTTTGCCTTTGGGATCATGCTTGAAGATACTGGTTCCCTCTGCGCTGATTTCCTCTGCACGGACAGAGCGGGGAATGTCGGTCTTGTAAACCTTCAGCTTTCCGCCGTAGCTCTCCCGAATCAGATTGCTGATGTCTTTGGAGTAGTTGGTGCGGCTGTCCACCATCGTCAGAAGAATCCCTTCAATCCTCAGTTTCGGGTTGATTTGCCTCTTGACCTTGTTGATGGTTCCAAGCAGCTGTTCCAGACCCTTTGCAGGAAGGTATGCTGCCTGAACCGGTATCAGCACATTGTCGGCAGCTGCCAACGCATTGACGGTCAGCATACCCAAAGACGGCATACAGTCAAGAAGAATGTAATCATAATTCTGTTTGACTGTATCCAGGTATTGCCGGAGAATGGTTTCCCGGCTCATGGCATTGACCAGTGCTACCTCCATACCTGAGAGTTCGATGTTGGACGGCACCAAATCAACGCCCTCCGGATGATGAAGAATCCCTTCATCGGGAGTAATAGGGTTTTCCATCATAATCTTTCCCATCAGATCGGAAAGTGTCGGAGACAGATCATCCGGGCAGGGATTGCCCAAACTGACCGTCAGGGAAGCCTGGGGATCGGTGTCTACCAGAAGCACCTTTTTTACCTTCAAGAGCCAAGCCAACGCCCAGATTCTCGGTGGTGGTGGTCTTTCCAGTGCCTCCTTTCCTGATTGACCACCGCAATGATGGTTGCTTTTTTGCGACATTTATCGTCACTCTCC
>ENA-OQHD01000856-OQHD01000856.1-human-gut-metagenome-genome-assembly--contig:-NODE-856-length-10034-cov-1.608963_pt1 | contig 10034 bp, 15 predicted proteins | sample MGYA00242560_ERZ504711 | MGnify/ENA primary metagenome ERZ504711 (study PRJEB26092, sample SAMD00036198) | human gut metagenome | host: Homo sapiens | study: EMG produced TPA metagenomics assembly of... | reverse complement strand
GATGAGAAGAACATTGAGAAACTTTATGAAATTCGTCGTAAAATTCGGTATGGCTGGTAAACATCCGGCAAACCTCTGCCTGAACAAAGACGGCAAGAACTGTCATAACTGCGGTGGAGCATGTCAGGACGGAGAATTCAAGAAATTCCCTGGATATCAGTATGATTTCGTAGGTGGAGATTCAAAACCGGCAGAGAATAATGCTGCATCTGATGCACAGTTAGTTGCTGAGATTACAAAACAAGTAATGGCTCAGTTAGGAATGAAATAAGAGCATAGATAATCAAGGAGGACAGTCTCATGCCAATTAATGAGAATATGGTACAGGAAATTGTACAGGAGTTATGGCAAAAATGCAGATAGCAGACGCTCCGACTGGCGAAACATGGCAGTTTTTAAAGAAATGAAATGATGCAATTGAAGCTGCCAAGAAATCACAGCTTATTGTAAAGAAAATGTCCATGGATCAGAGAGGAAAAAATTATTACCTGCATTCGTAAGGAAAATAAAAGAAAATGCAGAAGTAATGGCACGCATGGGTGTGGAAGAGACCGGTATGGGAAATGTAGGAGATAAGATTCTCAAACATCATCTCGTAGCTGATAAGACACCGGGAACAGAAGTTATTACAACAACTGCATGGTCAGGAGACAGAGGATTAACTCTTATTGAAATGGGACCTTTCGGTGTGATCGGTGCGATTACTCCATGTACCAATCCAAGTGAAACAATTTTATGTAATACAATGGGAATGCTTGCAGGAGGAAATACAGTTGTATTTAATCCTCATCCGGCAGCAATCAAGACTTCCATTTATGCGATCAATCTTCTGAATGAAGCATCATTAGAGTCCGGCGGACCGGATAATATTGCGGTTACTGTAGAGAAACCTACTCTTGAAACTAGCAATGTAATGATGAAACATAAAGACATCCCGCTTATTGCAGCAACCGGGGGCACCTGGAGTTGTAACTGCAGTTCTTTCTTCCGGCAAACGTGGCATTGGTGCAGGTGCAGGAAACCCTCCGGCACTTGTTGATGAAACAGCTGACATCCGTAAAGCGGCAACAGACATTGTAAACGGATGTACATTTGATAACAATCTTCCATGTATCGCAGAGAAAGAGATCGTAGCAGTTTCTTCTATCGTAGATGAGTTGATGCATTATCTTGTAACTGAGAATGATTGTTATCTTGCATCTAAAGAAGAACAGGATAAACTTACAGAAGTAGTTCTGGCAGGCGGAAAACTGAACCGTAAATGTGTCGGACGTGACGCAAGAACACTTCTTTCCATGATCGGTGTCAATGCACCGGCAAATATCCGCTGTATCGTATTTGAAGGACCGAAGGAACATCCGCTGATCACAACAGAGCTTATGATGCCGATCCTTGGTGTAGTAAGAGCAAGAGATTTTGATGATGCAGTGGAACAGGCAGTATGGTTAGAACACGGAAATCGCCATTCTGCACATATCCATTCAAAGAATATTGATAATATTACAAATATGCGAAAGCAATTGATACAGCAATCCTTGTAAAGAATGCACCATCCTATGCTGCATTAGGATTTGGCGGTGAAGGCTATTGTACATTTACAATCGCAAGCCGTACAGGTGAAGGTCTTACCTGCGCAAGTACATTTACCAAGAGAAGACGCTGCGTAATGGCAGACAGCCTTTGCATTCGTTAAAGATGATGAGTTAAGGAGAGAAAGAACATGGACATGAATAATGTAAATATAGAAGAAATCGTGAAACAGGTTCTCTCCGGCATGACAGGAAATGCACCGGCAGCAGCAACAGTTTCTGCACCGGCAGCAACAACTGGAATCCCGAAGACAGCCAGAGTAGCTGTATTAACTGAAAAGGAACATTTCGAACTGAAAGAATATCCGATTCCTCCGATTGGAGATGACGATATCCTGGTTAAAGTTGAAGGATGCGGTGTGTGTGGTACAGATGCACATGAATTTAAAAGAGATCCATTTGGCCTGATCCCGGTAGCACTTGGACATGAAGGTACAGGTGAAATCGTGGCTATGGGTAAGAATGTTAAAGTAGATACTGCAGGAAAACCTGTAAAGGTTGGCGATAAAGTCGTTACCTGTATGATCTTTAAAGATGATCCGGAAATCACAATGTTCGACCTGAACAAGAAGAACGTAGGTGGAGCTGACGTATATGGACTTCTTCCGGATGATGATGTACATCTTAACGGATGGTTCTCCGATTACATCTTCTTAAGAGGTGGAAATTTCGGAACTACATTCTTTAATGTAAGTGATCTGGATCTAGATTCCCGAATCCTCATCGAGCCATGTGCAGTACTTGTACATGCAGTTGAGAGAGCAAAAACAACCGGAATCCTTCGTTTCAACAGCAGAGTTGTAGTTCAGGGCTGCGGACCAATCGGTCTGATCTGCATTGCAGTACTTCGTACTATGGGCGTAGAACATATCTGCGCAGTAGACGGAAATGAGAAACGTCTTGAATTTGCGAAGAGAATGGGAGCAGATACAAGCGTTAACTTCATGAACTTCAAAGGAATCGAAGCACTGACAGAGGCTGTAAAAGAAGCACAGGGTGGACACCTTGCAGATTTTGCATTCCAGTGTACAGGAAATCCAAAAGGCTCATGCAAATATTTATAATTTATCCGTAACGGCGGCGGCCTTTGCGAACTTGGTTTCTTCATCAATGGTGGAGATGCTACAATTAACCCGCACTTTGATCTTTGCTCCAAAGAAATCAATCTGGTTGGTTCCTGGGTTTACACTCTCAGAGATTATGTTACAACATTTGATTTCCTTAAGAGAGCAAATGCAATCGGTCTTCCAATGTCTGAGTTAATTACAGACAAATTCCCGTTAGAGCAGATCAATGAAGCTCTTCAGACAAACCTGGCAATGACAGGACTTAAGATCGCAGTTGTAAACAAATAGTTACTGTTCACCGGTAATATCCCGCAAAGAGTATTGCTGTGAACGGAGTGAACAGTAGCAACAAATAATAAGCCTGGCAATAGAGGAGAAAAGAAATGGCAGAAGCTGTAGGAATTTTAGAGGTATTCGGGCTGGCGACAGCCTTTGTAGCAGGCGATGCCGGATGTAAGGCAGCAAATGTCCGCCTGGAGGTTTTTGATAAAACAACCAGCCAATGCTGACAGCCTGCCGGTACCGCTCCTTGTCTGCATTAAATTCAGAGGAAGTGTAACTGATGTTACAGCGGCTGTGGAAGCAGGCATGGAAGTTGCAAACAGAATGACTGGTGTGGTACAGCATTATGTGATCCCGAACCCGGAAGAGGGAACGGAAAAAATGCTGAAGATCAGCGCCCTGGATAAGGATTAGCAGTTGCATATCCATTGGGCATCAGTTAAAATATAATCAGATATTTATTTGTAGATTCAGGAGGAAGCAGAAATGGCACAGGAAGCATTAGGAATGGTAGAAACCAGAGGACTTACAGCAGCAATTGAAGCAGCTGATGCAATGACAAAAGCAGCTGAAGTAGCATTAGTAGGAACAGAGAAGATCGGATCCGGACTTGTAACAGTTATGGTACGCGGAGACGTAGGAGCTGTTTAAGGCAGCAGTAGAAAGCGGAAGCGCAGCAGCCTCCAGACTTGGCGAATTAGTTGCTACTCATGTAATTCCGAGACCTCATACAGACGTAGAGAAAATCCTTCCAAGCATCTGACCAGCAGATTGAGAAGTGTAAAAAAGGAGTTCGCTCATGAGTAAATCATATGGATTTATAGAAATCACTGGTGTCGTTGCAGCAATCGATGCACTGGACATCATGTGCAAAACTGCAGACGTTGAGCTGGCGTCATGGGAACGTAAGCTGGGCGGACGACTGGTTACTATTATAGTTGAAGGCGATGTATCTGCCGTTACAGAAGCAGTAAATGCAGCAGCGACAGGTGCGATCAAGAAACCGGTAAGTTATGCAGTAATTGCACGTCCCCATGAAGAAATCGTCAGAATAGTGGAATTAAGTGCAAGTCGCTGGAAGAACAATCAGGGGGAATGAATAATGGCTGAAGAGAAGAAACCGGAAGCAGATAAAAACTGCCCCATAAAAATGGCAGCCGCTCCAAGAAGAACGAAAGCAAAAATCTTCTTCAAAACCGGAAGTAAAATGCTCAGACGGCAGATACGGCGGCAGAAACAGCAAATAAAATCAGAATCCCAGAAAGAACAGATAAAGGAAACAGTATCTCATAAGGAGGAGAAAGTTATGACACAGGAAGCTTAGGAATGGTAGAAACCAGAGGACTTACAGCAGCAATCGAAGCAGCAGACCAGATGTGCAAGGCTGCCAACGTAGCATTAGTAGGAACAGAGAAGATCGGATCCGGACTTGTAACAGTTATGGTACGTGGAGATGTAGGAGCTGTTAAATCAGCAGTAGAAAGCGGAAGCGCAGCAGCATCCAGACTTGGTGAATTAGTTGCTACACACGTAATCCCAAGACCACAATACAGATGTAGAGTAAAATCCTGCCTGTATTAAAATAGTAATCCATCGTAACTGTCCGGTATCTGCACAGCAGACTGCCGGATGGTTATAATCCGTCATAATTTGACAGAAAGCAGGTGTATTCTTGGAATCTAATAATATTGAACTGATTACCAGAATGGTCATTCAGGCAATCAATCAGAATGTAAAAAAAAGGCGATGGATTCATGGTTCCCATCGGGGTTTCCGCAAGACACATTCACCTGACACAGGAACATGTAGAAGCATTGTTCGGACCCGGATATCAGCTTACGAAGAAGAAAGAGCTGATGGGAGGTCAGTTTGCTTCTAATGAAACAGTTACCATTGTGGGACTGAAACTTCGTGCCATTGAGAATGTAAGAATCCTTGGACCGGTGCGTAAAGCTTCACAGGTTGAGGTATCTGCGACAGATGCCATTAAGCTTGGAATGAATGTTCCGGTTCGCGAATCCGGAGACGTTGCAGGAAGTGCACCAATCGCAATCGTAGGTCCAAAAGGAGCCGTTTATCTGAAAGAGGGATGTATCGTGGCAATGCGCCATATACATATGTCTCCGAAAGATGCACAGGCTGCAGGTGTGAAGGACGGCGATATCGTATCAGTAAAGGCAGATAATGAGAGAGGAACCATCTTCAATCAGGTCAAGATTCGTGTAGACGACAGCTTTACACTGGAAATGCATATTGATACAGATGAAGCAAATGCAGCAAAGATTGCTACAGGCACTACCGTAACAATAATTAAATAATATCGGGGGCCAAAGGTCAAAAAGCCGTTCGTGCCTGCACGATAAGGTTTTTGAACAGAAACCCTTAAGCGTTAATTGGGGGCAGAAGTGTTTGCCCCCAATATTATTATCAGAAACAATTTGGAGGCTCATATGATCGTAGGCAAAGTTGTAGGAAGTGTGGTATCCACACGAAAGAGTGAGAAGCTGATTGGAAGTAAATTTATGATTATCGAGCCTGTGCATCATATGAAAGGCGACCTGAGCCAGCTGGTTGCGATCGATATGATCGGAGCCGGAGTTGGTGAATATGTATTGGTGGCACAGGGAAGCGCAGCAAGAATAGGCTGCGGCGTAGAAACAGCACCGGTAGATGCCGCAATTGTCGGTATTATTGATGACGGTGCAGGATTGGAGTAACGCCATGGAAATCAAAGAATTACAGGATATTATACAGCAGAATGGTGTGGTAGGTGCCGGCGGAGCCGGATTCCCTACTTATATGAAGCTTACAGACAAGGCCAATACCATTCTTATGAACTGTGCAGAGTGTGAACCATTACTGAAATTACACAGACAGTTATTGGAAAAACACGCATATGAAATTATGAAAACATTCCATATGATCCAGGAGACGGTTGGTGCTTCTGAAGCAATTATTGGAATTAAGAAGTCTTATGTACAGACAATTCATGCATTAAATCAGCATATTGAAGAATTTCCTGGCATGAGGCTGCATCTTCTGGACGAAGTTTATCCGATGGGAGATGAGGTTGTACTTATTTATGAGGCAACCGGAAGAGTAGTACGGCCGGGAGGACTGCCGATCGAGCAGGGAGTAGCCGTATTTAACGTTGAAACTGTATACAATGTATATCGTGCTGTGGAAGAGAAGCAGCCGGTTACAGACAAATATGTATCTGTTGTTGCAGAAGTAAGTGATCCTGTTACAGTGAGAGTTCCCCTGGGATGTACTCTGGAGGAAGTGGTAGCACAGGCAGGCAGCACAACAGTGAAGAATCCTGTCTATTTCGTAGGCGGCCCGATGATGGGGCGTATCGGAAATGGTTCAGATCCGGTGACAAAGACAACAAATGCGATTTTGGTCCTTCCAAAAGACCATCTTATTGTAGCGAAGAAACAGCGGACTTCTTCCATAGATTTAAAACGTGCAGCATCTATCTGCTGCCAGTGCAATACCTGTACAGATTTATGTCCGAGACATAATCTGGGACATCCGATCGATCCGGCGAAATTTATGAGGGCTGCATCAAATAATGATTTCAGAGACCTGAATCCATATATAGATGCTTCCTTCTGCAGTTCCTGCGGTGTATGTGAGATGTACTCATGTCCGCAGAGTCTTGCACCGAGAAGTCTTCTCGCAGATATGAAGGGCGGTCTGAGAAAAGCAGGTATCCGTCCTCCGCAGGGTGTACAGCCGAAACCGGTACAGGAATCCAGAGAATACCGTAAGGTTCCGGAAGAACGTCTGATGGCGCGACTTGGTCTTACGAGATATGACAAGGATGCTCCTCTGAAAGAAGAACTTGTACAGGTTAAGAAAGTAAGGATATTATTGAGCCAGCACATCGGAGCACCTGCACAGGCAGTGGTTAAAGCCGGTGATGAGGTAACAAGAGGGCAGATGATCGCACAGCCGGCACAGGGCTTAAGTGTTGGTATTCATGCTTCTGTCAGCGGTAAAGTAACAGAAGTAACAGACCGTTACATTATTATTGCAGTAAAGTAGAAAGGACGTGCACAAAATGAGTAAAGCAATCGGAATGATTGAATTTAAAACCACATCTACAGGCGTTACTGCAGCAGATGCTATGGTAAAAACATCTGAGGTAGAGATCGTCGAGGCACAGACCGTATGTCCTGGTAAATATATTGCAATTATTACCGGTGACTTAAGTGCGGTAAAGGCCGCCGTTGATACGGCAGTAACTACATATGAGGATAAATGCATTGACAGCTTTGTGCTGGGCAATCCGCATGAATCCATTTTCCCGGCAATTTACGGAACTACTCAGGTAGAAGATATCAGTGCGCTGGGAATTCTTGAAACTTATGATGCAGCTTCCATTATCGAAGCAGCAGACCAGGCAGCTAAGACTGCGATCGTAGATTTGATAGAACTTCGTATTGCCAAAGGTATGTGCGGAAAATCATATATGATGATCACCGGTGAAGTTTCTGCGGTAGAGGCTTCCATTGACAGGGCAAAAGAACTTGTAGCTGCCAAGGGTATGTACCTGGATTCTTCCGTTATCGCACATCCTGACAGAAGAATGATCGACAGTAATTTTATAATATCCCGGGGGTAAGAAGTTTCTGACCCTAACACTCATCAAAAAATTTCTCTAAAAAAAGGGGGCAAAGATATGCTTGCACTGGAGAGAAGAAATCTGATTCTCGAAAAATTACAGGCAGAAAAGCGGGTGGTGGTCAGCGAGCTGAGCCAGCTTTATGATGTCTCTGAAGAGACCATACGCCGTGATCTGGATAAACTTGAAAAGGAAGGACTTGCGATAAAAAGTTATGGCGGTGCTGTGATCAATGAGGATGTAAGCATTGATTTGCCTTTTAATGTACGTAAGAACCAGAATGTTACAGGAAAGCAGAAAATGGCTGAACTTGCAGCTTCCCTTGTGAAAGACGGAGATCATATTTTCCTGGATGCGAGTACTACGGCAGTTTTTGTGGCGAAAGCATTAAAGGAAAAAGAACGTCTTACCGTAATTACCAATTCCATGGAAATACTTCTGGAGTTAGCTGATGTATCCGGGTGGAACATTATCTCCACCGGAGGCGTAATGAAAGAAGGATATCTGGCTTTTCTTGGATCAAAGACAGACGAATCCATACGTTCTTATTATGTAGATAAGGTTATCTTTTCGTGTAAGGCACTGGATCTGGAATGGGGGATTATGGAATCTCAGGAAGCTTTTGGCTCTACCAAGAGAGCGATGATCGGTTCCGGACGAAAGAAAATTTCTGGTTGTTGACAGTTCTAAATTTGATCAGACAGCGTTTTCCGTAGCTGGAAGCATGAAAGAAGTAGATATTATAGTGACGGACAAAGAACCGACAGAACGCTGGAAGAAGCACTTTGAGAAATTTAATGTAAAATGCCTATATCCTGTCTGACAAAGAAAATAGGAGTATGATACAATGAATACTTTTGAGATGAAAACCGCGATCCATTTTGGGGATAACGCATTAGACAGATTAAAAGAGATCCCGTATAAAAGGGTTCTCATTATAACAGATCCATTTGTGGTACAAAGTAAAATGATCAATCTGATCACTGCTCCTTTAAACAGTGCAGGTATTGAATACGATATTTTCCATGATGTTGTGCCGGATGCACCTGTGGACAAGATTGCAGAAGGGGTAAAGAAGTTCCTGGAATATCAGCCGGAAGCAGTTGTTGCAGTCGGTGGTGGTTCTGCGATTGATTCTTCCAAGGCAATCAGAGAATTTGCACTGAAGATCAACAATTACGGAAAAGTAGGTCTGATCGCAATTCCGACGACAAGTGGTACCGGATCAGAAGTTACTTCATTTTGCAGTAGTAAACGATACTGCAGCACATGTAAAATATCCGCTGATCTCAGAGAGCCTTACAGCAGATGAAGCAATTCTGGATGCAGAACTTGTAAGGAGTGTTCCGCCGGCCATCACAGCGGATACTGGTATGGACGTGTTTACACATGCGCTGGAATCATACGTAAGTACTGCACATAATGAATTCTCTTCTGCACTTGCGGAGAAAGCCATTGAAATTTGCGGAGTATTCCTGCTGAGAGCATATCTGGATGGCAGTGATATGCATGCGCGTAAAAAAAGTGCATGTAGCTTCCTGTCTGGCTGGTTTATCCTTTAATACAGCAGGTCTTGGAATCACTCACAGCATGGCTCATCAGCTGGGAGCAATGTTCCATATTCCGCATGGAAGGGCAAATGCTATGCTGCTTCCGCATATCGTAGAATTTAATTCTGATATCAATAAGCACAGTAAGAGCCAGAAGAGTATCTTCCGGCTGTAAAGAGATACGCCAATGTTGCACACATTCTCGGACTGAGCAATTATAATAAAGTAATGACAGGTCCGTTCTCTGGTAAACTGGATTCAGTTTATGCAGAAAGAGATGAATATTCCGCTGACGATTCAGGAATTGGGAACAATTGCACCGGAAGAATATTTTGCAGCAATTGACAAGATGGCAGACGCAGCACTTGCAGATGCCTGCACAGTGAATAATCCGAGAGTTCCGACTAAAGAAGATATTATAAAGATTTATACGAAATTATGGTCATTCTGAAAATGAAGACAATAATTTCCGGCAGATGCTGACTGCCGCTGAAATCAGATACAGGAGATGGAGAAGAGATGAGTATTTATACAAAAATGAGGAGACAGAGGAATTACAGATATGGCTCATGCCGGTAATATTTCCAAGTCTGATGACCGTATCCGCCTTATGGGTGAGGCTGATGAACTGAATAGTCATATTGAACTTGTAAAAACGTATGCTCCGTCAGTCAGAAATACTTCAGCATTCTTGAACGTATTCAAAAGGAATCTTGATCTGATCGCAGCGGGAGTCAGTAACCCATATGATCGTGACTGTAAAGTCAGTGAAAAGGAAACAGCAGTGTTGGAGGTGAAACGATAAACTGGAACACTGTGCGAAAAGCCTGTTCCGGAGAAGCTTACAGGAAAGAGCCGACTGGCTGCAGAGATAGATATTGCACGTACTGTTGCCAGAAGAACAGAGCGCTGCCTT
>ENA-OQHD01000855-OQHD01000855.1-human-gut-metagenome-genome-assembly--contig:-NODE-855-length-10041-cov-3.509683_pt1 | contig 10041 bp, 9 predicted proteins | sample MGYA00242560_ERZ504711 | MGnify/ENA primary metagenome ERZ504711 (study PRJEB26092, sample SAMD00036198) | human gut metagenome | host: Homo sapiens | study: EMG produced TPA metagenomics assembly of... | reverse complement strand
GCCGGAGAAAGCAAAAACAGGCAACTGATTTTTGAACTGTAAAATGAATTGAAACAACAGATTATGAATACTATACCTACTGTAACCGAAAAACCATTTTAATCATTAATGTGCTGATGTTTCTGGGTACCATCGTCGCCCAAAGCTACGGCATCGACCTCGCCCAATATCTGGGATGCATTTTTTCTTGCCGAAGATTTCAATGCAGCACAATTGATAACATATATGTTCATGCACGCTGGATTCGCGCACATATTTTTTCAACATGTTTGCCGTATGGATGTTCGGACGTATTTTAGAGCAGGTATGGGGGCCAAAACGATTTCTGTTCTACTATCTGGTGTGCGGTATAGGAGCCGGAATTATCCAGGAGGTGGTACAGTATATTCATTATGAGACAGTACTTTCCGCCTATGACAGCGTAAATACTGGCATGGCCATCATCCCGATGGAGGAATATCTCAATATGATGACTACCGTGGGAGCTTCGGGAGCAGTATACGCCATTCTGCTGGCATTCGGCCATGTTGTTCCCCAACCAGCAAATGTTCATCTTCCCGTTACCGGTTCCCATCAATGGCCAAATATTTTGTTATCGGATATGCCTTGATTGAACTTTATGCCGGATTTGCAAACAGTGCAGGAGACAATGTGGCTCACTTCGCACATCTGGGTGGTATGGTATTCGGCTTTATCCTGATTATGTACTGGAGGAAAAAAGAACAGAGGAAATGGCTACTATTATAACTGATTTGAAAGAAACCTTCCGTAGGGGGAACATTTATATCCAACTGATTTACATCAATGTAGCGGTATTCATACTTACTACGCTAACCGAAGTCATGTTCCAGTTGTTCAACCGGAGCATAGCAGGCGTATTCGAATGGTTGGAACTGCCGGCATCAGTCATACGCTTCATCCTGCAACCATGGTCACTACTGACATATATGTTCATGCATGCAGGATTCATGCACATTCTTTTCAATATGCTGTGGCTTTACTGGTTCGGTGCACTGTTCCTGAGTTTCTTCTCTGCAAAGCATCTCCGGGGTGTATACATTCTGGGAGGAATTTGCGGCGGTCTGCTCTATATGGCCGCCTATAACACTTTTTCCCGTATTTCCGTCCCATGACAGACTATTCTTTCATGCTGGGTGCTTCTGCCTCTGTACTTGCCATTGTAGCCGCCACCGCCTATCGCGAGCCCAACTATCCGATACGGCTACTGCTGTTCGGAACCATCCGGCTGAAATACCTGGCACTCATCGTTATAGGCACCGATTTACTGTTCATCACCTCCAGCAATGCCGGTGGACACATCGCACATTTAGGAGGTGCGCTGGCAGGGGTATGGTTTGCCGCCAGCCTCAGCAAAGGTAGTGACCTGACCTCATGGATAAACAAATGTCTGGATACCTTAGTTTCCATCGTCAACTTCAAACCCAGAAAGCCGAAAATGAAAGTACACTACGGTACTGGCAAACAAAAAGATTATGATTACAACGCACGGAAAAAAGGCCCAATCCGACGAGATAGACCGCATTCTCGACAAATTAAAGAAATCGGGATACGAAAGCCTTACTACAGAGGAAAAGAAAAGCTTGTTCGACGCGAGTAAACGTTAAACCAATGGAAAATGGAAAACGGAAAATGAAAAATGAGAATATAACCGCCACTCTTATTTTCAGTTTTCACCTTTCAATTTTCAACTATTATAATGAAGCATCTCGGTAATTTTGTCGCTCTCCTGATTTTAGCGGTCAATGCCTTATTTACGGGCCTATTACTGTTCACCGCCTATAGTCCGCACATCCAGCCGGTCACACATCCGGTGCAATCGTGCCTGGGGCTGACATTTCCCGTGTTCCTGATGATAAATGCCGGCTTCCTCATTTTTTGGCTGGTCATCCAGCGCTATAGGTCGGCTTTGCTGCCCCTAATAGGGATGTTGCTCTGCTATTCGCAGATACGCACCTATCTGCCCATCAACTTCCATACAGACCACTTACCGGAAACAAGTATCAAACTGCTCTCCTACAACATTATGGGATTTGACGGTGCCGCCAAACAAGATGGCGAAAAACCCGATATTGACCTATTTGAAGGAAAGTGGCGCCGATATCCTCTGTCTGCAGGAATATTCCACAGTACAATCCTCAAAGCATCTTTCGCAAAAAGACGTAGAGCGGGAACTCAAGGCATATCCATACCACCGCATCAACACAGTGGGTAGCGGAAAGGGACATACCAACAAGATAGCATGTTACTCTAAATTTCCGATTCTCTCGTCACGCATATTGGATTATCCCAGCGAATACAACGGTTCGGTACTCTATGAAATCAAGATTGGGGAAGACACGGTTACCCTCATCAACAATCATCTGGAGTCCAACAAGCTGACCAAAGCCGATAAAGTCGTGTACGAAGACATGCTGAAATCTCCCGAAAAGGAAAAAGTGAAAAGCGGCGCACGCCTGCTCATACGCAAGCTGGCAGAAGCATCGGCCATCCGTGCCCCGCAGGCTGACACTATTGCACATGAAATAACCGCTTCACCGCATCCTTACATTATTGTATGCGGCGATTTCAACGATACCCCCATCTCCTATACCCACCGCACCATCGCCCAGGATTTGGACGACGCATTCACCCAATCAGGACGGGGGCTGGGCATCTCCTACAACCAGAACAGATTCTATTTCCGGATAGACAACATACTGACAAGCAAGAACCTGAGAGCCTACAATTGTACAGTAGACCGCTCCATCAAAGAGTCAGACCACTATCCGATATGGTGCTATATCACTAAGAGATATTGAAAATTAATACTTAAACATTTAATACTTAGAAAACAATGTTCGAAAAAATGTATTCTAATTTTAGCAGCAAGTTGTATGATGTACTCCTGTGCCACCCAGACGGAAAGCAATCCGTTCCTTACTGAGTTTCAAACACCCAATGGCGTGCCTCCATTCGATAAAATCAAGTTGGAGCACTATGAACCCGCATTCCAGAAAGGTATAGAAGAGCAGAACGCCAATATCCAAGCCATCATTGACAATACGGAAGCCCCTACTTTCGAAAATGTCATTGTTGCCCTCGACAACAGCTCTCCCACCCTGGACCGTGTAGGCGGTGTATTTTTCCAACCTGACGGAGGCCGAAACTACCGATGAACTGACAGCCCTTTCCATGAAACTGGCTCCGACATTGGCCGAACACGAAGACAACATCTCCCTCAACCAGGAGCTTTTCAAGAAAGTGGATGCTGTCTACAGCCAGAAAGATGCTCTCGGCCTGACCCGCGAACAACAAAGGCTGCTGGAAAAAACCCATAAGAAATTTATCCGTTCCGGCGCCAATCTTCCGGCCGACAAACAAGCCCGTCTGCGTGAAATCAACAAGCAGCTTTCCACACTCGGAATCACGTTCAGCAACAACATCCTGAACGAAAACAACGACTTCAAGCTTTATGTAGGAAAAGAGGAGGACCTCGCCGGACTTCCCCAATGGTTCCGCGAAAGCGCCATGGCTGAAGCCCGTGCCACCGGACAGGAAGGCAAATGGCTGTTTACCCTCCATAATGCAAGCCGCCTGCCTTTCCTCCAATACTCCGCCAACCGGCCGCTACGCGAACAGATGTACAAGGCCTACATCAACCGCGGCAATAACAATGACAAGAACGACAACAAGAAAATCATTGCCGACATCGTACGCCTGAGACTTGAAAAGGCGCAACTGCTGGGTTTCGACTGTTACTCCAACTTTGTATTGGACAATACAATGGCAAAGAATTCCACCGCCGTGATGGACTTCCTCAACAACTTGTGGAGTTATGCACTGCCCCAAAGCAAAAGCCGAAGCAGCCGAACTGCAAAAGCTGATGGACAAGGAAGGCAAAGGAGAGAAACTGGAAGCATGGGATTGGTGGTACTACACCGAAAAACTCCGTAAGGAGAAATATAACCTCGAAGAAGAAGAGATTAAGCCCTACTTCAAACTGGAAAACGTACGTGAAGGCGCCTTTGCCGTTGCCAATAAGCTCTATGGCATCACGCTGACAAAGCTCGAAGGTATCCCCGTCTATCATCCCGATGTAGAAGTGTTTGAAGTGAAAGCCGCAGACGGCTCACAAGTAGGAATCTTCTATGTAGATTACTTCCCCCGTCCCGGCAAAAGCGGTGGTGCTTGGATGAGCAATTACCGCGAACAACAAGGCAGCATACGTCCATTGGTATGCAACGTATGCAGCTTCACCAAGCCCGTAGGCGACACTCCTTCCCTGCTGACTATCGACGAAGTGGGAAACTTTGTTCCATGAATTCGGCCATGCCCTGCACGGATTATTGACCCAATGCCAGTATAAAGGTACTTCAGGCACCAATGTCGTACGCGACTTCGTGGAACTCCCCTCTCAAATCAACGAGCATTGGGCTACCGAACCCGAAGTGTTGAAAATGTATGCCAAGCATTACAAGACCGGCGAGGTCATTCCCGACAGCCTGATTGAAAAGATACTGAACCAGAAAACGTTCAACCAGGGTTTCATGACTACCGAGTTGCTGGCCGCCGCCATCCTCGACATGAACCTGCATAACCTGACTGATACCGAAGGTCTTGATGTCGTTGCATACGAAAAAGAAGCGATGGACCAACTGGGGCTGATTCCGGAAATAGCTCCCCGCTACCGTACCACATACTTCAACCACATCATCGGCGGTTATGCTGCAGGCTACTACAGCTATCTCTGGGCCAATGTTCTGGACAACGATGCCTTCGAAGCTTTCAAGGAACACGGTATCTTCGACAAGCAGACAGCCGACCTCTTCCGCCAGAATGTTCTGGAAAAAGGAGACAGCGAAGACCCGATGACTCTCTATAAAAACTTCAGAGGAACTGAGCCTCAATTAGACCCGATGGTTAAAAAATCGCGGTATGAAGTAAGATTTGTGCAAAAAAAAGCTATATTTGCAGCCTTGTATGCAACAGAATTTAATTAAAAAGTAATCATAATAAACTAAAAGTAACATGCAAAACAAAGGATTTGTAAGGGTTTTTGCGATATTGCTCACACTGGTGTGTGTGTTCTATCTCTCCTTCTCTTTTGTAACTCGCCATTACACAAGTAAGGCCAAAGAGTTTGCAAAAGGCGATGTGAAAGTAGAGCAGGACTACCTCGATTCTCTGGCTAATGAGAAAGTGTATTTCGGCAATTGGACGCTGAAACAATGTCGTGAGATGGAAATCAGTTTAGGTTTGGACTTGAAGGGTGGTATGAACGTCATCCTTGAAGTTTCCGTACCCGATGTCATCAAAGTATTGGCTGACAACAAGACTGACGAAGCATTCAACCAAGCATTGGCCACTGCCGCCAAGCAAGCTACCACAAGCCAGGATGACGTGATCACCCTATTCGTCAGAGAGTATCACAAGCTTGCTCCGGGTGCTCCGCTGTCACAGCTGTTCGCAACCCAACAATTAAAAGACAAGGTAACTCAGAAATCTACCGACGCGGAAGTTGAGAAAGTATTGCGCGAAGAAGTAAAGGCAGCTGTTGACAACTCCTACAATGTACTTCGTACCCGTATCGACCGTTTCGGTGTAGTTCAGCCCAATATCCAGAGTCTGGAAGACAAAATGGGCCGTATCATGGTAGAACTTCCGGGTATCAAAGAGCCTGAACGTGTAAGAAAATTATTACAAGGTTCTGCCAATCTGGAATTCTGGGAAACATACACAGCAAAAGACGTTACTCCCTATCTGCAAGCTGCCGACACCAAGTTGCGTGCCATCGTTGCAAGCGAAACTCCGGCAGAAGAGGCAGACAGCGCAGCTACCGAAGCTCCTGCCGTAGCCCAAGCTACCAGCACAGCCGACAGTCTTGCCGCTGCTTTAAAGGGTGAGAACAAGACACAAACCGCTGACCTTGCACAAATAAAGAAAGAACACCCGCTGTTCGCAATCTTGCAAGTCAACCCCAGCGGACAAGGTCCTGTTGTAGCCTATGCCAACTACAAGGATACAGCTGAAATCAACAGATACCTTTCCATGCCGGAAGTTCAGGCCGAAATGCCGAAAGACTTGCGTCTGAAATGGGGAGTATCTCCTTATGAATATGATCCGAAAGCTCAGACTTTCGAACTTTATGCCATCCGTTCCACAGAACGTAACGGCAAGGCGCCTCTGGAAGGTGATGTAGTGGTTAGCGCCAAAGACGAATACGACCATTACGGTAAACCTGCCGTAAGTATGTCTATGAACACTGACGGTGCACGTCGCTGGGCTCAGCTCACCAAACAGAATATCGGCAAGAGCATCGCTATCGTGTTGGATGGTTATGTTTATTCCGCACCGAACGTAAACAATGAAATCACTGGCGGTAACTCACAGATTACCGGTCACTTTACTCCGGAACAAGCAAAAGACTTGGCAAACGTGTTAAGATCAGGTAAGATGCCGGCTCCCGCACATATCGTACAAGAAGACATCGTTGGTCCTTCACTGGGACAAGCTTCCATCAATGCCGGTATCATGTCATTCATCGTAGCATTGATTCTGCTGATGGTTTACATGTGCTCTATGTACGGATTCATTCCGGGTATGGTTGCCAATGGTGCTTTGGTGCTGAACTTGTTCTTCACATTGGGGATCCTTTCCTCTTTCCAAGCAGCATTGACGATGTCCGGTATTGCCGGTATGGTGTTGGCACTGGGTATGGCTGTAGATGCCAACGTATTGATTTACGAACGTACCAAAGAAGAACTCCGTGCAGGCAAGGGTGTAAAGAAAGCATTGGCTGACGGTTACTCCAACGCCTTCTCTGCTATCTTCGACTCCAACTTGACGTCTATCATCACCGGTATTATCTTGTTCAACTTCGGTACAGGTCCTATCCGTGGTTTGCCACTACATTGATTATCGGTATCTTGATTTCGTTCTTTACTGCCGTATTCATGACGCGTCTGTTCTATGACCATTTCATGAGCAAGGACAAACTGCTGAATCTGACATTCTCTTCCAAGATTTCAAAGAACTTGATGGCGAATGCACACTTCGACTTCATGGGCAAGAACAAATTGTGGCTGACCACTACGGGAGCTATCATAGTGATATGTATCGCTTTCCTCGCTACCCGTGGATTGAGCCAGAGTATCGATTTCACTGGTGGACGTAACTTCAAAGTACAGTTTGAGAATAAGGTAGAGCCGGAACAAGTTCGTGAGCTTATCTCCAGCAAGTTCGGCGATGCCAATGTCAGCGTTATCGCCATCGGTACGGACGGTAAGACCGTACGTATCAGTACCAACTACCGTATCGAAGAAGAAGGTAACAACATTGACTCTGAAATCGAAGCATACTTATACGAAACACTGAAACCGTTGCTGACTCAGAACATCACTTTGGAAACCTTCATCGACCGCGAAAACCATACGGGTGGAAGTATCATCAGTTCCCAGAAGGTAGGTCCGAGTATCGCAGACGATATCAAGGTTTCAGCCATCTGGTCCGTTGTACTTGCATTGATTGCCATCGGTATTTATATCCTGATCCGTTTCCGCAATATTGCATACAGTATCGGTTCAGTAGCCGCATTGGCTTGTGATACCATCATCATCCTGGGTGCCTACTCCATCTGTTGGGGCTGGATGCCGTTCTCTCTGGAAATCGACCAGACCTTTATCGGTGCCATCCTGACAGCTATCGGTTACTCTATCAATGACAAGGTGGTAATCTTCGACCGTGTACGCGAATTCTTCGGCCTCTATCCGAAGCGTGACAGATTCCAGTTGTTCAATGACTCATTGAACACAACTCTGGCACGAACCATCAATACTTCACTGAGTACTTTGATTGTGTTACTGTGTATCTTCATCCTCGGTGGTGATTCCATCCGCAGCTTCGCATTCGCCATGATTCTGGGTGTTGTATTCGGTACACTGTCTTCTCTGTTCGTTGCATCTCCTATCGCATATCTGCTGATGAAGAACAAAAAATGGTACCGAACCAGCTGTAGAAGTAGCCAAATAAGAATTTGGACAAAAAATCTATAAACTAAAAAAGGGAGGAAATCCGAAATGGATTTCCTCCTTTTTTGTAGTCTCGCCGGGAATCGAACCCGGATCTAAAGTTTAGGAAACTTCTATTCTATCCGTTGAACTACAAGACCTTTTGCATAGATTCTGCATATTGCAGTAGATTGCGGATGCAAAGATAATGTATTCTGTCGATTTTCCGAAAAAAGTTTTGTTAATCCGATTAACTTTACGAAATTTGTCGGTCAGTGATAGAATACAGTAACCCCCAAAAATTAATCTATAGTAATTCGTAAGTTATGGCAAACGACATGATGGTCAAAGAACTGGAGCAAGTGGTAGTCCGCTTCTCCGGAGACTCCGGCGATGGTATGCAGCTCGCCGGCAACATCTTTTCAACAGTTTCGGCTACCGTGGGCAATGATATCAGTACATTCCCCGACTATCCGGCAGATATCCGCGCCCCGCAAGGCTCACTCACCGGTGTTTCCGGTTTTCAGGTACATATCGGTGCAGAGAAAGTCTATACCCCAGGTGACAAATGCGACGTATTGGTAGCGATGAACGCCGCCGCACTGAAAACCCAATATAAGTTTGCTAAATCCACTGCTTGTATCATCATCGATACAGATGCTTTCCAGAAGTCAGACTTGGAAAAGGCCGCTTTCAAGACCGATAATCCGATAGAGGAAATGGGTATTAAGCAGGATGTCATCGCCGCCCCCTATCTCGAAGATGGTGAAAGACTGCCTTGCCGACACCGGAATGGACAACAAGTCCATGCTGAAATGCCGCAATATGTTTGCAGTAGGCCTGGTATGCTGGCTGTTCAACCGCGATCTGAAAATAGCCGAAGATTTCATCCGCGAGAAATTCGCCAAAAAGCCCGAAATTGCCGGGGCAAATATCAAGGTCATCCATGCAGGATATGACTACGGACACAACACCCATGCTTCCGTAGCCCATACATATAAGATTGAAAGTAAGACTACCGTTCCCGGCAGATACATGGATATCACGGGGAACAAAGCAACTGCTTACGGTTTCATCGCCGCAGCTGCAAAAGGCTGGCTTGAAGCTGTTCCTCGGCTCCTATCCCATTACTCCGGCAACCGATGTACTGCACGAACTCTCCAAGCACAAGTCTCTGGGCGTGATGACCGTGCAATGCGAAGACGAGATTTCCGGTTGCGCCACTTCTATCGGCGCCGCTTTTGCAGGTGCGCTGGCTGTGACCTCCACTTCCGGTCCCGGTGTCTGCCTGAAATCGGAAGCTATGAACCTGGCAGTCATTACAGAACTTCCGCTGGTTGTGCTCGACGTGCAACGTGGCGGTCCTTCTACCGGTCTGCCCACCAAGTCAGAGCAGACAGACTTGTTGCAGGCATTGTTCGGCCGCAACGGTGAAAGCCCAATGCCCGTCATCGCCGCCTCTTCACCCACAAGCTGTTTCGACGCAGCCTACATGGCAAGCAAAATTGCACTGGAGCACATGACCCCGGTCGTATTGCTGACCGACGGCTTTGTTGCCAATGGCTCCGGCGCCTGGAAGCTGCCCAAACTGGCAGACTATCCCGCCATCACCCCTCCCTACGTGACTTCCGAAATGAAGGACAACTATACTCCGTACAAACGCAATCCCGAAACAGGTGTCCGCTATTGGGCCATCCCCGGACAAGAAGGCTATATGCACATCCTCGGCGGTCTGGAGAAAGACAGCAATACCGGTGCCATCTCCACCGATCCCGAAAACCATGACTTGATGTGCCACCTGCGTGCCGAGAAGGTTGCCAAAATCCCCGTACCTGATGTAGAAGTGCAAGGCTGTGCAGACGATGCCGATTTGCTGATTGTCGGTTTCGGCGGTACATACGGCCACTTGTATTCGGCCATGGAAGAGATGAACAAGGCAGGCAAGAAGGTTGCCCTCGCCCACTTCACTTATCTGAATCCGCTCCCCAAGAACACGGAAACCGTTCTGAAGAAGTACAAGAAGGTGGTAGTTGCC
>ENA-OQHD01000854-OQHD01000854.1-human-gut-metagenome-genome-assembly--contig:-NODE-854-length-10043-cov-2.136446_pt1 | contig 10043 bp, 12 predicted proteins | sample MGYA00242560_ERZ504711 | MGnify/ENA primary metagenome ERZ504711 (study PRJEB26092, sample SAMD00036198) | human gut metagenome | host: Homo sapiens | study: EMG produced TPA metagenomics assembly of... | reverse complement strand
GCAAAGTAGTTTCCCGTTCTGGCCTGCACCAGCTGGGCCAGTGCATCCGAAACTGCCTGCACGCTGGCTTCGCGGTCGCGGTAGCGGGTAGAAATATTCGGCAGGCAATACAGCCCCAGATTTTCAGCCGGGAAGGGACTGTCCAGTGCGACGGCACGTGCATCGCTACAGCCCAGAACACTGCGGTAGAACGAGGGCGGAGCCAGTGTTGCACTGAACAGCGCTGCGCTGCGCCCTGCGGCAAGGCTGGCATCCACAAAAGGTGCCGGGTCCAGACACAGCAGCTGCAATTCAAGCTCTCTGCCGCGCGCGGTAAGCTGAGTGACAAAGTGGCTGTCGTATCGTTCGGCGGCACGGGTGATGTCCTGTACAGCAAAATAAAGCTCCAGCAACTGTGCATGTGCTTCGGCATCCGGGTTCGCTTCCAGCCAGTCCTGCAAAGGTGCCTGTACGGCCCGCAGCGGACTGAGCAGGGCAGAGGGCGGCTCCTGCAAAAATACAGTACTGTCCTGTGCATACAGCGGTTCGGGCAGTTCCAGTGCGGGGACAGTGTTTTCAGGCAAAAGACTGGTCTGTGCCGGGTCTGCGGCATCGGTCTGGCTGCTGTGCCGGGGTGCAAGCTGTATGCAGGCTTTCCGGGCTTCCAGCAGGGCTTTGTCTGCTTTGGTCAGAGCGGTCTTTAAAGCACTTTTGCCCTTGCCCAATGCGCGTTTTGCCTCGGTCAGGCTGCTTTTACAAAAGCGTGCAGAATACATTGCTCTGGCTCTGTCGGGCAGGTTATGTGCTTCATCGACCAAAAACAACCAGTCGCCGGAAGAATCAAAGAACCGCTTCAGGTGCACCACCGGATCGAACAGGTAATTGTAATCCCCAATGACCACATCGCACCACTCGCTCAGGTCTAGCCCCAGTTCAAAGGGACACACCGAAAAACGCTTTGCCGCCCCGGCCAGCGCTGCGCGGTCAAAGCTGCCGGTACCGTCCAGCAGAGCTGTCAGTGCATCCTTGATGCGGTCGTAGTAGCCGTTGGCGTAGGGACAAAGCTCCGGCAGGCAGGCGGGATGTCCCTCTGCGTCCGGATGCAGGCAGACCTTTTCCTTGGCGGTCAGCGTCACACTGCGCAGGGCAAGCTTTGGCTGGGCCGTATGCAGCCGGTTCAAGGCATCCTCGGCGGCAGTCTGGGTCGTGTTGCGGGCCGTGAGATAGAACAGCTTTTCTCCGTTGCCTTCGCCCATGGCTTTCAGCGCGGGGAAAAGCGCGCTCATGGTCTTGCCAATGCCGGTAGGAGCCTGACAGAACAGCCGCGTACCGCCCTTGCAGTCGGCGGTCTTGCCAGCGCGGCAGGCGCGGTAGATCTCGCCCGCCATAGCCCGCTGTCCGGGCCGGTACTGCGCAAACGGGAACTGCAGTGCCGAAAGGCTCTGAGTACGCTTTACATCCCACTCTATCCGGCGCTGCGCCCACGGAGCATACTGGCACAATAATTTGTCAAGAAATTCATCCAGCTTCTGCTGCGTAAAGCGGCGGATAAAGCGGATGATCTGATCGGTGTCTATCTGATAATAAGTCAGCCGGACGTTCAGTTCCGGCAGGCTTTGCTGTGCGGCATAAATGGCACCGTACACCATGCCCTGTGCCCAGTGGCAGGGGTTCATATCCTCAGTGATCTCTTCCGGCGGCACAGCGGTGGTCTTGATCTCGTCAATGACTACCGTGCCAGTCTCATCGGTAAAAATGCCGTCAGCCCGGCCCTCAAGGGTAAAAGTGATGCCCTCTGCCTGCCGCTCTACGGAGAGAAATACCTCAGCCTGATAGCCGTCTCCGGCAGCTTTTTGCAATTTGCGGTGGATGTGGGCACCTTCCAGTGCACGGTCAAACCCCGTAAACCGGCTGTCAATGCTGCCGGTCCGCAGCAGAAATTCCACCAGCTGCCGGATGGGCAGATGAGCCGTTGCCAAAGCATTTCACCTCCGCTTTTGGGATACACTGACGAACCGGTAATTCCTCTTCAGACACGATTCGGGCCATTCCATCGCCCGCCCTATTGCCTCACAGCAACAGGGTCCCACCCCAGCGGACGGTCTTCAGAGAAACTCCCGGTTCGTCGACGTAAACTGATTATTTCAGGCCGAACATCTCCATGCATTCTGCTGCCGCTTCATCCACTTTGCCAAAATCCACCGCTGCACGGTAATAGGTCTCCAACTCATCGTGGCAGCTCTTGGCCTGTGCCATCAGGGCACTGGCCTGTTCCAGCAGTTCGGCGGCAGCACGCTCGTTAAAGCGCAGCCGTGCCCGGTACGCTGCCAGATTTTCCCTGTCAAGGAAGCGGGTGCACCGCACAGCCTGCACACTGGGCAGATGCACCGGATGCCAGCGATTATCCGTCAGGAAGGCAAGCTTCAGCTCCGGGATCAGGATATGGTCGATCTTATCCTCCGGGTGCATGGCGCATGGACAGGTAATAATGTGGTAGCCCCGCGTCAGGGCTTCGGCGCGAATCAGCTCCAGCAGCAGGCGGGACACCGCGCCGTAGTCATCCCGGAACACGATGAACTTATCCGCCAATGCCTGTGCAGTGCCCTGATAAAACATTTCACCCTTGGGGGTGACGGCGGAAAGCAGGCGCAGCTCTTCGCTGCCAATGCCTTCCGTGCGCGGCATCACCCGGGTGCACAGCCGTTTGACATAACGGCGCACCTTGTCGAAATTGGCGCTGCAGGCTTCGGCGCGGCGGCTGTCCAGCAAAAGGCTGCCTGCCGATGCAATATATCGTGCAGCGCGGCTGCGCAGCAGGGCGTTGCGGGCAAACAGCGCCTTGACCTCATCGGTGCACTGGTGCAGCTTTTCTGCATCGATGGTGTGGTACAAACTCACCACCACTTCGTCCGCACCGGGAGCATCCGGCTCCACCACATGGGGCGCAGTGGCATCCACGATAGCCCTGTGCTGCCCGGGCAGGATCACGCCGTCCAGACTGTCTGGGTCGCTGGCACAGTGGATGCGCTGCGTCAGTTCGCCGCGCTGTTCGGCAGCACGGGCAAGCCGCTTCATCAGGGTGGATTTGCCGCAGCCCGGCCCGCTTTTGATCAGGTACATCTGCATACCGGGTTCGTGGCGCAGCGGTTCAAAATAGCCCTTGAAACCGGCAGGCGTTGTAGCACCCAGAAAGAAATCAATGGAATCATGTCGTGCAGTTTCCATAATCGAACACCTCTCTTTTTGTTTTAGAGTATGCAAAAGGAAGGTGTTTGGTTCTTGCAGCGGGAATGATTCAGTCTTTATGATAGGTATGTTTGCACACCGTTTCAATGTTGTCCCGCAGGGCAGTAAAATCAGCAAAGGCTGCAGGCTTGTTCTGCGGGCTGCGCAGCAGAGCGGCGGGGTGGAAGGTACCCATGAACAGGATGCCGCCCTTTTCGTACAGCTGGCCATGCTCCTTGGTCACGGAGAAATCCTTTCGGATCATCCGCTGGGCGGCAATGCGGCCAAGGCAGACCACGATCTTTGGCTTCAGCAGGCGGAACTGCTCCCGCAGCCAGGGCATACAGGCTTCGCTCTCAGCAGGCTGGGGGCTCACGGTTCTGCGGCGGGCGGCACTTGACGATGTTTGCAATATAGCAGTTCTTCGTGCGGTCAAGGTCGATGGCAAACAGATATTTGTCCAGCAGCTGGCCGCTGCGCCCCACAAAGGGCAGACCCTGCTCATCCTCATTCTGGCCGGGGCCTTCGCCCACAAACAGAACTTCGGCATCTTCCACACCCTGACCGAACACCACATTGGTGCGGGTCTTGCACAGCTCGCAGCGGGTGCAGGCAAGACAGCTTGATCTTAATGTTTCCCAATCCATGGCAGCTTGATCTCCTCTTGAAACGGTATGATACTTAATTCACAAATCGGAATAGCTTTTCTCCTAAAATAATAGTACAAAATCTAGGATGGTACAATGCATTGCATGAAATGACGAATCCACTCAATGCTTCTTTTAGTATACGACTTTTCGGCAACATCATCAATACAGTGGCCGACAATCTTTTTAATGACATGCTCATCCACACCGGCTTTCTTTGCCGTGGTGATGAACTGAACACGACCATCATAAGGACGATGCCGGGGGCCAAGGCCTGAAGCATTCACGACGAATGCGTTGCCCTTTGTGTGTTTTTTTGGCTGGCGACTTAACGATACCACAGGACGATTCACTCGTTATGGATGTGGAGAAATCAAACGATAAAACGTCGCTTTATTAAAAGAATAAACAAAGAGTATCTCCGCATGTTGATTTTGAATCAATCTGCAGTGACGGCTGAAAACGATTACACATGCAGATTTCAAAGCACTTATACAAATTGTATCTGCTTTCTCTTTGCAGAGCGCGGCTGGATGTGTTATAATCAAAATAGTTTTTTTGGCGATGCATTTTCAGGCGGTAGTGCCGGACGGCAGCGCGGGAGAAACCGGATAGCGGGAGAGTGGAACATTTTGGAGTTGGAACAGGCTAAAAAAGCGCGTGGAAGAATTGCGCGCTGTGATCGAGAAAAACAATCGGCTTTACTATGACCAGGATGCCCCGGAGCTTGAAGATTTTGAGTATGATGCTCTGACCCGGGAACTGAAAGAATTGGAAGCGCAGTTTCCGCAGCTGGTCACGGCATCATCGCCTACCCAGAAGGTAGGCGGCACGGCCAGCAGCAAGCTGGCCCAAGGTGACCCATGCGGTCAAAATGGAAAGCCTGCTGGATGCACTTTTCGTATGATGAGCTGCGGGATTTTGACCGCCGCGTGCGGGAAGCCGGCATAGAGCCGGAGTATGTGGTGGAGATCAAGATCGATGGCCTTTCCTGCAGTCTGGAATACGAAAACGGTGAGCTGGTTCGTGCCTCTACCCGCGGCGATGGCGTGGTGGGTGAGGATGTGACCGCCAATGTCCGCGCCATCCGCAGCATTCCCAAAAAGTTGAAGGATGCACCGGAATTTCTGGAAGTGCGCGGTGAGGTATATATGCCGCATGGCGCGTTCCAGAAGCTGTGTGCAGAGCAGGAGCTGCAGGCGCAGCGCCCTTTAAAAATCCGCGCAATGCGGCTGCCGGTTCGCTGCGCCAGAAGGATGCAAAGATCACCGGAAGCCGGGGCCTTTCTATCTTTGTTTTCAATGTGCAGCAGATCCGCGGCAAAACGCTTACCAAACATGCCGAAAGCCTGGATTACCTCAAGAGCCTTGGCCTGCCGGTCTCGCCGCGCTATCATATCGTGCATGACATTGAGCAGGCCATTGCCGAGATCGAGCAGATCGGTCAGAACCGTGCCAAACTGGATTTTGATATGGATGGTGCAGTGATTAAGGTGAACGATTTTGCACAGCGCGATTTGATGGGTTCCACCAACAAATTCCCACGCTGGGCAATTGCGTTTAAGTATCCGCCAGAGGTAAAGGAGACAACGCTGCGCAGCATTGAGGTCGCAGTTGGCCGCACTGGTGTTCTTACCCCGACGGCCTGCTTTGACCCTGTCTTTCTGGCGGGTACTACCGTTGCCCGTGCGACCCTGCACAATGAGGATTTTATCCATCAGTTCGGCCTTTGCATCGGCGATACCATTCAGGTGCGCAAGGCGGGTGATATCATCCCGGAAGTGATCGGTGTTACCCATCACGCAGAGGATGCACAGCCCTATGAGATGCCCACGGTCTGCCCCTCCTGCGGTGCACCAGTCGTTCATCTGGAGGATGAAGCAGCTCTGCGCTGTGTTAACCCCGAGTGCCCGGCACAGGCACTGCGCAATATCATCCATTTTGCTTCCCGCGATGCAATGGATATCGAGGGCCTTGGCACAGCAGTTGCCACCCAGCTGGTGGAGAAGGACATGGTGCACTCTGCAGCGGATATCTACACGCTGACGCGGGAACAGCTGCTGACGCTGGATAAGTTCAAGGAAAAGAGCGCCGATAACCTGCTGAACGCCATCGAGGCTTCCAAGCAGAACAATCTGGATAAGCTCCTGTTCGGCTTTGGCATCCGCAACATTGGCGATAAAGCTGCGGCCCTGCTGGCAGAGCATTTCGGTACGCTGCAGGCTGTCCGGGAAGCAAGTGCAGAGCAGATCAGCGAGATCGATGGGTTTGGCGGCGTAATGGCGCAGAGCGTCGTGGAATTCTTTGCAAAAGAGGGAACGACCGACCTTGTCCATCGTCTGGCCGATGCCGGATTGAATATGCAGTGGAAGGGCGAACCGAAGGGCGATAAGCTGGCAGGGAAAACGCTGGTGGTCACCGGCACGCTGGAAACTCTTTCCCGCAATGAGGCGGAAGCACTGATCGTGAAAAACGGTGGTAAGGCCAGCGGTTCTGTTTCAAAGAAAACGGCCTATGTCGTGGCAGGCACGGCAGCAGGTTCCAAACTGACCAAGGCGCAGGCGCTTGGCATCCCGGTGCTGACCGAGGCAGAATTTCTGGCAATGATCAGCGACGAAAACACCTGATAAAACCGCTCCAATGGATATCCCCGCAGTTTTGTGCTGCGGGGATATTTTTATGTCCGCAGGTTCTATCCGGCAGGGACAGGCATATACTCATAGCAGGCAATGGAGCCTGAAAAAGGAGGGACAGTGTGGATGAGTATTATCGGGCGATACGCCTGCTTCCCTCATGGCTGGCCGGGCCATTGGGACAGCTGCCAGCACAGACGGCAGCGCAGATCCATGAACTTCGGTTCCGGACAGGCTGTGGTGTTTTTGTTACACTGTCGGGTCGGCAGCTCCCGCTGCAGGACCTGCCGGAGTGCCCGCTGCAGCTGAGGGAGTGTGTATTGGATCAGTTTCAGATCGAAGAGATCTTTCACACCCTGTGCGGCGGCGCGGTACATGCACACCAGACGGAGCTTGCGCATGGATTTCTGACCACACCCTCCGGCTGCCGGGTGGGTGTGGCAGGACGCTATGTGGATCGCGACGGCCAGACGGTTCTGCAGCAGGTGCAGGGGTTGAACCTGCGCATTGCAAGGGCGGTTCCGGTACAGCTGCCGGACGAACTTCTGGTGCAACTGAAAAAGCATTTTATTGGGATGCTTTTGGTCGGCGAGCCGGACAGCGGCAAGACGACGCTGCTGCGTCAGATCGCACGAGAACTGGCCGGGATGCAGCGGCGAGCCTTGCGTGGTGGACGAGCGCTGCGAGATCTTTCTGCCGGGTGATTCCGAGAAGATGCCGCCGCTGATCTGCTGTCCGGCATCCCTAAGGAACGGGCTGTGCAGATGGCACTGCGCACGCTTTCGCCGCAGGTTATTTTGCTGGACGAGCTGGGCACGCTTGCCGAAACTGCAGCGCTGGAACAGGGCTTTTACAGCGGGGTGGACTTTGTTGCAAGCGTCCATGCCGCAAGCGTGGAAGAAGCCGCCCGGCGGCCGCAGGTGCAGGCGCTGCAGCGGCATGGAATGCTGCGTGTATTTGTGCTGCTGCACGGCTGCACAGCGCCGGGAAAAGTCCGGCAGGTCTGCACGGTATGATGCGGCTTTTTCATTGGGCAGCGGCTGCGCTGCTCCTGCTGTGCGGGTGGCTGACCGGTTCGGCATTTCAGGCCAGAACAGAGCAGCATATCCTGCAGCTGCAGCGCACCGTGGAGCTGCTGCAGCGCATCCGGCAGGAGATCGCTTACCGCAGGCTGGATCTGGAACAGCTGCAGCGGTGTCTCGTGCAGGAAAAGCTGCTGGAAAGCGATGCAGCGCCAAAACTGCAGGAAATTCCGGCACCGGAAAGATTTGATGATGCGGAACGCCTTTGCTTTGAGCAGTGCTTTGCCGGCCTTGGCCAAAGCGAAGCGGCACAGGAATGCGAACGACTGGATTATTACTCTGCCCGTTTTGAAGCATTCCTGCACCAGGCGCAGCAGAAAGCGGCATCCGGGCAAGGCTTACCGTGCAGGCTTGGCCTTGCAGCCGGCGCGGTGGCAGCACTGATTCTTTTGGTAGTGGCAGGAGGACGAAAAGCTTGGAGATCGACCTTGTGTTCAAAATTGCAGCGATCGGTATTATCGTGGCCCGTCCTGAACCAGCTGCTGATCCGTTCCGGCCGGGAGGATCAGGCCATGATGACGACCCTTGCGGGTTCTTGTGGTAGTGCTTTCCAATCCTTTGTCAAGCAGATCAGCGCACTGTTCGTTACCATCAAGTCGCTGTTTGCACTATGAGTACATCATTTTTCCATTCTGGGGGCAGTGGTCGTCTTTGCAGCGGCGCAGCTTCTGCTGCGGAAGGATGCACCGGCCTATGCGTTTCTGCTGTCCGTTGGCGCAGCATTGCTTTGTGCTGCTGCAGCTTGGAGCGGCGGTGCAGGAGCTGCTTCGGAATGTACTGGCTTTCAGCCGCCGGGTGGACGGGCCTGCATTTGCCTGCCTGCTGCGCTGTGCCGGAATTTTGCTGCTGACCGATTACGCGCGGACCCTGTGCGAAGAAGCTGGTGCGGATACCTTGGCATGGTGCGCCGGGTTTGCGGGCCGATGTTTGGTTCTGGCGGCAGCATTTCCTCTGCTGGAAGAGATCTGCCAGAAGATCTGGGGGCTTGCCGCATGATGAAAAAAATTCCTGCAAAAAGCGGCAGCGTTTGTATTGTGCACAGTATGCTTTCTGGCATTTTGCACCTGATGCCGCTGCGGCACAGCTGCAGGGCCTGCCCGGACAGGAGCTTTGGCAGCCTTATCTGGTAAAAAAGCTCCGCAAAGCGCAGAGTCCTTTGCCAAAGATCCGCTCAAAGCTCTGCTCGCGCTCCTGCCGGGATCACCGGCAGAGATGATCCGGCAGATGGCACACTGCTATGCGGATGTTCTGCTGTTTTTACTGTTGCTGATCGTGCTTTCATTTCTGGTGGGAGGAGCAGCCGACAGCGCCTTGTTGGAACTGGCTGCGGCTGTGGGCTGCGGCACTCGTTTGTGGGGAGATCTGATCAGCCTTGCACAGCTGATCTGTGAGCGGATGGAGGGGTGGAAAAACTACCTTCTGGGTTTTCTTCCGGTGTACAGCGGTGTGCTCGCTGCCGGTGGAGAGGTAAATGCCAGCACAGCGGCAAGCGGTCTGCTGCTGACCGGGCTGTGCTTTCTGGCACAGGGTACGGTGCTTGTGGTCAGTCCGCTGCTGCAGAGCTACCTTGCGGTAAGCATGGCGTGCTGCATCAGCACCCAGCAGGGGCTTTCGGAAACGTGCCGTGTCATGGGCGCGTTGCTGCGCAGGGGGCTTGTCTGGGCTGGGCGGATTTTTGCAGTGCTGTTAGGGCTGCAAAGAGCGGTAACAGTTCAGCTGGACCGTTCTGCACTGCGGTTGGGCCAGCTGCTTACCGGCGGCGTGCCGGTGATCGGGCAGGCTCTGAGCGATACGGCAGAAGTATTTCTTGCCGGAATGCAGCTGCTCAAAAGCAGTCTGGGTTTTGCGGCACTTGCCGTGATCGGGGCCGAATTTCTGCCACTGTATCTGCAGCTTCTGCTCCATTTGCTATTCCTTGCAGGATGCAGGCTTCTGTGCGGCCTTGCGGAGAACCGGCGCTGTCAGGCGCTGTTTGACTGCATGGCCGAAGCGGTAAAATGCATGGCAGCAGTAACGGCACTGTTTTTTCGAACTGCTGACGGTAGGCGTGGGGCTTCTGATGATGACGGGAGGCGGATAGGAAATGCACGCATTTCAGACGGCGGCATCGGCGTTCTGCATTGCCTGTATCTGTGCGGAGATCACGACGCTGCTGGCGGGCGCAGGCTGGGCGGGCAGATGCATAAAAGCCGTTGCCGGGCTATATATTCTAGTGATCCTGTTCCGGCTGGCCCCGCAGATGAAGCTGGAACTGAAAATGTGCAGCGGCGGCTGCTCCGGCAGCGGTCAGCATCCAGAGTACGGAGACATCGCTCTTGCAGGGAGCGCAGGAACGGCTGGAAGCGGATCTTTGCGCAGAGTGTGAGCGGCGCTTTGGTACAAAGGTGAAACTGGAGATCACACTGACCCGGACAGAACAGACCGTTCGGGCAGAAAAGGTGCTTGTGATCCTCCCGGCGGCGTGCACATCCGCAGAGC
>ENA-OQHD01000853-OQHD01000853.1-human-gut-metagenome-genome-assembly--contig:-NODE-853-length-10043-cov-3.093990_pt1 | contig 10043 bp, 12 predicted proteins | sample MGYA00242560_ERZ504711 | MGnify/ENA primary metagenome ERZ504711 (study PRJEB26092, sample SAMD00036198) | human gut metagenome | host: Homo sapiens | study: EMG produced TPA metagenomics assembly of... | reverse complement strand
ATCTATGTATAAGATCAATTTTCAAAAAGCCGATCCACATTCATTTTATCGGCATTGGCGGTATCAGCATGAGCGGGCTGGCAGAGATTCTTCTTGAAGAAGGCTTCACTGTATCAGGATCCGATGCAAAATGAATCACCTCTGACGAAAAATGCTGGAATCTGAAGGTGCAGTGATTCATTATGGACAGTGTGCCGAAAATATTACAGATGATATTAATTGCGTCGTTTATACAGCAGCGATCAACAAGAGTAACCCGGAACTGATGGAAGCTGTCGGCAAGAAGATTCCGATGCTGACCCGTGCGGAGCTTTTAGGGCAGCTTATGAAAAATTATGATACTCCGATTGCCGTATCCGGTACTCACGGAAAGACCACAACTACTTCCATGATCTCCGAGGTACTTCTTGCAGCAGATATGGACCCGACCATTTCTGTAGGCGGCATCCTGAAGACGATCGGTGGAAATATCCGGGTAGGAAAGTCCGGGAATTTTATCACAGAAGCCTGCGAATATACGAACAGTTTCCTTCATTTTTATCCGAAGATCAGTGTCATCCTTAATATTGAAGAGGATCATCTTGATTTCTTCAAGGATCTGGAGGATATCCGTCATTCGTTCCACCAGTTCAGTGCCTTACTTCCTTCTGATGGAACTCTGATCATCAACGGAGACATCAAGGATTACCAGGAGATCTATGAAGGACTGGACTGCAATGTTATCACTTACGGTTCTTCTGCAGAATTTGATTACAGTGCAACTGAGATCCAGTATGATGAAAAAGGATTTGTTTCCTTTGAGTTATTAAAGCACAATACTTCCTGTGGACGCGTTCAGCTTTCCGTGACCGGTGACCATAATGTATCCAATGCCCTGGCTGCCATTGCAACAGCAGAGCTGCTCGGTATTCCGATGGATACGATCAGAAAAGGACTTTTATCCTTCAGCGGAACAGACCGCAGATTTGAATACAAGGGAACTTTTAACGGTGTGACCGTTGTGGACGATTATGCACATCATCCGACGGAGATTGCTGCTACCCTCAAGGCTGCACAGCATTATCCACACAATGAAATATGGTGCGTATTCCAGCCGCATACTTACACTCGTACCAAGGCTTTCTTCCATGAATTTGCAGAAGCCCTCTCTCATACCGACCATCTGGTCCTCGCAGATATCTATGCTGCCCGTGAGACGGATACCCTTGGTATTTCCTCTTCCGACCTTGCCAAAGAAGCCGCAAAACTCGGAACGGACACACACTACTATCCAAGCTTTGCAGAGATCGAGGCATTTCTGAAAGAGAACTGCAAGTCCGGTGATCTGCTGATCACCATGGGTGCCGGAGATGTAGTGAAGATTGGTGAAGACATCTTAAAATAATCCCGCCCAGGCGGATATTGCCCCGGCAGAGTACAGGATCTTCGGACTGTAGCTTCTGCCGGGTTTTGCTTGTCCCACTGGCTTTCAACCGGAAATGTCCGCATTTTGCACCTGCCACACTGACTTTTGATCAGAGATATTCACATTTTCTACGAGGTTTTTCCCCCGGTTTTCCACATAGTTATCTACCAAAAAAGGGGGATTTACCCACTTAAAAGTCCTTTTTAACAGTTTCGGAAAATGCTATAATAATCACACCTATAAGATGTCGGAGCAGTTTGACAAAAGAGATAAAATAGAAAGTGGGATAACGTCATGAAGAGATTGAAGTTAAAGAATCGGTTTCAGGCAAATGCAACCATCTTGCCGAATGAATTTATAGATCATTATATGGTCAGTGCCAACGGGGAATTTGTAAAAGTATATTTGCTGCTTCTTCGTTATCTGAACGAGCCGGGTTCTGTCCTGACGGTTTCCATGATCGCTGACTGCCTGAACAATACGGAGAATGACGTCCTTCGTGCTTTCCGTTACTGGGAGTCCACCGGACTGCTCCGTCTCACGAAAGATGCGGATGGAAGTATTTCAGGAATCGAGCTTTTGTCCTCTGATACAGAAGATGCATCAGCGTTTTCTCCGGGTTCCTCTTCACAGGAACTGACAGACAGTATGGAAGAGCCTGCTTCTGTTATGAACGTTTTCGGAACAGTACCTGATGAATCTTCCGGAACTTTCGAGTCTTCCCCGGATTCTTCTTTCTCCGGTACTTCCTCTGAACCGATCGCCATGGATGCGTTCCGTTCACAGAAAGAATTAAAATCTCTGTTCTTTATTGCAGAGCAATACCTCGGAAAGACGCTTTCGCATACGGATGTCGATATGATTACATATTTTTACAATGAACTTCATATGTCCTCTTCCCTGATTGAATATCTGCTTGAGACGTGCGTGGAAAGCGGGCATAAAAGTATGCACTATATACAGAAGGTTGCCATTGCATGGGCAAAGGACGGGATCAGCACGGTCTCACAGGCAAAGGAACAGTCTGCCGTTTATAACCGCAACTGCTATACTGTCCTGAATGCCTTCGGAATCAAGAACCGCGGACCGGCAACTTCTGAGCTTGCTTTCATTAATAAATGGGCAGAGCAGTACTGCTTTGAAGCCGACATCATCCAGGAGGCCTGCCGCCGGACGATTTCTGCAACGCATCAGCCAAGTTTTGAATATGCAGACCGTATCCTGACCCGCTGGTATGAGCAGGGTGTCCGCCATCTTCAGGATATTGCCGCTTTGGACGAGCAGTATCAGAAGGAACGCAGCAGCCGCAGAGCTGCTGCCCCAAGGCAGCCAAATACAAAGAACCTGAATAACTTTGAACGCCGGAGTTATGATATGGACTCTTTAGAAGCCCAGTTGCTGAAAAGTAATTAAAGATTGGAAATACCACCTGGTTTTGAAACCTTCAACCCGGTACCAGGAACCAAAAGCAATTTAAAAGGAGACATCCCATGGGATTAAGAAATGCACAGTATCATGCCATCATGCGTGAATATGAAAAAAGACAGTTGAAGAGCCACGATATCCAGACTGCACGCTATGAGGAAGTCTATACAAAGCTTCCTGAGTTCAAGTCACTGGATGACTCTATTTCCATTCTTTCTGTCCAGTACGGAAAGAAGCTCCTCAACGGAGATCCCACTGCCCATTTCTTCCCTGAAAGAAGAACTTGCCCTTCTTCGTGCAAGATTAAAAAAAAGCTTCTGACATCTGCCGGCTATCCGGAAAATTACCTTGAACCGGTTTATGAATGTCCCGACTGCAAGGATACCGGTTATATCGGTAATGCAAAAATGTCATTGCTTTAAAAAAGCCATCATAGAACTGCTTTATGAGCAGTCGAACATGAAAAAAAATCCCTGAAGATGCAGATTTTTCAAATTTCAGGCTTGACTATTACTCTCGTTCACATTACGATAAAAAAACCGGACGTTCTGCCCGGGAGGCGATGGAAAATACTTTAGAGATCTGTCGTCATTTTGTTGACAGCTTTGGAACAGAATTTCACAATCTCTTCCTTTATGGGGATGTAGGTGTCGGAAAGACTTATCTTTCCACCTGTATTGCCAAAGAGATCATCAACCGTGAATTTTCAGTGATCTATTTTTCTGCTCCGCAGTTGTTCAATACGCTGGCTCAGAATACCTTCGATAAAAAAGGATGTGGATGCCCGCAATATGAGTGAATACATCTTTGAGTGTGATCTGCTGATCATCGACGATCTGGGCACAGAATATACAAATTCTTTCATTGCATCCCAGATTTTTTACCTGTATCAATGAAAGACTGTTACACAGGAAATCAACGATCATCTCAACAAACCTTTCTCTGGAATCTCTTGCGGATCTGTATACAGAACGCTCTTTTTCCAGGATTACAAGCAGTTACAGTCTGTTGAAGATCATCGGTGATGATATACGAATCAAAAAGAAGTTAGAACATTAGGAGGATACTCATGTTAACTCGATCAGAAAGAACCTTAGAAAATATCCCTGTTGGAAGTCTTGGAATTATTTCCCTTAGAGGCTGTGAAGAGCTGGGACAGAAAGTGGATGATTATCTCGTAAAATGGCGTCATGAAAGTGCTCATCAGTTTAAAGGTGATGCTGCCTTTTCCGGCTATGAGAAAGATACTTTCCTTGTCGGAGCCAGTGTTCCGCGTTTTGGATCCGGTGAAGCTAAGGGCATCATCGAAGAATCTGTACGTGGTAAGGATCTGTACCTGATGGTGGATGTCTGCAACTACAACGTCACGTATTCTCTTACCGGCAATACAAACCATATGTCACCGGACGATCATTATCAGAACCTGAAGCGTATCATTGCTGCAATCGGAGGAAAAGGACGCCGTATCAACGTAATCATGCCGTTCCTCTATGAGAGCCGCCAGCATAAGAGAACTTCCCGTGAGTCTCTGGACTGTGCCCTTGCACTTCAGGAGCTTGTGCGGATGGGTGTTGACAATATTATCACATTTGATGCTCATGACCCTCGTGTACAGAATGCGATTCCGCTGAGCGGATTTGAGACAGTTTCCCCTACTTATCAGTTTATCAAGGGACTGCTTCGTACTTATAAAGATCTTCAGATCGACAGTGACCATATGATGGCAATCAGCCCGGATGAGGGCGGAACAAACCGTGCCGTATACCTTGCAAATGTCCTCGGTCTTGACATGGGTATGTTCTATAAACGCCGTGATTATACACAGGTTGTAGACGGACGTAATCCAATTGTTGCTCATGAATTTCTCGGTTCTTCCGTAGAAGGAAAAGATGTGATCATTATTGATGATATGATTTCTTCAGGAGAAAGTATCATTGAAGTTGCAACCGAACTGAAACGCCGAAAAGCGAACCGCATTTTTGCCGCTGCTACATTCGGACTCTTCACAAATGGACTTGAGAAGTTTGATAAGGCTTATGAAGAGGGTGTTCTGACAGGTGTTCTGACTACAAACCTGATCTATCAGACACCGGAGCTGCTCTCCAAACCATATTATATCAACTGCGATATGAGCAAGTATATTGCACTGATTATCGACACTCTGAACCATGACGGTTCTTTGAGTCAGATTTTAAGTCCGAATGAAAGAATCCAGAATGTTCTTCGCAAATACAAAAATGGAGAGAAGATCTGATCTTCTGATTGATCTGATCTTCTGATTCCCGCAGGATCTCTGAAAGATTATTTTAGCACAGCCTATGGCTGTGCTAATTTTTCAATCAGGATGATTCATTTTTAAGAGGAGTGATTCTTTATGAAAAAAATTACGATGGAACCTGGCAATCACGGTCCTGCTTCTGGCTGTAACGACCATTATTTCTTTTTGCTTCTTTCATTTTGGAAATAAATATACTGCCAATATCACAGTCCTCTATACACTGGCACTGATCCTGATCGCATTAAAGACAAGTGGTTATATTTATGGGATCATCGCTTCGATTTTCTGTGTATTCGCAGTAAATTACTTTTTTTTGCATACCCTTATTTCCGATTAAATTTTACATTGGACGGATATCCTGTCACTTTTGCCGGAATGCTTACGATTGCACTGATCACCGGTGCAGTAACCACCTCACTCAAGCAACAGCAGCAGGCTATCTCCGAACGTGAAAAGCAGCTTGCTGAAGCAGATAAGGAAAAACTGCGTGCCAACCTCCTCCGAGCCGTCTCCCATGACCTCAGGACACCTCTTACCAGCATTATCGGTTCCGCCGACTCCTACCTTGAGAACCGGGAAGAGCTTTCCGAAACCGAATGTACAGAGCTGGTTTCCAATATCCGGGAGGATTCAGAATGGCTTTTAAATATGGTGGAAAATCTGTTGACCGTTACCCGTATTAACAGCAGTTCTGCTGACAAGGTAAAGAAATCTGCCGAGGTTGTAGAAGAAGTGGTCTCTGAGGCGATCCTGAGGCTTCAGAAACGAATCCCTGATGCTGTGATCCATGTATCAATGCCAAATAATTTTCTCATGATCCCTATGGATCCTACCCTGATCGAACAAGTGCTGATCAATCTGATGGAAAATGCCCTGATTCATTCAGGAAGCACAGAACCAGTGGATCTGATCATCCGAGAACTGGATGATGCCATTTCATTTTCAGTCCGGGATTACGGCCGTGGACTTTCCGAGGATCTTCTGCCTCATATTTTTGAAGGCGGACAAGTTTCGTCCGGCTCCAGTGACAGCCACAGAGGGATGGGAATCGGACTTTCCATCTGCCAGACGATCATACAGGCACACGGCGGGCAGATTACCGCTGTCAACCATACCGGTGATCGTACAAAGGGAGCTGAATTTACTTTTACACTTCCAAAAGAAAAGGAGAGCTGACAATGCCTAAATTTTCGATACTGATTATTGAAGATGAAAAAAATATCCAGACTTTTATGCGTAAAATCCTGATCCGTCATGACTACCGGGTTCTTTGTGCCGATGCCGGTACGGAAGGGTTAAGTCTCATCCGTTCTCAATGTCCTGATCTTGTCCTTCTTGATCTCGGACTTCCCGATATGAACGGAAATCAGATCATCCAGGATGTGCGGACATGGTCGAGTATCCCCATCATCGTGATCTCCGCCAGAAGTGCGGAACGCGAAAAGGTGCAGGCTCTTGACCTTGGTGCTGATGATTACATAACCAAACCTTTCGGCACTTCCGAACTGCTTGCCAGGATCCGTACCTCCCTGCGGCACAGCAACCGGATGCATACTGATCAGGAGTTATATATCAAAGCCTACAGACATGACAAAATGACACTGGATTTTTCCAAAAGGCTGCTCACCCTGGAGGATGAACCCGTTCATCTGACACCTGTTGAGTATAAGATTGTTGCCTATCTGGCACAAAATTCTGGAAAGGTTGTTACTTATGCCTCGATCCTTTCCAATGTCTGGGGACCTTATGCAGATGATGACAATAAAATCCTGCGTGTAAATATGGCGAATATCCGTCGCAAAATTGAGCTTGATCCTGCCCAGCCACATTATATCTTTACAGAAGTCGGTGTCGGCTACCGCATGGCAGAAGATGACGGGCAGGTCTGATATCAGGCCTGCTAAAATTATGCTAAAAAGACTTTCTTTTTATTCCTTTTCACATTCTTTTTTTCTAAAATAGACACTGTTCAGAATACAAAAAGGAGTGTGCAACATTATGAATATCGGCTTAATTTTACTTATGATTATCGGTGGGGCTGTCGGTGTCTTCTCTACACTTTACATCCTGGTTTCTTTACCTGCGACCATCATCTTTAAGATAATCCGCAAGGTGAGTCATGGTACGCCACTGATGATGTAAACAGCTTATATTAATTAACAATACCAGATACCTCTTTCCTATTTCCCCGGAGCAATTCATTTTCACGAGAAAACGGTTTCATAATGGACTTGGGTTCATAAATAACTTTATTTCGCAAGAAACTCATTTCCATGACGGATTAATTTTTTCAGAAAATGTTCTCTCTGGGGATATTCCTGTCTGAAGGCAGCAAGAGCTGCTTTTTGAAGCAGTTCAAACTCCTTATCCATATGCAGCATATGTGGAGCGGCAAATGCGATCATACTGATCTGATCGGCAATTTTCTTTGCCACACTTTCTTCTGATAACTGTCCCATTCCAAATACGATTGAAGTGAATCCTCTTCCTTTCCGGCTTACATCAATCAGCTTTAGAAAAGCATTTTTCAGTTCCTGCAGTAACAGTTCCTGTTCCCATACATTTCGCTTCTCTGCATCAAATAAGCAAAGCTTCGTAATAATTTCTATTGCAAGCTTTCTCTTTTGCCCGCCAAGATCTACAGAGCCTCCTTCTGCAATATATTTTAATTCCATAAGACTTCCTACAAATGCATCTTTTTTTCGGTCTTCTCTTCCCGTATCTTGCAATCCACAGCTTTTCCATAAACCGGATTTCCGCGGTAGTTCTATCTGCATTTTCACCAATGTTTCTTACTTCTTCCCTCTCTTTGAGCATCTGCTGCCTTTTTACTGCATCCAGCTCCTGATAAAATGCCTCTCTCCACAATTTCTCTTCTCGGTCTTCCTGTCTGTCAGTTTCCAGTCCGGTTCTTCTTTCCAGACCATTTCTTCCTTCCTGCCCATTTCTTCCTTCCTGCCCGATATTCTTTTCTCTGTGTTCTTCTTTCTTTTCTCTGTCCTGCATTTTCTTCTCCGTCTTCTACTTATATTTCTGATTTTCCTCAAAAAGATCTATTTCTCTGAAAAAATTCTCTACATTCCCGGTTTCTACTTTCTGATATAAAGACATATAGTATCTTCCATCTTTCAGTTTATGCTTACTGATATCATTTCCTTTCAAAAAGATCAACAGCAAGCCGGGCTATCTCTCCTGCCTGGTCTACATTATCGTTGTATACTGTTCCCTGCATTGTTCCTTCTTTTACTGCCTCCAGTGCATCCTCCAGTCCGTCTATTCCGAAAATAACCGGTCTTTGTTCCTGACTGTATCCTGCATTTTTATATGCCTCTACTGCACCAAGTGCCATCTCATCGTTATTGGATATAACCAATTCGATCTCGGTCCCATAATGGTCGATCAACTGGCTCATACGATTCTCTGCCTGCCCCCTGTTCCAGTCTGCGAACTGATAACTTAATTTTTCAAGCTCTATGCCATTCTCAATCAGCGTTTTTACCGAGCAGTCCGTCCGGCTGATAGCATCCTGGTGTCCCGCTTCTCCCTCTAAGAGTACATACTGGATCTTGCCATCCTGATTCTTATCTGCTCCCGGATGAGCTTTCAGATAATCTGCTGCAATTTCTCCCTGCATTTCTCCCGACTGCTTTGCATCGCACCCTACATAGTACAGTTGATCCCACTGCATCAGATCTTCTTTTACAGGTTCTCTGTTAAAAAAGATCACCGGAATCTTTTCCTGTCTTGCTGCTTTGATGATATCTGACGGTGCGGTTCTGTCAACTAGATTCACGCACAGCACATCACACCCTGCTGCAATCATTTCTTCCACCAGTTCATCTTGGTCTCTCTGATCATTATCACCATTCTTTACAGAAACAAGAATCTTCATATCTTTTGACTCTTTTAATTTGAGATCCTCCCGGATCTGCTCTGTCATGGTATTGATAAAAGGATCGTCCTGTGTATACGTCACAATGCCTACCCTCAGTGTCCGGTCTGAGGTATTTTCTTTTTTTCCACACCCCGGAAATGACAGAGCAAGAACGGACACCGTCAGAAATATCATTGCTTTTCTTCTCTTTTTTCTACTCATAAGAATACAAAAACCTTTCTATATCTTCCGAAAATAAATCTTTTTTGTAAACTACCTGTATTTCTGTTTCATGACTTTCCATCTGATACCAGGAATTTTTTAACTTACTGGCAATCTCATTCATGCTTTCATATCCGACCTCATACAGATCCGGCACGATCAGGCATTGTATCTTTCCTGCATCCAACAGCGAAAAGGCTTTGATACTTGTCCCAATCCCGTAAATTTCTGCTCCGCTATAGAACCCATTTTTCTGCCTTTTTACTCCCTACTTTCATCCCAGAATATATGGATCGAGGACTGCCAGATAATCTACTTTTTCTTTCGCTTTCAATATTTCACCGGCATCTTCCTTGCTCTCCTGATTATACTTCCATATGATCCTGCCACCTCCGGCTTCCATCACCTCACAGAATCCTCTGACACGGTTCCTGCTTTCTTCAGTCCTTGCATTTCCTGCTACAACTCCGATTCGCTTTCCATTCATAAGACCGGATGTATTTTTTACAACATCTGCTCTGCCAGTTCCTGCCCCTATTTTCATAGTTATCCGGCTTGACTGTTACAAATGAAGAGGCGGCATCCGCTTCATAACTGTAATATCCTGCGTGATCAGCACAAACGGTTTCGTTCCCTGCAGCTGCTCTAAAACCTGCTTCGTATCCTGTCCCGGAGCAGGGTTGATAATAAATGCATCTACGTCATTCTCCAACTGCTCCCGGATCATCTCCTGCTCATCCTCAGAGCTTTCCTGTTCGTCCGTATTACAGATAATCAGCGACAGATTCTGGACTTTGGCCCGCCTGCTTCATTCCGTTAAGCAGGCTGTCCCATCTCTT
>ENA-OQHD01000852-OQHD01000852.1-human-gut-metagenome-genome-assembly--contig:-NODE-852-length-10044-cov-13.310275_pt1 | contig 10044 bp, 8 predicted proteins | sample MGYA00242560_ERZ504711 | MGnify/ENA primary metagenome ERZ504711 (study PRJEB26092, sample SAMD00036198) | human gut metagenome | host: Homo sapiens | study: EMG produced TPA metagenomics assembly of... | reverse complement strand
GGAAGTTGATTTAAAAATTCTTCCAGCCATTTTTCTTCTTCTTCCAAAATTCCCTCGTCCTCATAATACTCTGGGTATTCTAAATATATTTCATGTTCTCTTTCTTCTCGTTCTTCGTCAGCTTGTGCTAAGTCCATATATTTTCCAATAAGGATTTGAAGATATTGACTATATCCAAGAGAACCCACTAAATAAGTAATTCGTTCATAGTCTTTTAATGTCATTTCTCTCTTTCCAGTTAAAAGGTCATAGTCGTAAGAAGAACAAACTTCCAAAAATTCCTGTTCCTGCGTTTCTGCTTTTTTCATTGTTCACGCTCCGTATTTACTAAAATTTTTAAATTCTTGCTAACTACACAAATAAATTCTTCTGGACTGGGTATCTTATTTCCAAATAAACGTTGAAATTCCGCTTGCTTGTTTGGGTCATTACTATTTCTAGCTTCATCAATAGCATACTGCATTTCTCTGCGAATTTCAGATACCGAACAGCCATTTGTTTTAGCCATTCTTTTTATAAGCTCTTTGCTATCCTTTTTACGAAATCTTAACATATAGACATACCCCCTTTGCATTTATATTCTTCCATATTTTAAACTTTTTAGCCTGGATATATACTGAAAGAATTGTTCATTTACACAGAGTATTATATTACACTCTGTGAATGGTTACAATATAAAAAATGCAGGAAAGGAGAGGAAACTGTGGAAGTTGATTACAAAGCAATCGGACAGCGTATTAAAATTGCAAGAATTAAAAAGGGCGTAACACAAGAAACCGTTGCCGACCTTATAGACATTACACCAGCTCACATGAGTAATGTAGAAACAGGAAAAACAAAAGTCAGTTTACCAACCTTGATTGCGATTGCCAATGCACTTTCTGTATCAGTCGATACTCTTTTATGCGATAATGTGATTGCTTCTAAAATCATTTTTGAAAAAGAAGCAAAAGATATTTTTTCAGACTGTGATGAATACGAAGTACGTTTCTTAGTAGATTTAATGAAGTCCGCTAAAATAGCGTTTCGTAAAGACAAGGATATACGCAATCAATTTCAAAAATAACCGTAGCTGTAAGGCACATAAATGTGTATTACAGGCTACGGTCTTTTTATATCATTTATCCTACAATCTTCCAGTTACTATCTTTTTGTAACACAAGCTCATACTGCGATACCTGCGTTGCCTTTGTCTGATTATCAAGGAATTTCACAGCAACCTTGACTTTCACATTGTCCCCGTCCTTTGTAAAGATAGGGTTTACCAATTCAGAATAAAGGTAGTCCCTGCCGATAGGTTCAATCACATTTCCAGCTACATAGTAGGCAAGTTCTTTTTCTGTGGCTGTTGGGTACAGCTTAAAGAATGTTTCCAGAAATGCGGTAGCGTCGTTTACGGTATCAGCGTCCACGCTTGCGTCTGCTTCTGGTGTCTTAGGCTCATAGTCTGATTTTTCGATTGCTGGTGCAAGGGTAGGGTTCTGAACGATTACCATATCCCCGTCAGCGTCCACATGGACTTTTACGGTATAGGTTGCCTTGACATTGCTTGTCTGTTCTCCCTCTTTTATCTGCTGATCTACTTCGTAGGTAGCAGAAAAAGTGTCCGTTCCCGATTGCTCGATATGCCATACAATCACATCTGTAACTGTGGAGCTGGTCGGTATGTCGGTTCTGATTGTATCAACATTCAAGTCCTGCAATTCCTTTGTCAGATAACCGTTGATTGCCTGCGTTCTTGCTTCAATCGCTTCTTTGCTGTTATTCCATGTGTAATAGGACTTCGCAAAGTTCTTCACGAAATTTTCTATCCCGTTGGTGTCCTGCAAGCGAAGTTCAATGATTTCTTTTTCATGGGTGGTGTGCTGGTCGATAGCGGTAAAATTTTTATATACCCCAAAGCTCACGCTTGCGAGAAGCACCACCCACAACGCAATCACGGTTTTCTGATGTGTGCCTACCTTGACAGTACGCACCTTTTTTTCTTTGACATTTTCTGTCTGTTTCTTATTCTTCTTAAACATAATGTTATCCTCACTTTCTATTGTTTTACTCGTCCTGCACCGATTAAGTGCTGTTGCCAGTAACTATTATTTAGGTCTGCATATCCTATCGGATTTCCTGCGTGGTACATCTGCGTCGGCGAAACAAGAATACCGACGTGTGTTACATAACTTCCAGCGTTATAGGTAGAATGGAAAAATACCAAGTCCCCAGCCTTTGCCTGCGAGAGTGGAAGATGTTGGGTGGCGTCATACTGTGCTTGTGCTGTTCTCGGTAAGGAAACACCAGCTTTTCCATAGCACCATTGCGTCAGCCCCGAACAATCAAAGGAAGTATTCGGGTTACTGCCACCATACACATACTTCCAGCCTTGATATTTCAACGCTTCATTCATTACCTTTTGTGCCAGTTCTCCCGATACCTGCGGAACTGCTAAATACTGATTGACTACTTCCACATAGAACATATTTCCATAGCCATACCGCCAGCCCCCGTTCTTAGCAACGGCTATCGGGTTGGTGTAGGTTACTTTCTTTCCACCCGATTTCTCACGGGCGAAGCTCTCTGCAAGATAAAAAGTGTGTTTTTTTCCTTTTCCTGCCACATATCCCACATAGCCACCGCCATAGTTATAAGACTGTATTGCTACATTCAAGTCGTCGATACCTTGATTTTTGCAGGAAGAAAGCAGGGACGCAAAATACTTACATCCCTGCTTGATTGAGCTTTCCGTATCTAAAGAGTTGGGCGGTAAACCCAGACTTTCCGAACTCTGCATAACATCTTCTGCCGTACCGCCACTTTCTACTTGAATGATAGCAAGTAGCACATTGACATACTCGGAGATACCGTTTTCTCTGGCGTACTTTTCCACCATAGGCTGATGTTTCAAGACTTCTGCGGATAGGTTCATACCCGTAATGCCAGAAGAAAAATTGCTGTTCTCGTCGTCGCTGTCCGCACTAATCAACACCCCAAAGAAAAGCACCAGAGAAAAGAGGATAGGAAACAGACTGCCAATGAGAGCGATATGTTTCAGTTTCACTTTTTTCTTCTGTCCTTTCTTCGTTACAAGGTTACGAGTTTTCTCTATGGTCTGCTGGTTCTTCTGGACGTTCTGGGTCTGCTGAACCTTTGTCCTGCGGTCTTTTGTGTAATTCTGGCGTGTTTCCTGCGATACCACTTTTTCTACATTCTGCCTATGTACTATCTGTGTAGGCTGGGTCGCTTTTCTATCAGAAGCACCAGAAGATAACGGACGCTCTTTTACAACATTCGTCTTGACTGGTTCACTTGCTTTTGAAGTGGTCGCTGTGGCAGGGCGTTTGACTTCCTGCAATTTTTTCCGCACTCGGCTTTGGAATAGTTGAAGCTGTGGCTGGTCGCTCATGGGGACGGGTAGCTCCCGTTGTCGCTGATCCGTCAGCCTTTCGCTGTGCCTGCCTTGCTTCTTGTGCCTTTTGAAGCTCCATACGCTTGTCAGCGATATTTTGTCTATGTTGTTCCTGCCTTTCCAATCGTCCCGACTGTCTGGACTGCTGTTCCTGCACCATGCCACGCTTGAAGTCGGACACGCTGGACTTTGCCTTTTCCTTTGCGGAATACACCGCATAAGCGGTCTGTGTCGGCATATCCTTGATATTCTCTTTGACAGCATTTGCCTTGTCTTTCACTTTATTTTTCGTATCTAAGACAGCACCGACAGCAGAACCAGCACGATTTCCAAAACTGGAAGAAGTGTTGCTTCGTGAAAAAGTACGTTTATCTTTTTGAGGATTACTCCTTGAAGAACCATTACCCGATAGCATAGCTCCCGTAACCGCACCTGTGCCAGCTCCAACCATACTTCCATGACTAACAGCTCTAGCCATGCGTCGCTCCATTCTTCTAGCCCTATGTTGCATAAACAGATATGGTCTGCGGAAAATTCTTCGTCCCATGCTTTGACTGTCGTTAGCGTTCAAAGAGAACATACTCATTAAGTCGCCCAGCTTCATGTAGATACCAGCGAAACACACTATTTGTAAGAACGCCACCATAAAGAACGGATAGTCCGTGGATATGTTATAAAACATACTGGAAATGCTGAACGCCACCGTTACAATGAGCGTTATTCCTGCCCGTGTCATTATGGTATTAAACACTCTCACGATTGCCTGCTTTGCCAGATTTTCTTGACTGGGTATCATAGAAAGAAGAAAACTGATAGGTAAAAACATTGAAAAGATAATAAAAAGTATCTGGCTAAACAACATCATGCCCGTAAGCAAGAATACAAATATCGTTATCCCTAAATTGAAGAACAATAGGAAGAACACCATGCCTAAACGGTTCACGACCTGCGGTATCGTCAGATTGTTGTTGTCGTTGTCCTCGATTTCTGTTTTCACGACTTCTTCTCTGGTTTTCCCGTCCTCGTCCTCTGGGCTTGCTGATACAAGAGCTTCCACACGGTCTGCCCCGATTTCTTCTGCGTTGCTGTTCCCGAATTGTAAGAGTAACCACGGCTGTTCCACTTGAATAGAAAATAAGCTGTCCCGTATCAAGTCTACGCTGTCCTTGCCCTCGCTGTCAGAGTTGGGGAGCATGATTTTTGTTCCCAAGTCAAGTGAAGCGGTACTGATGTCTGATGAAAATTCATTTATCTTCTTGATGTAGTCGGGAGCATAGGCAATAAAAGAAGCCGACAGCACGAACACCACAAGAAAATTGATAACCGCTTGAACAGCTTTGCTGGTTTCTCTTTTTATCAGTCCCGTATAAGCAACATAAATACCAATGATTAAAATTATCAGTAATAGAGAACCTACATAAAATCCCGTACTCCCGAAGCCATTCTCGGTAACCCCTGCAAGGGTCTGTATGCTCTTTCCGATACTGTCTGCCATATCGTTAATAAAATCAAGTTTATAGGCTTCCTGCACCACATAGCCCGTGGCATTGCTTAAATAAAGGCTTATCGTCCAGACAAAGTTGGTAATGCAGTAAAGCCCGTACTGTACCGATTTTCCGATACCGTCCAGCCAGTTCCACGGCAACCACGACCAGCTATTATCTACATAAAAATCAAGCTGGTAGTTGGAAAGCGGATATTTGGAATACAGATTTTCTGCGTTTATGGTATCGTCCACAAGCCCCGTCGCATGAGCCACCGTCCCCAAAAGTGAAAGCAGGATAAGGGAGAGTGCCACCACGAACAGAGCCATTTTGAGAACGTGGAAAATCTTCTTTTTTGTGAACGCACCTTTTATCCTTTCTTTCATCACTCCACCTCATTTCTCTGTACGGGCGGTCTGGTATCAAAGGCGTGTAGTAATTCTTCAAAGACTGGGTGTATCTGCACCACACCGACACGCCCGTATAAGTCCTGTAATAAGCATTGTCCGTTCTCCAAATCACGAAGCCGTTTCTGGTTGTTCTCGTCGTCCTTGTCGATACCGAAAAACTCTAAGGTCTGTTTTATCTCGTTAATGTCCGTAGAGCGAAAGGCAAATTTCAAGCCGATATTATTTTTCAGACTTTCTTTTGACACGTCCCCAGAGGATTGTGTAACGAAATAAACGCCTGCCTGCATAGCTCGTCCAGCTCGCACCAGTTTATTTGATAGCGTTTCTCCTTGTGCCACATTTAAGAACGCCCACGCTTCGTCCAAATCGACAATCTTAAAAATGCTTCTATCGCTGTGAATGAAGTCGAGAGCAAAGGTACTAATGACAATCAGCATAGACACCGACAACAATTCAATGGTCGTGTATTCCTCAAAGGTGGTATCTTTATCTGGCAATACTAAGTCTGCTACTTGAATGATATTGAGCTGGTTATCCAGACTGATAGCATTTTCCACCGTACCGTCTGAAAACAGCAGGTGTGCAAAGTCGTAGTCCGTGAAGCTGTCGATATGGTCTGCGATATTGCGTGAGATAGCGGTATCTTCCTTTCGCAATTCTTCAATAACGTGTAACAGTCCTCTTTTTTCGCCCTGGGTAACGGAACGCACCGCTTTTCTCAACACGGGGAATTTTTCGCCGTCCCTTGAGGAAATACCCGTAAGGAATGTCAAGATGTCGATTGCCAGACTTTCAGCGTCTTTTACATTCTTCATAATCACAAACGGGTCAAGAAGTCCTGCATTGTCCTTGTCGCTGGTAAGGTTTACGATATTGATTTCATGGGCGATTTCTGGGAGCGTTTCTTTCCAGTTGCCCCTCTATAGCGATAGGTAACTTTTTGATGTTATCTCCAAGTTTTCCCCCGCTTCACACCGTACATGAAACTTTCGCTTCATACGGCGTTCCATCATATCCAAATAGATTTATAAGTTATTTCCCAGTTATTGTCTGGTATCCGTAATTCGTCCGTATTCTGTTCAGTTTTTTCTTCTGCTGACTATTAAGAACATAACCTTTTAACAGTGATTTTGCTTCGTCTGCTGATTCTGTTAGGATTGCCTTTGCAATGGGAATTTCCACAAATGCCAGATTAGAATATCTGTCAAGGTTATCTCCTTTGTCTGATTTGTGAATACATATCAGAGTGGACGGAGTTCCTCGACGATTCATTACATAGCAGTTGCCTTGTTGTGCGATATATGCCGAAATACGATTGTCGTTAAACTCTACGCTATCGGCAGGGTTTTCATTTTCCAACAACGCTCGGATTTCTTCTTTTGTTACAACTACAACGTCCTCATGCACCTTGTTTCTCCCTTGCTTTGTAAAATTACAAATATCTTGCGAGAAATTCATAGGATTTTTGTGTTGTACTCCTTGAATCGGCAATAGCGGATTATCCGCAATCATCACTATTTTTGTTTTTGGTCTGATTCCTTTTGTCCTGCTCTGAAATTCTGAACTTGTACTTTCAAATGGAACTGATTTTGCAATGTTCCTTAAACGGATTCGTATGGTCGGTAAGAGAGCGTAACTTACTTCTGTCAGGTTGTTATATACGTTAGTTGCTATGCAGTAGTAATTCTGCATACCGATAACTGTCAGATTATATCTGCTGATATTGAAGCCAGTCGTATGTCTGGCTATATCTTTTACCTTTAACTTTAGATTTGTTTTCGCTTTCTTTAATGCTTTTTGGTTCATATCTGTTTTGGCAACATAACCGTGTTTCGTTCTTCCTTTTGGAATGACTTTGATTTTGAACCCCAGAAAATCTGATGAATTTTTCTTCAGATTTACTACCTTTGATTTCTCTGGACTGATTTCTAATTTCAGCCTTTTATTAAGAAAATCTACGGTACTGCGGTAAAATCTTTGTGCTTCTCCATAGGTTGAACACATGATTTTAAAATCATCAGCGTAACGTACAATAAAACCGCTTTTCAGTTTGGTATATTTCTTTGCGTATTGAAGCCACCCATTTTTACTGCGGTTCTTCGGCTGGAATGTTTCCCACTGACTGCTTACCCACCAGTCTAATTCATTAAGGACTATGAGGGAGAGCAGTGGACTTAACAGACCGCCTTGTGGCGTTCCTTTTTCTGGGACACCCTCGCCGTCAATTTCGGCTTTCAGCATTTTGCTGATAATGCAAATCAATCTTTTATCCCGAATACCAAGTGTCCAGATTTGTTTTAATAGTTTTCCATGATTGACATTATCGAAAAATCCTTTAATGTCTACGTCAACACAGTAATGATATTTTGATAAATTTATCAGTGTCGTTACTCTGCTGACTGCATGGTGGGAACTTCGATTCGCACGGAATCCATAGGAATGATTATGGAACTTTGGTTCGCATATCGGCTCTAGGACTTGCAGGATACATTGTTGTACCAGCCTGTCCCAGATACACGGAATCCCCAATGGACGCATTTTATCGCTCCCAGCTTTTGGAATGAAAACACGTCTGACTGATTTGGGGCGGTAGTTGCTAAGGCTTTCCCGAACGGTAGCAACAATCTCAGCATTGCTGAGTTGTTTTATATCGTCTATCGTCATTCCATCCGTTCCAGCCGTTTTACTGCCACTGTTTGATTTCAGATTACGGTAAGCTAAACAAATATTTTGTTCCGAACCAATAATTTCAAGTAACTTATAAAAGTTATTACCGTTCTTGCTCTGTGCGTATAACTCGTCATAAATATGTTGCATATCATAATACTCGTTATAGCGGAGCTTGTTTTTCTTTAGCATGGTCTGTACCCTCCTTGTTTGCAGGAGCAAGTACATCTCTTAGTCTTACTCGAACCCATACCATTTTTCTTAGTAATTCTATTCTTCATATGACTAGTGGCTATCCCTCCACCGCTTGTTATCACGGTTTCATAGGTACTGTGCCACCACTCTCACTGACATTAACACACCTTATATCATTGCTAATCTCACAATAACTTTCTGATGTGAACACTTCACAGACAGTAAAATCTCCATGTTGTCAGCTTTCAACGTTCCAAACACACTATCTGTACATATATCCTTAGGTTTCCTCTATAAGCCTGCTACCTTGATAACGCCTTTAACGTTATATGGATTTTCATAAATGCGGAGTCTTACTCACCCACAGTAGCGACACTGTTTGTGTCACTGGACATTTCTATCCAGCCCCGATATAGACCTGTACATTCAAGGATTCGTCAGTAGACCTCTCATCTACATTCTAACCATAGATATTTTATAGACTTCCGGCATATAGGACACAACGCCCACCTCTGGGAATCTTTCGTCAGCATTATCTGTTACGGTGTCTGTCTGCCGACTTCACCGAGCTTCTGACAGAGCCTTGTTTACTCAAGTTTCTGCCAGTCGGAGTATTAAAGTAGCCTTTCAGGGCGTTACCCCGTCATTCGACTATTCGTGTGTTTAGTTCTCCAACACACATTAAATATTGATTTAATGAAGTGCTGTGCCTACTCTTTTCAAGTAGGAACGTTTCGCACCAGCTTTGGGGTCTAAAATGACTGCTTGACCGCCAAACAGCACCGCATAATATACCAGAAGATTGTTGCAGAATGACTTTCCACCGCCAAGCGAACCGACAAAAGCAGAAGCAAGGGCGTTTGTTACTGTGCCTTTTACACCCTGCGAAGCTAAAGACGGTTGCAGGTACACATTTCTTCCCGTATCAACGGAATAGCCCATATAGATACCCGTAGTTTCCCCTAACTGCTGGGTCGCTCCAAAGCCAAGCCCTGCCAAGAAGTCTGATTTTACATACTGCACATAATCATTGATATATCGCTTGCTGGCAGGTAAAAATTCAGAATGAAGCCCCAGCATATCCCCAGCAGGACGCACCAGCTTTACATTCAAATCGTCGTAAAAGTCCTTGACTTCATCACAACGGCGTTTCAGCTCGTCAAGATCGGGTGCAGACACCCGTATCACGTAGCTTAACTTATACATACTTTCTTTGCTCTGGTCTAAGTCTGTTTCCAGCTCGTCCACGCTGTCTAAAGCGTCCACCACATTTGAGCTGGTTTCACTTCCTGCTTGATAAGCGTGATTGTCAAGGTCTTTCAATTCCTTTTTCTTGTTGCGGACGGTTGTTAATGCTTTACGGTTCTCCACGATTTCTACATTCATAGAAGTATCAACGGGGAATGTGAATTGCTGTTGCTGGAAATAGAAAATTTCGCTTGACGGAAAATCAAGCTCGCCTACAATCGCATTGACGGTAAAATAGGACACATAGCTTTCCTTATCCTCATGTTCCAAGCGTAAATATCGCTGGCTTTCCTCAATCACACACCTTGTCGGACGGATAAGGTCGTAGTATTTTATCAGCGTTTCTTTGTTCAATTTTTTCCTTTGGTAGCTGGTACTCATAATCTTCATAGGCGATACCATCCCTGCCGTAAAGATGTTCCATGAGATACCCAAAATCGTTGATTTTCCAAGCGACGCACCTTAAAGCGACGGGAGATTTTATTTTCCAGTAACTTTTCCATTTTTCATGTAACGGTTGATTCATCATTCGGCATGGAAAACAAAATCATTCATCAGCGTGTGGTTCACTTCATGGAGAAATTCCGTGAACGTCAGCCACGCGATTTTTTGATGTTCTTTCAGATTGAGCTGTTCTTCCTGT
>ENA-OQHD01000851-OQHD01000851.1-human-gut-metagenome-genome-assembly--contig:-NODE-851-length-10046-cov-2.390463_pt1 | contig 10046 bp, 9 predicted proteins | sample MGYA00242560_ERZ504711 | MGnify/ENA primary metagenome ERZ504711 (study PRJEB26092, sample SAMD00036198) | human gut metagenome | host: Homo sapiens | study: EMG produced TPA metagenomics assembly of... | reverse complement strand
CCCTTTATCACACTTCACACATACTTCCAAGAACATGCGCAAGGCTGGATCGGAGGAGTTCAAAGAGTTCTTCACATTTGCCTTCATCTGTTCGGCATTTTCCTTCAAAGCAGACATCTGTACTACAGATTCGTCAATCGTATAATGATAAAGCACCTTATCCGACTCGATTGTCAGTTTATTGAGCATAGTGGCTTCATCCACCTGCATCGGGCACGATACGTTGGTCATCTTCACTTGCTCTTCCAGTTTCTTCTCGTCACTGCTGTCGGCAGATGCACCACCACCATTCAATATATCTTTCAAGTCCTGAGTAGTCAGATAACATTCCACTTCGTTACCGGATGTCTTTCCTTTATATATGAACTTTATACCGGAATCAGTACCGACAACCAAATCCAGCATCTCTTTAATAGACCCTTGTGGATTACCGAACATAACAGTCACAGCAGACTTCATTGCATCAGGATTCTCTTTCAAAGCGTCTATATTGAGGAAACTTTCATTCATAAGCAGTACATATACCACATCCGACCCATCAAAAGTAATACTGGATATTTCGCCGGAAGCTCCCATATCCATGGGACATTGTTTGTTGGCTGCTGCGATAGCCAGCTTGAGTTTAGACTTCTGGCCGCATGCGGTTAGTAACATCAGCGACAGGCAAGTGAACAACACCATCTTCCCTGCATTTTTGAACATGTTTTTCATAATAAATGAAAATTAAATTATTGAATATTTCTATGATTGCAAAAGTAACCACCCTGCAAAGATAAACATTTATGGAAAAACCATCCTTAATTCCATAAAATTCTATTGACAAATCATAAAAAATGAAGGGCACTTGTTTGCGCAAGTACCCTTCCTTCATTTATAGAACGGAGTAATTATTTCTTTCCAGCTTCCATCTGTTCCTTCAAGGCAGCCAAAGCATCAATGTCACCCAGAGTAGTAGATGCAGCCTGGTTTTGGATAGCAGGAGCAACGTCTTCTCTCTTACCGGTTGACTTCTTAGTAGCAGCCTTCTTTTCAGCTCTTTCTTCTGCCTTTGCAGCATCTTCGAAGATACGGCTGTGAGAAAGGATGATACGCTTAGCGTCCTTGTTGAACTCAATTACCTTGAATTCAAGCTTCTCGTCCAACTGAGCTTGTGATCCGTCTTCCTTAACGAGGTGCTTCGGAGTAGCGAAGCCTTCTACACCATAAGGCAGAGCAACTACAGCACCCTTATCCAGCATTTCGATGATAGTACCTTCGTGTACAGAACCTACTGTAAATACAGTTTCGAATACATCCCAGGGATTTTCTTCGAGTTGCTTGTGGCCAAGGCTCAAGCGACGGTTTTCCTTGTCGATTTCCAGAACTTGTACGTCGATGTCTGCACCAATCTGAGTGAATTCAGACGGATGTTTAACCTTCTTCGTCCAAGACAGGTCAGAGATGTGAATCAAGCCGTCAACACCTTCTTCGATTTCAACGAATACGCCGAAGTTAGTGAAGTTGCGAACTTTTGCAGTGTGCTTGCTGCCGATAGGATACTTCTCTTCGATAGTTTCCCAAGGATCAGACTTCAGCTGCTTGATACCCAAAGACATCTTACGCTCTTCGCGGTCCAAAGTCAGGACTACTGCCTCAACTTCGTCACCTACCTTCATGAAGTCTTGTGCAGAACGCAAGTGCTGTGACCAAGACATTTCAGATACGTGAATCAGACCTTCAACACCCGGAGCGATTTCGATGAATGCACCGTAGTCAGCCATAACTACAACTTTACCCTTCACGTGGTCGCCAACCTTCAGGTTAGCATCCAGTGCATCCCAAGGATGCGGAGTGAGTTGCTTCAAGCCGAGAGCGATACGCTTCTTCTCATCATCGAAGTCAAGGATAACGACGTTGAGTTTCTGGTCGAGTTCAACCACTTCTTTCGGATCGCTAACACGGCCCCAAGAAAGGTCTGTAATGTGAATCAAACCATCTACGCCACCCAAGTCGATAAATACACCATAGGAAGTGATATTCTTAACGGTACCTTCGAGAACTTGTCCTTTTTTCGAGTTTACCGATGATTTCCTTCTTCTGTTGTTCCAGTTCGGCTTCGATAAGAGCCTTGTGGGAAACAACCACATTCTTGAATTCCTGGTTGATCTTAACAACCTTGAATTCCATAGTTTTGCCAACGAATACATCGTAGTCGCGGATAGGCTTCACGTCGATTTGAGAACCCGGCAAGAAAGCTTCGATGCCGAATACGTCTACAATCATACCACCCTTTGTGCGGCACTTGATGTAACCCTTGATAATTTCTTCGTTTTCCAAAGCTGCGTTTACGCGATCCCAAGAACGGGTAGCACGAGCTTTACGGTGAGACAGAACGAGCTGTCCTTTCTTGTCTTCCTGGTTTTCGATGTATACCTCAACAGTATCACCAACCTTCAGTTCAGGATTGTAACGGAATTCACTCATCGGAATGATACCGTCTGATTTGTAACCGATGTTCACAACTACTTCACGCTTGTTCATTGCGATTACGGTTCCATCAACTACCTCGCGGTCGTTAACCTTGTTCAACGTATTGTCATACGCCTTTTCCAGTTCTTCGTGGCTTGCACTGGCTACTGATTCGCCGTTCTCATAAGCATCCCAGTTGAAGTCTTCAATAGGAGCTACATTCTTTAAATTTTCCATTAATAAATAAATTGTTTAACTCGTTAATTAAGTGAGACTTTATGTTGACTCATTGTAAATCGGGCGCAAAGATAGAAGTATTTTCTTGAACTACAAAACAAAAAGCATTCAAAACAGCAGTGGAATAATCAATTAAAGAATTAAAAAAAATGATTACCTTTGCATCGTTTCATTTATACATAATCTCAATAATTTATCATGTAAAAAGATAATCGCATGCATTTCCATCATTTGCTATACATTATTATGTTATAGCCCAAAATCAGACAACGGACAACAACTACCGTACGCAAAAGAACATTTCCTATCTTCATCCCGGCGAAAAAGACAGTTATAAGCTGGAGCGTTGCAAGCTCGACCTCCATTATCCTACTGATAAAAAAGGATTTGCCACCCTTATCTGGTTCCACGGCGGAGGACTGGAAGCCGGAGAAAAACATTTTCCGAAGGAGTTCCTGGAGCAAGGCTACGCCGTGATAGCCGTAAACTACCGACTCAGCCCGCGTGCCCAAAATCCTGCCTACACGGAAGATGCCGCAGAGGCCGTTGCTTGGACTTTCGAGAATATAGAAGAATTCGGAGGAGATAAAGACAAAATATACATAGCCGGTCATTCAGCCGGTGGTTATCTCTGTCTGATGCTCAATCTGGACAAGAGTTACCTGGCAAAGTGGAATATTGATGCCAACAGCCTGGCAGGCGCTTTCCCCATCAGCGGACAGACCACCACTCATTATACCATCCGCAAAGAACGCGGACTGCCTTCCGACACTCCGATTATAGATAAATATGCTCCTTCCAATAACGTAAGAAAAGACGCTTCACCCATGATACTTATCACTGGCGACAAAGAGTTGGAGATGCTGGCACGCTATGAGGAAAACGCCCATTTATATGCCCTCCTCAAAGCATTGGGACAAAAATCCACCCTCTATCAGATGGAGGGATTTGACCACGGTACGGTGGCCGCTCCCGCATGTACCTTGATAAACAGCTATATGAAGAAGGCAGGCAAGAAGTAACCACTACCCTTGTCTTTCTTTTATATATGCCAATGCCGCTCCTATTGCTGTTCTATATTCAGCATAGGGCGGTATATGAAAATGTACATGATAGATGGCTTCCATTTTAGAAAATCACCTCCGGCACTGGGCAGTTGGGTGAGATTTCCTATCAGAACGAAATCCTTGATAGGACTGTTCAAAGCTGACAGTACAGCAGCTCCTCCAATGGTTTGAAGTACCGTATAAATTATACCGCAGGCAATATCTTCTTGAGAAGCATTGCTATCTGCTTTCCCGAAAAGAGAGGCGGTAGCACTCACTGGCAAGTCAGGCAAAGCAGTGTTGCAAATATCACCTATCTGCAAGTTGACACGAGTTACATCCCCTTTCTCAGCCAACTCGGACACCTGATGAATATCATGAGTTTTCAACAGCAACCTCGATAATCCCTGCAAGGTACCTCCACCAATCCCCAAGCCGCCAATATGCTGCACCTTGTCTCCGTCTATTTTCACAAAAGAAGTGCCGGTACCCATGCTGACTACAATCAGTTGGTCTATATCCGTTGCATGTCTGGCTCCCAAACCATTGGCAATAAACTCATCCGTTTTGCGAGTAGGCAGTCCATATAGAGGGCTGTTGACAAATGCGCTTCCCACTCCCGTCAGCATCACCTGCTCCACATCGGCCAGCTGTATACCATTGTCATAAATATACTTACCGAATGCTCCGAATAAGGAAGTCACCGGGTCGGTAGCCGTAATAAACATTGGAGACTGTATCTGTTCTCCATTGATTCCAACGATTTTCGTGGTACTTCCACCCACATCTATTCCTATTACTATACCCATAGCTCCAAGCAATTTGCAGCAAAGTTACAAAAAGAATCAATAATTGACAATTGATTAATGTGATAATGTGCCAATATGCTAATTGGCTGCGCTATGTTTATGCTACGCCATCACGCCCTGGTCATTGACACATTGGCACATTAATCACATTACCACATTGCTATCTGTTAAACAGTTCGAAGGTAAATTTGCAACCTATTTCCTGATACTTCCAGTTTGCAAAGCTGGCAAACAAGCCAAAGTCAAATATATGTGTACCAATGCCATACCCTACTTCCAGATAAGGTTTCAAGTGAGGAACCACCAATGCATTCAGATACAGACGTTCATTCAATACATATTGGGTATATTTCATCAGATGGCGGAGCAGGAGGAAAGGCGCTTCATAGGTAAGGTGTCCGCGGATATATTTACGGGAAGAGTTATACCAGCGGCCGTCCAGCAACTGGAACACCCCTGCCAATATCATCACTCCAACCCATAGGAAGATTGGAACGCCGCAAATTGGCAAAGTCCACAAAGTACAGTTCCTTCTGATTGGTAAAACTCTCCCCAACCAAAACGCCAATAAATATCACGCATCAAGCCCAAAGAAACCTGATGCTGCAAATCAATCTCTACACGCTCGTACGAACCACTGCTCTGCAACACTCCACTGAGTCCCCGCTCCCAATCTACTGAGATGGAAGGATACTTGGAATGAAGATTTACTTTACGGTCGCCATTCATATAATAGTATTGTCCCGGAGTCCAGGTGAGGCGGACGCGGGGAGCAAAACTATTATAGGTATGGCGGAACTTGTTCAGGATATTCGGGTCAAAATTCGGAAAGAAGGATGAACCTCCGGAACCGGCACGGGTGGCCGACTTGGTAGGCGGCATGCTCGGGTAGTTCAGTTCAAACCGGGAGCGGTTCACTTCCGTACGTCTGTGCATGGATACACCCACTTCCAGCGACAGACCGTTTACTATTTCCCAGCTATGACGCAGATTCAGATACAAATCTTTGAAATAATCCAAGTGTATCTGGTTGAAGTCAAAAATACTGTCGGGGATGGCTTTCAGGTCGTCCAGCACATCACTGCTGTAAATCCGGTTACCGTTACCAAACTCCAGATGCAATGCTGCACGCTTACGGGGCCAATAATCAAAATCGGACCTCACCCTCCAGTAAAACTCTTTTTCCTTAAAATTATAACCTATCCGGGGAACGATGCGCAGCAGGCGATCACCGGTAAAAATACGGTTGTACTTGAACTCCTGCCGATACGAAATTCCATGCTTGCCGCTATAGCTACAAAGAAAAGGATTGATTAGTGGTGAACAGCGCACACTCCCCAATTTATCAAGGTCTACCGTATAGCGACTGATCAATGCATCTCCAATCTGCCCCCAAAAACTCCAAGTTCTTATTCACCGGTTTCTTTTTCCGGGCGAGCGTATCCCGACTCAAAAAGAAATCCTGATACAGTGTCTCCTCATGCGGAGTCAAAGGAATGGGACGCAAAGTTTTAAAGTAAGCAGTATCACGTAGATAAGCATTCGTATCAGTACGCAACGTGTATGAATCGGACAAGTCATATTTACTTTTCTTCACCGACCTCCGTATATCACTGCCAGAAGTTTTCTGAATGATGTTCTTATAATCGAGTACAGCTTCATAAGTGCCATCTACCACATTTCCCAAAAAACGAAACGTTGCATCCACATCATACTGCAACGGAAGAAATTCGTCCGAATCGCCCACATTACCCATCTTCACCAGATTATTGAACCGCACCATCTCATTACGTCCGGAAAAACGCATCTCGCGTACACTCCACACGTTATCACTCACAATCAGATAACCGCCCACCAGCTGAAAGCTTTTGCTTTTTGGCATAAAACGGATTTTATACTGAAGGGCATGCCGTTCCCCATCACCGTATCAATCCGATAGGTATAATAATTTTTTGGCATTGGGTGCTAAAGGAGAGAGTAGTTTGTCATATAATAAGGTAGAAGAATAGATGTTGATGTGAAAATATTCCGGCAGCCGTCCGTCCATTTCCCAAAACTCGGAAGCAGTACCGACACTTGCCTTTACCTTCTGGTCATAGATGTCGGGAGCAGTAAAATGCAAATCGCTATAAGTTTCCATCATATATTCCCGCACCCCTTTCTTGGGCCGGAACATGGAAGGGATGTAGCGGAGAATATGATTCTTCTTACGGATATTCACCCAGCCCTTTATGTAAAGCTCAGCCTTATAACTTTCAATAATACGTTCATAAAGGGGGGCAAAGAAGATGACTTTCTCCATGATGGAGTCTGCCGAACTCACATGTTTGTCAACCGGATAAGATACACGCTCCGCCCCTGCCTTCTGTACAAAAGAAAACAAGAAGCAAATCCAAATCCATATAAACAACAAACGTTTCAACCGCAATTTCTCCTTATAGAATCGGGACAAATATACGGAAGAATTTGTGTAATGCAAAAACATGTTCCATAAAGAAGCGGGAATGACACTTGTGACACCCTTTATTATAAAACATATGTTACGCGCGAGAGACAATAATACACAAGCACACATAGTTTGTGCGAGATAAATACGAACCTATATTAATTGTTATAAAAAGGGTGCCACAAGTGTCATGTACAGAATGATTCGTAATTGTGACACATGAAAATTACTAATCACGACGCACTAAGATTACTAATCGTGATGCGGAAAGATTACTAATCATGGCATGTAACAAACGCAAGCTTTTGGTCGTTTTTCCATAACAAGCAGACTTTTTAGGGGGTCTATTCTCAAAAAAGCACTAATATTTTCGAGAATACCCCCTAAAAAAGAGGGGTAGTTCAGAAAAAACATGTATTTTTGCGCCCAACAACCAATAAAAGGAGAGACTTATATGTCAAAAATGCGATTTTTTGCTTTGCAAGAACTTGCCAATCGGCAACCTCTTGAAGTGACCACCCCTTCAAACAAACTGTCCGACTACTACGGCAGCCATGTCTTCGACCGTAAGAAAATGCAGGAATACCTGCCTCGTGAAGCCTACAAAGCCGTGACCGACGCCATCGAAAAAGGCACTCCCATCAACCGCGAAATGGCAGACCTGATTGCCAACGGCATGAAAAGTTGGGCAAAGTCCCTCAACGTCACCCACTACACGCACTGGTTCCAGCCTCTGACGGACGGAACAGCCGAGAAACATGACGGCTTCATCGAATTCGGAGAAGGAACGGAAGTGATTGAACGTTTTTCCCGGCAAACTGCTCATCCAGCAGGAACCGGATGCATCCTCTTTCCCCAACGGAGGTATCAGAAACACATTCGAAGCACGAGGATATACTGCTTGGGATGTTTCCTCACCTGCCTTTGTGGTAGATACCACACTTTGCATCCCCACTATCTTCATCTCTTATACCGGCGAAGCGCTCGACTACAAGACTCCATTGCTCAAAGCCTTGGCAGCCGTAGACAAAGCAGCGACAGACGTATGCCAGTTGTTCGACAAGAATATCACACGCGTTTATACCAATTTAGGCTGGGAACAAGAATATTTCCTCGTCGACTCGGCACTGTACAATGCCCGCCCGGACCTTTGTCTGACCGGACGTACCCTGATGGGACACTCCTCGGCCAAAGACCAGCAGCTGGAGGACCACTATTTCGGCTCCATGCCCCCCACGTGTCACAGCTTTTATGAAAGAACTGGAAATCGAATGTCACAAACTGGGTATCCCGGTCAAGACCCGCCATAACGAAGTAGCTCCCAACCAGTTTGAGCTGGCGCCTATCTTTGAGAATGCCAACCTTGCCAACGACCACAACCAGCTTGTGATGGATCTGATGAAACGCATCGCACGCAAGCATCACTTCGCCGTACTGCTTCACGCAAAAAACCCTACAACGGCGTGAACGGCTCCGGCAAGCACAACAACTGGTCGCTTTGCACCGATACGGGTATCAATTTGTTTGCACCGGGCAAGAATCCGAAAGGGAACATGCTGTTCCTTACCTTCCTGGTAAACGTACTGATGATGGTATACAAAAACCAGAACTTGCTGCGCGCCTCCATCATGAGTGCCGGAAACAGCCACCGTCTGGGAGCCAATGAAGCGCCTCCCGCCATTCTGTCCATCTTCCTGGGCAAACAGCTGTCTTCCATCCTCGACGAGATAGCCCGCCAGATAAGCAGCAGCAAGATGACATCGGAAGAAAAGACAACACTGAAATTAGGCATCGGACGTATTCCCGAAATATTACTGGATACCACCGACCGTAACCGTACTTCTCCATTCGCCTTTACCGGCAACCGCTTTGAGTTCCGTGCCGCAGGTTCATCTGCCAACTGCGCTGCCGCCATGATTGCCATCAATGCGGCTATGGCCAATCAGCTGAACGAGTTCAAAGTATCCATCGACAAACTGATGGAAGAAGGGGTCGGCAAGGATGAAGCCATCTTCCGCATTATGAAAGAGACCATCATCGCCTCCGAGCCTATCCGCTTTGAGGGTGACGGCTACTCCGAACAATGGAAGCAGGAAGCTGCACGCCGTGGGCTGACCAACATCTGCCACGTTCCCGAAGCCTTGATGCACTACATGGATAACCAGTCCCGTTCCGTACTCATCGGCGAACGTATCTTCAACGAAACGGAGCTTGCCTGCCGCCTGGAAGTAGAACTGGAGAAATACACCATGAAGGTACAGATAGAAAGCCGTGTGCTGGGCGACCTTGCCATCAACCACATCGTACCGACTGCCGTTATCTACCAAAAGCCGTCTGCTGGAAAATCTCCGTGGCCTGCGCGAGACCTTCTCTCCCGAAGAATACGAAGTCCTCAGTGCCGACCGGAAAGAGCTTGTACGCGAAATTTCCAAGCGCGTAACAGCCATCAAGGTACAAGTACGCGAAATGACCGAAGCCCGCAAAGGTAGCCAACCACATGGATAACTACAAAGACAAGGCTTTCGCTTACGAAGAAACCGTACGCCCTTATCTGGAAAGTATCCGTGACCACATCGACCACCTTGAGATGGAAATTGATGATGAAATCTGGCCGCTTCCGAAATATAGGGAGCTGCTGTTTACCAAAGTAGGCCTCTCCCTAGCCCCTCCCCCGCAGGGAGGGGGATAGAGATACTACGATAAACAATTAAGTTACTACGATTTACGATTTGACGGTTTACGGTTGGAGTTACTCATACAATCATAAACCCACCTGCTAATGAGCAGTTGTTTAACAATACAAACTTCAATCGTAAATCGTCTAATCGTAAATATATAGATTTTCCTTTATCTTCCCCCCTACGACATCATTTTTGTTATATTTGATGTAGTCTGAAGGTATTTAATTGACTACAAATAGATTAAAAGAAACTCGCATGAGAATGGGCAACGGATAAGAAATTGGTAAAGTGCTTTGATACACTATATTTCTCATGCTGTCAAACAACTCTTATTTGTTTGCAAATATAATATTATTGCAGGTAATAATCAAAAATAACG
>ENA-OQHD01000850-OQHD01000850.1-human-gut-metagenome-genome-assembly--contig:-NODE-850-length-10053-cov-7.199778_pt1 | contig 10053 bp, 11 predicted proteins | sample MGYA00242560_ERZ504711 | MGnify/ENA primary metagenome ERZ504711 (study PRJEB26092, sample SAMD00036198) | human gut metagenome | host: Homo sapiens | study: EMG produced TPA metagenomics assembly of... | reverse complement strand
CGTCGCACGGCGGCGGGGCAACCAATGTAACCAACTCGAACCGGCCCCGACCGGGACCGGTGCAGTACAGAGAAAGGAACAGTGATGAAGTCACTAGTCAGGAAAGTAGCGGCGGGCGTCCTCGCAGCCGCCACGATGCTCGGCATCGCCGGCCTCGGCGCCACCACCGCCTCCGCGGAAGATGCTACCGGCAAGCTGACCGTCACCAGCTCGGATGCCGCGTTCAACGGCAAGACGGTGAAAGCCTACCAGATGTTCTCCGCTTCCCCGGATGCCGAAGGCCAGAACGCCACCTACACGCTGGCCTCCCCCTGGGACAATTTCTTCAAGACTAATGCGAATGAGTTCGGTATCACGGATGTGACCGATGCCAACGTCTCCGAAAAGGCCTACGACTACGTATACGGTCTGAAGCAGACGCACCAGGACACGAAACTGGCCGAGCTCGCCACCAAGGCTTCCAACTGGGCCAAGAATACTGGCAACAATGTCTCTGCGGTGAGTTCTACAGCGGTGGCGGAGGCCTCCGGTAACGCCTACGTCGCTACTTTTGAGAACCTCCCGCTTGGCTACTACGTGGTGAGCCCGCAAGCCGGTTCCACTTCCAACACGCGCCACACGGATGCGATGCTTGTCAACGTCACCGCCACGACCAAGAACATCAATCTGAAGTCCGAATACCCGACCGTCGACAAGACCATCGATACCGACAAGAAGGGCGACAGCGCCCAGATCGGCAGCAAGGTGAACTTCCAGCTCAAGTCCAAGGTTCCGGACACCTCCGAATACACGAATTACGTCTTCAAGATCGTCGATACCCTTTCCGCGGGGCTTGACTTCAACAACGACGTCACCGTCAAGGTCGGTGATGCTACGCTGGTCACTACTGATTACAGCGTGACCACGAGTGGGAAGACGACCGTCACCATCGACCTGTCCAACTACGTGAAGGCCGACAATGCGTCCAAGGCCGGCCAGAAGATTCTCGTCACCTACTCCGCGACTCTGAACAAGGACGCGTTCGTCGGCACCCCGGACCAGAACAACCCCGGCAACCTCAACTCCGCCAAGGTCCAGTACAGCAACGACCCCAGCGAGGATAGCATCGGCGAATCTACCCCGTCCGAAACCCACAGTTACACCTTCAACTTCAACCTGAAGAAGATTTACAAGGAAGGCACCACCGAACACACCCTCGCCGGCGCGAAGTTCCAGCTGCTCGACTCCAACAAGACCTCCGTCATCTCTCTCGTCAAGAAGAGCGACAACGTGTATCGTCCGGCCACGACCGGCGATACGGACAAGGTCACTGAAGTGGAAACCCCCGGCCAACGGCATCATCGAGTTCACCGGTCTCAAAGCCGGCACCTACTACCTGAAGGAGACCTTCGCCCCGAAGGGCTACAACAAGCTCTCCGATCCAGTCGAGGTCACCATCAAGGCCACCGTCAACAAGACCACCGGTGCGCTGGAATCCTGGACGGTCAACGGTTCCGCTCCGACCACCGGTGTGACTGTCCCGGTCGTCAAGATCGAGAACAAGAAGGGTGCGCTCCTGCCGGATACCGGTGGCATGGGCACTGTGCTGTTCACCGTGTTCGGCGTGCTCATCGTGGCCCTGGGCGCCGGCTGGTACGTGAAGTCCAACCGCAAGTCCCGCCACGCGGCCTGAGCCCGCGTCACATCGGTCCTCTCCGGTGCCTCTTCGACAAGGAGAGCCGAGAGGACCGGGCACGAGGCGATAGGGGAGAGGCCCGCCGTGGCCGGGCGCACAAGCGCCACTGGCCCGGCGCCCTCCCCGAACCATCGCCTCGCGATCCGCCTTCCCCAGCGGGAAGGCCCATGAAGGAGCCCTATGGTTAAGAAGCTGCGCGGCCTCGCGCCGTTGCTGGTCATCGTGATCGGACTGCTCGTCCTGTTCTACCCGACGATCAGCAACTTCCTCGTCATGAAGAACGCCTCGCGCGTCGTCAGCAACTACGACGCGGCCGTCGAGGCGCTCTCCGACGAGGAATACCGCAGCATGATCGACGCCGCGCACGCCTACAACACCAGACTCGCCGAGGAAAGCTCCGGCATCACCAGCGCCCTTACCGGCGCGGTGAACACCGAAGCCACCGACGCCGAGTACATGAAGCTCCTCAACCTCGCCGGCGACGGCATGATGGGATACATCACTGTGCCTAAGCTCGAGGAGACCTTGCCGATTTATCACGGCACTTCCGAGAAAGTGTTGCAATCCGGCATCGGACATCTCGAACAGACCTCACTACCAGTTGGTGGCGCGTCCACTCATGCGGCGCTGTCTGGCCACCGGGGCTTGCCCACGGCAAAACTGTTCACGGACTTGAACCTTATGAAAAAAGGCGACAAGTTCTATATCACAATACTTAAAGACACGTATGCGTATCAGGTCGATAAGATCACTACCGTTCTGCCGACCGATACCAAACAACTGGCGATTGAGCCCGGCAAGGATTTGGTCACGCTCATCACTTGTACGCCGTATGCGGTCAATACGCATCGGCTGCTGGTGCGTGGCCATCGCATCCCATACGCGCCGCAGCACCAGGATGACGCCAAATCCACGTTCCACGTGGACATTCCGCTGCAGTACTTGTTGCCGTCTCTTGCACTGATTGCCTTGCTCATCGCATGGCATTTATGGCAGCGTCATGAGCGGCGACGCCGACAGAGTGGGAGCGCCAAGGTCGCGTCTGATGATTCTAGCTCCGCAGCCATCGAGCCGGACGGTGACTTGCCTCCTCAGCCAGACAGTACAAATAACCAATCACATTCATCACGGCGGAAAGGACCGGGCAGACATGTTAGACCTGCATAGCGGAAACGAATATGGTGCGGCGCGCATTGCTGCCATGATTGCCGCTGCCGTTACTATCGTCCTCACTGTTCTTGCAGCCTTCGGCTCTATGGTGCCGTATGCGCAAGCTGATTCTTTCGGCGCTCTCACCATCAATGCCGTATGGGGCCGAGACACGGCTTCGCCCAAATCACTTGCCGGCGATACCTATTCCATCGTGCGCGTCGCCACCGTCACAACGAACAATGATGGTAGCGTTTCCTCATATAAAACCGTCGGCGATTTTTTCCGGCCTCGCTGCCGATTGGGAACGCCTGACATCAAGTGAATATCACGATGCTGCCAAGAAGCTCGCTACGCACGCGGCGAAAAACAAGCTATACCAGCATTCCGGCACCACTAACGTAGCTGGTCAGCTCACTTTTCAGAATCTGCCGCTCGGCCTATATCTGGTCTCCCGCACGAGCTCGGCGAAAGTCAACAAAGCATACGACTGTGATCCGTTCCTCATCTCGATTCCTGGCAGTGGAGACACATCCGCTGATCTCAACATCACAGTAGAGCCGAAATTTAGCACTGGAACTCCTGTTGTCCCGCCCGAAAATAACCCGAGCGAGGAGCCGGGCAATCCTGGCCTTATCGGTCGTACGGGTGCCGCCGTAGGCAGCATTGCCGCGGCAGCGGGGCTCATGTTACTTGTTACGTTCATTTTGATCAGATTGCGCATGAGACGCCGCATACGGGATGTCAATTCGGCCGGCAAATCCCATACAGATGATTGCACGATGAAGTGAAAAAAGTAAGCATGAGCGACGAACGATTCTCTCCGGAACAAGCACAGTATCTGGCTTCGCTGCCTGCGGTCATAAGTATTACTGGTTCACGTATCCGATATGCAGAGTGGTTCAAGCGTGAATGCGTTTCGAGTGCTGAAAATGGTGAATCTCCCACTGTGCTGTTCCGCGAAGCGGGGCTCGGTCCTGAGTTGATAGGCGAAAAGCGTATTGAACGGTGCATGCATCGTTGGAGGAAGACAATACGAATAGAAGATCCAGGCACGGTAGACAGAGTGAATCTCCCCGATGCTGAGGTTACTTCCAGTCGCACGAATGAAGGTAACCCTGGAACCGGTGGAAATGATATGCGTGATTTGATTATCCGTCGACAGGCGCTTTATATCAGACGTTTGGAATTAAAAGTCGATGACCTAAAGATGCAGCTCTCGCAGCAATCCCTATCAAATGATGTGCAATGAGTTGTGCTGGATAAGCTGAGAGCGTCAGCACTATTGTCTCTGATTCAGTATGAGATTTGTTTGAAACATTGGTGATTCGTGATTTGCGCGTGTATCTCGAATCGATGGGTGGCGCGAATCGAATCGCATATTATCGGGATGAAAAAGGTCTTGAAGTTGATGTGATTCTTGAATTGGTGGATGGTCGCTGGGCTGCGGTGGAGATTAAGCTGAGCGACTTGAAAGTCATGGAGAAAAATGTGGACAAACTACATGCTTTCAAAGAAAAAGTGTGCGGAAATCCTCTATCTCAAGTTCGTGAGCCTGAATTCATGGCATTTATTGTCGGGCGTGGTGATATTGCATACCGGCGTGATGACGGCATTCTGGTGCTGCCGATCGCCACGCTCGGGGCGTAACAAATGAACGTTGCGGCAGGTGGGACAATTGGGGGAATGAATTGAACGAAGGAGACGGTGTGCAAGGAGTGCGGCAGATGCGGGAATCGCAGGAATCGCAAAAAACACGAGAATCGCAGGAGTCGCAGAATCCTCAAGGAACGCAGCCAAAGATTGGCAGAATTCCGGCGCTGATTGCGGCGGTGGCGATTGTGGGAGTGGCCATTGGCGCGGCCGCTGGCCTGCTGACGCTTATGCTGTACGGCGTCGAGCATCTTGCGCTCGGCTATGTTGAGAATTCGCAGGAATCCGGCCCGTTCAACGTTCCTGCGATTCGTCGACTGATTTCCGTGACCGCGGGTGCGGTCATTGCGGCCGTGATTTGGTGGCTGTTGCGTACGCGCAGTACGAAGGTGCCGTCCGTCAAAAAGGCGGTGAATGGCGATATTATGCCGATTTGGCAGACCGTCGTGCATGTGTTGCTGCAGATTTTCATTGTCGGTACGGGCATGTCGATCGGTCGAGAAGTGGCGCCGCGCGAGTTGGGTGCGATGTTCGGTCAACGGTTCGCGCGTTGGGTGCATCTTGACGCAAAAGACACCCGCATGCTGGTGGCCATTACGGCCGCCGCCGGCCTTGCGGGCGTGTATAACGCGCCGCTTGCAGGCACGTTTTTCGCGGTCGAGATTCTGCTCGCCGACATAACCCTCGAAACGGTGACGCTCGCATTCGCCTGTTCCGCGCTGGCTTCGTGGGTGGCGTCGCTGGTCAAAGGCACGCACGCGTTCTACCTGATCGGCAAAGCGGACGGCCTGTTCACACCCGATTACATGGCGTTCGCACTGGTTGCGGGGCTGGTTCTCGGTGCGGCCGGCGCACTGTTCCGTCGCGGCTCGCAGTGGGCTGAGAAATCCAAGCCGTCGGGCGTTGGCATTCTGTGGATGCTGCCGCTCGCTGGCTTGCTGACCGGCGTGGTGGCGATTTGGGTGCCGCAGGTTATGGGCAATGGCCGTGCCACCGCGCAGTTGAGTTTCTCGTCCGACGTTGATTTGGCTGTGCTGCCGATTTTGTTGGTTTCATTCCTGGCGAAGGCGATTGTCACATTGCTGACGATCCGTTCCGGCGCTTCCGGCGGTGTGCTGCAGCCGGGTATTGCGCTCGGCGCTTCGGGGGGTGCTGTGCTGGGTGTTCTGTGGATGCAGGTGTTTCACACGAATTCGATTGGCATGTATGCTCTGCTGGGTGCGTGCGCATTGCTCGCAGCTTCCCAACAGGCTCCGCTTATGGCGATTTGCTTGGTGATGGAACTTGCGGATGCTCCGATCAATCTGTTTGTGCCCATTGGATTCGCGGTTGCGGTGAGTGCGTTCACCGCATCGTGTTTAGGGGAGCCGCTTGCCGCTTTGCGCCTATCGAAAAGTGCGGAAAAGAAGGTAATTAAGGCGAATGCGCGTTGAAGGGTGTGTTAGGCGGTAAACTAGGGGGTCGGCGTATAGATGGTCGATGCTGAGCGCCCGATGATGAAGAAGGACGTATGACGAAAGACAACAATTTCAGGCTGGAATTTCCGACGGATACCGAGGTGAGGGGGGCTGACATGTCCGAACCGCCGAAGCCTCCGACGGTCGCTTCGCAAGAAAGCGATGTGAACGGTGTAAGCGATTTCAGTGTTTTCGAGGATTACGGCGATTACAGCAATGAAATTCCGGTACCACCGAAGAATACCGGCAAAATCGTCGCTATCGTGATTGCGGCTATCGTCGTGATTGCTTTGATTGGCGGTATTGCATGTTGGATGCTTTCGAATAATTCCAAGAAATCAGCCATTACCAGCGCAGCCGCGCAATGCCAGGATTCCACAAGCCAGCTGCAAAGTGCCAATAACACGCTTTCCGACGCTTTGGAAATCGGAAAAACCGGCGCGAAGGTCACTGCCGATCAAGTCGCCGACGCCAGCACCGTCACTAAGCTCAATGCGGCCATATCTAACGCGAAGGAAGCGAAAATCCTGTCGTGCGACACGTCGCAGGGCATCAGCAAGCTGAAGAAATCCGCGAAAGCCATGGCATCCGAGGCGCGGAGCATGAACGACAAGGCCGAAAAGATTACAAATGCGGCCGAAGCCGTCGACGCTTCCAAAGTGCTGGCCACGCAGAATCGTCTGAAGGGCCAGCTCAATGACGCGATCGAGCAGGCGCAGTCCGTGCTCGACAATTCCGACGGCATGGTGGCCGACGACAGCGTGCGCATGGCATTGCAGCAGGCGATTGACTCGGCCAGAAACCTTGCCAATGGCACCAATCTCAAGGAAAACGACGTGACGGCCGCCGTTGACGCGCTGAATGCCGCCAAAGACGCCGTTCAGCAGGCGATGGACCAATACCAGGAGGCGTCGTCGACTCCCAACACCGTGACGAACAACACCAATATCGGCACTAACGGGGGCTCTAACGGTGGTGCTGCGAATAGTCCGGACAATACGGCTGGAGGTGCTGCGGCGGGCGGTGCGGCTGGAGGTGCTGCGGCGGGCGGTGCGGCTGGCGGGTCGGCTGGAGGTGCGGCGAATGCCGGCGATGCTGGTGGCGACGCATCGGCAGGCGGTGATGCCGGTGATGCGTCTGACGGCGATGCCGCTGCGCAGAATCTTGAAAACTAGCGGAGCCGCCTTAAGCCTTATGGCCAGTCCTACATGGCCATAAGGCCGGTTTTCCGCGGAATAAGCGCGGTCAGCACAAACCAGTGGTCTTCGGTGCGAATCGTCACTTCGCCGCCATACTGCTGCGCGATATGACGAATCGACTTCACGCCGAAACCATGCCGATGCTGATCGTCGCGCTTGGTGGTGCGCAGATTGCCTTCCGCATCCTTCTTCAATCGGGAATCGTAATAATTCTCAACCCGGATAACAATAAAGCGATTCTGCTCGTATAACGCAAGTTTGATCAGACGCTGCTCACGTTTCGGCAATTTCGACGTCGCTTCGATCGCATTGTCAAGCGCGTTGCCGAACAATGATGCGATATCCATCGACGACATGCCGCTTAGCAGCGAGCCGTCCGCGACCGCCGTGAACGTAATGCCTCGATCGGCGCACGTGCGCTCTTTCGTGGTCAAAATAACGTCAAGCACGGGATTGCCGGTATGCTGCTGCGCGCTATAGCGCTGCACCGATTGCTCCAGCTGCTCGAAGCCGGCCGCGGCATGCTTCGGATCGACTTCGGCACGCAACGCCGCAAGCTGATGCTTCAGATCGTGCGCAAGACGGCCTAGCGATTCGATATTTTCCTTCGATTGCAGGTATTCCTGATGCTGGCTTTCCAGCTACGCGTTGATCGACGCGAGTTCCGTATTCGCCTCAATACGGCGCGCCTGCTCCTGCTGCGCATATAGGATCGCGAAACCGCAGAAATCGACCAGCGTGCGAATGTAGAAGATTTCCTGGCCGACCGAACCGGAAAACGGCGTATTCGTCGACACGAAACTCAAATTGCTCATGGCGAACGTGACGATCATAATGGCCATCGTCGCAATCGCGGCGGAAGCGGTCGGCAAGGTAGGTGTGGCCTGGCTGAAATTGCCGCGTTCAACCATCCAAGCTAGACCGAAGCACAGCGCATACGTAACGACAAGCAGCGCGATCGCGCGCCAATCGTAATCGGCGAATCCGTCGCGCACGCCAATGAACGTAACGATCTGCCAATGCAGCGACGCCACCAATTCGGCCAACACGAACGCGCGCGCCGTAATATACAGGCCCTCGCGTTTGCCGGTGCCCGCGCCGAGCAGAATCGTCGCATACATGCAGGCGAATGCGAGCAGCATACCGATGATCCAGAACCAGATCGGCATACTGCCGTCGAAATACTGCACCGCGACCAGCGATGCCAATCCGGCCGCACTGACGATGATCGACCGTCGGAGCGGCACGCGACGATACAACACCGCGATATACACCATGCACGCGGCCCATTCGCAGATCGCCGTATAAGAACGGGGGATGTCGGGCAGAGCGTTGGTGATTGGCGTCATCGGCGGCACCGAAAGCACGGTCACCAAAACGGAAGGTATGGAAGGGGAGCCTCCTGCCAGTCCTCCTGCCAATCCGGCCAGCGCATTCGGCAATATCACGCTGGTCACCTGCCACCTCCTATATAGTCGGTCAACGCGGCGAGGAACGCCTTCTTGCGTGGTCGGCTTACGCGCAACTGTTCGCCGTTCGACATCACGCAATCCTGGTCGGCGACGCCCGTCACATGCTTGAGATTCACCAGATAGCAGGAATTCGAGCGGAAGAAATGGTGGTCGGCGAGTTTCGCTTCCATGTCTTTGAGCGTGCCATTGATCGACAGTTTGCCTTCCAACGTGTGGATGACGATGGTATGCCGGATCGATTCGAGATACAGAATATCGGCAAGATTCAGCCGCATCTGCCCGTTGCTGGTTTCGATAAGCATGGAATCGTCGCCATTGCGCCTCACCATGTCGATCGACTTCTTGAGTTCCTGTGAAAACGCGAACCACGGCAGGGGCTTGAGCAGATACGACAATGCGCGCACCTCGTACCCGCTGATCGCATACTGCGGTGCGGCGGTGATGAACACGATCACGACCTTGTCGTCGCGCTCGCGAATGCGTCTCGCGGCGGCCATGCCGTCCATTTCGCTCATCTCGATGTCGAGCAGTAAGATATCGTAAACAGGGGTATATTTCTCTACGATTCTCGCGCCGTCGTCGAATACGGAAACGGTGAATTGTTCGTCATTTTCCTGCTGATATCGGTTGAGATAGTCAAGTACCAGCTGGCAGCTTGCGGGATCATCCTCGACCACGCCGATTCTAATATTGCGCACTGCAACCTCCCTGTTCTGTCTTTCGCTCCGCACCATTGTCTTGCATGATGGCGATAAAGGCGTGTATTTACTACGCCGTTAACCCCCCTTTTGCCAGCGTAGGTAAACAGCGCGACTCGCGACACGCATTGACAGTTTTAGCGTTGTATGTATCATGGAACGTGGCTCAACGAAGAGAACCTTCGCCAAACCAAAGAAATAAATTAACGCTTTGAATTGTGGCTTTGTCGAAGTCGTAAGCCGCAAGGCGAGGCACCGAAAAGAAATCCCTTTACAACGGATCGTGAGGCACGTACCTGCCTCTGAAAGGATGACAAATCATGGCAGAAGTCGTATTCGATCATGTTACTCGTATCTACCCGGGCAACGATAAGCCGTCGGTGGATGATTTGAATATGGACATCAAGGACGGCGAGTTCCTGGTGCTGGTTGGCCCGTCTGGCTGCGGCAAGTCCACTACTCTGCGTATGCTCGCTGGCCTTGAAGAGGTCAACAAGGGCCGCATCCTCATCGGTGGCAAGGACGTCACCACGATGCAGCCGAAGGACCGCGACATCGCAATGGTGTTCCAGAACTACGCTCTGTACCCGCACATGACCGTGGCCGACAACATGGGCTTCGCTCTGAAGATCGCCGGCACCCCGAAGGAAGAGATCCGCAAGCGCGTCGAGAAGGCCGCTGAGATCCTCGACCTGACCGAGTACCTCGATCGTAAGCCGAAGGCTCTGTCCGGTGGCCAGCGTCAGCGCG
>ENA-OQHD01000849-OQHD01000849.1-human-gut-metagenome-genome-assembly--contig:-NODE-849-length-10062-cov-1.583996_pt1 | contig 10062 bp, 16 predicted proteins | sample MGYA00242560_ERZ504711 | MGnify/ENA primary metagenome ERZ504711 (study PRJEB26092, sample SAMD00036198) | human gut metagenome | host: Homo sapiens | study: EMG produced TPA metagenomics assembly of... | reverse complement strand
CTTATTTCGCGCTTACAGTACATCTGCAAAATTGAATGCGCAGACGTTTAAATTACCCAGCTTCCGAACAGGAAATCACAGAATTGTAAATATCCAGAAATAGACCGTCCATCCTGCATGTTCCCAGAACCAGGTTTTCATCAGGAATGTATCTCTGTATCCGGAAACAATATAATACATCGGATTCAGTTTCAGGATCTTCATGATCACAGGATGTCCCATCAGAGGTGAAGCCTCAACGATCCACATGATCGGAGTCAGCCAGACTCCTACCTGAAGCACAATGTTGATGATACTGGGTCAGATCTCTGGAAAAAAATAACGAATTGCACTTGTGGCATAGGATAAGCCCAATACCAGAATGAACACACATACACTGTAATAAATAATCTGCAGATAATAGAAATCAGGAAATTTCCCATACGCTGCATACAGGATGATCGTAAACAACACAAAGAATGCATGCACAAACATGGCAGAAATAATCTTGACTACCGGAAGCACACTGATATTAAAAACGACTTTTTTTACCAGATAATTGTATTCCAGCAGAGAATTTGTCCCCCCCATCAGCGCATCCTGGAAAAAGAACCATGGCACAATACCTGCTACCAGATAAAGAACAAAAGGAACTCCCAGATCCCCTGTTCCGGAACGAAAACCTACAGAGAATACAAACCAGTATACCAGGATCGTGATCACAGGCTGGATAAACGCCCACACAATTCCCAGATAAGAACCTGCATATCTTGTTTTGAAATCATTCTTTGCAAGCTTTGCAACAAGCCGTCTGTTCTTATAAATATCCATCGGTAAAGAAAAAATTTGTATTCAATCGCTCATTCTCCTATTTACGGTACTCTTTAAAGCTTCCCCATTTGGTATCTTTGTCAGAAAAGCTTAATTCCATTCCTTCCGGAATCGGCCATTCAACTCCGATATCCGGATCGTTCCAGATCAGGCCGCCCTCATCATTTGGATGATAGAAATCAGAGCATTTGTAAACAAATTCCGCATGCTCGGAAAGTACAAGAAAACCATGTGCAAATCCTTTTGGAATGAAGAACTGTTTCTTGTTTTCAGCAGAAAGTACGACTCCAAACCATTTTCCATATGTTTCTGAACCTTCACGAAGATCTACCGCCACATCAAATACCTCACCATTTACAACACGTACCAGTTTATCCTGTGGGTAATTGATCTGGAAATGGAGTCCGCGAAGTACACCCTTATGTGAGCTTGACTGATTATCCTGTACAAATTCGACATCAATTCCTGCTTCTTTGAAATCATTGTAATTGTAGGTTTCCATGAAATATCCTCTGGCATCTCCGAAAACTGTAGGTTCTACCACTTTTAATCCCTTAATTCCACCACATTCTGTAACTTTGGATTTTTCCCATTTTATTTTCCTCTTTTCTTTAGCTTTCTCTGTGTTTCTGTTATATCTATTCGCATAAATCCACATGATATGCAGACTTAGCCATAATATCTTTTTTCCTTTTTTGCAAGTGCAATGCTCAGAATGATAATAAGAAGAAGCATTGCCGCTCCTATGATCAGAAGTATTTTTCGCAGTTCCGGCATCCCCGCAGAAGTTTTTTCTTCTCCGACAGTATCTGATTTCTCATTTTGATCCGCCTGATCCGTATTTCCTCCGGATGTATCAGAAAGGGCATCCGCTGCAGGTTCCGGTGTAGGTGTAGCTTCCGGAACTTCAACGCTTCCCAAAAGATAATCATTATAATAGTAATCATCTACTGTATTTCCATTCTGTGAATTCTCCTGAACAGTCAGGTTATCCACAGTCACTCCGTTTGGAACTGATACTTCTCCACCATTTACCTGTGCTTTTGTGAAATTCTGATAACCATAGTTGAACAGTGCTGTGGAATCCGTACTGGCAACTGCAAGGTCTGCCGCCTTCATTGTCACTGTAATATAGGTAGTTCCATTCTTCTCTGCTGCTGTCACAAGAGTGTTTCCGGCCTCACTGGTATATCCTGTCTTGCCGCCAATACAGCCATCATAATGATAGCTGCTCTCCGGGGCAAGCATCGGATGATGCGTATGCAGTACCCTTGACTCACTGTTCATGTTCGTAGGTTTGATCGTATAATCTGTAGTGCCGATGATCCTGCGGAATTTTTGAATTTCTTCAGACCTTCCCGCATGATCAACGCCATGTCATGTGCAGTAGAATAGTGGTCAGGATCCGGAAGACCACTGGCGTTTACAAAATGTGTATTCGTGCATCCGATCTGAGCCGCACGTTCATTCATCATATCTACAAAATGCTGCTCTGTGCCGCCTACATGTTCTGCAATCTGGGCTGCGACCTCGTTTGCAGAGCGGATCACAAGTGCATAAAGGCATGCTCTCATGCTCATCACTTCTCCCACCTGCATTCCAATATTGCCGGAATCCCAACTGATATCACGTGTTCCTGTTTCCGTAAATACAACATCTTCTTTCAGGGAACAGTTCTCCACCGCCAGAAGCAGTGTCATGATTTTGGTAATACTTGCCGGATAACGGATTTCATCTCCGCCCTTGCTGTACAGAAGAGTTCCGCTGTCTGCATCCATCAGTACCCCTGTCTCAGATGTGATCTCAGGACCTGCAGGCCAGCCTGCAATCTCATTAGTTGAAATGGATACGGGTGTAACCTCTGAAGCAGCAGCCTGCGCAGTTCCTTCCGCAGCAGCGCAGATCTGAACAGCAGTCATTGCAATGACTCCCACAGCCATAACAGCCTTTAATAATGTTTCCATTTTTTCCATAATATTTCCTCTTAATATATGTCTCTGTTTTCCGTCCGATGTGCCGACAAGTTGATTCCTGAAACAGACTTGCGGCACACGATTATCAGAATCCATCAAAAGAAGCTATGGTATCTGTGATATACTTCACATCCTCCATATCCAGATTATAAAACATCGGCAGTCTCAACAGACGTTCACTTTCCTTTGTAGTATAAACATCTTCCCCTGAAAATCTTCCAAATTTCTGTCCCGCAGGTGCAGAATGAAGAGGCACGTAATGAAATACGCTGCAGATTCCTTTTTCCCGAAGGTAAGCAATCAGCCGGGTTCTTACCTGCATATCACGCACCTTGATATAATACATATGGGCATTGTGGCTGCATTCCTCCGGCACATAAGGCTGTTCGATCTTACCTTCCTGTGCAAGATGGGCCAGATTTTTATGATAATAATTGTATATCTCCATTCTTTTGGCAAAAAGTCTGATCTCTTGCTTCCAGCTGTGCATAAAGATATGCTGCATTCAGTTCACTTGGAAGATAGGAAGAACCATAATCTATCCAGCGGTACTTGTCAATCTGTCCGCGGAAAAACTTACTTCTGTCAGTTCCCTTTTCTCTCAGGATCTCTGCCTTCTCCAGATATTCATCCCTGTTCAAAAAGGATTGCACCGCCCTCTCCCATAGTATAGTTCTTTGTCTCATGGAAACTGTAACACCCAAAATCTCCAATGGTACCAAGAGCTTTTCCCTTATAACAGGCATCTACTCCCTGCGCAGCGTCTTCAACAACCTTCAGATTGTAATTTTTTGCAATCTCCATAATGGTATCCATCTCACAGGCAACCCCTGCATAGTGGACCGGGACGATCACCTTTTGTTTTCTCAGTCACTGCCGCCTCGATCAATTTCTCATCAATATTCATTGTATCCCGGTCTGATATCAACAAATACAATCTTTGCTCCCTTTAATACAAAGGCATCTGCGGTTGAAACAAATGTATAGGACGGCATGATCACCTCATCACCGGGCTTAATGTCGCAAAGATGGGCTGCCATCTCCAGAGCATGGGTACAGGATGTGGTAAGCATTACATGATTTACATGAAATTTATCCATCATCCACTGAGAACATCTTTTCGTATATTCTCCATCCCCACAGAGCATTCCTCTCTGTACCGCATCACGTATGTAATCAAATTCCCTGCCTGTAAAAGCAGGTCTGTTAAAAATCAATCATCTGTTTTCTTTTCCTTCTCATATTCCGGTATCTTATTTCTGTAGGCAACTTCTCTTCCCTCCGGATCCCGGATACTCATCTCACTGAAAAATTTCTCAGTCTCCAGCTCCAGCTGCCTGCGGTTTTCTGTTTCTATATAATACAATGCAAGATATGGATTCGGCCCATATTCTATCACACGTTCGCCTTCTTTATAAAAAATTCCCAGGGTTTTACAACACATTTTTCTTTTGCAAGCTCACAGGCTGCCGTCTGATCTGCAATCTGAAGCTGTCGTCCCTGAAAATACAGTACAGCCCCATATTTTACCGGATGATGAATATCATGACGGTGAAACATCTCCTTTATCCGGTCTTTTCATAAAGATAATCCAGCAGCAGTTCCTCTGTCTGAAATCCATAAACCATATCTGTCAGCTCATGTTCATATCCAAAGAAACGTCCTGCAATCTCACATACCTGAATGCCCCTGCCAGGTTTCCAGAAAACTGCATGGATAATGCACCTTCCGTCTGTCCGGTATAGCGGATATAATTCTGCAGAATATCTGTGGCACCTTTTTTCGACCTCCGCCAGGAAACGGGATGGATAAACATTTCGTGTGCTGAGCGGAAGCATTCCCTCTTCCATTTCCGTTTTCTCACGATCTGCAATACTGATCACATTGACTTTCCCATCCATTACCCATGTCATCATGTTAAACTCATAACCGTCATTGTATTCCTCAACCAAAATTTCCTGACAGTCCGTATATTCCGCTGTCTGCAGGGCCTTTTTTTCTGACTTCATCTGAATGATGAATAATAAATATTCCTCTTGAACCATATTTATCCAGAGGTTTACTGATCAGAGGATACTGCAGATTTGCAATACTCTGTTGTATTTCTTCTTCTGATCCCTGTTTCAGCAGTTCCACAGATATTTTCCGAAATCCCGGTGCCGGCAGTCCAAGCTTGTCCAGAACATCCCGGCATGCCGATTTATCCCTGTACCAGGAAAGCTGTTCCGGTTTCAGATAACAGGGCAGTCCTGCTTTATCTGCAATTTTAACCATACACTCCAGGAGCAGATCTGAAAATGATGTGATGATCCCGTCCACACCTTCTTCCCTGCACATCAGGGCAATAGCATCTACATCTGTTACAGGAATGGTATAAGCCTTATCTGCATACGTTCTGGCAATACCATCTGCATATCCGTCGCACACAACAGTCTCATAACCTTTCTCTTTTGCTTTCTTTACCAGCTCTGTAAATTCTCCGAGCGTTCCCAGAATCAACACTTTATGTTTCATATCCGTTCCTCACATTCTCTGACAACCGAAGCCATATATTTCATATCCTCCACGCTGTAACGCTGATCGCAGGGCAACGGAAGAATATTGGCAGCCCAGGTATATTCCAGACTTTTTGTCTCAGAGTTCTCAATTATATTTTTCCAGTAAGTCGGCACAAATATCTTCTTTTCGGCAAGATATCTGCGAAATTTTCATTCCATCAGCGTGGAAATACGGATATGCAAAAGGTCCCTCCGGCACAGTCTGATTAAATATACTTTCCGATGGAAGCAGTTCTCCGAGAATCCGGTAGTTTTCTTCCTTTTTTTCTTTGCTCTGTCATAATCCACAGCTTTCAGAAGATTCTGTGTAAGCTTTGACATCTGCCGAAGCTCCATCCCGTCATATTTTGCCGCATTTTCCAGCATATCTTTGTAGTAGGTTCCGGCATTATGCTCATAACGCCCCAGAATATGTTTCATACGCTCTGCAGAATAATCGACAGTCTTATTTTCTGTCAGGCTGGCATCTGTTGACAGATATGCGCCATCGCTGACACCCCAGAATTTTCTGCAGGAATACAGTGTATCTATCCCTTTTAATGGTTTCTGAAAAATTCGCATGGGTATGGTCCACTATGATGTTTCCGTAAATCTTTTTGATACTCTGATATCCGGGAATCAGACAGCTGACCATAGTAATTAACCAGATAAAGATATTCCCCTTCCGGAAGCTGTTCTTTCGGATACAGAACTTCCAGTTTCTCATTCAGATGATAAAATTCTGTCTCTATCTGATTTTCCTGACAGGTATGCACCACTGATTCACACAGAAAATACGGTAATAGGATTTTCCTGCACCTGCGGCTCTTTCAAAAATGCCACAGCAGTGCAGTTCTTCCAAGATTGACCCTGTACAGGTCAGGATAATATTCCTCTCCCGGCATCTCTTCCAGCTGAAAATATCCGCCAATTTCCTTCATTATTCGTCCGTATCCTCCCGACGTATTACATAATGGGGCATTTTTTTTGGCCTCATTAAGAATGTTCATTAAATAGATTCCCATAATTCCGATCGATAACAAAATTCAGTCCAAAAATCGCCAGCATAACCAGCATCAGCGAAGTCCAGCCCTGCACAGATATGCCCAGTGTAAAATATCTTACCAGATAACAGACCGACAGAACTACACTTATCAGGAAACTGACAATTCCGATATTTCTCACCAGCAGAAGGGGAAATGCAGTATGTGTCGTGATATCATAAATCAGATCTTTCAGCAGTCTCTTAAAGGAATAACCGCTTTTTCCGTAAGCTCTGTCTGCATGCTGAACCGGAACATTAATAATACGGTTAGAACTCCTGATCAGAAGGTTTCCAATCTGTGGAAGATATGTATTTGTTTTTACCATGGCATCCACAAGGAATCTGCGGATCAGCCTGTAACTGGTGATCTGAAGATCCGGATCTTTTCCCAGCATCTTTGAAGTTGCCCATACAGAAAATTTCGTTCCCAGTTTGCGTATCGGACCATGCTTTCTTCCTTCATAGCTTGCAATGATAACATCCACATCCGGTCTCTCCTGCATGGTTCTGACCATCTTCGGAAGTTCCTCCGGCTGATGCTGAAGGTCATCATCCATTGTTACCACAAACTCTCCTTTTACATGTGCAAATCCACACAGAAGTGCCGGATGCTGTCCGAAGTTGCGGGCCATCTGTATGATCCGTACCCTGTGATCCTTTTCTCTGAGTTCCGTCATGATCTCATAAGATCTGTCCTTTGATCCGTCATCTACCAGGATCAGTTCAAAGTCTTCTTTAAGAGTTTCCCGGTAATACTTTCTCCAAACGGGTATATAGTTCTCCCAGTGTATGTTCAGAATTATATACAGGAACAACCACTGAATATAAGCTCATATGCATTTTCCTTTCTCATTTCATCTTTTTGCAATCATTTTATCATATCATTTCAACATCTTTCATTTTCAAGATTCCTGCTGCACAAACCTTGACTTCCCTGCATTTTTTATGTAAAATAGTTACTGTCCGACAGCTTTCAGGCTATTAGACGAAATCCGTAAAATACCATTATCGCCCGGAGGTATTATGTCAAAACTCAAAGACTACATACAACTTCATCTGAATATCCTGCTGTTTTCACTGACAAGTGTTTTTTCCAAAGCTGCATCTGTTCAGTATAATAAACATGGTCTCAGCAGTCCTCTGCTTTACCTGTTCCTGTTCCTGATGGTAGCCAACTGCGGAATCTACGCCATCACCTGGCAGCAGGTCATCAAGAAATTCTCTTTGTCTACTGCCTATGCCAATAAAAGTGTTTATCTTCTGTGGTCGCAGATATGGGCAGTGCTGATCTTTCATGAAAATCTTTCCATTCAGAATATCATAGGTATTCTGGTGGTTTTATTTGGAGTATGGACGGTGCAGAGATATGAATAGAACATTTAATTTTAACATGTTGAGCGGAACACTTTTTTTTCCGCTGTTTCACAGATACTTCTGAAACAGAGCGCAAATATCAGATACGAAAACCGAATCAGGGAATATCTCAATTTCCGGTGATTCTCTCATACACTATATATATGCTGATCCTCCTCCTCAATACATGGTGTTATACAAAAGTAGATATGCGCTATGGTCCTGTCATTGATACTGCCGCCTATGTGTTTGTCCTGCTTCTCTCTCATTTCATTCTGAAGGTAAAAAAATCACGAAAGGAAAAATCATGGGAAACCTGATCATCATTGCAGGTATCCTGATCTATACGCTTTAATTACGGCAATTTCATAAAAAGATCCCGAAGCTGTTGCAGAATTTCCATCAGTGCCACAGCTGCAGGATCATTTTTTATATGTTTCAATATTTTTTACCGCCTTTTTATATTGTCTGGTACACACTCCATTTCCATCAAACACAGATACAATCCTGTTGGAACTGGTCAGTGTAATGTTCTCGGCACGCGTACCGGAAAGTGCGGAACTGCCTTTGTAAAAATAGTATTTTTTACCATTCAGTGTCAGCCATCCCTTATACGCTTTTCCGTTTTTCCGGAAATAATAGGTGTGCTCCCCACTTTTTCCCTGACTTTGTACATTCCATTCTCGCAACGTACACCGTCGCTTCCAAAATAGTAGATATCGCCGGTAGATCTGGTCACGCGGCGGTTTTTAAACATATATCCGGATTTTGTATGGAACCAGTACATTTCCCGTCTACTTTCTTCATTCCCATCAGAGCATAACCATCAGAACTGATATAATAGGTCTTTCCATTTACAGTTACCCACTGATCTGACACACGTTCGCCATTTTCATTGACATAATAGTATTTTCCATTTTCCTGATGAAGTCCTGTCTGTTCCTGGCTTCCATCATTGCTGCCTGTATCGGGTTTCATTGCCGGAACATAGGAATGCAGAGATTTCCATCTCGGCGTAATTTTCTTTGTATAGTCCACATAGCCAAAATCCATATCAACATCATTGCCTGCAGGAATTCCTGCTACCAGTCCGCTGGTACTATTCAGTCCGCTTTCCCGGTTACCGTCTGTGGACTGCCATATTGTATAATTGTACCGTTCCTTATCCAGGTGCCTGAATCGTGTCCCCCAATATCTTGCGATCCATACATCCACTCCTGATAATAAGGACCAGTCTATGTAATTATCATACCAGTTGGTATTGCAGTAAACCATTGGATAATATCCTGGCCCTGCGCACTTCATTGCAGAAGGTCAGTGCCATCTCTGAGACTGCTTTTTGCAGAAAGCTTACTTGCCTTTTGCATACTCCAGATCATATACGACCGGATAGGAAACCTTGTAACCCTGCATTTTGCTGATGGCAAGCTGTGCTTCCTTTAATGCGGTAGTTGTCGATAAGGCTGTACTGTACACATAGGTGCCTGTGGGTACTCCGGCAAGTTCTGCATTTGTCATATTCTCATCATAGGTATAATCTTCGTGAGTCAGGCCATAGGAGATCCGGACAAACGCAAAATCTATATCAGACCTCTTTACCTGTTTCCAGTCAATATTGCCCTGCCATTCAGAGACATCCATGCCTCTGGTTATCGCACCCGGAATGATTTCACCACTTCCGTTATAGCAGACACCGTTGTATCTTTTTCCATGCTTTGGAGTTCACCTTTTTTTCTTGATGACTCTGTACCGGAAGTTCTTGCAGAATAAATAAATTCCTCCTCAGCCACTGTATCACGTCTGTCATAATGCGGATTTTGCAAAAAACAGAGCTTACAGGCTGCGCTACAGCTATCGCAGCTGCCAGACAACCAACAATAAGCCTTTTCTGTAATTTTTGAAAAAATCTCATTTTCATCTTTCTACTCCTGTCTTCTAATAAACGTCCATTTTATTACAATACTATTAACATATTATACACACTATATTACATTTTCGCAAGATAATCCCTGATATATACCCAAAAACGGCTGCACATTTCTTGCTCTGTGCAGCCGTTTTGCATATTTCGTTTCTATAAGCAATTATGTTTATTTATCCTGGCAGAAATATCCGGATCAGACAGCCGGATCTGTAGGATCAAAATTAGCAGCTCCTCTTAACGGAGTCAGTGCTTTCTTTCCAAGAGGTCTTTCATTGCATCATCTGCTTTATATTTACCATCAATAATACTGATCGGTGCGCCATTACAGTTCTCATAAACCCACTTCGCATCTGCCACACAGGTTCTGATACATCCATGTGATGCGGAGATCCAAGCTTATTGTACTCTACTGCCGGAAGA
>ENA-OQHD01000848-OQHD01000848.1-human-gut-metagenome-genome-assembly--contig:-NODE-848-length-10065-cov-3.671765_pt1 | contig 10065 bp, 9 predicted proteins | sample MGYA00242560_ERZ504711 | MGnify/ENA primary metagenome ERZ504711 (study PRJEB26092, sample SAMD00036198) | human gut metagenome | host: Homo sapiens | study: EMG produced TPA metagenomics assembly of... | reverse complement strand
GCGCTGGCAGAATACGAGGCAAATCAATCAGAAGCTTTGGCTTGACCCGGAATATTATGAGGACCAGGACAAGATGGACAAGCTCTTCTCCCGCCAGGCCGAGTTGCAGGACATCATTGACGCGACCGATGCCTGGAACCTTGACAGCAAGCTGGAACGCGCCATGGACGCCCTCCGTTGTCCGCCCGAAGACCAGTCCGTAGAACATCTTTCCGGTGGTGAGCGCCGCCGTGTGGCCCTTTGCCGCCTATTGTTGCAGAAGCCCGACGTGCTTCTTCTTGACGAGCCCACCAACCACCTTGATGCCGAATCCATCGACTGGCTGGAACAACACTTGCAGCAGTACGAGGGTACGGTGATTGCCGTAACGCACGACCGTTACTTCCTCGACCACGTTGCCGGCTGGATTCTTGAGCTGGACCGTGGCGAAGGTATTCCCTGGAAAGGTAACTACTCCAGTTGGCTGGAACAGAAGACCAAGCGCATGGAGCAAGAGGAAAAGACCGCCAGCAAGCGCCGCAAGACGCTGGAACGCGAGCTGGAGTGGGTGCGCATGGCTCCCAAGGCCCGTCAGGCAAAGGGAAAGGCGCGTCTGAACTCCTACGACAAATTGCTGAACGAGGATGTGAAGGAGAAGGAAGAGAAGCTGGAAATCTTTATCCCGAACGGTCCCCGTCTGGGTAATAAGGTGATTGAAGCCAAGCATGTGGCAAAGGCGTTCGGTGACAAACTGTTGTTCGATGACCTCAACTTCATGCTTCCACCCAACGGTATCGTGGGTATCATCGGCCCTAACGGTGCCGGTAAGACTACGCTTTTCCGTCTTATCATGGGACTGGAAAAGGCAGACAAAGGCGAATTCGAGGTGGGGGAGACCGTAAAGGTTGCCTACGTGGACCAGCAGCACAAGGATATCGACCCCAACAAGAGCGTATATCAGGTCATTTCCGGCGGAAACGATCTGATTCGCATGGGAGGGCGCGACATTAATGCACGCGCCTATCTGTCCCGTTTTAACTTCTCCGGTGCCGACCAGGAAAAGCTCTGTGGGGGTGCTTTCCGGTGGTGAACGCAACCGCTTGCATCTGGCGCTCTGCCTGAAGGAGGAAGGTAATGTGCTGTTGCTGGACGAGCCCACCAATGACATCGACGTGAATACGCTCCGTGCCCTCGAAGAAGGTTTGGAGGACTTTGCCGGATGTGCTGTGGTCATCAGTCACGACCGTTGGTTCCTTGACCGTATCTGTACGCATATCCTCGCTTTCGAAGGAGACTCCAATGTGTTCTTCTTTGAAGGTTCTTATTCAGAATATGAGGAAAATAAACAGAAACGTCTTGGGAAAGAAGAACCCACCCGTGTACGTTATAGAAAGCTCATGAATGATTGATTTCGGTGCGAATTTGAAAGTATATTCTTTTACTTGTTGACAATACGAAAGCCCTGCTGTAGAATGCAGGGCTTTTTTTCGTTTAAAAATATCCCAAAAAATGCCTTTCTACCTTCAAAAAACTGTAACATAATATAACATTAATCTCGTTTTTATTAGTTATATTTGCGACTTAAAACATAAATTAATGTTTAATTAACACTATCTATTAACAAAAAATCAGAATTATGAGAAAACATCTAATTCAATTCCTGTTGGTTGCAGTGTTGTCGGTATTTAGTGCCGCTGCATTTGCTCAGACTACAGTGAGAGGTCAGCTTGTTGATTCAGAAACAGGTGAACCGTTAGTGGGTGCCGCCGTCATGGTGGAAGGTACTACACAAGGATCGGTGACCGACATTGATGGCTATTTCAAGCAAAGCGTTGCTTCGAATGCGACATTACTATTCAAGTACGTGGGTTATAAAGACCAGAAGAAGAAGATTGCGCAGAAGGGCGCTTCTGTGGATTTGGGAGCTATTCAGATGGAGCCGGATGCGGTGATGCTGAAGGACGTGGTGATTACATCGTCAGTGGCGGTTGCCCGTAAGACTCCGGTAGCGGTGTCAACGATAACCCCGGTGTTTTATTGAAGAAAAGGTTGGGTACACAGGAATTCCCGGAAGTTCTGAAGTCTACTCCGGGTGTTTATGTTACAAAAGACGGTGGCGGTTATGGTGACGCACAGACCCGTGTCCGCGGTTTCGACAGCGAGAACGTGGCTATGATGATTAACGGTGTGCCGATGAACGGTATGGAGAATCAGAAGGTATACTGGTCCAACTGGGCCGGTCTGGCCGATGTGACAAGCTCCATGCAGGTACAGCGTGGTCTGGGGGCTTCCAAAGGTTTCTTCTCCGGCAGTGGGAGGTTCTATCAACGTTATTACCAAGAGTACCGATGCCAAGAAAGGCGGTTTCATCTCTTACGGTATGGGTAATGATGGTTACAACAAGATTCTGTTCAGCGTTTCTTCCGGTTTGAGCAAGGACGGTTGGGCATTTACCTTATTGGGTGGCAAGACCTGGGGCGACGGATACATCCAGGGTACGGACTTTGAAGGTTACAACTATTTTGCCAGCCTTTCCAAACGTTTCAACGACAATCATCAGTTGACGCTTTCTGCTTTTGGTGCTCCGCAGTGGCACAATCAGCGTAATTATAACAACGCATTGACCATCAAAGAATGGCAGCGTGTTCAGCAATTCATGGGTGAGAAGAGTGCCTATCGTTACAATCCTACTTTCGGTTATCGCAAGGGACAAGCCTTCAACTCAAACCGCAATGCCTATCATAAGCCTCAGATTTCCTTGAATCACTTATGGCAGATTGACCATAAGTCAAGTTTGAGTACAGCTCTTTATGCTTCTATCGGCCGTGGTAACGGTTACAGCGGTACTGGTACTTCTGCTTATCGCAGCAAGTGGTATGGTGCCAGCAACGGATATACCAACGATGAGTTCCGTCTTGCCGACGGTACTTTCAACTATGATGCTGTCGACGCGTTGAACCAGGCAAGTACCACCGGTTCGCAGATGGTGATGGGCAAGGCCATGAACAACCACGAATGGTACGGTTTGCTTTCTACTTATACAACTAAGTTCGGCGAGTATCTGGATTTCTATGGCGGTGTCGACTTGCGTTATTACAAAGGCTTGCACCAGAACATCATTACCGATTTGTTCAGTGGTTCTTATTTCATTGATTCCAATCGTGACAATGTGTCTGCTGCCAATAACATTGCTGCTGCTGATCCGAAATTTTTGCCAAGAAGAAACTGGGTGTAGGTGACGTGGTTTACCGTGATTATGACGGTTATGTAATGTCCGAGGGTGCTTTTGGCCAGTTGGAGTACAACCGCGATAAGTTGAGCGCTTTCGTTGCCGGAGGTCTGTCAAACACCAGCTACTGGCGCTATGACCGCTTCTATTATGATGAAGCCCATGCCAAGAGTAGCAAGAAGCACTATCTGGGTGGAAATATCAAGGGAGGTGCCAACTATAACTTGAACGAAACGCAGAACATATTCTTCAATGCAGGTTTTATTACGCGCGCGCCTATGTTTGATACCTCTTTCATCAATTCACAGAATTCCCACGACCGCAACCAGGATGCTAAGAACGAAAAGGTAATGTCGTTCGAGGTGGGCTACGGTTTCCGCAATAGCTTGGTGGCTGTCAATCTGAATGCTTACTATACGCAATGGATGGACAAGAGCCTTTATGATTCTTACACAGCACGTGACGGTAGCCGCGCCACTCTGAATATGACCGGTGCCAATGCCAAGCACATGGGTGTTGAGGTGGATTTCAATATCCGGCCGACCACTTGGATGACCATCAACGGTATGTTCTCTTGGGGTGACTGGCGTTGGGACGGACTTGCTACCGGTTTCTACTACAATAATGAAGGACAGATGTACAATCCGAAGACAGAAGAGGTGATTGCTGCCGGCAGTGCCAATGTAGAAGACTATCGTTATAACATCCGTATGGATGATGTGAACGTAGGTGGTTCTGCACAGACTACCGCTGCTCTCGGTGTGACGGTGCGTCCGATGAAGGGATTGCGTCTCGGCCTCGACTGGAACTATGCAGCACGTCATTTTTGCAGACTATGACATCGAAGCTGACCAGGCCACTCCGGGCAAGGAGTATCAGGTGGCAAAACCCTGGAAGGTGCCTTCTTCTTATACGTTTGATTTGAATGCCGGCTATACGTTTGATTTCGGTAAAGTCTCCGCTACTTTGAGCGGCAATGTCAATAACCTTTTCGACCAGGAATACATCGCCGACGCATGGGATGGTTCTACTTGGGAAGATGCGATGGTGCTCTACGGTTTCGGACGTACGTTCTCCGTAGGTTTGAAGGTTAAATTCTAACTTAAACAGACATTAACGATATGAAAAATAAATATTACTTATATGGATTGTTTGCAGCGGCTCTCACATTGACCGGCTGTGACTACAACGAGGATCATTTTCCGGGCTACGACGAGCTGGCCCAGCCCAAAGATGTGTGGAACGATACCATCACATTGGCGGATGCTGACTATAAGACAATCGCCGGAATAGAGGCAAATAAAGAATTGGCCCTTTCCAAGGACCCGGAAGGAGAGACCTTCAAGGCGGCTTTAGAGGCTGTGGCAGGCAATAAATATTTCACCGAAGAGGCTCCTGCCGTATGGTATCTGCCTGCATACATTGCCAGCAAGTATCCTTATATGGACGACAATTCCAAGGTGACGGTTCATTATAAGAATTATGAGAATCTGCCGGAATATCTCAAGGCATTCAACGGGATGAAGGCATATGATATGAACAGCGATGACTATAAGGTGGTTTGGGGAGATAAGGTTTCTGTATCTTATATTTCTCCTTCTACATTGAACAAGATTCCTGCTGCATTGAAAGAGGGGTTGCCAAACCTGCCGATGGTGAAATGCGCATGGTGAACTATGCTTATTCTGAAACCGAGCCCAGCTTTGGTGGTGGAGAAGGTGAACCGGAAGTGACCTACACGCCTATTTGCGGAGATTGTTGCCGGAGAAAGTGAAGGTGAGTACAATGTGAAAGGTGAGGTGATTGCCACTTACGGCCGTGGTTTCTTGTTGAGCGACAAGACCGCATCCATTTTGGTTTATCTGAATGCCCCAGCCAATTACTCTGTGGGCGATGTGGTGACCGTTACCGGCACTACATCCAAGTATTCAGGATTGATGCAGTTCCCCCAAAGCTCTACAGTGACTTTGATAGAACGTAGTGAAGAGTTCGCTTATCCGGCAGCTCAGGCCATGACTGGTGCCGAGATGGATGCATGGACTGCAAGTGCTGCTGTGAAGTATGTCTCCATTACGGGTAAGCTGACTATCAATAAAGAGAAAGGCTATTATAACCTGGTCGTAGATGGAGCGACCCGTCAAGGTTCTCTCTCTTATCCGGTAGCTGGTTTGGTAGATGATGCTTTGGATGGACAGAACGTGACTGCAATAGGTTATCTAATAGGTTACAACGGTAGTTTTGTGAACATGATGACCACTTCTGTTGTTGCCGCAGGCAGTCAGAGCGAATATATACCGGTAGGTGTTGTGGCTTTGTCGGCAGCAGGCGATTATCAGGTAAAATGGTACAGTGGCAGCCCTCTATGGTAGAGGCTTCTTGCTGAATGACGGTACCGGCTCTATTTTGGTTTATCTCAACAAAGAGTCCGAAAACAAGGTAGGAGATGTGGTGACTGTATCCGGCACTACAAGCCCTTATGCTGGATTCATGCAGTTGGTCAAAAATATCAAATGGAAAGGTAGGGAGTCTACTTTCAAATATCCTGCTGTCCGCACTTTAACAGGTGCCGATATGGATGCTTATCTGGAAATGCCGTATGTGGCTTATGTGGAATATGTAGGAACGCTCAAGATTGAAGGAAATTATCTGAATGTGACGATTGACGGTGCAGAAACTGCTGTGGGAAGTCTTTCCTATGCTCAGGTAGACCCTGCCCTGAATGGCAAGAAAGTCGTGGTTACCGGCTACTCCATTGGTGTCAGTGGCGGCAAGTTCGTTAATACAATGGTTGTTACGGTGAAAGACGCTGCTGCGGCTGCTAAGGCTTATGCTGCCGTTACTCGTGCTGCGGCTACCCGTGCTGCTGTCAAGGCAAATACTTCTGCTCTCTATCGCTACAATGCCTCTTCCCAGTCTTGGAGCAAATACTCTACAGACGAGGCCGAAGTTGCCGTTCTGCAACCTGCCGACTATGACAAGATGGGATACTCTTACGTCAGCAAGCCTGCAGAAACAATGCCGGTTTATTTGAAACAAGCTTATCCGTATGCCAAGACAGACGATGTGGTGGCTGTGGCTTATTATGCAGACAAAAACAGTAACCTGGCTGTGACAGAATTCAAGTTTGACGGTGCTACCTGGATAGAAACAACTATTGCTGTACCAACTACCATTACTTTCCAGAAAGCAAATGGTGAATGGGTGGAAGCCCGTGTATATTTTGAATCCACGTTCCTGGGTGGTGACAGCGGTGGCTTTGTAGCCGAAGACATTGAGTTATCTGGACTGACAAAGATCTGGTCGCTTGAAAGCTCTTACGGATGGAAAGGTACCGGTTTCTTAAGTGAGAACAAGAAGACTGAAAGTTATCTGGTATCTCCGGAAATTGATTTGAGCAAGGCTGCTGCACCTTCTGTTGTGTTTGATTGTGCTATCAACTACCTGAAGGGTGCCGAGCGTAGCGAAAACTTCAATCTGTTGATTTCTACTGATTATGCAGGTGATGCAGCTTCGGCTTCATGGAAAACTCTGGAAGTTACTGGCTGGCCGGCAGAAGATTCCTGGGCATTTGTAACCGTAGATCCCCTCTCTTTGGCAGATTACGTAGGAAAGAAAATCCGTCTTGCTTTCCATTACAAGAGTACGTCGACTACAGCTTGTACGGTAGAAGTGAAGAACATGTCTGTTAAGGAATAAACGGATAGAGTCTATATGAGAAGGAGGAGTTATCGGGGCATTGGCTCCTCTAACTCCTTCTTTTGTCTTGGATGAGATATTCTAAAACTATTCAAAAAAGTATTTGACAAATGAAGAAATTGTCTTTGATGTTTTTATTGCTGGTGGCAGGACTCTATTTTACTGCTTGTGGCGATGATTCCGATGTGCCTGCCAACGGGTATATTGAAACTACCGAGGAAGGTTCGGCAACGTATGTATTGAAGGGTTATGAGGATGCTTCCGATGGCTTCAACGTGTTTGAGGGGGAAGGGTTTGAGAAATCTTTCTATATCTTGGAGAAGAAGTTTACGGGAAGTGCATGGAGCTTTGTGAAGGCTGCAAGCGGCCCGTTGTCTGCCATGGCCGAAATTCCTGCCGATAATGTCTGGCAGGTAGATATGGATGTGGTAGAAGGAGCCAACTACTGGGCACGTAACAAGGGGATGACGAAATATACATTCATGAAGATGCGGGTGGCTTATATCGAGGGAAACAATGTCGCTTTGGAATATGCCATTGCCGGTACCAAAGATCGTGATCTTTCGGAGAATGAAAATGCCAATCAGCCGCAGAGTGACAACGTTTCCATGACCGCGTTGGAAGTCCCTTTCCTGAATCCCGATCATACCTATGCAGACTACTTTGTGACCTATAAGGATAAACAGGTGCAGAACTTTGTTCTGGAGTATGTGCCCGAAAAGAAACACTCCGCTTGGGTGGCTTTCTGTTTTGACAGTGTGACCAGTCAGGACAATGTGAAGCGGACAGATGCTTGGAATCAGGATGACCCCAACATCGACAATTCCGTGGAGCCGAACGAAAGTATGCACAAGAGCGATGGTTACGACAAGGGTCACCTCTGCGCCAGCGAGGACCGCGTATATTGTGAGGATGCCAACAAACAGACTTTCTACTACGCCAACATCTCACCGCAAATAGCCTCATTCAACCAGAAGTACTGGATGTATTTGGAACAGCAGGTGCAGAAGTGGGGACGCTCTACGCGTGAAGGTACTTATGATAAGGTGTATGTAGTGAAGGGCGGCACGCTGAATAAGCTGCTTACCAACTTCACCGGTACAATGAAGGGTGGAGACGGTAAATATCCCGAAACCGATGCTGAAGGATTTACCATCCACGGACTGGCAGTCCCAGCCTATTACTACATGGCCATCCTTGCGGAGAAGGGTGATACCTACCATGCCATCGCCTTCCTGGTGCCGCACTCCGAACTCCTGCCGCAGAAACCTACGGCCGACGATTTCCAGGTATATGCCGTGAGCATCGACAAACTGGAGCAGGAAACCGGCATCGACTTCTTCTGCAATCTGCCGGATGTAATTGAAGACGAAGTGGAGAAGGCTTACAACAAAGCGGACTGGGCCTGGTAAGCTTACTGATATAACAAGAAAAAAACGGGGGAACGTTTCCATTGGTTGGAGAGTCTCCCATTTTAGTTATGACGGGCATGTCATGATTTAGGTAGCTTTCTTAAAAGCTGTTTTCGTTTTGATGGAAACTGACTTCTTATCCGTATCTTTGCATATTGATTGAAAAAAAGAGATATTCATGGAACTTTCGGATATACTTCATAATTTGAAGATACAAGAACTTACTCCGATGCAGGAGGCTGCTAAGGAAGCCTATCAATCAGCCCAAGATTTAGTGCTTCTTTCGCCTACCGGTTCGGGTAAGACACTGGCTTTTCTCCTTCCGCTGGTACAGACCTTGAAAGCGGATATACAAGGTGTGCAGGCTCTTGTACTAGTACCTTCACGCGAATTGGCTTTGCAGATAGAAACTGTGTTCAAGTCTATGGGAACTCCTTTCAAGGCTATGAGCTGCTATGGCGGACGCCCTGCTATGGAAGAACACCGGACAATGAAAGGCATTCATCCCGCCGTCATTATCGGTACTCCGGGACGTATGAGCGACCATTTGAGGAAAGCAAAATTTCAATGCCGCCACTGTCGTCACTCTGGTGATAGATGAATTTGACAAGTGTCTTGAGTTCGGCTTCCATGACGAGATGGCAGAGGTTATCGGGCAGCTTCCTTCACTGAAAAAGCGTGTGCTTCTTTCGGCCACCGATGCAGAGGAAATACCGCAATTTGCCGGAGTAGGAGGTGATACCCCCTCTTCCGGCTCCCGGCTCATGAAGCTTGATTTTCTTGCTCCGGAAGCCCTTGCTCCGCGTCTGCGGCTGCACAAGGTTGTTTCTCCGGAGAAGGACAAACTGGAGACCCTCTATAACCTGCTTTGTACCCTCGGCTATCATTCCACCTTGGTATTCTGCAATTATCGTGAAAGCGTGGAGCGTGTTGTTGGGTACCTGAAAGCCAGGAAGTTCCCTTGCGACATGTTTCATGGCGGTATGGAGCAACCCGACCGCGAACGTGCGCTTTACAAGTTCCGTAATGGCAGTTGCGCCGTGCTGATATCTACAGACCTTGCCGCCCGCGGACTGGATATTCCGGGTATTGAGAATGTGGTGCATTACCATCCTCCCGTAAACGAGGAAGCCTATACACACCGTAATGGACGTACCGCCCGTTGGGAGGCATCGGGAAATGCATATCTTGTCCTGCATGCCGAGGAGCGGGTACCCGAGTACATTTCTGAAGACATCGAAACGTACGAGTTTCCGGAGACGCTTCCCAAACCGGCCAAGCCCCGATGGGCTACCTTATATATAGGTAAAGGGAAAAAGGATAAGTTGAACAAGATAGATATTGTCGGCTTCTTGTATAAAAAAGGAGGGATGGCGCGTGAAGATGTCGGGCAGGTGGACGTAAAGGAACACTATGCCTTTGTAGCCGTGCGCCGCAGTAAAATGAAACAATTGTTGACGCTGGTACGCGGTGAAAAATCAAGGGAATGAAAACTGTTATCGAGGAAGCAAAAATGATTTATCTTATAAATATTCATTTTATTTGCGCTTATTCTTTTGAATATGAAGTAATGAAACCGCCTTGCTTTTAGTTTCTCTAAAAGTATTATCCTTGATAAGTAAAGATAACAAAATGGTGCATATATCTTGTATAAACCATTAAAAAGTAAGCTAAATGCGGCTTAAAAATAGAATTTCATCAGGAAAGGTTTGTTTTGAAGAAATATTTCCGTAATTTCGCAAAGTCGAA
>ENA-OQHD01000847-OQHD01000847.1-human-gut-metagenome-genome-assembly--contig:-NODE-847-length-10066-cov-1.967502_pt1 | contig 10066 bp, 13 predicted proteins | sample MGYA00242560_ERZ504711 | MGnify/ENA primary metagenome ERZ504711 (study PRJEB26092, sample SAMD00036198) | human gut metagenome | host: Homo sapiens | study: EMG produced TPA metagenomics assembly of... | reverse complement strand
AACGTTTTTCCTATGGATGTGGAGATTTTGGATGCAATATCATCTATACGGCAATGTCAGCATTTCTTGTATTTTATTATACCGATTATGCAGGAGTAAATGCATTGGCAGTGGGAACGATTATGATGGTGTCAAGAATTTTTGATGGTATCAGCGATATCATCATGGGTGTCGTTGTAGACCGGACAAAATCCCGGTTTGGGAAGGCGAGATCCTGGATATTGCGTATGTGTATTCCGTTTGCGATATCTGGAGTATTGCTGTTTTCTGTACCGACATCGTGGACATCTACACCAAAATCTGGTTTATATATTTATCACGTATAATCTCGTGTCAACGATTATTTACACTGCGATCAATGTTCCATACTCTGCGCTCAATGCGCTGATGACACAGGATCCATATGAACGGTCAGTGTTGAGTATTTTCCGAAAATCTGCTTGCAACAGCAGGAACGTTACTGATCAACACATTTACATTACTGCTTGTAGAATAATTTTGGAAATAATGCGTCAGCATGGACAAAAACATTCTGTGTGTTCGGTGTGATTGCGATCATAGCATTTTTATTTACGTTCTTTGGAACAAAAGAGCGTGTGGGAGCTGCGGAGTCAGCTGTGGATGAGGTTCCGTTTAAAGAAGGCGTAAAGGCGTTGTTCAAGAACAAATACTGGATGATGATGACTGGAATGCTTGCATTATTTTTCCTTATGTATTCTGTAAATGGAGGCTCTACGGTTTACTATGCGAAAGATATTTTAGGGGACAAAAATCTGGTTGGGACAATCAACGGAATTTTCAATATTGTACAAATTTGCGGAATGTTCTTTATCGCGATGCTTGTAAAACGATTTGGAAAGAGAAATGTATTTGCAATCGGCCTTGTGTTTGACATTATCGGGATGCTCGTGCTGAATTTTTCAGGCGGTTCACTTGCGATTATCATCATCTCCAGTGTGATCCGTGGTATTGGAAATGCGTGTGGAGGAGCAACCATGTGGGCGATGGTATCTGACACGATTGATTATGGCGAGTGGAAGACAGGATACCGAACAGAAGGGCTTGTGAACAGTGCATGTAGTTTTGGATATAAGATTGGAAATGGTGTTGGTTCGGCGTTGCTTGGATTGATTCTGGAAGTCGGAGGCTATGCGAATTCCGGTGCCATATTTTATATTCGGAGACAGAGAACCGTTTATCGGGTGCGTGGAAGAATTGGATAAGGCATTTAACTGGGCAGAAAGTACGGATTACAGATATTGATAGATCTGCACACTGCACCGGAGGGACAAAATGGCTTTGACAACGGAGGTATTTGCGGAGTATGCAAATGGTCTAAAAATCCGGAAGAAGTGGAATTTGTGCTGACAGTGCTTGAACGGCTGGCAAAGCGTTACGGGGGAAAGAAAAGGGCTGTGGGGTATTGAAGTGCTGAATGAACCAATTACAGAAAGTGTGTGGGAACTGTTTGATGTGCCAAAACCGCTATCCGGCAGTCGACAAGGAGATGGCGGCCGGCTCCGGACCGAATACACTTGCATTTTTAAGGACATTTTATCAGGAAGCGTATGACCGCATACGAAAATATATGCCAAAAGAAAAATATGTTGTCATTCACGACGGATTTGTGCTTACAGCGTGGAAAGATTTTATGCGGGAAGAAAAATATGTAAATGTTGTGCTGGATACACATCAGTATCTGATGATGGCAGAGGCAGCTGGATGCGAACAGACGATAGAAGGATACACATGCTTTGTGAAAGAACATTATGAAAAAGAAATTGAGGAGATGGAGCAATATTTCCCGGTTATCTGTGGAGAGTGGTGTCTGTTCAATTCTCTTGCATGCGGATGTGACACAAAAGGCGGGCAGAGTGTGTTAAACGGCGTGGACGGTGCAAAAGAGGAGCGATTGACTTTAGAGGAAAAGAACGCAATCTATCGGGCTGTCGCTGATGCACAGCTTCAGGCATGGCAAAAGGAAAGCGGATATTTTTACTGGAGTTATAAGCTTTTGACGGATACGGTAAATGAAAACGGATGGCTTGGCTGGACAGCTGGGATTTAGGGCGATGTGTCGATTTTGAATGGTTTCCGACACAAAAGAAGAAATAACAAAAAGGGGGCATAAGACTATGATTTTAAATCCGATACTTCCGGGATTCAATCCCGATCCATGTATTTGCAGAAAAGGGGATGACTACTATCTGGCAGTGTCTACGTTTGAATGGTTCCCGGGAATTCCGGTTTATCATTCAAAAGATTTGAAACACTGGGAATTATATACGCATATTTTGACTGATGATGAGGCGGTTGACTTGAAAAAGCTGCCGAGTGCAAAAGGAATCTGGCGCCTTGCCTGACTTATTGTGAAGAGGAAGATATGTTCTATGTGGTATACGGTGTGATGAATTCCATGAATGCGAGATACTTTGATGTAGATAATTTTTTGGTGAAATCAAAAGACATCAAAGGACCGTGGAGCAAGCCCGTATATCTGCATTCATCAGGATTTGATGCTTCAATCTTGCATGATGACGACGGAAAGAAATATATTGTCTCTTTGGAATGGGAGACAAGAGAAGGGTATGAAAAACCGGGATTTATCTGCATTGTTGAGTATGACCCAAAAAATGAAGAGATTGTTGGATATCCAAAACCACTTTGGCGAGGTGGAACAGACAGGGGATGCATTGAGGCGCCGCATCTGACAAAGAGAGGAGAATACTATTACATTATGTGTGCCGAGGGCGGCACGGGGTATAATCACTGTGTGACGATGGGACGTGCTAAAAATGTATGGGGACCGTATGAAAAAGATCCGATGAACCCGATTGTGACAAGTGTGCCGGGAGAATCCAATGAGCGAAAAGACCCGGATCATTTAAAGCCGAAATATTTCAATCCGGATTCTGTTTTGCAAAAATCAGGGCATGGAAGTTATGTGGAATTGCCGACAGGGGAAGTGTATCTGGTACATCTTTGTGCGAGACCGTTTGTGCCGGAACTTCGCTGTACACTTGGACGTGAGACTGCAATCCAGAAAATGAAATGGACGAAAGATGGGTGGCTTCGCATGGCAGATGGAACCAATCTTGCAAAGAGCGAGGTGGAAGAAAGCGCACTGCCAGAGGAAGAACTTCCGACAATTCCTGCGTTTGATGATTTTGACGGAGAAGAATTGGGCAACTTTTTATTATGCACCGCGTATTATGCCGCAGCGTTTTGCAGATGTGACAGCGCGGAAAGGGTATGTGAGAATCAGGGGACAGGAATCGCGCACGTCTTTGAATAAAGTAAGTATCTTGGCAAGAAAGTTGACAAGTGTGTATGCGCGGGTAACGACCAAGATGGAATTTACTCCAGAGATTCATCAGCATAGCGCCGGACTGATTATGTATTATGACAATATGAACTATGTAAATCTGAGAAAATACTACAGTGAGACACTTGGGCAGAGTGCGCTTTCTATTATTCAACTGGAAAATGGAGAAAAGACAGAATTTTTAAACACCAGGATTCCGGTGGAAGACAGACCAATTTACTTGCGGCTCTATGTACAGGGGAGAGAATCTTGGTTTGAGTGGAGTTATGATGGAGAACAGTATGAGCGAATAGGCAGGGTGTTTGACACGACAAAATATTCGGATGAGTATTGTAAATATGGGGAATTTACAGGGACATTCGTCGGGATGACTTGTGCTGACAGGGTATTGCATAAGCATTATGCAGATTTTGATTTTTTTAGAATATCTTGCAGATGAGAGCAGAAATGTAGAATAAGGAATGTGCGAAAGCACATTCCTTATTCTACATTTTGAGCATCATCACGCAACTGAAGTAATTCAATATATTTTAAGACATCTTGTTTGGATTCAAGTGATAATTTCCGGTAAGCCATAATCACATCACGATCCAATGAGTTTTTCATTCGGCTCGTTTTTTAGATGGATATCTATGTTCGCAGCTTCTGAGCCGGAGATCAGATAGTCGATGGATACATGAAAGTAATTTGCAATTTTCTCTAGCTTTTTTCAAAATCAGGTTGACGACTTTTGGTTTCATAACCTGCAATGGTAGGACGAGAGACTTGTAAGTATTCAGCCAGCTGACCTTGGGTAATATTCCGTGTTTCGCGCAAGTCTTTTAAGTTATTCCCGAAATTCATATATCGTCCTCCTTGTCTTTACTTTTTTCTATTTTATCAATACTGTTCTGTAAAAAGTGGAAAAGTGCCGATTTTCAACAAAAGAAAGTTGATTAGTTGAAAAATGGAACAAAAATAGGGCGTTGACATAAAAACACAAACTCCGTATAATTTAAGTAGGCAATAAAGTTGAGGGGAATGATAGACATGATGATAGCAAAAAACGATGAAGAAAAAAGAAGTAAAATGTGGCGTTTTGTAACAGGCATCGCATCCATAATTATTATATTGGTTGTTGCATTTTTTATTACAAAACTTTTTGCGGGCAATCCATTAGACGGAGATGGGAATCAGAAGAGAACAGCATGACGCTGATTTTTCAGGGAAATAATGATTTGACCGTAAAATTAGATTCTGCCGATGAAGGAACAGACATAAAAGTAAAGATGGATTATGTGCTTGACAAAGATGCAAAGACGATTACGATTAAAGTAGATGAGGCGGCTTTGCAGAAGGCAGCGGACAAATCGGATGGTCAGGTGACCGCAGAGAGTTTGGAAGCATCGCTTGGCAAGATTTCATCTACATTTGATTATAGCATTGAACAGAATGTGCTGGTACTTGCAGAGCGTGAATATGGGGATCAGCTTGTATTTACAAGACAGTAGCAGAAGATAGAGGCAGGAATAAGCAAAGAGTCTGACATGTCAGACTCTTTGCTTATTAGTGGAATTGGGGAGAGTTTATGTTCTCCCCGAGTATGAAAGGAGACAGAACATGAGACGAGAAGAGACAAAGGTAGTTCAGATAGGAAACTGTAAGATTGGCGGAGGGAATCCGGTTGCCATTCAGTCTATGACAAATACAAAGACAGAGGATGTGGAGGCGACAGTTGCCCAGATATTGGCATTGGAGGCAGCAGGCTGCGATATTATCCGCTGTGCGGTGCCGACGATGGAGGCGGCAGAAGCACTCACAGAGATCAAAAAAAAGAATTCATATTCCGCTTGTTGCAGATATTCATTTTGATTATCGTTTAGCGATCGCGGCAATCGAACATGGAGCAGATAAGATCCGTATCAATCCGGGAAATATCGGAGATGTGTCGAGAGTGCGTGAGGTTGTCGAAAAAGCAAAAGAATACAATGTGCCTATCCGTGTGGGGGTCAACAGTGGATCGTTGGAAAAACATCTTGTGGAAAAATACGGTGGTGTGACGGCCGAAGGCATTGTGGAAAGCGCGCTGGACAAGGTGCATATGATTGAGGAGATGGGGTATGACAATTTAGTGGTCAGTATCAAATCTTCTGATGTGATGATGTGTGTAAAAGCACATGAATTGATTGCAGAGCAGTGCCCATATCCGCTTCATGTTGGAATTACGGAATCCGGAACAATTTTATCTGGAAATATCAAATCCTCAGTCGGGCTTGGCATTATTCTGTATGAAGGAATTGGAGATACGATTCGCGTATCTCTGACAGGAGATCCACTCGAAGAGATCAAATCAGCAAAACTCATTTTAAAGACACTGGGGCTTCGCAAAGGAGGAATCGAAGTAGTGTCCTGCCCGACTTGCGGAAGAACAAAGATTGATCTTATCGGACTTGCCAATCAGGTGGAGAATATGGTCGCAGATATCCCGCTTGATATCAAAGTGGCTGTGATGGGATGCGTTGTGAACGGACCGGGAGAAGCAAAAGAGGCAGATATCGGAATCGCCGGTGGAATTGGGGAAGGACTTTTGATCAAGAAAGGTGAAATTGTGAAAAAGTAAAGGAAGAGGAACTTTTAGATACTCTTCGGAATGAATTATTAAATTGGGAAAATAGAGATGGAGAAATATGATGACAAAGCAATTCTTTGATGTGTTTCCGACTTTAAAAGTAAATAGTGATTGCAAAGTACTATTTGAAAATGTGGAAGTGACGAAAGTTACGACAAATTCAGACAGGGACTATCTGCACGTCCATTTATTCAGCACGCATCTGCTTGCGAAGAGCTGGATTTATAAGATGGAAACAATGATTAAAGAACAGTTATTTGGGCGAAACCGGATTCGGATTCGGATTTACGAGGATTATCAGTTGTCCGGTCAGTATACACCGGAGAATCTGATGAATGAGTACAGGGAAAGCATTTTGCTGGAATTGAAAGAACGAAGTGTTGTCGAGCACAATATGTTCCTGAATGCGAAGTATCATTTTGAAAATGAAAACCATCTGTATCTTAAGCTGGATGACACAATTGTGGCGCAGGGAAAACAGGACTCGATTGTAGGCTTGTTGAATGAAGTGTTTGAGGAACGGTGCCATGTTCCGATTCAAATTCATGTGGAATATCAGCAGGCAAAGACAAGTAAGATGCAGGAGCACAATGCCCGTATACTTCAGCAGGCAATTAATGCGATCGTGGAAGAGAATGCAGCAAAACTTGAGACAAAGGAAACGAAAGAAGAGGTAAACAAGAAAAGAAAGAACAGAAGGAGACAGCGAAAACATCTGCAAAGCTCCGGCAAAAGAGATGCCAAAGAAGAAAGAGTTTTATCGCCCGCTTAAGAGATCGGACGATCCGAATCTGATCTATGGACGTGATTTTGAGGATGAGACGATTGAACTGTCACAGGTGGTCGGAGAGATGGGAGAGATCACATTCCGCGGACAGGTGACAAGCTTTGATACACGTGAGATTCGAAACGAAAAGACCATTGTCATGTTTGCAGTGACCGATTTTACAGATACGATCATGGTAAAACTGTTTGTGCGAAATGATCAGCTTCCAGAGTTGCTTGGAGAGGTGAAAGCAGGAGCGTTTTTGAAAATCAAAGGTGTCACAACCATCGACAAATTCGACAGTGAACTGACGATTGGCTCCGTTGCCGGAATAAAAAAAATTCCGGATTTTCGAACGACCAAAAAGGATACAAGTGCAGAGAAAAGGGTGGAACTTCACTGCCACACGAAGATGAGTGATATGGATGGTGTCTCTGATGTGAATAAGATTGTAAAACGAGCACACGACTGGGGACATCCTGCGATTGCAATCACGGATCACGGTGTTGTGCAGGCATTCCCGGATGCGAATCATTTTATCGAAGGGCTTGATAAAGATGATCCGTTCAAAGTGATTTATGGGGTGGAAGCATATCTGGTAGATGATCTGACAGATATCGCAGTGCATGCAGGGAATCAGACACTTGATGATACATATGTGGTGTTTGATATCGAGACAACCGGATTCAGTGCTGTGGAAGATCACATCATTGAGATTGGCGCAGTGAAGGTGGAGAATGGAAAGATTACGGATAAGTACAGTACATTTGTAAATCCGCAAGTTCCGATTCCGTTCGAGATCACGCAGCTTACAAGTATTGACGATTCTATGGTCATGGATGCACCAAAGATTGATGTGATCCTTCCGCAGTTCTTGGAATTTGTCGGAGACGCCTCTCTTGTGGCGCACAATGCAGGGTTTGATGTCGGATTTATCGAGCAGAACTGTAAAAATTTGAATATTGAGCAGGAATTTGTGTCGGTGGATACGGTTGCACTTGCGAGAGTGCTTCTTCCAACGCTGTCGAAATATAAATTGAATATTGTGGCGAAAGCATTGAACATCTCACTTGAGAATCATCATCGTGCTGTGGACGATGCCGGGGCGACCGCAGAGAATTTTTTGTGAAATTTGTCGAGATGTTAAAAGAGCGGGAAATCACGACATTAAAAGGAGTGAATGCATTTGGTGCGACGAATCCGGATGCGGTGAAAAAGATGCCGACGTATCATGCAATCATTTTGGCGAAAAATGATGTGGGAAGGGTAAACCTATACCGATTGATTTCATTGTCGCATTTGACATATTATGCAAGACGACCGCGTATTCCCAAAAGTGAGTTCAACCGCTATCGGGAAGGCTTGCTGATCGGAAGTGCCTGTGAGGCGGGAGAACTTTATCAGGCGGTACTCAATAACAAGTCGGAGGAGACAATCGCAAGGCTGGTAGAATTTTGATGATTATCTGGAAATCCAGCCGCTTGGCAATAACCGGTTTATGGTGGACAGCCCGAGATACAGCCAGATTCGAAGCGATGAAGACTTAAAAGATATTACCGCAAAATTGTAAAATTGGGGGAGGAGTTTCACAAACCGGTTGTGGCAACCTGCGATGTGCATTTCTTAGATGCGGAAGATGAGGTTTATCGAAGAATCATCATGACCGGAAAAGGCTTTGGCGATGCGGACAGCCAGCCGCCGCTTTATCTTCGCACAACAGAGGAGATGATGGAAGAATTTGCATATCTTGGATCGAAAAAATGGCGCATGAGGTGGTCATTGAAAATACGGTGAAGATTTCGGACATGATTGAAAAAGATTTCCCCGGTTCGTCCCGATAAATGTCCGCCGGTCATTGAGGATTCGGATCAGATGTTAAGGGATATCTGTTACAGCAAAGCGCACAGCATGTATGGCGATCCCCTGCCGGAGATTGTAGTGGAGCGTCTGGAGAGAGAGTTGAACTCGATTATTTCCAATGGATTTGCCGTGATGTACATCATTGCACAGAAACTAGTATGGAAATCCGTTGAGGACGGTTATCTCGTAGGCTCACGTGGTTCGGTTGGTTCCTCGTTTGCTGCGACAATGGCAGGAATTACGGAAGTAAATCCGTTGAGTCCTCACTACTATTGTCCGAATTGTTTTACTTAGATGACTTTTGAGTCTGAGGAAGTCCGCGCATATGCTGGGGGGCTGTGGTTACGACATGCCGGATAAACTTTGCCCGAATTGTGGGAAACCGCTTGTTAAAGATGGGTTTGATATTCCGTTTGAGACCTTCCTTGGATTCAAGGGAAATAAAGAACCTGATATTGACTTGAACTTCTCTGGAGATTATCAGAGTAATGCTCACAAATATACGGAGGTTATTTTCGGGGAAGGTCAGACATACCGTGCGGGAACAATCGGTACATTGGCAGATAAGACGGCATATGGATTTGTGAAAAATTATTATGAGGAACACGGACAGGGAAAACGAAAATGCGAGATCGAGCGTATTTTACAGGGTTGTACCGGAATTCGAAGAAGTACCGGACAGCATCCGGGAGGAATCATCGTTCTCCCACTTGGTCAGGATATCAACTCTTTTACACCTGTACAGCATCCGGCAAATGATATGACAACAGATATTATCACAACGCATTTTGATTATCACTCCATCGATCACAACCTGCTGAAACTTGATATTCTCGGTCATGATGATCCGACGATCATCAAGATGCTGGAGGAACTAGTGGAACAACTCACGGGAAAACCGTTTAAAGCGACGGATATTCCACTTGATGATCAGGGTGTGATGAAACTGTTTCAGGATACAAGCTCTCTTGGGATTACACCGGATGATATCGGTGGATGTCCGGTGGGGTGTCTCGGAATTCCGGAGTTTGGAACAGACTTTGTTATTCAGATGGTGGTGGATACGAAACCGAAGACACTTTCAGATTTGATTCGTATTTCCGGTCTGTCGCATGGAACTGACGTGTGGCTCAATAATGCACAGGAATTGATTCGAAGCGGAAAGGCGACGATTTCCACGGCAATCTGTACCCGTGACGATATTATGACGTATCTGATCAACAAAGGAATGGACAGTGAAGAGTCATTTACGATTATGGAACGTGTCCGTAAAGGTCTTGTGGCGAAAGGCAAGTGTAAAGACTGGTCAGAGTTTAAAAAGGACATGATTGAGCATGGAATCCCGGACTGGTATATCTGGTCATGTGAAAAGATCAAGTACATGTTCCCGAAAGCACATGCGGCTGCCTATGTTATGATGGCATTTCGCATTGCCTACTGCAAAGTGTATTATCCACTTGCCTACTATGCGGCATATTTCAGTATCCGCGCCAGCGCATTTTCTTAT
>ENA-OQHD01000846-OQHD01000846.1-human-gut-metagenome-genome-assembly--contig:-NODE-846-length-10078-cov-2.892272_pt1 | contig 10078 bp, 13 predicted proteins | sample MGYA00242560_ERZ504711 | MGnify/ENA primary metagenome ERZ504711 (study PRJEB26092, sample SAMD00036198) | human gut metagenome | host: Homo sapiens | study: EMG produced TPA metagenomics assembly of... | reverse complement strand
ATAATATCATTTGTTTTCCTCAATGTCAACACTTTTTTCAAAGTTTTTTCATTTTCTTCCAAATTGATCTTATATCATTCTCGATATCACCTTATAATTCTTACATATAAAAACTACTGGCTATCCAGTAGTTTTTCAGATGATACCAAACGGAGAAAGAGGGATTTGAACCCTCGCGCCGGTCACCCGACCTATACCCTTAGCAGGGGCACCTCTTCAGCCTCTTGAGTATTTCTCCCGACTGAACTCAACTGCATTTCTACAGTTATTATTCAATTAGCACTAACAGTGCGAAATTTATTATACAAAAAGATTCTATAATTGTCAATGCTTTTTTTGTTTTTTCTTATCCTTTTTGTAACAGTTCAGCCTTTCCAGCTGAACCAACACCCTTACCCCGGCTAAAAAATAGCCGGGGTTCCAATAAAAAGTTTCTTTAAATTTTCTATTAATCCGAGATTTCTTCTTTTAACGTTTCTACAATAGTGAGAATCGAACAATACATTTCGTTTCCGCTTTCTTTTCTGAAACCTCCAATGCTGCAATTCAATCATTCGACATAACCCCTTCACTGTATAACGAGACAGCCAGTGATTTTCATTGGCTCCATATAGAACATCACTACGATATTCTGACGGAATTGTCAGTTTTTCATTTTTATCTGGATAAATCCGTAATTCAATAACCTTAGGGTTCACCTCAAGATCCAGGAGATATTTTATACTTTATCTACCTGACTTTCCTGCAGATTCTTCTTTTCAAGTAAGATCCCCCTCTTATAAATGTCCACTTCACTTTCAATATAATTCTTCTTGTAAATAGCGAACTGCACCAGAACTTTACATATACTTTATATCCCCTGCTTTTCTTACAATCGATATATTTTTCATCTCTGTAAACTCCGTCCAATACTCCTAATACCTGCTCCTTTTTAATCCCATATTCTTTTTTATACTGGTTATCACCACAAAGCACATAACCATCAACATCTACTTTCAAAATACGATGAAGAACCAACTTACCGCCATTTCTCCGATACAAAATAACATCCCTGCATTCCGCTTCGCCTTCATAGTGCCTTACTACTATAATATCTCTCTGCGGTCTTATGAATGGCAACATACTTGTTCCAAAAGGCAGTGTCATCAGATAACCTTTTTCTTTCAAGACTTGCTCTATATTCATCTTATCCTGTTCTTTTTCAAATTTTATTCTTTCCATCTTTCCCCTTTGCCTGCCACTTGTACTTAGATGCCCTATCTACTATTATTATAACATATCATATATATCCGGCTGATGCAAAAGTGGTGACAGATCCACTTTACAATAAATCTGTCACCACTCCCATTTTCTTCTATTTAGCTAGTTCCTTCAAAATATTTTCTGCGTAGTCTTTCTCTCTTTGTGTTGCCTTATCAGAATTCTGAATTTCACGTGCCACCTTCTCTACCGTACGTGTATCGATAAAGGATCCCATCTTGCTATAATTTTTTCCATCCAATGTGTACTTCACTAAAACTCTCGCATACACATCACTCGCGTAATTAGCACTTCCAAGGTTCGTAAATACAATATTGGATCGGTATACTCCCTCCCCTTTGATCACCAGGATTTGTAATATACTTTGTCGAAGTCGGTGCTAATTTATGGGTCAATGCAGTTGCCGTTGTTCCATAATACCACTCACAGCCTGTAAAGTCCGCTCCCTCAGGTAACGCGAAATCATATCCAAAACGCATGGACGTCTTTGTATAATCTTTTCCATAGTCCATTCTCAGTGATCCACCAATAAACAAATCTTCAAATTTATAAGAAAGCGTCAGCACTCCGTTTTCATCCACCGAACTACTTGTTACCGGAACTCCCTCTATTACATTTGTTCCATCTACATTTACATTTATTGTCTCTGGTACACTGTCTTCAATAAACACAAGCGGATCAGCCGGTGTCGCAATTGCAACAGCATTGTATTTTTTCACCGTCTTTGTGTCTGCTTTTGTGAGTTCAGTCTGACTTTCAGCATCCACCCACTTTGTAGCCAATGTATAGTTATGAGTTCTTTCTACCAAGTGTGCTTTTTTTGACAATCTGTATGTTCAGAAGCTCATTTGCCTTATTAAATGCCGGTATTACTGTGCTGTTATAATTTGCATCGCTGTCTACTGTTCCAATATTATTTACAATCTGGATGCTTTCAATCGATGCCGGAGATCCGGATTCCCCGATTTTTAATGCATTTGCAGCTCCGCCTCTCATCGTATAGGTAGAATCTGCATTACTATTGTGGTTTGAATAATCGGTACAGCGTTCACCATCAACCCATAATCCCATCGTTGATCCTGTATACAATGCCAAAATATCAATTTCCTGACCAATTTTATCAGTTACGCATACCTTTGTTTCATGCCACGTACCGCCCGTATCACGCATCTGGAATTTGATCCTTGAAACGGTATCATCTTTGCCATAGGCTATCTGATACGGTTCTCCGCCCCTGTTGATCAATACATGATTTCCTGTAGGGGCAGCATTTAATTTCACCTTTGCCCGTATCATAAATGGAGTATTACCCGACAGAACATCCAGCTTGCTGTCATCAACACCTGTGATCTGACCGCTAAATGTTCCGTCACTATTAACTACAGCATTTGTAGTGTCAATTGGATTGTCTGTAACATCTTCTACTACTGCCTCTTCAGCACACTCACTTGAAACTGCATTTTCAGTTTCACCTAATACCTCTCCATCTATTGGAGCTTTCACTGTAAGATTCAGTGTATCTTCTGCATAAACTTTAATATTTTCAGCACTGGTATCTCCTCCGCCATTACTTCCAGCTCCATGATAACCATTTGCCGCTGTATCGTTATTTGCCCAGTTGTTCGTATTCTCTGCCACCAGTTTGAAATGAGTCGCCTTCACTGCCTCTTCCAATACAATATCCTGTGCCTCTACAGCACTTGTAAAGTATCCGGTCTTGGCAAGTACCCAGTCACCAGATGCCGGTGTGGCTGTCGGCTCTTCCATATCCGCATAATACAGGCTGTATTTGATAATATTATTATGGTTATTTTCTGGCTGATCTGTACGACCGGTATATGTAATTTTCTTCAGCCTGATCTCCTGCCCGAATCCTGAACCAATCCACGGACGAGTAGTCTTACTTATGTTGTCTTCACCACTCTCCCGATCTCCCGCATATCTTGTATGCCACCAGTGCTTCTCTTCATCAAACGCCCAGCTTGCAAGTCCATCCTTTCCTTGTTCTGGTTTCTGCTGCGTATTGCATATCGCATTTGCCTGCAGAACCGACGGCTTCACCTGCATCAGTATCGTGCCTGCCTCTTTTGCTGCAACAAGATCGCATTTTACAGATTCCACACCATTTACCACTGCTGACACCTGATATTTTATAGTGCCAAGTGTCAGGTCTGCTGATGTATCCATATAAGTAGTTTCTTTCACACCACTCGCAATACATTCTACACTGTTGCTTCCTACTTTACGATATACATTATAGCTGACATCGCTGCTTTCTGCTGCCGTAATTGCATTCCAGGATACTTCTACCTGAGATGTATCTTTTCTAATTGCTTCCACTCCGGTCGGAGTTTCAACATCCTTTGAACTTGGAATATCTGAAATCGTATAAGTTCCACCTTCTGTTGTCGCAATAGAAATACGATCATTTCCATGACCTTCTACTTTTTGCAAAGGTTACCGTATCTCCATTGTTGTCGGTAATTTTTCGCAAGTGCTATATTTTCCGCCTGGACAACTACCGTTCCACCCTTATTAGACTTGATCGTTGCTGATCTCAGGACTTTATCGCTCCAATTCATGCCGACCTCAAAATTGCCCTGTGCAACCAGACCACTAACACTTCCAACTGCCCAGTCATCCGGAACTGCCGGCAGAAAGTTAATGTATCCGGCATTACTCTGAAGCAACATTTCCGTAACACCTGATGTATAACCAAAGTTACCATCGATCTGGAAATATTGCGGGTCATGATAATCGAACAGATTCGCATAGATTCCATTACTGAACAGATTCTTAATCAGCTCGTACGCCTTATTTCCCTCGCCAAGTCTTGCCCAGCTGTTGATTCTCTGTGCCATTGCCCAGCCAGTACTTACATCAGTTCGGTTCTGCATGGATACCTTTGCAGCTGCAAACCATTCTGCATTGTCCTCTGTAATCAGATCTCCCGGGAAAAGTCCCAACATATGGGAAATATGGCGATGATTATATCCATCTGTCTTACTATTACTTACGATACTATTTAATGTTGTCTCTGTATACCACTCTTTAATCTGACCTTCACTACCTATTTCAATTGGTCCCTTTAAAGCAGCCTGCTTTTCTTTCCATCCAGTTACCAGCTCAGCGTCTGTTCCGAGGATTTCTGCTGCCTTAATGGTATCCTCATACAACTGCCAGATCAGCGTCTGCTCATACGTATTTCCATTGGTAATAGGTCCATGTTCCGGTGAAAATGCAGGAGAAGAAATCAGCTTCCCATCACTATCAGGGACAAGCATTCTATCATAGAGTTTTGCTTCTTCCTTCATCATCGGATAAATATTATTTTTTAAATATTCTACGTCTCCAGTATATTCATAATAATCCCAGCAGTTCTGTAAGATCCATGGTACTGCTGCCGGTGACCATCCCCAGCTGAAATCCCATCCAGGGCAGGTCCAGCCAAACGGGTTGTTCTGCGTATGTGCCATGAATCCATTTTCTTCTCCCTCTGCACTGGATACCCCGGCATAAATTGCTGCAGTTATACGTCCCGGTACTCTCAGAGAATCGACATAATTGATCAGCGGTTCTGCACATTCAGCCATATTCGTAGAATAAGTCGGCCAGTAGTTCATTTGCAAATTCACATTCATATGATAATCCGAATGCCATGGAGAATTATTCGCTCCAACCCACAGTCCCTGGAGGTTGGACGGAAGCGTCTCCCTTTCATAACCGTTGGCATCTGTTCTTGTCTCTCTTGAGGACTCAATGGTCATGAATCTTCCATACTGGAACAAAAGAACTTCCAGATAACGTCTTTCAGCTTCTGTTGCACTTCCGCCATTATACGCTGACAGCAGTGTATCTGTTGTCTTTGAGGACGCACCTTGTCCAAGATCCAGATCCACACGGTTAAATATCTTCTGATAATCGCTTATATGATCTGCTTTGAGCTTGTCATACCCCTTAGCCTCTGCCTGCTCCACATACCATTTCACACGGTTCTCCAGTGCCTCTTTTGATTCACCTGTTCTATACTTTGGATACTCATTCTTGTAATCTGTTCCCATGGAAGTGATAATCGTAACCTCACTTGCACCGGAAACACTCACTTTTCCATCCTCATCAGTAACTGTACCACCTTTGTCGGTAATAACTTTTGTCTGGGATGTAAATTTCATCTGATTGTCCGTGAGCGTTCCATTAACAGAAATCAATCCTTCCGATACGTCTGTTGTCCAGCTTCTTGTATACGTACTTGGCGTAGTAATCTTGTTAACCGCCCCACCTTTTTCATTATCCGGTTCCACGCTGACATCCAGACTGATCTTTTCAGAACCATCTGCGGTAATATGCGTAACAATTACATTATCTGGATAGCTCGTAAAATTTTCTCTCGAATAACTTGTGCCGTTCTTATCATAATTAACTCCTGCGATCGCAGTCTTCAAATCCAGGTCACGACTGTAATTCTCCACTTCACTTTCAGATGATATATTCTTGAAATCAATATACATATTTCCAAAGCTTAAGTAATATCCATATCCATTTGATCCATTATCATCACTTACACCAATGAGATTATTATTTGCAAGATTGATCGCATTATTGTCCTGTCCATTTGAGAAATAATTGTGGATCGATGTCAGGGTCGCTCCATTATTTCCTTTAGCTGTAAGATTACCACCATTATAATCCGTTCTGCTATCGCTTGGTCCGCCTGACCAGAGAGAATTTTTCATTAAGCTGAATACGCTCTCTGGTGATTCCACCAAATACAGTTCCTCCCATCGCTCCATTACCGATTGGAAGAGACTTTTCCTGCCAGCCTTCGTAATACTTGGTGATGTCTGCCGGACTCGTATACCATAACTTCAGATCATCCGCCGTTGTCTGCTGTACTGCCGCCTCTGGCTCCGCACTGACTTTCATCGCTGTATACGGCAATGAAGTTACAGTCATTGCTACCACACAGATTCCCGCAAGCACACGCAATTTTCTTTTTTCTTCATAATACCCCTTTCCGATGTTCCCATTCCTTTCTGTCACATCTTTTAATATGGAATTCATTCACATCATCCCATATTTTTATATATTCATAATTTAGTATATCGCATTTTCACAATAAAAACTTGTGTATTCCGACTTCATTCTCCCTGTCGTTTGTACAATTCAGAATAAAAAGCAACAAAAAACTACAGAAGATTCATCATGTAACAAATCCTCTGTAGCTCTTAATCATTCTTTATATCTCTTCTTTTATTCTACCGGATTGCTGTAGTCTAATGACTCAGATCCTGTCCCATCATCTGGGAACGGTGCAGGAGCATCATTATCTGCTGTTTTACTTGCACAAATAATATCCTCACCATTTAATAATACAATCTCCATATATGGATCGCTATATGCTTTCTTTTTCATAATTCTTCCTTCCCTTAATCAGTTATTCCCGCAGCTTGTAATACACTCGTTGCATGCTTATATGCTTCACTTGTCTGATCATTTTTTTTAGTCACAATCAGCCTTGACTCCTCTTGCTACATCAACTGCAGAACGCGAATCAATAAATGTACTCATTTTACTTCTTACAACATTATTATCATCTTTATATGTAACAATTCCTCTTGCATATACCTTGCTGTTGTATGCACTACTCGGTAAATTCGTAAATACAATATTAGAAACAAAATCTCCGCCAATTACTGCACTTTTTGTTCCATCAAGAAGTGACCAGCTCAGGTTATCTGCAGACGTTCCGTAATACCATGACGATTTAACAAACTTATCCTGTGCAACACCCACGCTGTATCCAAAACGCATATTAGTTTTTGTAAGTCCATCTCCAGCATCAAGTCTTAAACTTCCACCTTTGAACATATCTTCAAAAGCATATTTAACAGTTACACTTCCATCTTCATTTGTTACATTTGCCTCGCTCACCGGCAGTAAACTCTTATGAGTGCCATCCATATTAATATTTACTGCTTTTGGTTGTGCAACTATACTGTTTCCATTTGTTGCAGATATCGTCATCACTGCCTGATAATTTTCCTTCTCTTTAGATGTCTTACTCCAATTTGTATTTACTTCATATCCGGAGAATCCCGACGTATTAAAATTCAGAACTGTATTTGCATTTTCCATATAATACATGATCTTATTATAATCAGTTCCCTGGTTGATTCCGCTATTCTGAAGAGTGTCTGCCTGATATACTCTCAGATTTTTAATATGTCCGCCATACGTTTACCATCGCCTTATCAGTCATGACCACCAATGTAAAAACTCCGATCCATTTTCGTTCTTTTATTTGTCCTACATCTGATAAAATCATTCCAATTGTCGCTATTAGACTAATATTCTTAGAAGTTTCATTCACCATTATGACTATATGGTTCCGTATAGAATGCAGTAATTTTATTCCACTCTGTTTTCTGTGATTCCGGCACAGTCACTCCATAATCATGCCAACCATCGCCACCACCATTGGTATTGCTATTATGTATTGCAAATTTCCATTTTCCATTATTATAACCTATTCTATATTGTTCCGAGCTTTTTCGGTCCTCTTCCAACAACATACATATCCTCTGTAGGCACAGTGTCAAAATTTTGCTTCAAACTCAATTAAGAAGGTTTGTTCCTGTAAAATCTAATTTGGAATCACTACTTGTAACTCGACCTGAAAATGAACCATCCGCATCAACTGTCGCTGTTCCTGTAAATGTGGCTGGTTTAGCACTAATATCCTCTACACCTGTAGAATCTTCCGCACTCGCCTTTGCAGCATTGTCGTATACCGTAGCTCCATTATCAGCTTTAGTCGGTGCCGTTAATTCAAGCGATATATCCTTTAATTCATACGCTCTGATTTCTGCAGCATGGGTATTATACCCGTTATTCACACTTTGAACATCTTCCAATTTGAAACCTGTAGCTTCTCGTGCTGTATCTAATACAATTTTATTATTCTGCAGCTGAGTAAACTGACCTTCCGCAACAAGCTTCCAGGTACTATTTGCATCGACTGTATCTGAAGTCGTGATATATAATTTATAATCTCTTATACGATTTCTTTCATTAGTATCACTTGCACTTGCCTTCCAGCCATCGTACTGAATTTCCTTTAATAAAATCTTTTTTCCGAATCCTGATCCAATCCAGCCATGGTTAGTTGCACTTACAGTTTCACTAGGACTCCACTGCGTATGCCACTTTGTCGCCGTTGATCCATCGAATGCCGCAGTTTTACCTCCATCGTCACCGTTAAATGGATTCTGCTCAGTATTGGCTATTGCATTCTTCTCCAATATATTCTGATTAACCTGCACCAAAACCTTTCCTTTTTCCAGTTCAGTGCTAGTGGTCTCGTCTGCCTGTGTCGCAGTTCCCTCTTCAGCCTTCACCGCATCAGGGAAGCTGAAGGTGGTAAATACCATAGCTGCTGCCAGGCATACTGCACCAAGTCTCTGTAATTTCTTTTTGTACATTTTCCTCTTCTCCTCCTTATATTAGTTGCACTCTATTTTTCTAAAAATCCGTTCTCCCACATCTGCCCGATCAAATTCTGGACATCTGCAGTTGCCTTTTCTTCACTGACATCATAATCTTCAATCATACTGCGAATGATTTCATCCTGATCCATTCCTTTTTGCAATCTTGTCCAAATCTCTTTTCCAGTCTCATTCAGCATCACCATGCCACGAAATCTTTTTGCGGCTGCTCCTGTCGCAACCACCACTGATCTGCCTGCAACATCACGCAATACAAATCCTTTTTTGATTTTCATATCTTTCCTCCCGCAGCATCTCAGTATTTTCTTCCAGTACTCCACACTTGTTAATAAAATTCAATTGATCCGAAAGGCTATCCTGGACTTTGTAGACTTATTTTAGTAGTATCCCGTCCAATACTCACCGTTCTCATCCGGACTGGTTGGCTCTGATGGTGTATTAGGCAACTCTGTATCATTATCTGGATTTGTATTACCTCCAGTATTGGAGCCACTATTTGAACCGCCATTGCCTCCGGTATTGGAATCGGTATTGGAACCGCTATTTGATCCACCGCTATTTCCGGTATTCGATCCGCTATTTGATCCACCATTATTTCCGGCATTCGATCCGCTGTTATTTGGCTTTGAACTGCTATTCGAACCAGTATTTCCTGTATTAGATGTCGTGTTTCCTGATCCCGTATTACTATACGATGAAGAACCCTGTGTGGAGTTATGGCTCTTCTTCTGAACCGACTTCTTCGCCTGGTTCTTCGTCAGATCCAACGTAGGCAGGTCTCTTCCTTTTGATCTTCTTTGGCAGGCTCTTCTTTCTTCGTATCAGTTTTCTGATCCGTCTTTTCTTTCTTTTCTGCCTGATCTGAATCTTTCGCTTCTTTCCTCGACTTATCCGTCGTATCTGTCATCGCAACATCAAAGCCACTTCCCTTTATCTGCCGTCTTATTCGATACCCGTACAATTCCATATACAGCCATCCCGACCACGCAGACAAGCACCACAGACAAAGCAATTAACTGCTTTCTCCTTGCACTCATAATGTCCTCCTCACTTCCTTTTTCCATTTCACTTTTAAATGAATCATTACTATATTACATAATAATTACATCTTACTTATAACTATACAATTTTATGCTACTATCATTTTTCAGCATTTTTCAATAGATTTATTAATTTTTCTCTGACAATTTTTTCATAAAATCATTGTAAATTTTTTCAGAAATTTAACAATTAAATAAGGTGATCATCGCTACAAAAGGGAGAGTTTCATATTATTACTTAAATCATCTCTCAACATCATTGTAATTTTTTAT
>ENA-OQHD01000845-OQHD01000845.1-human-gut-metagenome-genome-assembly--contig:-NODE-845-length-10101-cov-3.165029_pt1 | contig 10101 bp, 11 predicted proteins | sample MGYA00242560_ERZ504711 | MGnify/ENA primary metagenome ERZ504711 (study PRJEB26092, sample SAMD00036198) | human gut metagenome | host: Homo sapiens | study: EMG produced TPA metagenomics assembly of... | reverse complement strand
GGCCATTGTTTGCAAGTGTTCGTCCTGTTACAGGCGGTTCCATTGTTGATTTATTAATAAATGCAATGTCTGTTTCTTTGTCCATCTCGTAAGATACATCTCTTCCATCTGTGGCGGAACCATTGTTGATTTTATATGTTGTCTTATAATTCTTACCCGGATCCTCTTCGGACACCTTATATGACCAGCCTGTCGGCAGACAATTAATCTTTACCGATTCGTCTTTTTTTAATGTAAAGGTTGCCTGGTTATTTGCAAAAGAAAGGGGTATTGCTTTCGCCTTAGACCCTTTTGTAATATAAATCTGTCCGTCCTTGATCTGCGATGTACCCTGATCTGCTCCTGCAGGCGGAGTTGCTGTGAGTGTAAAGGTAAATTCTTTATTTGGCTCCTGATTATACCCTTCCACTGTTTTACTGACATGCAAGACAGTGGGTTTATAATACAGTCTTAATATGACAGGCTCTGATGAAGCATTGTTTGTCACATCCATTACTAATGTATTTTGCTTGTCACTTTCATCAAATACATAACCTGGAAATGTTCCATCCGGCTCAGGGTTCGCAAACGCCTTAACGCTTTCGCCGTCAGCAGAAAATGAAATGGTTCCTGAGGTTGTCTTCTCAAGTTTTTCCTTTCCATCCGGTATCTTGAGATAATGCTCAACCTTTACTTCATTTTTTTGCTGATTTTTTTCCACTGTGCAACAATCTGATAGCCTGTAAAATTGTTAGATGCGAATACCGGCAGATCCGTATTATTTGCATATCCGTAATTCTCATCAGAAATCGTAAAGAGTTCACCGTTACTATATGTCTCTTGACTTAACTTACCATCTTTGTTTTTCAGCTTCCATCCTATAAATTCATAGCCTTCACAAGTGGGTTCTGCCCAACCTTCACCCATAATAAAGGTAGTACCTATAGCTCTTGTTCCCTTTCCAGTTTCCAGATTCTTTCCATAAGAATGCATAGGAGTTTTGTTATTACTCCTTGTCTCCGGATTATCCGGAATGTTCTTCACATCTGCATTGTTAGGAAGCACTCCCATACCGGCACCGGAATTATAATGTACATAAATACCACTAGATACAACCATAAAAGTGGCATCGTATAAATACCAGTCATTATCTAAATCTAATGGTTTTGCTCCTCCCCACGCTATATATCGGGTATATCCCCCTTTTATCGCAGCCTCTTTCGCAGCCTGCCATTGATTGTCGTATATTATATAGGAAGTTTTTCCGCTTTTAAGCGATGTAGCTGTCATATCATTTATGTTGCCAGCATTAGCGTCGCTTTTGCGTCCGTCTAATGTTTGATCAGCGCCATGTGGCCGTCCATAGGAAACACCAGTAATCTGTCCTGCTTGACCGGCATCATACGTATAACCGGCTTTGGGCTTGGCAAAGAAAATCCGCACCTGTCTTGTTTTTTTACTTCCTTCATACGTTACAGGATCCATATCCACAGTTTGATTATCTTTTATAGGAACCAGTGCCTGTTTCTCATAGTCCCACATAACTACGTCCAGACCTTCACCGTTTCGGGATCCATCTGTTAATAATCTTACTGTCACAGCCTGTCTTCCGTGTTCTTCTTTGTATGGTACTAAGGTAAATTGTAATCCTCAAATTTACCGGTTCGGACTTTCAGACTTATTGTATATTCATAAGAACAATCTTTTTCATCATCTTTCTTAGATGTATAGCTATTTGTCATCTCGGTGGTTAAATCTAAATTACGCGGAGCTGATGAAACAGTATCACCTTTATTTATAGGTACTTCACGACCTCCTGATCCACTAGTTGATTGAATGGACGCACCGTTCACCACCATATTTATCACACGGTATCCTCTATTTGTATGAAAAGCTGGAATATCCAATTCATAGCCTGACATTTCGCTGACTTTATCTGGTGTAAAAGTCCACATAATTTGTCCTGGCCTTCCAAATACTGCCAGCCCTTGGCTACACTGTGCGCAATATTAATATATTCTTCTCCATTAATATCTTTTGTATTAATGGTTATTCTGTAAACGCTTTGTTCCTCATAGGTAATTGTAATCTTATCGTCTTTTACAACGTTTATGGAATAGGTTGCTTTATATTCATCTCCATTTTCCTGCGTGATTGTTGCTCCATTTTGAGAGACAACAGATGCGATTTTAAATCTCTTAGCCCTAGGATCATTTGCTTTTGATGTGTCTGTGCCCGGAGTTACCGAAATCATAAAGTTTTCTCCCGCATTTACACGAATCGAATTCGATATATCAAGCGGTATCATCAAGGCTGCCATTTTTTTGGGTGATTGTACCAGGTGTACAATTATCAGGAACCACTTCCTCTATGCTGACCAGGTAATACTCCTGGTACATCATCGTTAATTTCTGAGCTTCTTCCAGCTTAATTGCAATCACCCCATCTGTACTATAGTAAATGGTGTCGTTATATTTTCCGATGTATACACAGTTTTTTCCATTTACTTTTGCACTTTTAAACTCGAAATGTCTGCCTTCTATAGATAGCTCTTATGATCCGCAATTGCTCCAAATTTAATGACAGAAGGTGCTCCTGCAATTGGGTTTCCATTGACATCTACATACTCTACTCTATCTGTTGAGGCTTCTTCTCCATTCTCGGCAACCGCCAGTAATTCTTCCTCCAGACTCTGTACAGATATTTGTTCCGGTGCATCCATATCTGTTATCTGGTCTGCGGAATCCTCTGTTTCAGCCGGATGTTCTGGATCATTTTCTGGTTCCAATATTTGCTCACTCTCCGAAAGTTGTTCGTCATCTGCCAAAATTTCCGGTTCTGTCTCCTGATTTTCAATGTCACTGATAAAGTCCTCCGTCTCCTGTGAATCACTTTCCATTTTTACAATGGCGTCAGATGCTTCAACTACATTTAAGGATAAACAGCATATAGACAAATCAAAATACAGGAACAAACGATCTTCAAGTAATTTTTTCCATATATTATGCCTCATCTTGTGATTCTCCCTTATTTCTTTTCTGCTTTTCATGGATTAAAACGCTTAGACAAATCAGTGAACCAAACAGCAATAAGAAATATCCCATAACAGGACTGTCATCTCCAGTCTTTACACTATTTACACTATTGATCTTTCCTGATTCATCTGAATTGGACGGACCAGATGGTTGTGACGGGTTTGAGGGCTGTGTTGGATTGGGCTTCTCTTCTCCAGTATAACTATTCTTAAAAGAGATTGCTTCTATTTTTTCCCCCTTCTCATTAGTTACAATTGTGACAACTTTTAACTGATTCGATTCATTATAGTAAGCATCGACAGTCACATAGTACCTGCTTTGATCATAGTTATAATCATCTTTTTTTTGCTGTCGTCTGATAAATGTTATAATGATACTGCCCTGCTGTTTTCACATTCAGTATAATCTCTGTTGCTGCATTCTTTTCCATTGTCCAGGAATACTGCATATTGCGGCTTCCGGCTGGCATTGGTGCGTCGCTTTGATCGGTTGTCATAATATAAGAGAATTCATCTGCAATACCTTCCACTTCACTGTCAAAGATCTGTCTCACCGGAATTTTTCACTACAGTACAGTTATCAGATGCAAAAGCTGATATCTGCATGCTCAGAAAAAGGGAGCATAGTCACCAATATGACAGCTGTTTTCTTTAAATCAAGGATTTTCATGATTTTTTCTTTCCCTTCTTCTTTAATTTTCTATCAATCAGCAATAGAACGATAATTAGCAAAAGTATCCAGTAGATAACCGGCACCTGAATCATCTTTTCTTTTAATTTATCAATTCCAGTTCCCAGATTCTTGGCTTTCTCTTTCTCAGGATAGACCTGATCCGTAAGCCTTCCTACTAATATATTTCTTCCATTTGTCATCTCTGAAGTACATGTTATCAGAAGAACCAAATGGTCTTTTTCTGTAAGTTCAAAGTTTCTTTTATATAAAGCATTGTCTGATATTTCCTGCAGATACGCCTGTTTGCTTCCGGTTCCTCTGAACTGACACTGAACAGCCGTTCATTATAAGCATCTGTCTGGATCAATGCATAAAATTCAATTCCATGATCTTTTCCATCAAAAAAAATGGATTTCCGTATGGATGTTCGTCAAAATACTCCTTATCTGCGAATAGCCCCACATCTCCAAACATCATGTGCTTTTTCCATATGGTGTCCATAAATCATATTATTAAAATCGGAAAAATCCGGTTTGTTTGCACAGTGTAAAAATATGGAACCACTTAAAGAATATTTTCCTTCGGCATCCGTATTCATATAGGTATCATCATCTTCTGCCTGAAGCAGCGGATAATTAACGTTTGTTTCATTTATTCGAATCCAGCCAATAATATCCGGATTGATTTTCTGCAATTCTTCAAAAGATTTCGTGTGTTTTTCTGTTGGAATATATGCTTCGTAGTTCTTCGCATCAGCCGCCTGATATACCTGATTGGAATCCCATAACATATAGCATGACAGGAACATTACCATAAGAATCAGCAATAACGCTATAAAATTCACCATATGATCGACTATTTTGACTAAAAACTTTGCTGCTTTTTTCATATGAAATATTCCTGAAGTTTCCTTTCTTATTGCAAAAGGGAATGCGACGGAGTATCGCCGCACGCATTCCCTTTGTTGTTACTTTTATGATTTTATGTAATTATTTCTGTACTTTTTTTCGCGTTTGAAAGCAACGAATCCAAACAGTGCTACAGCACAAAGAGCAACCATCAGAACGTATGGAAGAGTGTTCATGATAATACCGGTTGTTGGTACGTTGTTGAATCTGTTGGTTACGTCAACAGTGTTCTTTTTCTGTCCAAGTTTATAACCAGTTGCAGCTTTGTCATCCCATACTTTAATCTCATCATTAAATTTTGTTGCAGCAACAGCTGTTTTGTTTTCATTATTAATTACAACAGCAGCACTTCCTTTGTAGTTTGCTTTTGCAGCCTCAGTTACGGTAATCTTTGTTCCTACTGGAAGCTTTGTGAACTTCATATTCTTACCAGCTTCCAGTGTAAATTTGTGAGTAGTGCCCTTTTCAAGAGTAATTTTTTTACCATTTGCATTTACACCACCGAGGGTATTCTCGTTTGTTCCTGCTGGGAAAGTAAACTCTGCTGTGAAGCTAAATGTGTCATTTGTTGCAGGTTGAGTTGTATTACCTGTCGTCACGTTCTTTTCAACCTTTTTAGATACATTTAAGGAACCAAGGTTGTCATAATCTGCATCAGGATCAGTACCCGGATTTGATGGATCTGTACCTGTACCAGCTTCCTGAACATAAGTGTTTTCGAATTTAAATCCGTTATCTTCTCCATTACCAATATCTACTTTTACAGGACTTGTTTCAGCGGTACCCTGGTCATTCTTAATTTTGTTAACAATGATATTGGAAATCTCATAGCCTCCAGCTGTTGTATTGGAAACATATACATCCATAAGATACTCTGCTTTGGACATGAGCATTTTTTCTTTCTCACCCGTATCGTCAAGACCCAATGAGTTTCCTATTTCTGTTACTTTGTAACTATACTTACCAGCTTCACTATATTCAGGAAATGTTACAGCCCATCTTCTAGTTAAAGTACCTGTTTTATCACTTGTTGTAAATTTAGCATCGTCAATTGTTACATCTGCTTTAGTCTCTACTAAGTTATCAACATCTCCTCCGTTTTTCTGCTGTTCTGCTTTAAATGTAAAGTTAACGTTCTTTTCTACTTCAGTGTTAAAAAAGCCCTTTTGTAATATACGCTTCCTTTGTCGGTGTGCTTGCCCCTTCTGCAAATACCGGCATTGCCAGTCCCATTGTCATAGCACCTGCTGCGACAATAGCGAGCATTTTCTTAGTGAATTTTTTACATGCTCATTTTAGTTCCTCCCTTGTGAATTCTTTTGTTTTTTCATTTGATTAACAGAGCAGGTAATTAAATTCCCCTGCTCCGAATAATCGCAATGACTTTTCCCTTGACATCTTTTATATCAATACAACCATAGATTCGGCTGTCCGATGCCTGTGGTCTGTTATCTCCAAGTATAAATACTTGGCCGCTCCCGACTGTGACCGGGAAATCCACTCCATCTTTGAATTGGGTGGTATCAAAGTAAATGTCCTGAGATATCTGTTCTGCACCATTTATCTTCAGTCCGTTTTTTGTAATGTCAACGGTGTCTCCTGCTACTGCCACAACACGTCCGGTCGTGGTTCTGCCATCAGCTTCAAACACTGCAACATCACCGGAGATAAACCTTTTATCCAATCGGTAATACATGACCAGATCACCGTCTTTGATTGCCGGTTTCATGGAGACATCATTTATTCTTACAATTCCATAGAGAAATGTAAAAATAAGAAATACTGCTAAGATAATAAATGCAATCTTCAATAACAACTGAACAATATCCTGTGCTACAGATGTTTCCTGTATTATATTGTTGTTTTTATTTGACCGTTCAGTTTCGTTCTTCATCCTATCCTTCCATAAAAATGGATGCCCATAACCCTTCTAGGGATTTATTTGTTTTAGGTCAACTCAGACATCCACGGTACTAGTTTGTACCCTTTATTATAGTGGTTTATTTTTTTGATTTCCAATGCAACAAACTGTAAAAAGGCGGATGTATTTTTTGCAAGTTTTGTTCCATAGCAGTGTCTATTCCATTTTCCGTCTTCTCCAGAAAAACTAGAACCATAACGATACTTATAGCGAGTAATAGCCATACATGCCTGCTTGTTCCCAGACGAACCCCTGTTTCCGGTATTGATTGTGTGTTTTCGTTTGTGATTTTTAACTCAATCACATCTCCTCGTGCAGCCTCAATCCGCTGTTTCATGACAGCCGTATTTTCATTCGATGTTGCCTGAACTGGATTTGAATACTTATCATTCTCTTCTTTTTTAGAAATCGAAACAGCGTATTTTGATGTATCAACAGTTTCTGTTATTATGATATCCGAAGATATATCTACATTTTGTAATGTAACTTTATCTCCATGTTTCAAGGATGTTCTAAGTGTCTTACTACGCAGCTTTTGACCATCTTCCCAATAGAGAATTTCCATATCAAATGGCTTCTTGCGGTTTCCAAGTGGACCAGTGACTTCCTTTGTAATCTCAACCGTCACCCCGCCTTTTTGCGGATGATTGACATATGTCTGTCCGAAACAGCTCTCCAGGTATTTGTCGTCGGTGATTTCTCATATAGGAATAAAATATCGGATTCTACATCGACCATATATAAATTCAAAGTTATCCTGATACTGTGTTTTGGGCTTTTATCTGCTTTGTTCTTTTTGGTTCGGAGTAACAGATTCTACCATCCAGTATCTGCCATCTGGTATCTCCTCCGATAACTGAAGCATTCCATTCTCATCAGTCAGTTGCAAGTCAAAATCAGGATTACACTTCTGACCATCCGTTTTTCAGAACGATATCGTCCTTGCTCTGTGTATTGTCATAATCTACTGTATATCCTGTATCATCCGCATATTCTTTCGTAACATCATCATACGGTACTTTGTAGAACAGAAAACCTGCACCAGCAAGTCGGTTTCTTGGAAGATCATCCGTCTTTAAGAAACTTCGTTCAGCAAGATTGAAATGCAGATTCTGCACTTCCAGTTCCATCTTGGAAACATCCTTGAACTCATTCTCATCCTTCGGGAATATTTGTTGTCCATTTGAATCGAAATACTGAATCTCTGGATAAATAACTTCATAATATAGGAAACCATCCCCGTATTCCGAAGAATAATGTGTCTTTCCTATCTCAATTTCTTCCACCTTATATTCCACCGGATTTCTGTCCTGGAATAGTGGAACATTGTCGACTGTGTGTTCCCATCCGTTCTCTTCATTCAGCAGGAATTCCTGTCCTGTAGAAATTCCATTCTGATACAATCTGATTTTCACCTGTTTTTCCGTCAGTGCATCATTTGGATTTTCCCATGTCTTTTTGATATGCAGAGTGCCTGTTTTAGCAAAATTTCGGATATTAAGGCTGGTATCTCCTCGCTGAAACAGAACAGATTTTCCGTCTATCTTACCATCAACTGGTGCCTTAACAGCCTCCTGATTTTCGTTAGCCTCCCTATCCACCAATTTTGCATCAATGATTTTGAATGCTCCATTGGCAATCTCAACGGTGATCTGTATATCTCCTGTGTCTACATATCCCGTCGGTAAGTTTGTCTCTCGCAACAAATACGTCTCAGTTGCTGTTCTGTTCTGTTTGTTTTCATCTTGTAACGGAATGTGAAGTTGTGCGATTCCGTATTTATCAGTTGTTACCGTTTCCTCCTCAACACCGTTCTTACTGACAGCAAAATTGATCTTCTCCATTCCATGTCCGGTAGACTCATCAAATTTGTTCAGTGTGAGTATTCCCTCTTTCTGATAACGGTTCTCCAATTCAATAGTAAGAGTCTCACCACCGCGTCCAATTCCACGTCCTGTGAATTGAATTCCACTTTCTGGATATGCTTCCCATGAATTTACATTATCTCCTTGTTCATGAGAATTGCGGACATTGTACCAACCTGAAAATTTCACATTCGAATCTTTTGGCTTATAGTTGTACTCTTTTAATGTGTATTTCCAGAATGAGTCCGCCTTAACGATCCACGTACAGCTTGTATGTGTATCATCTGTCCATGTACCTACAACTTCTATTGGAGCATCCTCCGCTTGCGGAGCTTCTGCATCCGGTTTCTGGCTATCTTCTGAAGGAAGCACAAGTTTCATATGCTCATGAAATGCAGGTGGCTGAGGTTTTCCATCTAAAAGCTTTTCATCCATATCTACCTGGATATAATAATCTTTCTTGACTTTCTCTATTGCTTCCGGCATTCCGACAAAATCTTTCTTTACTGTCAGGTAACCAATTTTTTGCTACAATACGTCCGTCAATATGCCACCCATCGGACATTTCACTTTTGAAAGAATACCAATAAATGGTGAAGAATTCGGTATCTAATTTCGATGGCGGAATCTCCCTGTCTCCGATACGAATCATACGTCCGCTTTCACGAATTGTCTGGAATACCTCTTCATCGGAAGGAATTCTATCTATCTTGTAGATATAGTCTCCATTTCCAATATATCCCTCATCTGGTTTAGTTCCCTGCAAAAGTTCTTGCACTCTCTTATTTCCATCCGCATACTGTTCCCACGTAGATGGATTCTTATTTCCAAGAACTGGAACATCATGCAATATACTTGCCTTCACATTACAGTTTGCCACGGCAACCGCACTTGTATAATCGTCTACATTCGTGGTTGGTAATGCTACCGAACCATCTTCCGGCATCGCTGACTTACAGATATAAAACTGTACCTGTTTTCGATTTTGGTTACTAACCTTACGCCACGCTGCATAGAGGGTGATTGGCTGTCTTGCACTATTATTTATAAGATCAGAAATAGAATCCCCTGCACCGCATTCCTGCCACTTTCCGTCTTTGTTTCTGTAATCCCAATGATCGAATTCATACTGTTCCAACTCTTTGCTGTCATTATCTTCATGATCATAAACTAGCGGATATGGTGACTTAACGTTATGTTTTCCAGCTTCTATTTCATTCTCATAATCATCTGTATGTCTTGTCTTATTCTCAACCTGAGGGGTCAACTTAGCTTCCTTAGGAAGTTTCTTCATATAACGAGTTGTATTATAGATAACCCTGACTGCCCCAGACTCCAGCGGTTTGTCTGCGATCACCTCATAAGATGAGTTAACCTTCGGAATTTCAAATTTTACCTTATCATTTCCGGACGGTTCTGGAAGAACCTCATTTTCGTCCCTGTCATTAGATGTACAACTCCAGACAATCTCCTTGCCATAATACTCACCTTCTAAACTTGCCCTCTTTGGTACTTCCAAAGTATATGCTTCCCCATGGCCTACATACTGTCTCTTAATTGCTTCTCTTTTGGTCAGATTCAGTGGATCCAACACTTCAATCAGATGAAAACTTTCCTCTACACTGAAATGTCTTCCTGCCAGCCCAACCTGAGAAGAAAGTCCTGTCAGACGATCAAAATAATTTCGATTCTGTCAGGGTTCAATGGGTTTGGCTGTGAAA
>ENA-OQHD01000844-OQHD01000844.1-human-gut-metagenome-genome-assembly--contig:-NODE-844-length-10102-cov-4.459348_pt1 | contig 10102 bp, 15 predicted proteins | sample MGYA00242560_ERZ504711 | MGnify/ENA primary metagenome ERZ504711 (study PRJEB26092, sample SAMD00036198) | human gut metagenome | host: Homo sapiens | study: EMG produced TPA metagenomics assembly of... | reverse complement strand
TTATTGTATTTAAACAAAAATGGTAAATCTATGACGACGTATGAAAAGTTTAAGGGTAGCCAGACGAGGTCCCATCGTTAGTATTGCAGCCTACTTACTTCTTACCATTGCCAAACTTATTGCTGGACATTTTTTTAAACTCCAGCTCATTGATTGCCGATGGTTTTAACAACTTATCTGATATTTTGGGGAATGTTGCCCTACTCATTGGATTACAGCTGGCTAGTCAGCCAGCTGATTCAGATCATAGGTTTGGACATTGGAAGATTGAAGATTTATCAAGTTTAGTTACTTCCTTTATCATGTTTGTAGTAGGCTTCCAAGTCCTAATTCAAACAGTCCGAAAGATTTTTTTAAGAGAAGAAACTGTCGTCGATCCTCTTGGTGCTGCCGTCGGAGTCCTCTCTGCTATTGTCATGTGTGCAGTCTATTTCTATAACAAGGGTTGCAAAAAACTAAAATCCAGTGCCCTTATCGCAGCTGCTAAGGACAACCTATCAGATGCCGTGACCTCTATTGGAACTTCAATTGCCATCGTCGCAGCATCCTTCAACCTTACCATCATAGACTATATTACTGCTATTATCATCACCTTCTTCATCCTAAAGACAGCCTATGATATCTTCATGGAAGCAACCTTCAGCTTGTCAGATGGCTTTGATGAGAGAAATCTTAAGGCCTATGAAAAAGCCATTCTGAATATTCCTAAAGTTACCAAAGTTAAAAAGCAACGTGGACGTTCCTATGGTAGTAATATCTACCTTGATATTGTGGTTGAAATGAACCCTGACCTCTCCGTCTACGAGAGCCACGCCATTACGGAACAAATTGAAGAAATCCTCAGTAAGCGTTTTTCTGTCTATGATACTGATGTCCATGTAGAGCCTGCTGCAATTCCTGAAGACGAAATTTATGGGAATGTCCTTCGCAAACTCATTCGGAATGAAAAGATTATCTTATCAAAGATTCCAGGCTACGAAAACCTCTTAGCACCCGATTTCTTTTTGATTGATGAAAACGGCCATCATCAGAACCGGGAAGACGTCATTGCTAATCATCAACCGCTTCTCAATAACTTTGATAAGTTTAAGATGACATCCATCAGTCAAAAAACTAAATTAATTAGTTACGAACTGGGAGGAAATTTCCATACCAGCATCTGGCGCCGAAATGAGACATGGTTTATGATTTACCATCAAGTTACAGCTATAAAAGATAAAGAGTAACGAGCAAATCAGCTTGCTTTTTTTTGTTATCAAAAAGTATGTGATTTTTAAACCACTATAGATTCTAAAAAATGTATTAAAATATAAAATATTTCGAAAACTAAGTATTTTATACGGTATAATGGAGGTGTTTATCACTATTAAATTTGTTTTTTAATTTTGATTGATACGCAATTTCTATTAAGTATATAACTGGGTTCCGCCTATGACAGAACCCATATAAAATATATGTCTAAGGCTATGACGCTGTATTTGGTCTTCGAAACCATGTCCATCAGAAAAGCACGTTTTTAGTTATCTCCAAGAAATATTTTGAGATTGGTCATATCATTACGCATTTGTTTCAATCCTTCTTGATAAATGGCTTCGAACTTTTCTGGGTTCTTTTCCAATCTACCAACTTCAAGCGCATGCTCTGGACGAATGGCATAGACTTTTCCAGATTTTTCCAAGGTCTCAATCTTCTCAATGCTCTTATTGTAGTGAATATGTCGATTTGAAGCAACCTCAACAAATTCAGGATACTTGCGGTAAAAGAGTTTGTAGAAGCGCTTGCTAGTTTTAGAAGGATGTTTTCGATAACCCTTAGGACGTGTCAAAACTACAATAAGTTTGTCAAATCCCATATTTTCCATGAAATCAATAGGAAGACTATCAGCCAGACCACCATCCATGTAGCGTTTGCCCTTGTACTCGACTATTTCAGAAACCAGAGGTAGGGCAGAACTGGCACGAAGGGCTTCCATCTGCTCAAAGACATGATCAATCTTAATATAGTCTGGTTTTCCCGTCTTAATATCTGTAGCGACCACATAGAAGGGAACACCCGACTCAGCAAAAGCGTCCTGATCAAAAACATCTAACTCCATAGGAACCTTATAATAGGAGAACTCCTTATTAACGAAGTTACCGGTTGTCAACCATGACCAAAAACTCATGTAACGACGGTCTCCCATGAATCGCTTGTTATAGCGAAGAGCTCTTTTGGGTTGGTTAGAGAGATAATTGACACCGAAAAGCGCTCCAGCAGATACCGAAACAACACCATCCACCTTAATCCCTGCTTCTAAAAAAGCGTCTAAAACTCCAGCTGTGTATAAGCCACGCATACCACCGCCTTCGAGGACTAAGCCTACCTTCATTCTAAAATCTCCTTTATAATTGGTTCTGCTATGACCTAATAAGCTTGTGGATTCAAGTGCAAACCATCAGTTGTGTAGTTGGCATTTAACTGTCCTTGAGCATCTGTAAGGTAATCAAACAAATCAACATAAGTCACACCAGGTAGGACTGCTAGTTGTTGATTAAGTTCACCTACAGTAGCATTGTTTCGAATTTTAACATTCGAGGCATGTTCCAATCTTTCACTGACAGGAAAGATACTTAGCAAATAGATTTCTGTATATAGAGATTCTTGTCGAATTGTCATGATAATATCGGAAATACGATTGACAACATCTTGAACGGTGTAACCTCGTCCAATGTCATTAATTCCAATCAAGATAACCAATTTACTGGGTTCCAAATCTAAAATTTGCTCTTTAAGGTGTTCTAAAAGCCAAACCGAGTCTATTCCTGCAACTCCGCGGTTAACCAAAGGAAAGTATCGACCTAAGTACTTTTCAATGCAAAAACTCCGTGATGGAGTCCCCTGCAAAAACAATTTGGCCCTTGTCTAACTTTTGATTTTCACTTACAATTTAGCTAAACGCTCTTTTTGATAGGCCACAAGCTCAGGCCTAGTTGTTTCAATCATACCTTATCCTTTTTTCTTAAATATTATACGACCTACAGTAACTAAAGCTAGGACAGTTCCAAGTCCAAGAAAAAGCCAAGCAAGATTTTGAAAATCTGATTTATTGGACAAAAGAGCACCAGACAGAAGAAATGCTAATGTCAGCAAGGCTAAAACCATGTTATTTAAAACTTTCTCAAAGACTTTAACCCTACCTGAGAAGTTAATAAAATCATGGTTAAGCACGATTCGTCCGTTTAAAATCTGCTCCAAAAGCTGATGAAGATGGCGTGGAATATTTTTCCCATTGCGAAGCAGGTAAAAGAGCTCAATCAAGATAGTCTCTTTATTTAAGGCCTGCTTAAGCATATCCGGCCCCATATTCTCTAGGAAGTAATCCTTAGCCAGGGTCATAAGATCAATATTTGGTGCAAATTCTCGAAAAATACCTTCAATTTCAAGCGAAGCCTTCTCCAAAATAGTGATTTGAGAAGAGGCTTTAAGATGATTCTTCTGGAAAACAGTCAGCAAATCTTCAAGCAAATCTGTCATCGACAAACTTCCTATGTATACACCAGAATAACGGCCCAGCATCTGCTCCACATCCTGACTTAGAACTGCACTATTTAGACCATTATCAAACTGGGTAATTGATAGGATTGCCTTGGTCATGCCGTCAACATCTTGTGCGGTAAAACTATATAGGATATCATTTAAGGACGAACGCATCCCCACTTCCAACTCACCCATAATCCCAAAATCAATGAAATAAATCTTGCCATCACGTACCAACAGATTTCCGGGATGAGGATCGCCATGAAAATAACCATCTTTGAAGACTTGCTTGATAAACGACAGCATAAGCTTCTTGCCTACATCTTCCAAGTCATAACCAGCTTCAAGCAGTTGACTATAATGATTAAGCGGAATCCCATTGATGTACTCTTCAACTATGAGATGAGGTGTCGTGAATTCATCATAAACTTCTGGAACACCCAGACAAACCACTCTCTTATTGTTAGCCCTAAAACGTTTCATGGCCTCTGCTTCATTCCTGAAATCAAGTTCCTTGATTAGGGTTTCACGCAGATTTTCCAAGACCTCTTGAACATCGACCATGGAGATAAAATGCTTGGGTATATGCCGTGCAAGCTTAATAAGAAGCTGGATATCTTCCTTTACGATATCATCAATACCTGGTCTCTGAATTTTTATAATCACTTCCTGACCAGACAACAACCTTGCTCGATGGGTCTGAGCGACAGACCCAGAGGCCAGAGGCTCTTTAGAAAAATCGACGAAAACCTCAGAAAGATCAGTTGGCAATTCTTGCCTAATGGCAGTCATGACCTCCTCTTTATTCAATGGAGGAACACTACTTTGGAGTTTTGATAATTCTCGGATATAGGCCTCTGGCAAAAGATCCGAGCGTGTCGATAGAATTTGCCCAATTTTAACAAAACTTGGTCCCAATTGCTCGAAAGCTTGACGGAGCTTGACAGGTGTTGTTTGTTGGTCTTGAGGAAGGTGTTTTTCACGATAAGAAAGGAGACCAACTGACGAGAAAACCTTCAACACATGTCTCAATCGTTTACTTGCCATTTTAGTCCCCTTACATTTTATTTATTCTGACTGAGCAAAGCATCAAGTTTTTCTTCAAGACGTCTCACATCATCTTTAGTCGCATACTCAACTGAAGTTTTCTTGGCGTCAAGTTTAGCTAAAAATTCTTGAGACCCTTCTTTACTTTGACGTTTTAGCTCTTGTTCTAATTCCTTACCTTCTTCGACAGTCAAACGACCCTTTTTCAACCAATTCTTGGACAAAACTATCAGCCTTATCTACTGTCATAGCAGTCAAACCAATACCAGCTAAAAGAACTTTTTTCAAATCATTCATGAACATTACCTCCATCTGAATAGGAAAAGCAAAGAAATAGTCTAGCTACTTCTTCAGAAAATATAAGAACGTTTTCACACTTTTATTCTACCACTTTTTCGAAAAAATGTGTAAGTTATAGTGAATTAATCCTCTTAAAAGTTATAGTATCATAATACTATAACTTTATTCAAATAGCTGGAATCTTTATTAATAATATTGTATTGAAATACTAAAAATGAGTTGCAAGCATGTGTGGGATTCATCACAATTTTCTATTTACAAAGGGCGGCACCATTACTTTCGATAACAGACTTATACCAAGCAAATGAATTTTTCTTATAACGTGCCAAGCTACCACTACCATCATCATTTCGATCAACGTAGATGAAACCATAACGTTTACTAAGTTCTGCAGTCGAGGCTGAAACCAAATCAATTGGTCCCCAAGTCGTGTAGCCCAAAAGGTTCTACTCCATCTTGAAGAGCTTCACCAACTTGAATCAAGTGTTTTTGAAGGTAATCATACGATAATCATCCTCAACTGTCGGACCATCAGGACCATTTTCGACAATAAACAATGGCAATTGATAACGATCATAAAAGTCATCTAAAACCAAACGAAGTCCAATTGGATCAATAGCCCAGCCCCATTCAGATTTCTCAAGGTATGGATTTTCGACACCACCTAAGATGTTGCCTTTACCAACCTTATAGTCTTCTGGGTTGTGTGCTGTTGCTTCAGACATAGCATAAGAGAATGAAATAAAATTAACGGTATTCTTTAAGATTTCATCGTCGCCAGGGGAAATTGTATTTCAATACCATTATCTTTGAAGTAATATTTAAGATAGTTCGGATATTTTCCACATGCATGAATATCAGAGAAGAGATAGTTTTGATTTTCAAACTCAGAAACTGCCAACTGTTCCAACGGAGTAGCTGTCATCCCGTAAGCAGGCATGGCAAGAACCATACAACCGATTTTAAACTCAGGCTTAATTTCATGGCCAATCTTAGTTGCTGAAGCTGAACCGACCAACTCGTGGTGAACAGCTTGGTAGAGTTCTTGTTTAGATAGCCCTTCCATAGGAGTTGCCATACCACCTGACATAAACGGTGCATGTAGAACAGAGTTCACTTCATTAAAGGTCAACCAATATTTGACCTTATCTTTATAGCGTTTAAAGACTGTACGAACATAATTCTCATAAAATCCAATTATTTTACGATTAGTCCATCCGTTGTACTCACGTGCCAAGTTTAGTGGCATTTCATAGTGAGACAAGGTGACCAGAGGTTCGATATTATACTTAGCCAATTCGTTAAAAATCTTATCGTAGAAGGATACCCTACTTCATTTGGCTCAGCATCATCACCGTTCGGGAAAATACGAGACCAAGCAATCGACATGCGAAAGACCTTGAAGCCCAGCTATGCAAATAGCGCAATATCCTCTTTCTAGCGGTGATAGAAATCTATACCTTCAAGCTTTAGATTATCTGGTGTTGCTTCTTCAGTAGTCAAAGGCTTCAAAAGGGACACCACCTTTGGGAGTCACATCTTGCACAGACAAGCCTTTGCCATCTAAGTTATAAGCACATTCGAACTGGTTGGTAGCTGTTGCTCCACCCCAGAGAAATTATTTCAGAAATGTATAAGTCATCTTTTGTCAACTTTCATTGTTCAAGTTACTCATAGTATGACACTTAGAAATCGATTACACTTATACTATATTATTGAAATCCGATACTATAACACGAAAAAAATCAGACCGAAGTCTGTTTGAATTAATCACTATTTTCTAAAGAAGCAACTGCTTTGGCTTTTTCTCGTGTAACCACATTATCCTTAACAATCTGATAAAGGGTTGCGGCTACTGGAACGGAAACCAGCATACCCAGGATTCCCCCTAAGGCAGACCCTATGGTAATAGCCAAGATAACCCAAACGACTGGAAGTCCGGTAGAACCACCAACTACATAAGGATAGATGAGATTCCCTTCAAACTGTTGCAAAATAACCACGTAGGCGACAAATAAAAGTGCCAAGATCACGGAATGAGTCATAATCAAAATGGTACCAATAGTAACACCAATATAGGCACCCAAAACTGGTATCATTGCTGAAAAGCCAATCAGAATAGAAATGGTCGCAGCGTAAGGAAAATTAAAGATACGCATCCCAATATAACATAAGGTTCCCAAAATGCAGGCTTCAATCGACTGATAGACAAAGAAATTGTGGAAACGATTATTGAGAATTGCAACCACATAGTGGAAAGTCTTACCATAACGACCCAAATAAACATCGACTAAGCGATTAACCTGACTACCAAGTTTCTCCTTCCCAACCAAGACATAGCAAGAAAAGACAATACTGATAAAAAGATTAATCAAAGTTGACGGTAGGCTAGTCAAAGAAGTCAAGAAATTCGTCAAGCCATTCATAATTTGTTGAAGCAACTGTGCGCTGTAGCTATTGATTAGCTCTCTAACCTGTGTCACACCACCCAGGTCTTGAATGATCTTCTGCAAAGATTTATTCTTAAGCAACCAATTAATCAAATTATTAATAGCTGAGCGGTCTTGACTAATCAAGGTGTTGATACTGTCAATCAAATCAGGAAGGACAGTGAATACTACCCAAGTAAAGATCAATCCGATAGTTGCAAAAGCCAAGAGCAGGGAAACGGGACGTTTAATTTTAGTGATAAAACCAAATGGTATAAACTTGATCAGTATTTTTTCGTAAAAAGACATTAGGATATTGACCACAAAGGCAATTCCCGCTCCAAATAAGAAGGGCTGACTGGCAACAAATATCTTGTTACAAATCGAAACAACTGTTTCCCAATAGGTATATATCAAGAAACAGCTGAAAAACAGCACAACCAACCAAATGAACTGATTCTTTGTAAACTTCATAGGCACTCCAAAATTTAAAATACCCTTCCATTATACACTAAGAAAGGATTTATTACTATCTTTGATCATAGAAAGACACTAAAACTCCACGAACTCTTGATCCGTTAAAGGATCAATCAGTTTGACAAAGTGAAAGTTCGATCCATCGTAATCAAAGACTAAGATAGCGCAATTGCCTGGACAAGACTGAAAGGCACGCTCCGGATCTACAGCATGGAGAAAAGTCATCAAAGCTCCTGCGTGACTAACAGCCAAAATAGATTGTTCAGGATGCCTTTCAACGATTTCCTTAGCACTCGCAACCACTCGTTCTACAAACTGATCTTGACTTTCCCCACCAAACTGGGCATAGTGGTCCCCAAAATGCCCCGCAACAGATGTCTTGGAATGAAGATACTCCGGTTGACCCTCAAAAATACCGAAGTGCATTTCTTTAACCCTCTTAACACGTTGATAATCAGTCTGTCCAGTGGCCAGTTCAATGGTATCAGAAGCCCTTTCAGTAGTCGTGCAGTAATACTGATCAAAAGTCATATCATGTTTTTCAAAATAAGCACGCACCTGCCGAGCTTGGTCCTGACCTTTTTCAGTCAAAGGGGAATCACACCAACCTTGAATCCGATTGAGTGTATTAAATAATGTCTCACCATGTCACATTAAATAGAATTTCATTACTTTACCACCCTTTTTTTAATATAAACCTAAATAATCTTCTAAAATAGTCAAGACACCTTGATCCTTATGATGCGGTGCTACTTGGTCTGCCACTTGCAAAAGAGCAGGGCTGGCATTTTCCATCGCATAAGAATGACTAGCCATACGCAGGAGCTCAATATCATTGTCACCATCACCAAAAACCATAATATTTGCCTCATTCAAGTCCCAATGGTTAAGAAGCTGCTTAAGACCCCAAGCCTTGTGCATGCCTTTTTGAATGAAGTCAATAGCACCAAAACCGCTTGGAACAGCGACAAGATTACCATCAAAATCACGATTAAAGGCTTGCGAAACCTGATTAGCCTCTTCAGGACACAGCAACATGGTAATTTTGATGAAATCATCATCTAAATCCTCCAGCCCATTCAAACGTTAATGGATGCTTCCATAGCGGCTTGCTCTTCTTCTATTATCATCTCTTTACCAAAATATAGTTTCGTTCCTGATAGCATATAAGCAGACTTAGCACCATTAAATATAGTCGGTTTATCTAACAAATCATAATTAAAATATCTTAGTAATTTTTCAACATCATTTGATGCCATAAACTCCTGACACTGAAGCTTACCATAGATAACCACCTGACCACCATTTTCGGCTACAAAATGCAGGCGGTCAAAAGTCTCCGTACAGCCTCTTCCACGATTAAGGGCATGGAGACCCTTCGAGGAATATATTAAAAAGAAGCGAAGAAATGGAACGCTTTTTGACTTTTCGGTGTCTACTGAAATCAAGGTATTAATGGGAATAACAGCCTAAGATATTTGGAGTTTAGAGAGGGTACGTTTGATTTTCAAACTTCGCAATAGAACCATGTCATCTGATATCCTCCTTGATATCTTACCTGAGTCATATGTTCATGATTTTATTATACACCTTTTTCCAAAATTTTCAAAAATTTATTGAACTTTATTTAATTCATAAAACATGACAGTTTTAAAATATGTTAAAATAGGGTTAATCTCATCAAGAAAAGGAGTTAGAAACAGTTGCGAAAATATATGATCTACCTCAGCAGTTTATTGGTCACATTTATCCTGAGTTATGCGACGATTACTTGGCTGATTATGCCCGTTCTCACTCGCTATCAAAGCCTGACTAGGTTGATTAACCACTTTGACTATACCACATTAACTTTAATACTCTTATTAACGCTGATTATCTGGTTGTTTGGCATCCAGTATCACCTCAAACATTTTTTCAGTTATTTATCTCTATCTTGCTTTCAGTGTGTATTTATTACTGTTATTCATGGTGCTTTTTACTAAAACAACGGATTTTCAGGCGATATCACTGAATCCTTTTGACTTTATAAAAGCGGATACCAGAACGATTCAAGAGGCTGTGCTAAATATTATCTACTTCATTCCTTTAGGTGGCCTTTACTGTATCAATACTGATTTCAAACAGTTTGTCATTGTCAGTTTGGTCACTCTTTTAGGAATTGAAACCATTCAATTTATCTTTTATTTGGGCACATTTGCCATTAGTGATATTATCTTGAACTTTTTTGGGTTGTTTGATTGGGTATTATTGTTGTTGGGAGATTAAAAGGCGGTTGAGTCGAGCTAACCCAAAAGTAGCATAAAAATAGACAGGAGATATATTGGCTCTATAAT
>ENA-OQHD01000843-OQHD01000843.1-human-gut-metagenome-genome-assembly--contig:-NODE-843-length-10104-cov-5.210183_pt1 | contig 10104 bp, 12 predicted proteins | sample MGYA00242560_ERZ504711 | MGnify/ENA primary metagenome ERZ504711 (study PRJEB26092, sample SAMD00036198) | human gut metagenome | host: Homo sapiens | study: EMG produced TPA metagenomics assembly of... | reverse complement strand
ATGATGTCGATCCACTTGGCACCCGCGAAGTGCACGAGTACACCGATCAGAGCCAGCAGCAAACCAGTGACGAGAATGCCGAAGGATGCGACGGCGATGCCCCTTGTTCGCCGTGGTGACGGCGGTGATCGGGGCAATGAAGCCGAAGGACGAACCCAAGTAGCTCGGCAGCACGTTCTTGTTGATCAGCAGGAACAGTGCGGTCGACATGGCCGTAAGAACAGGGTGGTGGACGGGTCGAAGCCCGTCAGAATCGGCACCAGGAAGGTGGCACCGAACATGGCGATGACGTGCTGCGCACCGATTTCGGCGGTGCGCGGCCACGTCAGGCGCTCGTCAGGCTCAACGACTTCGCCCGGCTTCAGCGTCTTGCCGTCACCGTGGACCTGCCACGTGAACAGATTGGACATGCGATTGTCTCCTTAACTCTCTTGCGCGGCAAGCAAAAACGCGCCGCGTGTCATAGCCATTGTAGTGGGGCGTGGACACGGGCGCGTTTCGTACGCAAGATGGGGGCATCAATCGTCGATATCGGCCAATCCGATCATGCAGTCAACAGACCGACACACATCACAGGTGACGGTCAACCGTATGAACAACGTCCACCAAATCGCCATTCGACAGCACTGGACGCTTGAATTCACGCCAATCTTCGACCTTCACCACCCAACGGCCTTCCGCACCGTCGAACACCGGACGGGCGGTCTGTTCCCAACGGAACCGCTTATACGTACGCCCGGTGGCCGGATCGCGGCGCGAATAATGGAAGCACGTACAATTAGTGATCTTCCATTCGTCGGAGGCCGCACGGTGCATGAATTCCTCGTCGGACAAGTCCTCCAAAGTGAGCATAAGCGCCAGCATGAGGTCGCCGTGGCTGACCATCACCACGGATTCCGCGTCCGACTTGCGGTTCAGGGACGTGAGCAGATTATGCACACGGTTTTCGGCCACATCGGCGATCGATTCGCCCGCCGGCGGACGCCAATACAGCGGATCAGTGTTCTTGAACATCCAGTTACGCGCGTAATTGGTTTTGAAATCATCTTTCGTGATGGTATTGATCTCACCCCAGGAGCGTTCGCGCAGCACGCGTGTCTCCTCCCATTTCGCCTTAGGCAGGGCCATCGTGGCAGCCGTCTCACGCGTGCGCACGTACGGCGAGACGAGGTAACGGTCGAACAACGGCTGCTGTGAGACCAGCCAGCGGCCGATGCAGTCCGCCTGCTTGCGGCCGGTGGCCGTAAGCCTCCACGAACGGTCGGGCACGGTGACGTTATCCTGCGTATACAGCGAGTTGTCACCCTGTTCACCGGCACTGATAATCACGTTTGCTTCGGATTCGCCATGTCGAATCACATACAAATCAAGGGGCATTCCCATATTCGTTTATTCCTTCGCTTTCATCCACATCCTGCGCGCGTTTCTCGTTCTGCCGTTCATTCGGCCGGCGCGCATCATCATTGAATGCTTCCACCGTAGTCGATTTGAACGTATGCCACACGCGAAACCACGTCGATTTCACGATTGGCACAACCGAAGTTCGAGATGTCGTTACGTCCGGTTCACCGCATCGCCCGCGACACGCCGAGGCGCTACTACTCCGGCCAGATGCCGTTCTGTGAGTACTTGGCACGGTATTCCCCCGGTGTCATGCCGCTATGTTTTTTGAAGACTTTCGTGAAATGGCTTTGCGACCGGTATGCGAGGATCTGCGCGATCTCATTGAAGCTGTATTCCGAGTATTTCAGCATGTTTTCGGCGGCTTCCATGCGTTTGTCGGTGATATATTGCGATATCGCTGTGCCCGTCTCCCGTTTGAACAGTTCCGACAGATACGTGGGATTCAAATGCACGCGTTGTGCCAGAATCGCGACAGTGATTTTCTCATGCAGATGGTAGTGGATGTAGTCCAGGCATTCGTTGACGGCTTTGGAATGTGTTTCCGCCTTCTGCATGTCGGCCATGGCCCATGTGAAGAATGTCATCATGTCGGTATGCAGACGGCGCACGTCGTCAGGGGTTTTGCAGCTTTCCAGATTCTGGATGTACAAATCGGAGGCGTTGTAGGCGTCTTCCTCATCCATGCCACCTTCGATGGCGAAACGCGTGGCCAAGGTAATGGTGGTGACGAAACGGTATTTCGCATTTTTCAGAGAATCGTCCGACAGATGGCCGTATAGTCCGGAATCCCACAGTTTCGCGCTTTCCGAAATGGCATTGATGTCGCCGGAGCGCATCATGTCATACTGCTTCATTTCCTCAACGTAGCGATGGTGGCGTACCCGATCCTCACGCGAAAGAAAGTCCAGATACCCCAGCTTCGCCTCATCGACAACCGCCATTGCTCCCCTGCCATTTTGTAACTACCTTCTTTCAAGGATATCTCCATTGCTCACAAAACTGATCTGTTTTGCCTAGAAGTAGGTGCTCCAGCCGAGCTTGACGGCGAGGATGATGCCGGTGAGCACGGCGGCGGCGCGCATGATGTTCTCCGGAATATGGCGGGTGACGGGTGGTGCGATCGCACTGCCGATCGTGCAACCGAGGCACATCATGATGGCGAACGGCCAATCGACGGAACCACGGATGATGAACATGACTGCTGCAGAAATGTTCGCGCCGAACCCGACTACCGTCTTCAGCGCGTTGATCTGGTGGAACGGGCCGATCTTACCCAAATCTAGGATCGCCAAGGCAAGCGTACCCGCGGCCGCGCCGAAATAGCCGGAATACACGCCGACGAAACTCACGCCGACCCACAGCCACCACGGATCGTTGTGCAACGTGCCGCTTGCGGTTTTGCTGGCGATCCGCGCGACTCGTTCGCCTTGATGCGATTGCGGCAGCGCCTGCGCCACGGCGTCGCGCGCGGCCGCCTTCTTCCGTGGATTGAGTGCGATGATGATCGCGCTGAACAGGATCAGCGGCGGCACCGCGCATTCGAACACTTCTGCCGGCAGTTCCAGCAGCAACAGCCCGCCGATGATGCCACCGACCAATCCGATGCAGGCGTAGACGGCCACGCGCACGCCTTGGCCTCTAAGCTCCCTGCGGGCGGAAAGCAGTCCGCCGATGCCCGTACCGCACACGCCCACCGTGTTCGTGGTGTTCGAGAGCACTGGCGGAATGCCGAACGCCAGCAACGCCGGATAGGATATCAGCGAGGATGCGCCGACCGCGTATCCAACGAATCCCGCCCCGATGCCGGCTGCGAGCACCAGTAGCAGCGTGGTGATGGACACTCCGGCAATCATGGCATTCCTTTCGTATCTCGGCTCACACTCGGCTCATATGCAACAAGAGCCAAGTCTATCGGCTTGGCTCTTGTGGTTCAGAAAGTGTTCAGAACGTGGTTCATCGCTTGGTGATCAACGATTCGATCCAGTATGCGGCAAGAGGGATCAGCGCCCACTGCAAAGCAAGACCGGGCAGTCCAGCGGCCAAGTCACTCGTCCAAGTGGCGGCGATGCTGTTGCCGGAACCGAATGCGAACACCGCCACTGCAGTGGCTACGGTCAGTACGACACGGCCGGCAAGTTGGGCGATAACCACCTTTACTAGGCTTGGCAGCTTGATCTCACGCAGCAGACCTGCAACCAAACCGTACGCGCACAATTCAATCATCATGAACGGCAGAACAGCCAGCATCGGCATGCCGGAAAGCAGGAAGCTCGCCAGTGGAGCAGCTGCGCCTGCAATCGCACCAACCGCTGGACCTGCGATCAAACCGACGAAAATAATCGGCAAGTGCATAGGCAGAAAGGCAACGCCCAACGCAGTTCCTCGTCCGGAAACCGCTCCGATCACATGGAACAACTGCGGCAACGCCACTGCGGCGACAATGGCAAGCACGGTTGCGGCGGCTTTGACGCTCACGCTCAAGCGTGGCAGATCAGTGCGACGCAAGGAAACTGCTGTAGTGGAAGTCATGTTCATTCTCCTTTTTAAAAGCTTTCTTTTCACAAGCTTTCGTTCATTATGAAAAATTCGTTATGTATGATTCGTTATTCGTTTGATTTGGCAGTATCTACAACCATGTTGGCAATTGCGCGTGTTCCAGTTTGCTCGAAATACCGATTCTCCAAAGGAATCCACTCGTCGATGAATCGCTGCAGCATACGCGGATTACGTGCCTCGAGTCTGCGTAACTGCTCATTGGAATCAATCATCAGGCAGATCATCAAATCGTAGTATTCACGCAATGCGGGATGCATGCTATAACTGCCTTCGACAATCGTCAAACGAGCAGGTTCGACACTATGCGAAGCCGCAAAATCGCCGGTATGGCAATCCCAAGGACGATACTGCACGATATTTCCGGCAACGAGCGGAGCCAGCACCTCTTCTTCGAATCGTTCCCGATCGACATTGCCTCCCGGTTCGGCGAACCGTTCCGGAGTGCGTTGTTCCGGGCGCAGGAAAAAATCGTCCATATGCAGCACATTGCCGTCGAAACGACGCTGCAGCAAAGCCGCCAACGTGGTTTTGCCCGACGCGCATGGCCCGTCGATCGCCACAAACACATGCTCGCGTTCCGTAAACACACGTTCGATGCGTTCGATCACGGCCCGCGCGTCTTGAACCGCCTGCGCCTCCTCCACGTTTTCCATGGATTCCTTAGATTCCTTGGATTCCATCATCGCCGACTCCGTGCACACTACTCGAGCACGGTCAAACGGTATGCACGCGAACCAAGCCCAAGCTCTTCGGCGTATTCGAGCGTGTGCTCGCCATGCCTGGTGGCGATACGCTCGGTCACGGACGCGCCGTCCGGCGCCACATGAATCAGATCGACACACGCTTGGTCAAGTGCCACCGGGTCGAACGACGAAAGCACGCCAATGTCATGCATGTCCGGCTCGGACGGCGTGGCGAAGCAGTCGCAATCCACCGACAAACGGTTCATGACGTTCAAATACATCATCTTGCCGTTCATGTGGCTGATCACAGCCTCATCCGCTTCGGCCATCGACTCGAGAAAGTCATCCTGCTCAGCTTCGACCCACTTGTCTTTAGCCACGCCTGCGGAATGAATCCAACGTTTGCCGTTCGACGATGCGATGCCGATGGACACGTTCTTCAACGCGCCTCCGAAACCGCCCATTGGATGCCCTTTGAAATGAGAAAGCACGAAGATGGAATCATAGTCGTCGATATGCCTGCCGACGATGTCATAGGCGATATGGCGGTGCTTGGCTACCGGAATCTCGATCTCACCGCCCATATCCATGATTTGAATCGGCGCGATATCGCCATATCCGCGTTCTTTGAACACGGCAAGGCGTTTTTTCGGGAGTCTCTCGATTGCCGTCGTATGCCGTTGCGCATTCCACTAATGTTCCGCCGATCTCCTGTACCAAATCCCTGACCAGCGCGGGATTCAGATTATTGGATTTTTCGGATTCTCCGGAATGGATTTTGATGGCGACCTTACCTTCCGGCCTAGCTCCCAACACATGATATGCGGCAACCAGACTTTCTGGCGTAATCACGGGAGTGAAGAACACCTCGGGAGCCGACGCATCATCTGTACGATGTTCCAATTCCTGCACTTTCGCAATATCGAAATCAGTCATAATCCTCCTCGATTCCGCTCGCTTCAGCATAACCGATTACAGACTATCAATCTCAAGTCCGGTTGAACCAAACCGACACTCCCACCGCCCCAGCCATTCCACCGCACCAGCACAAGACCATGTCCACGTCTTAGCTCGAACTCATCGCGTTTACATAATGACTGCTACGCTTACCGAGTTCTTACGATTCGTCAAAAGAATGTCGAAGGCGTTGACGTACCGCGCGATAATCATCAAAGAAAGGAACATCATGGCGGAACTTGTTACGATGGCGCTGTTCTGTGCGGCTTTGATTGCCTGCATCATAACCAACATATCCATCGTTCCCGCACTGCTGGCCGGCGTGGTCATGTTCCTCATCCATGGCAAAATCACCGGTCACAAATTCGCGACCATGCTTTCCAAAGGGTTCGCCACCATGCGTGCCGCAAGCATTGTGGTGGTGACGTTCGTGCTGATTGGCCTGCTGACCACGCTATGGCGCGCCGCCGGCACCGTGCCGTTCATTGTGGCGAACACTTCCAGCCTGGTGCGCCCGCATGTGGTGATTCTGCTCGCCTTCCTGCTCAACTGCCTCATGTCACTGCTGACCGGATCATCGTTCGCTACGGCCGCCACCATGGGCGTCATCACCATGACGCTCGGCACGTCCATGCAGGTTTCGCCCGTATTCCTCGGCGGTGCGATTCTGTCGGGCGTCTATTTCGGCGACCGCTGCTCCCCTGTTTCCACCAGCGCGCAATTAGTCAAAACACTCACACATACGAATATTTTCGACAATATCGTACTGATGTTGAAAACATCTATTGTTCCGTTCATCATCACGTGTGCGATTTATGCTGTGTTGGCTTTGTGCACGCATCCTTCCGCAGGTTCCATTGATATCACGGGATTGTTCTCAAGCGCGTTCGATCTTCATTGGGTTACCGTTATTCCCGCGTTGGTGCTTGTGGTGCTTGCGATCGCCCGAATGGACGTGCGCATTACGATGGGCGCAAGTATTCTCACCGCATTGCCGGTTTGCGTGCTGGTGCAGCATATGGATTGGCTGGAGATTGGCCGTGCTTTGGTGTTCGGTTTTCATTGTTCGAACGCCCAAGTGGCGTCGTTGATTGACGGTGGCGGCATCGTTTCGATGATCAAGGTGATACTGATCGTCTGCATTTCCTCGTCGTATTCCGGTATTTTCCAGGAAACGGGGTTGTTGGATGGCACGCATCGGCTTATCGCTTCGATGGCGGAGCGCATCAGCGTGTTTGGTGCGACTTTGGTCACGTCTGTGGTTGCGAGCGCGGTTGCCTGTAATCAGACATTGTCGATTATGTTGACTGATCAGTTGTGCGGCAATTTGGAAAACGACGAGCAGCGCAAGGTTATTAATTTGGAGGATACCGCCGTTGTGGTGGCTCCATTGATTCCATGGTCGATTGCCGGCGCGGTGCCGCTTGCTTCGGTTGGGGCTCCTACGGAAAGTCTGTTGTTGAGCTGTTTTCTGTATTTTGCTGCCGAATTTGTTCGCTGGTTCGTACCTTGATTGCGGATCGTCGCAAAGTTTCGGATTAATACCAGATTACTTTTAATACAAATAAAAAAATGTGCCGTGCACTGATTATCCCAGCGCACGGCACAACGGTATTTGGAAGATATAAAAGATATGTAGAAGATTTTTTAGAAGAACAGCGCTGCCACTCCCGCTGCGAAGCACATGAGCAGGATCGAAGTGATGAGGCTGGCAAGGAACGCCTTCTGCCCCTTCTTGGCGAGTGCCGAGAAGTTCACGGTGATGCCCAATGCGGCCATGGCCATGCCAAGCACGATGTAGGCGAAATCGACCAGCTGCGGGGTGATGGTGGCGATGAACGGCACGAACGTGCCGATGATCGACGCTCCGATGAAGCCGAGCATGAACCACGGGAATGAGATCTTGCGCTTGCCGTCCGAAGGCATCTGCGAATGGTTCTTATCCCACCAGATGGCGATGATGATGGCTGCGAAAACGAGCATAAGCACTCGCGACAGCTTCATGATGGTGGCGATGTCGACCGCGCCGAACGCGTCACCAGCCGCCACCGCGTGTGCGATTTCGTGCAGGGATGCGCCGGCTGTGATGCCCAGCTGGGTGTTAGTCAGTCCGGTAAGCGGTCCAAATGCGATTTCCACGAGGGCGAAGATCGTGCCCATGATGGCGATGATGGCCACGGCCATCACTTCATTGTTGGCTTTCTCGTCTTCCTGTTCCGGTGGAACCTTGATGGATCCGGAAAGTCCCATGACGGCTGCGGCACCACAAATGCCGGTACCGCCAGCCACCAGAATGGCCAGTTGCGGGTCAACGCCGAGCTTACGGGCGATGTTGTAGCACACGACGATGGTGAGCGTCACCACAACAGCGGCAATCGGCAAGCATTTGATGCCTTGCGTGAACAGCACCTGCAGGTTGAGCTTGAATCCAAGCAGAATAATACCCAAGCGGAGCAGCTTGTTGGAAATCAGTCCTGCTGCGTCTTTCACACCGGCCTTATGCTCTGGTGAACGGCTGGAATACCATTTGCGAATCGGAAACTGCAGCACCATGCCGATCAGCAGTGCGATAATCAGCGCACCGAACAGGCTGAATCCAGGGAATTGCTTCAGCCATGAGGCGATAATGGACGCGGCCAGCGTCACAATGCCGATGAATACCATCTCTTTGGTGGCGATACGTTTCCGCCACTTCTCACAAAACTCTTTCACAAGTATTCAAGAATAAAGCAGATACAGCGTGGAATCAACAGACAAGTTCACATATTCGGCATTACGATTTGCTGCGATGTGGGAGTTGCACTTCGGAGAAGATGATTGCGGCGAAAATCAGCGCGAATCCGCATACTGACGGCACGGTAAGCGCAAACGAGATTTCGAATGCCACGCGGTACTTTGGAAAATGTTTTACTGCGCTTTGGCTGCTTGTTGATTCACCCAGTTGTCGGCCATTTCGATGGCTTCATCAAGCGTGGTTTTGGCGGCCTTGTAATACTTGGATTCTTTGACGCCGCTATTGTCGATCAGCTGCTGGCCCGCATCAACGGCTTTGGATAGCGCGCTCAACAGCTTGCGTCCAATAAGGGTGAGATCGCCGTCATTGCCGAGTTTGTCGATAAGCGCGTTTGCCTTGTCAAGCGATTCCTGCAAAGCAAGTTTGGAGTCTTCCAACGATTCGGCATTGTCGTCTGACTTGTTTTGACTCGTCCCATCATTGGATTGCGTTGAATTCGACGTGCCATCGGAGGTATCGCCGCCGCTTTGCGACTGCTGGTTCTTTTCGATTGTCTTCAGACTGCCGTTCAGGGAGTCAGTTGCGCTGTCCAATGTTTTGGAGACGAGATTGAGCTGCGTGATGGTGGCGTCCGCCTTACAGCCTTCCGTATCGACCGTGTTCTCTGCGCTGGTGGCCGCGTCCGCGAACGCGTCGATGATGTCGTTCACGCCGAGCGCACCACGGATCAATTTCTGCAGTTCGCTACCGTTTTCGGATGTGTCGAGCACGGCCTTACGGGCCAAGCTGAATTCCGCAAGCGATTGCCGGCATGTGTCCAACGCCTCCTGCCGTTTGTTGTGGTAGACGTACACTCCTGCGCCGCATGCCACAGTGAGCGCCACGACCACGGAAAGGACAATCGGCCAGGTTTTGCGGGGATTGGAAGGCTGTTCAACGGCCTGATACTGATAATCCATATGCGTCCACCCCTTGCGAATCGACGGATGTCATCGTTCTTCGTCTTGTTAACCTCTCCTATTTTACGAGTCCGAAGATGGGAAAAACCCTGAATGGACATCCCACGCACACCAACGAAGCGGGGTCGGGTCGGCATACCGTCTCTCCGCAGGCGTGCCGCGACCGCATATCCACCACGTCAAGCGATCCTCGTTCTCGCGCGCGTTCGATGGCCATGTCGACGAAATCGACCGGCAGATGTCGTTCGGCGGCGATCTGCCGCACCGTCAATCCTGCCGCAACATCGCCGACGATACGTGTAACGATATCGCCCTGACCATTGTCCTGCGGGCCGACCGTACGTGACGTGCGTCGCCAACCACGTGCAGGAATGTCGAACCGTCCTCTACCGTTCACCATATCAATCGCAATGATTGGAAGGCGATTACGGCGATGACGTAGGCCACGGCCAGACTCAGCGGAACGGAACGTGCCGCTGAGCAGCATACCGACACTCCACCCCAACTCGTTGGCGGCGAGCTTATCGGCGGCGGTGGTCAGACGGCATACGCACGCCGACGCGCGTATGCGTGCACGACTCCAGCAACGAGCCGTACCCGCCGTTAGATGGCAGGCTTCAGTATCGTGACGCCATGCGTTAGCGTCACCATGCAACGATAGGAACACACTATTCAATAGTATAATCATGAAGGCGTGACGTTGCCCTTGCGCAGGTGCCGTAAGACTCCGCGGACAAAGCAATGAGGCTTCCCCCGCGAGAAGGGAAGCCTCATATTCCATTCATTCTATTCAGCGATGATGGCGCCTAAT
>ENA-OQHD01000841-OQHD01000841.1-human-gut-metagenome-genome-assembly--contig:-NODE-841-length-10120-cov-3.857100_pt1 | contig 10120 bp, 10 predicted proteins | sample MGYA00242560_ERZ504711 | MGnify/ENA primary metagenome ERZ504711 (study PRJEB26092, sample SAMD00036198) | human gut metagenome | host: Homo sapiens | study: EMG produced TPA metagenomics assembly of... | reverse complement strand
CTGCGGAAACCATTTCCTCTGGCTCCGCCATACGCTTCATAGGGGTCATTCGTAGCCACACATCCATCATATCCTTAGGAGTTCTTTTATTGGGCTCTGTGCCGATGTATCCGGGGCTTAAGCAATTGACACGGATTCCATATTCGGCAAACTCCACTGCCAGGGATTTGGTCATATGGATAATTCCCGCTTTGGAGGCGTTATAGGAGCACTGCCACTGGGGAATATTCACCACGCTGCCGGACATGGAAGCCATATTGATGATGCTGCCCTTGATTCCACGCTCCACCATAATCCTGGCCGCTTCCCGAGCGACAATAAACTCGCCGGTTAGGTTGACATCCACCACCTTTCGAAATTCCTCGACAGTGACCTCTAAGGAGGATTTATGATCGCCGATCGCGGCGTTGTTAAATACGATATCCAGTGAACCCCAACGATCTAAAATTTGAGCGTATGCAGCCTTCACCTGATCCTCCACGGAAACATCCGTCACAATCGATACAGCCTCTCCGCCCTCCTTTTTGATCAGGCTTACGGTTTCATCTGCGCCGGAACGGCACAAAAACAGCTACCTTCGCTCCTGCTTTAGCCAGCCCTTGGGCCACTACCTTTCCGGTTCCTCTAGCGCCGCCTGTAACAACGGCTACTTTTCCTTTTAATCCGAATAAATCTTCCAGGTACATGAAAAACAGTCCTCCTAACGACAATCTTCGGCGTTTATTTAAAACTGGGCTTTTCCCTATCATTGAGATACTACAAATCCATTAGAATGTCAATAGCAGAAAATGAAATCCTACAAATTTTCACGTATTTTAAGCAACCGCTGAATTAACCGCAAAAAGAAAAAGAGCGCCAAAAATCCGAAAGAAATTTTTAGCGCTCTCAATTACAATCATAATGAGCTTATTTAATCATGCTGGCGACTTCATCAGCAAAATTATCGCTTCTCTTCTCCAGCCCCTCGCCCTTTTCATATCTGACAAAGGAAACGATCTCAATTTTGCCGCCCAAATCCTTGCCGATTTTGTCGGTATACTTTGCGACAGTGTAATCGCCATCCTTAACGAAGAGCTGATCCACCAAGCAGTTTCCTTATAGTATTTGCCATCTTGCCGTTTACGATCTTTTCAGCGATCTGAGCCGGCTTGCCCTCGTTGATCACCTGCTCGGTGAGAATCTTTCTCTCATGCTCGATCACATCGGCGGGAACGGAGGCTTCGTTAAGATAACTCGGGTTCGCGGCGGCAACCTGCATGCAGATATCCTTGGCATACGCCTTAAATTCCTCTTTCGCGGCAATTTCGGGTGTGGTGTCAAACTTTACCAGCACGCCGATTCTTCCGCCGCCGTGGATATAGTCGATTACAACACCGTCTGTGGTGATCTTCTCGAATCTTCTGATGTTCAGGTTCTCTCCGATAACTGCGATCTTCTCTACGAGAGCATCTTTTACAGTCTTTGTTGTATCAGCTTCCCAAGCCTCTGCCATAAATGCATCAAGATCAGCTGCTTCTGAATCTACTACCTGGTTAGCAACTGCTTCTACGAATCCCTGGAACTCGTCGTTCTTTGCAACGAAGTCTGTCTCAGAGTTTACTTCTACGATTGCAGCAACTTTGTCATCTTTAACAACTGTCTTAACGATACCTTCTGCAGCGATTCTTCCAGCTTTTTTCTCAGCTTTAGCCTGTCCGTTCTTTCTAAGGAACTCTACAGCTGCGTCCATATCTCCGTTTGTCTCAGCAAGCGCTTTTTTACAGTCCATCATTCCAGCGCCTGTCATTTCTCTTAACTCTTTTACCATTCCTGCTGTGATTGCCATGATAATTTTCCTCCATTATTCATAATGTGTATGTCACTGTAAGCAGTAACATATGCTTTTCTCTATAGAACTATTTCTATAAAGTAAAATGCTTCAACCTGATAATCAGGCTGAAGCATTTTCTTTCATATCAAGAACTGATATTACTCTTCTACAGCCTCTTCAGCTTCAGCTGCTTCTGCAGCCTCCTCGTAATACTCATCCTCAGCTGCACCCTGGTTTGCTTCGATAACAGCGTCTGCCATCTTAGAAACGATCAGTTTTACAGCTCTGATTGCATCATCATTACCTGGGATTACGTAATCCAGTTCTTCTGGATCACAGTTTGTATCACAGATACCGATCAGCGGAATTCCGAGTGTGTGTGCTTCCTGTACACAGATTCTTTCTTTCTTAGGATCTACGATGAAGATAGCGTCTGGCAGTTTCTTCATGTCTTTGATTCCGCCAAGGTTCTTCTCAAGCTTTGTCCACTCTTTTTTCGATTTCGATAACTTCTTTCTTCGGAAGTACTTCGAATGTTCCATCTTCTGCCATTCTCTCGATGTCTTTCAGACGTTTGATACGGCTCTGGATTGTCTTGAAGTTTGTAAGCATTCCTCCAAGCCATCTCTCATTTACATAATACATTCCGCAACGCTCAGCCTCAGCCTTTGATTGCATCCTGTGCCTGTTTCTTTGTTCCCACGAAAAGAACTGTACCGCCTTCTGCAGCGATGTCAGAAACAGCCTTATATGCATCGTCAACCATTCCTACAGATTTCTGCAGGTCGATGATATAGATACCATTTCTCTCTGTGTAGATGTATGGAGCCATCTTAGGGTTCCATCTTCTTGTCTGATGTCCAAAATGAACACCTGCTTCCAATAACTGCTTCATTGAAATAACGCTCATGTTATTCTCCTCCATTTGGTTTTTTTACTTCCGTATGTTTTACTCTCCTTCGCAACCGGACGAAACTCCTGTCTCGACTTAGGCACCTTGGAAGGAATCCACATACGTGATTTTTTTAGCAACGTTCGTAGTATAGCATAAAACAAGGGACGTTGCAAGAACTTTTTCCCACAACGCCCCCATTTTTCAACACTTTTTTGTTATTGTTCGTACTATGTGCGACCAACAGCCATTTTTATCCTCCATCGCAACAAGATGTGAATTTCCTATTCCTATACCAGCTGAAACGCTTTCAGCACATACAGCCATCCTGTCAACGTGAATGCACTGAACAATGTTGTCAGCATCACTACACTTGATGATAAAACTCCTTCATGTCCCATATTCTTTGCCATAACAAAACTGCTTACTGTTGTTGCAGAGCCAAGCATTACAAGGATTGCAATCAGTTCTTCCTGACGGAATCCCAGTTTCACAGCAATCGGAAGAAAAATTGCCACAAATACGATCAACTTCATAATTGTTGCTGTCACAGCCGGTTTGATCCTTCCAAGTGCTTTCCTAAAATCAAAGGTAGCTCCCATTGCCATCAGCCCCATTGGTGTGGACATTCCTCCAATACTTGTCACCGTTTTATTAAGAATTGCCGGCATTGGGATCTTGCAGGCTGACCAGATCAGACCAGCCACGATTCCAATGATGATTGGATTGGTTACGATTCCCTTTAACGTTTTCATCCATACAGCTTTATCAATTGCCTTTCGTTCCGGATGGAAAAAGGATAACACGATAACTGCCATCACATTATAAAGTGGTACACTTCCAATGATCATAAGTGGCGCCATCCCTGCATTTCCATAAATATTCTGGATAAATGCAATTCCAAGAAGTGCTGCGCTGCTCCGGTAAGAAGCCTGTATAAATTCCCCCTGGATTGAACGGTCTTTCCAGATGCAAGATACCAGCGCAGCAATTGTAATGCAGATAAATGTTACTACAAAGCAGAAAATCACAAATTTGATATTCCACACTTCTTTAAAATCAACCTTTGCCAGGTCACCAAACAACAATACCGGCAATGGAATCAGAAAGACAAATTTATTCATCTTTGCTGCAAACTCTTCATCCATCCAGCCAAGCTTTTTGAACAGCATTCCCAGTACCATCATCAAAAATGATTGGTACGGTTGCATTCAGACTAAAAACTAAATTTTCCATTCTTCTCACCCGTGCCCTACTCTGTACGAAGTGCTGTCACAGGATCACTCTTTGCTGCTTTCTTTGATGGGATCAGTCCACCAAGTAATGTAAGGACAACACTTAATAAAATCAGTATGATTGCCGGAACAATCGGCAGAACTGCATTTACCTTCGCATTATCCGCCACATTGTGAATAATCGCATTTCCCGGAATCAGAAGTAATAAAGTCAGTCCGATTCCAATCAGTCCTGCACAAAGTCCGATAATAAATGTCTCCGCATTAAATACCTGTGATACATTTCGCTTTGACGCACCGATTGCTCTTAATATTCCAATTTCCTTCTTCCGCTCAAGCACACTGATGTAGGTAATAACACCAATCATAATGGAAGATACCACAAGAGAAATCGCTACAAATGCAATCAGCACATAACTGATCGTATCTACGATTGTTGTGACAGAGGACATTAAAGTTCCAACTACATCGGTATAAGTAATGACCTGCTCATCCTTCCCTTCTGCCTCCATCCTGCTATTATAATCGTCCAAAATTTTTACTACTTGTTCCTTTCCTTCAAAATCCTTTGGATAAATGTTAATAGCAGACGGGACTGCAAAATCTACATATCCCAGTTTCTGCAGATTACTATCATAAGAAGCCAAGCCTTTCCCACTCATCGACATCATAAGCTCTGCCAGATCATCTTCCGTCATATTCATCTGAAATGCGTCTGCAAATGCTGTCGGATCAATCTGCATTGCATTTCCGAGGCTGTTCTGAAGCTGCGTTCCTACGTTGGTCATCATCTGTTTCATTGCAGATTCAAGCCCTGTTGTCATCTGACCGATAATCTGTGTCATTGCAGAGGAGATCTGTGTCTCAAGCGCCTGACCAATGGAGTCTCCCAGAATCCCCATTGCCTGGTTCATATAATTTCCGATGATTTTTGACACCTGGCTCTCCAACTGATCCATATCGATCATTGCTGACAGACCTTCCTGAAACTGCTTCTTTCCATCATCTGTTTGCAGATAAGCCATGAAATGTTCTCCCATCTTAGACGGATCCGGAAGACCATTCTCTGAAGCATATGCCAAATAACCTTTCACAAGATCATCTGATAGTTTCTCAAGCTGTTCCGGTGTTATCTCAATCTTCGGATCTTCCGGTATAACTTCTGACATCCAATCTGAAATTATTTTCTTCGCTTCATCCGTCTGAAGATATTCCATCAAATATTCATCAAATTGATCCGGATCTGTATATCCTTTTTCCGTAATATACTGTTCGTATCCGGCCATAATATTTTTGATCAATTCCTGTATTTTCTCAGTTGTAATCGTCACCATTCCGCTTGATTTCATGATATCTTTTATATTGTCAGAAATAATCTTTTTTGGCTGCATCTGTCTTAAGAAATGCTGTAAAATCCTCTCCAAGACCTGAATAATCTGCCTCTGGATGTGTCTTTGCATACTCCTGATATCCCGTCAGCAGTCCACAAGCCATCTGTTTCATACCATCCGGTGATACCTTCAGATCCAGATTCGAAACGATCTCTCCCAGATTTATCTGCGGCATTCCGGAAAGATCTAAGTTCAGAGAATCTGGATTCACAAGTCCCGACAGATCCAGCGTATTACTTCCTGTCTGAAATGCTCTTGACAAATCCATAGACTCACTGAGATTTAACGAATTCCCGAAATCCAGAGAATTTCCTAAATTGTTCATCGCACTTGCGTCAAATCCAAATGCTTTCTGCAGTGCTGCTTCGTCAACCGTAAATAAAGAATCCATGGCGAATCCATTTTCACTGTCTTTCTCTCCGAATTTTTTATTTGTAAATACATTAACATCCGGATTTGTCAGCTGTTGTTTCACAATCTCACTTTTTGCTGCCTGTTCTGCCACATGTTTCGTCAATGATGTCGGATATGCAATTCCCGGACTCAGAGAGGAGGCTTTCGCATCTTCAGCAGGTTTCACAATTCCAACCACAGTAAGATCTTCCCCATTCGCTACAAGTGATTTCATATAATCTTCATTATCCGTCTTATCTTTCCAGACCTGATACTGACTGTCATACTCATAATAATCCGAACTGTTCACAAGCTTGAACTTTGTTCCGATAATATCATCATAAGAATAGGTCCCCAGATCATCCGGTGTAGTAACATTTTCCTCTTTCATAAAGGACTGGATCATCTCATCAAGCTCCAGCGGATCACGAAGTCCCAATGTATAAAGCATAAAATCACTCATTCCGCCATTCGAAGTCAGAACCACAACACATTCATTATATTTCTCTGGCCAATGACCCTTTTCCACTTCATACTGATTTTCATAGAGTTTACTGCTCTCCGGCATCTCATAAAAAAGCATCTGTACTCATCATAGATGACATCATACTGTTCGTACTTATAGAAGAACCCAATCCCATAGCTGAAAAGGATTGATCTGGATTCACCTGACGGATACTGTCTTTATTTTCTTTATAAATCTGCGGAGAAACGCTGTACTTATATTCTATAGCATTCGTATATTGTTCCACTCCACTCTTGCCAGTATCAAGATACTTCTTCAAAGCACCAAGGTCATTTGAATCCATTGTGGAAAACATATTCGTCACCATCTGAATTACTTTAACCTGATCCTTTGACTTTTTCTTTGTATCTGACTTCTCTTTGTCTGTTTTTTTCATTATCCGCAGAAGCACTGTCCATCCCGACCATCATGGATGTCAGATCAAAGCCTGTACTTTGTATCTGTAGAGGATATTCTGAAAGCGTCTCTTCCTCTACGTTCTGAATATATTGATTCACACCTGTAGATAGAGACAGAATTAATGCAATTCCGATAATTCCGATTGAACCTGCAAATGAAGTCAGAAGCGTTCGTGCCTTCTTTGTCTTCAGATTGTTAAAGCTCAAAGCTAATGCTGTCAGAAATGACATCGAGGATTTTCCCATATTCCTGTGTTCTGCCACTCCCATCGTCGTTTCATCTACTTCAAACGGATCTGTATCTGAACGGATCACACCATCTTTTAATGTAACGATTCTTGTCGCATACTGCTCTGCAAGCTCCGGATTATGTGTAACCATAACAACCAGACGGTCTTTCGCTACTTCCTGAAGAAGATCCATGACCTGCACACTTGTATCACTGTCCAGTGCACCTGTCGGTTCATCTGCAAGCAGGATATCCGGATCGTTCACTAATGCCCGGGCAATCGCAACACGCTGCATCTGTCCTCCGGACATCTGACTTGGTCGCTTGTGAAGCTGCGCACCCAGACCAACCTTTTCAAGCGCTTCTGTCGCACGTTTCCTTCTCTCGGACTTGCCAATCCCCGAAATCGTAAGTGCCAGTTCAACATTTGCCAGAACAGTCTGATGCGGAATCAGATTATAACTCTGGAAAACAAATCCTATCGTATGATTACGATAAGAATCCCAGTCTCTGTCTTTATATTTCTTCGTTGATATTCCATTGATGATCAGATCTCCGCTGTCATATCGGTCCAAACCACCAATGATATTCAGAAGCGTTGTCTTTCCCGAACCACTCGGTCCCAGAATAGCAACAAATTCATTATCTCTGAGATTCAGACTGACATCATCCAATGCTTTCTGTATCAGATTACCTGTTCGATATTCCTTGCAAATATGTTGTATCTGAAGCATGCCTTTTCTCCTTTTCCAATCACTATTCAGCCATTATTTTACTATTCTACACCCTGCTTGGATGAATTGTCATTCACTTTATAAAAATTTCCAAGAATTCATAACTCCTCCCTAACTCTATGATTCTTCCATATTACTATCTTTTTTGATAGGTAAACTGTGAATTTCAAAGTTTTTTGCTTGATTTCTATACATTTTTTTGTCATAATATGCTCAGATAATATGTAATACACGAAAACATTGGAGGAATTTATCATGAAAACATATGAAAAACCTGTTGTTTGCGTTGACACTGGCCTTGCGGAAGGAGTATACGCTGCAAGCGGTGCTAAGGGAACATTAAATGTTACTTATCATGGTGTCTGGGATCGCTGGGGTACTAACGGCGGTAAAGGTCTTGCTATGGCTAGCTGGTCAGATATTAACGGAACTATTACACTCAACATCACTTTTAACGACACAGTAGATCAGGCTGAGACAACTGATGCCTCTGTTCAGTCATCCTGTTCTGGAAATACTGCAACATTTACATTTGCAAGTACAGCAAGTAATCCATTGACAATCGGAGTCCATCTGAATCACGGAACATCTATTGATGATCTTAAGATGACAGGATTCACTTATTCTGTAAACTAACTCTATAACTTCACTTTTTAAAAAATTGGCTGCCGGTTCATTTACATAATGAAAACGACAGCCAATTCATTTTTTGCTATCTGACTTTCACATTTTTAAGTTCGCAAATAATGATTCCCACTCCATTCATTGACTTGCTTCTCATTTTTCAGAAATCCTTTATCATCCGCTCAATCTCGCTCTTCTCAAGCACCTGGCACTTTTTCTCCCTGATTGCATAAACCCGGGTACAGATATTCAGTACCGTCGGCCGGTGTGTCGTCACAATACAGGTTCTTGGATAAGTATCTGACATGATATTTTTCAACACTTTTTCTCTCTGTCGCCACATCAAGTGCCGAAGTTGCTTCATCAAGCAAAAGAATCGGAGATTTTCGAAGCAGTGCTCTGGCAATGGACAATCGTTGTGCCTGTCCTTCGGAGAATCCGCCGCCTCGTTCTTTGATCTTGCTTTCGATTCCGTCCGGAAGCCTTTCCACAAACTCCCATGCATCTGCAAGCTTTAACGCCTCAATGATCTCCTCATCTGACGCATCCGGTTTTACATTCCGCAGGTTCTCTGCAATCGTACCGGAGAACATCGTATTCCCCTGTGGGACATAGGAGAACAGTTTTCTGGTAGACGGGGACATCGGCTGCTTTTTCTCATGATCTTCTCCCGCACAGACATCCGCTGTTCCGGACTGTGCTCGCAGAAGAGATAAGATCAGACGAAGCATCGTTGTCTTTCCCTCTCCGGAAGGTCCTACCAGTGCTACAATCTCATGAGGATAAGCTTCCACATCTGCATGTGCAAAAACTTCTGTTCCGGACTCATAAGTATAGCTGAGATCTTTCATTGTCAGTCCGATGCCTTGTCCGCGATATTCCTTTACAAATTTTCGAACCACATCATCCTGACTGTAATCTTCCTGTGGCATCTCCACAATATCCATCAGACGCCCCGCTGAGATTGTGAGAGAAATAGCTGACGGCACAAGACTTGTCAGGGAATTCACAGAACTTGTCAAAGTTCCTGATAAAGACAGGAACATCGTCATCGTTCCATAACTGATCACACCACTCCACACACGGTAAATTCCCCATCCATAACAGCTGTAGGAAACAATAAATCCAACCAACGACATCAGAACGGAGGTCAACATCGACATTTTCTGAAAATCGAGACGCATATCGATATACTCCTGCTGCAGATTTTTCAGCCGGTCAATGTAAAAAATGAATCAGATCAAATGCCTTGATCGTCTGTATGTTAGAAAAAGATTCCTGGTTAAATCCATACAACTTCGCATTCATTGCTGCACTTCTCTGGTTATTATTACGCATCCTTCGAAGCAGTGGTCTTGACATCAGTGCACTGAACGGGATTCCAATCAAAGCAAATATTGCGAAGGTCGGATCATAGTAAAGAACCACTGCAAGTGCACTGAAAAATTTCACGATATAAATGATCAGATTCGGCAGCCAGTTCAGAATACCGGAAGAAATATTGGACGCATCAGAACTCCACCTCGTCACCAGATCTCCCGTATGATAAGCGGTCAATGACTCCCAGTCTGTCACAAGCATCTTAGCAAAGATATCATTCTTTATCTCCGTATCAACCTTCAAATTCACAAAGGTTGATGCATAACCTGTCGCCTGTGAGACAAGAATATTAGCAATCGAAAAACCGATCATAGCTGCAAATGTACTCAACAGCTTTCCTGTCTGATGACCGGTGATAATATCAACCAGGTCTTTCGAAATCAAACTGGATACCAGAGATACACCGGTTCCCGCAACACCAAGACAGTGTGTAAAGAAGCATTGCTTTCCAGTATCGTTTTGCATACTGTCCGATCCACAGGGTCTGAGTCCACATCTTCTGAAGCGT
>ENA-OQHD01000840-OQHD01000840.1-human-gut-metagenome-genome-assembly--contig:-NODE-840-length-10140-cov-3.284530_pt1 | contig 10140 bp, 10 predicted proteins | sample MGYA00242560_ERZ504711 | MGnify/ENA primary metagenome ERZ504711 (study PRJEB26092, sample SAMD00036198) | human gut metagenome | host: Homo sapiens | study: EMG produced TPA metagenomics assembly of... | reverse complement strand
CCTGCTCCGCTCCGGAACATTTCATTATAAAAAGAACGCCGATCAAATCGAGCAGTTCCTCTTCTGCCGTTTTCTCGTCCTTCCCGCCGTTTTCCCTGCCGTACTGACGTGCGATATTCCGGCAGGTGTGCTCCATCATGAGCCGGTCCGGGAATTCGTCGTACATCATGCTGCCGCGGTAATCCATGCGGTCACACTCTGCCTCCACCAGCCGCTGCAGATCAGATGCCGTCCGGGAATAATACGACTGCATCCGCTGCCGTTCCCGCGCTTCCTGCTGCTCCTCCATACTTCTTCCCCATAAGGGCTGTGCCGCTAAAAAAACGGCTCCGGCCGCTCCATCGGATTTCCCTGATAGGAATTTCTTCTATTTTCATACACTCTATCCTGATTCATGCCTGTTTTATTTCCATTTTTGCTCTTCCTTATACCATATGCACACCGCCGCCATTCTGCCGTTTTCCAGATCTCAAACACAAATTTTCACTTGCCAAAACCGCCGTTTCCGTACTCAAAAATACAACCTGTATCTACTTTTTCCGATACATCATATAGGAGTGAATATCATGAATCTGAATATGCAAGCTTTTAACATCAACACGCTGCTTGGCGGTCTCGATAAAGTCCGGGACGTCATGGGTGTTTACCAGCAGCAGCTTCTTCTGATTGTGATTGCTTTTTGCCCTGCTGAACTGTTTCTTCGGCTATGCGCTCCGCAAGCTCTGGAGCGTCATTCCCGGGAATTTTTTCTCGGCGCGGCCGCTGGTTATGCAGCGGGTACCTACACGAATCAGACCACGACGATCACCCTGGCGCTTGCCGTCGGCACCGGTCTTCTGACCGCAATCATTGCCTTCGTCCTCTACCGGATCGGACTTTTTCTTCTGATCTGCGGGCTCGTCGGCTTTTGCCTCTGGCATCTCGTTAATCCAAACGATACCACAGGTTATGGACTCGTCGCCCTCGTCGCTTTCGTGATCGGCCTGATCTGCGTTCCGTTCGAACGCATTTCCGTAATCCTGGTCACCTCCATCTGCGGCGCCCTCACGACGATCCGCATGGCATATTTCTTCAAGGACCTCGATCTGAACATGATGTTCTGGATTGTCTCTGCCATTCTCGCCGCAGCAGGCATGCTCTTCCAGTTTAAACCGTGGAAAGAGGCGGACTACTGGGAGGATGACGACGAAGAAGAACGCGAACACCGTGCAAAAGCGCGCGCCAGACGGAAGCGCAGATCCGGTTTCGATCCTCTTCCATCCAGAAAGAAGCAAAAAGAAACGCCGCGGCTCCTCTTCCTCTTCTTCCGGCAACGCAAGAGATCCGTACCGCAGCTATCAGAAACCGTCGAACCGTACCCGTGTTTCGCAAAACACCATGTACGATTTCCGTTTTGTTCCGGAAGAACCTGACGATGACGACGATGAGAAAGATCTTCCGAAAATCATCCGCCGCCGGCCATCCGCAAAGCCGGCCGCTCCGGAGGAGTTTGACGAAGAAGAAACATGCCCCAAAAGCTTACCATAGGGCGACACGAAGCCGTATACCTCTCCTTCCAAACCGCAGATCACCGAGGACGGCATCCCGGATGTCGATCTCTCCGCGATCCGGCAGCAGATTTCCGAAGAGGTACAGAGAATTTACGAAGACGATCAGAACTCGTAATCCGCACTGCAGCGCAGAAAACCCGGCAGGCAAAGGAACATTCCCTTGTCTGCCGGGTTCATTTTTTATCCTGATTTTCAGTTATAAAGATACTTCTGATTTGTCTCCAGATCGATCGTGTCTTTGTCGAGCCACTGATATCCCGTATCGATCTTCTGATCTACCGAAAGTCCCTGAATCGCGCGGACGGCCGCCACGATTGCCGCATAGCCAAGACCGTACGGATTCTGCGTTACGGTACCGTACTCGCGTCCCTCCTGGATCGCTTTCTGCTGTTCTTCACCGGAATCAAAACCGACAATCTGAATCTGCTCAGTATTTTCCATATCCGCCAGCGCATCCAGCGTCTGGTCTGCCATGTCTTCGTTCGTACAAAAGATGCCCTTCAGAGCCGGGTAGGTTTCAAGTGTATTCTTCAGCATGTCCGCGATGGATTCTTCTCCATCTCCGTAATTCACCTGAACCACTTTCACGTCGGTATATTTTTCTTCGATCTCTTTTTTAAATGCTTCCACGCGCTCTGCGCTGCTCTCGGTGTTGTACTGATGTGCAACAATCGCAACCTCTCCGCTGTTGCCGATGGCCTCGCAGAGATGATCTGCCGCAAGCTTTGCTGCCGCTGCGTGATCAGTCGCACATGTCGAGGTGATCAGATCACTCTCGATGCCGGAATCCGCGATAATGACTGGAATCTGGCTGTCGGAAGCCTCTTCCATCTGTGCCTGTCCCGACTGCTGGTCAATGATGCCAAGGATCAGCGCGTCCGGATTTTCCGAAATGACAGAGTCGATGATATTGATCTGAGAGTTGGTGTCACTTTCATTTTCCGGGCCTTCAAATGTCATATAAACTTTGTCGTTTCCGGTGTAGCCAAGCGAGGCGTTCAGATCGTCAAGTGCCTGCTGCGCACCGGCTTTTACGGCTTTCCAAAAAACCGGCACTTAAGTCTTTTGCAACCACGGCGATGTAAGAGCCTTTTTCAACGGTAAGTCCATCCACGGTGTCGTACAATGCTTCCATGCCGTCTTTGTGCGGAACGGTGATTTCTATTCGTTTTTTGTCTGCTTCTTTTCCTTCATCTCCAGAGCTTTCAGAAGATGTGGATGCACTGGCTGACTCTGCTGTAGAATCTGCGCTTGACGATGAGGCCTCCGGGCTTTCTTCTGCCGCCGGAGTTTCCGTCACTTCCTGAGACGACGATGCTGCGGTGCTCTTGTCTGTCACTGCTTCTTTTCCGCATCCAGCTGCCGAGCACAGCAGGATTCCGGAAAGCAGTACTGCAATCATTCTGCGTTTCATAATTCTCCCTTTCTGCTTTGCCTGATGAATCATTTTCCATTACTTTTTACAGTTTTGTTACATAACCTTTCTCTATTATACACAAACCGTAAAAATAGTCCAGTCCTGTTTTCTTATGATTTTCTGAACATTTTTTGCAATTTCACATAGCTCTGAATAGTTACACAAAGCTGTGGAAGATTTCACCTTCTGGTTTTACGGTAAACGAAAGCCGTTTGCCTGTCCGCGGATGCTTCAGCTCGAGATGATGCGCGCACAGCGCCAGAGATCCTTTCTCTTTCGCCCATATTTTGCATCCCCCGCCAGCGGATATCCCGCATGGGAAAACTGGACGCGGATCTGGTGGTGGCGGCCCGTTCCGAGGTGGATCTGCACCAGGGTTCGGTTCTCCTGTGTCCTTATCACTTCATATTCCAGCACCGCTTTTTTTCCGCTCCGGCGGTGCCTGGCTGTACGACGCGGGATGTGTTGCTCCGTCCGTCTTTTACAAGGAAATCCTCAAACTTCTGCACGCCCTGTTTTTTCCGATTTTTCCCTCACAGACGGCGAAATACTCTTTCTTCATTGTCCCGTCCTTCACCTGCCGTCCCAGTTTTCCTGCGGCGGTCTTTGTTTTTCGCAAACACCAGCACGCCCTCAACCGGCTGATCGAGCCGGTGAACGACCGCCAGATATGGAATCTGAGTCCGCGCCTGACCCGGTGTTTCCGCCCTTGCCTGCTTCGCCAAATAATTCAGCAGCGCATGCTCCAGATCCATCTGTCCCATCCGCGCATTCTGCACTGCCATACCCGCGTGCTTGTGAACAACAAGAATATCGTTGTCTTCCATTAAAATATCTTCTCTGCAAAATCCAGCCACTTTCTTCTCCTGTTCTGACTTCTTATTTTCGATACACGGATTTCTCCGCTGTTATGCTTTAAGAAGTATGCACCATTTCCGCCGCATCTGTCAAGAAAAACATGCCCGGCGGACGAATTACACAACACAAAAAGCGATCGCCATACCAATCATTTTTTCTGATACAGCGACCGCTTTTTCTTTATTTTCCATATTCAGTTTTTTCTCTACTTTCAAGGATTTTCACTGGTTTTCTTTCTTTACCGATCTGTGATCTTTGTTTTCGCTTTCGTTTGATATTTCAAAGATCGTTTCTCTTCCATTTCCCTGTTGTAGATTTTCTTTTTTTCGGGAAGATGTTCTTTTTTCAGAGGCTTTTTCCTTTTGCGGTTAAGATTTCCACTCCGAAAATTCTTTTCCTTAGGATTTCCTAAGATCTGCTCTGATCTCATGTTTATCAAAGGTTTTCTTTCGAACTTCTTTTGTATGGATCTTTATCTCAGGTTTTCTTTCCTTTCGGAAGTCTCTCATCTTAAGAACATCTTCCTTTTCCCTTTTTTTCCATTCTTCTATAGAAGATTTCTCGTCTCTTTCTATGAAAATGGTTTGTTCTCTTGAAAAGGGGGTCCCAAGTCTTTCTCTTTGTACCTCTTGGTTAGGTTTTTGTTTTCTTGTTCTTTGTGATTTTAATATAACAGATCCGCCAGTATTTGTCAACACATTTTTAAAATATTTTTATTATTTTTTTATATCGCTTTTTCTTTTCTTAATTATTGTGTTTATTTTCTGAATTTTATATTGTTTTCTGATATTTTGTTTCAAATAAGTGCGCAGAAAAAGAGCTATGAAACAGACTTTTCTTCTGCCACACAGCTCTTTCTCAAATACTTATCCTCTATAATAGTTGATCAGGCATCCCTTGCGGATGATTTCTCTCTCATCATCGGTCAGCGCGCCTAACGTCATCTCGAACGGAACAAGTGCTCCGTCTTTTACAACGTACGCTTTGATCACATCGGCTTTCTCTTCCACTGCCTTGCGGATCTCTGGTACAAAGATGTAATCTCCGTTTGTAAACGGCAGATCTCCCTCCGGGATCAGGAATGGAAGCATGCCCCAGTTGATCAGGTTGGAGCGGTAGCGCTTCGTTGCATACTCGTTGGCGATGTTTGCCCAGCCGCCTAATACCTTCTGGCAGGAAGCTGCCTGCTCACGCGCAGAGCCGTCGCCCGGTTTTACAGCGAAGATGGTGGATCCGACACCGACGTTTGTCTTGTCGATATCCGGGTACTGGGTATGAATGGCTGCGAAGACCGGTTTCAGTTCCGGAAGTGCCTCTGCCGGGCAGTTTCCTTCCTGGATGGCTTTCTCTGCGACCTGTACTTCTTTTGCACGTCCCACGTAAGCCGGATCTTTTCTTGACAGGGTGAACTCTGCCAGTCCGAGCGGGTTGGAACGGAAGGAAGAAGTCTCGCCGGATGGAATCAGCTCGTCGGTTGTCGTAACCGGATCGTGGATCTCGGAAACAACCTTCAGAATCAGGTTCTCGGCAAGCTGCGGCATAGCCGGCCAGTCTTTGATGTTCGGTCCGAACTGGATTTCTACAGACGGATCTGCCACACCCTTGCTGTCGAAGACACGGTTCTCGTAAATCTTCTTGTCGAAGTGGTATGCCGGTTTCGTGTATGTTCCGGTGAACTCGTCTGCTGCGGTCAGGAATCCCTTGTTTGCTGCGGTTGCTGCAATGGAACGTGCATCCATCAGGGCAACGGAAGAAATCTGGCCGTTCTGGATCTTGGATCCCTCGCGGTTCGGGAAGTTTCTGGTGGAGTGACGGATTGAGAACGCATTGTTTGCCGGAGTATCGCCTGCGCCGAAGCACGGTCCGCAGAATGCGGTTTTTACGATCGCACCGGTTTCCAAAAGGTCTGCCAGTTTTCCGTTTCTTGCCAGCTCCATATAGATCGGGGTACTTGCCGGGTAAACACTTAAGGTGAACGCATCGTCGCCAATGCTGTGGCCTTTCAGGATATCGGCTGCGTCGCAGATGTTCTCAAATCCGCCGCCGGCGCATCCTGCGATGATTCCCTGGTCTACCAGGAGTTTTCCGTCGTGTACTTTATTTTTCAGAGTGAACGGAACTTTTCCGTCGAGGCTGATGGCTGCTTTCTTCTCTACATCGTTCAGGATGTCATCGAGGTTTGCTTTCAGCTCTTCAATGGTATAAACATTGCTCGGATGGAACGGCATCGCGATCATCGGTTTGATCTTGTCGAGTTCTACTTTTACAACGCCGTCATAGTAAGCAACCGCGCCAGGATTCAGCTCTTTGTAATCTGCGCTTCTGCCGTGGATCTGATAGAACTCGCTGATCTTCTCATCGGTTCTCCAGATGGAGGACAGACACGTTGTCTCGGTTGTCATAACGTCCACACCGATCCGGTAATCTGCGCTTAAGGAAGATATGCCAGGTCCTACGAACTCCATAACTTTGTTCTTTACGTAACCATTTGCAAAGACTGCACCGATGATGGCAAGTGCAATATCCTGCGGTCCTACGCCCGGCTGTGGTGCGCCTGTCATGTAAATTGCGATCACTCCCGGCATAGCGATATCATATGTTTTGGAAAGAAGCTGTTTTACCAGCTCCGGTCCGCCCTCGCCCATGGCCATGGTTCCGAGTGCACCGTAACGGGTGTGGGAATCGGATCCGAGGATCAATTTTTTCCGCCGCCGGCAAGCATCTCGCGGGCAAACTGATGAATTACTGCCTGATGAGGCGGTACATAGACGCCGCCGTACTTTTTCGCACAGGTAAGACCAAACATGTGGTCATCTTCGTTGATGGTTCCGCCGACTGCGCAAAGGGAGTTGTGGCAGTTGGTCAGCACGTACGGTACCGGGAAGTTTTTCCAGTCCTGACGCGCGCGCGGTCTGAATGATTCCAACAAAAGTAATGTCATGCGATGTAAGTTTGTCAAATTTGATCTGCAGATTTTCCATGTTGCCGGAAACATTGTGGTCTTTTAAGATTCCATAGGCAATGGTTTCTTTTGCAGCATCCGCCGGACACGGCACAGCGCCGGTACGCGCTTTGAGTTCCGCGCGGCCTTCTTCTGTATCCGGGATGATGTCGATTCCGTTGACAAGGTATGCACCTGTGTTCAGTAATTCAATCATGTCGTTCCTCTCCTCTTGTTGTTGATAAATGTTAGGGTCAAAAGTCTTTGACCCTTCGATACCCGGATTGCTCCGTGCTTTGCACTCCCGCAATCCTGTACGGCTCTGAACGGTTTTACAGATTTTCGCTGTTGTTCATAGAGCCCCTTGGCAGGGCTTTGAAAAACTCAGAACGCGGCCCCAACAACTCTCCCTGTTTCAGCCGCTGGCTGCGGTCGTCGTCGTTGCTGTTCGAATCCTCCCGATCGCACAAAAAGAATCCCCGGCACACGAAAGTGTGTCGGGGATTCTTGGTGCGACCGGGAGGATTCGAACCTCTGGCCTTCCGGGTCGGAGCCGAACGCTCTAATCCAGCTGAGCTACGATCGCACAATAATTTAATTTTCATCGGTGTAAAAGTAGATATAGCACAGCCGCACAAAAAAATCAAATATGAAATGTCGATGCTATCTTGCAAAAGCCGCAGCGGTCCATATAATAGAGGTGTGCCCCGGTGTGCGCGGGCACGGTTTAGGTTAAAGGATAAAAAGAGAACATGAAATCAAATACCAAAACACTGACCGAAGGCCCTCTGGCCAAACAGATCTTTCTGGTCAGTCTGCCGCTGGCGCTTTCCAACCTGCTGCAGGTGCTGTTCAACATGTCGGACGTGGCCGTGGTAGGCCGGTTTGCAGGCTCTACAGCGCTGGGCGCGGTGGGTTCCACCAGCATCCTCGTCAGCCTGTTCACCGGCTTCCTGATCGGCCTGAGCGGCGGCATCAACGTGCTGGTGGCCCGCTTCTACGGTGCACGGCACGAGCACGATGTGGAAAAGACTGTCCACTCCGCCGCCATCGTCAGCCTGATCGCGGGTGTGGTGCTGCTGTTCGTCGGCCTGCTGGGTTCCCCCTTCATGCTGCGGCTGCTGAACACCAAGGACGACCTGCTGCCCGGTGCCATCCTGTACCTGCGGGTGTACTTCCTTGGTATGCCCGCTCTGGCCTTGTACAACTTCGGCAACGCTGTGTTCAGCGCCATCGGCGATACCAAAAAGGCCGCTGATGTACCTGTCCATTGCGGGCGCACTGAACATTGCACTGAACCTGTTCTTTGTCATCGTGTGCCAGTTAAGCGTCATGGGCGTGGCGCTGGCCAGTGCCATTTCGCAGTGCGCCTCTGCCGGGCTGATCCTGCACGCTTTGACCAAATGTGCAGGACTGCTAACGTGCTGGACACCAAAAAAGGCTGCCATCTGGACCCTGCCACACAAAGGAGCGATTCTGGGCCCTTGGTCTTCCGGCCGGTTTCCAGAATGCCATTTTCGCCATTGCAAACCATGTTCATTCAGGCAGGGTCAACTCCTTCGACTCTCTCATGGTCAAGGGCAACAGCGCCGCCGCCAATGCCGATGCCATGATCTACGACTGCATGGCCGCATTCTATATGGCCTGTGCAAGCTTTATGAGCCAGAACTACGGCGCTGGCAAGCCGGACCGCGTAAAGAAGAGTTATTTCATCAGTCTGGCCTACTCCTTTGGTGTGGGCCTGATCCTGGGCGGAAGCCTGTTCCTCTTTGGCCGCACCTTCCTTGCCCTGTTCACCACCGAGAGCGCCGTCATTGATGCCGGCATGAAACGCGTGGGCGTGATGGGCTTTGCCTACTGCATCTCCGCCTTTATGGATTGCACCATCGCCGCTTCCCGCGGACTTGGCAAGACTGTGGTGCCCACCATTATTGTGGTAATGGGTTCCTGCGTGTTCCGGGTGATCTGGGTATACACCATCTTCGCGCACTTTCACACCATTCCCTCGCTGTACGCACTGTACCCCGTGCAGCTGGGCGCTGACCGCCCTTGCCGAGATCGTGTACTTCGCACACTGCTATAAGGAATCGATGAGGATTTTTTCGAGCAGCCAAAAGCTGCCGCATAAAGCACAAAAGCTCCTGTCTGAATGGGCAGGAGCTTTTGTGTTACTGAACTTTTACTTCACCGGCCAGAACGCGCTTGTAATCCTCATAGTTGCGGGCCAGCAGGGCGGGGGTATCCAGACCATATGGGCACTTGGCCTTGCACCGGTTGCAGTGCAGGCAGCCCTCGATCTTTTTCATCTTGGCCTGACCTGCGGGGCTGAGATGCTCTGCCGAGGGCGAACGCCGCAGCAGCAGGCTCATGCGGGCGCAGTTGTTGATCTCGATGCCTGCCGGGCAGGGCATACAATAGCCGCAGCCGCGGCAGAACTCGCCGCACAGCTCGGCACGATCCCCCTCAATGACGGCACGGATGTCGTCGGTCATGCGCGGCGGGTTGTCGATATAGGAGAGGAACTCGTCCAGTTCCCTTTCACGCTGCACGCCCCAGATGGGCAGAACTCCATCGAACTGCGCCTCAAAGGCATAGGCTGCGGCGCTGTTGGTGATCAGTCCACCGGACAGGCCCTTCATGGCGATAAAGCCCATATTTGCCGCCTTGCACTTGTTCACCAATTCCAGCTCCTGCTCACCGGAGATATAGCTGAACGGGAACTGCAGCGTCTCGTACAAACCGCTGTCAATGGCCTCGTGGGCCACCTTCAGGCGGTGGTTGGTGATGCCGATATGCCGGATTATGCCCTTGGTTTTGGCCTCCTGCATAGCCTCGTAGAGGCCGGAGCCGTCGCCTGGCTTCGGGCAGAATGCGGGATTGTGGAACTGGTACAGGTCAATGTAATCGGTGCGCAGATTGGTGAGTGAGGTGTGCAGATCCTTCCAAAAGTCCTCTGCGTTCTGCGCTGCCGTTTTGGTGGCGATATACACTTCCGTGCGGATGCCGTCAAAGGCTTCGCCCAGCTTCACCTCGCTGTCGGTGTAGGCGCGGGCGGTATCAAAAAAGCGGATGCCTGCCTTGTAAGCCTTGCGGGCCAGATAGACGGCATCTTCCTGCGAGATGCGCTGGATGGGCAGTGCGCCGAAGCCATTTTTGTTCACCGTGATGCCGGTGCTGCCAAGGGTGACCAGATCCATAGCTGTTTCCTCCACTCGTGGGTGTAAAGACTCTCCTTTTTCATTATAAAACGAACGATTCTGCTGTGCAAGAAGTTAGGCAAAGGCCAAAAATGGGCCTTTCCCGAAGGAAAACGCCCTCTTTGCTTACTTTTTACTGATAATCGTGGTTCAGGAACATCGCTTTGATGACCACCA
>ENA-OQHD01000839-OQHD01000839.1-human-gut-metagenome-genome-assembly--contig:-NODE-839-length-10151-cov-2.292598_pt1 | contig 10151 bp, 14 predicted proteins | sample MGYA00242560_ERZ504711 | MGnify/ENA primary metagenome ERZ504711 (study PRJEB26092, sample SAMD00036198) | human gut metagenome | host: Homo sapiens | study: EMG produced TPA metagenomics assembly of... | reverse complement strand
GTAAAATTGGCGCATGTGCGTTCACAGGCAACGGGGGACGCGGGGCAAAATTCTCTCTGTGCTGACGGAGCAGAACGCCTTTGTCACGCACCTGCCGGACGGTGTGACCTATCGCTTTCACCACATGATGAAGGAGTGCGCCGAATGTTGCTTCTTGGCAATGGAAGCTGAAACACAGCGGCTCTATTGGGAGCGCTTCGGCCTCTGGTATGAGCAGCACCGGCAGTATCTCCATGCCATTGCCGCTTACAGGAAGAGCGAGAATTACGACGCGCTGCTGCGCGTCATCCGCAGCGATGCGGGCATTTTGCTTGCGTCGCTGAAGCCCGAGGACGTACTCGACGCGCTGGAAAAATTGCCCCGCCGAAACGCTCAAGGCCTATCCTTTCGCCATTCTGGTACTGATGCGCCGGATGTTCACATGGCGGCAAATCCCAAAAATTGCTGGAGCTGAAGGCGCTGCTGCTAACGGCCATCGAGGAGCACCCGGAGCTGTCCGAAGAAGAACGCGGCAACCTGCTGGGCGAATGCGACCTCATTCTGAGTTTTCTCTGCTACAACGACATCAGCGCCATGAGCCGCCTGCACCGCAGCGCCAGCGTGCAGATGTCCCGCCCCGCCATCAGCATCCAGAATAGCGGTGGCTGGACTTTTGGCTCGCCGTCCGTTCTAATGATGTTCTACCGCGCACCGGGAGAACTCGAAAGCGAGCTTGCCGAGATGGACGAGTGTATGCCCCATTACTATAAGGTCACCAACCACCACGGGCAGGGCGCGGAGACCATCATGCGCGCCGAGGCGCTGTTCTGCCAGGGCCGCTTCACCGATGCGCACATCGAACTGGAGCGTGCCTATGCGCAGGTCAAAGACAACGGGCAGATCAACATGGCACTCTGCTGCGACTTTCTGTCGTGGCGGCTCTCGCTGCATACCGATGTGGAGCAGCGCTATACCTTTGAGGAGCGATACGCGGCGCTGCTGCGCTATCACGATGCCTCATGGATCAACCTTTGGAACGCCACCAGTGCCTATTACCATGCGCTGCGGGGTGAAACGGACAGTATCCCTGAAATCTTTTCGCAGCACCGGCTCTCTGATATCAATATGCTTGCGCCGGGTAAGCCTATGATGGAAATGATCGAAAACCAGGTGTATCTTGCCCAAGGTGCTTATGTCCGGGTGGTGGGGTATAGCGCAGAGCTGCTGCCGGTCTGCGAAGCCATGCACTATGCGCTGGTGGCGCTGCACCTACGCATCCAGACAGCGGTAGCCTATGAGAAATTGGGCAAGAGCGAGGAAGCCCACGCATGGCTGAGAAAGGCACTTTCCGACGCCGAACCGGACGGTCTTGTGATGCCGTTTGTAGAAAACTATGATATCCTGAAGCCTCTGTTGGAACGGGAGGTAAAAAATGACCTGCTCTCAAAAATCATTGAGCTTGGCGAAGCGGCAACGGCGCGAAACGCAGCCGGCACGCGCCCGGCAGCCTTCGACGTGCTGACACCGCGGGAATTTGAGATCGTGGAGCTGATGGCGCAGCGCCTCAGCAACCGCGAGATCGCGGAACAGCTCTTTCTCTCCGAGGGGAGCGTCAAGCAGTATGTCAACCAGATCTATTCCAAGCTTCATATCGAGGGCGACACCCGAACCAAACGAAAGCTGCTTGCCGAGCTGCTCAGATAAAAGACCTAACCTTTGGTTAATGGTTATCCCATAGGATCCACCGTACAATGTTTGTACGGTGGATTTTTATTTTTGCGGAAAGGAGGGCACGCACTTGAACCGAAGGTATCTCACATCTGTCACACCGCTGCCCAACCATGTTTTGCAGGTGGATTTTGTATCCGGCAGCCGGCTGCTGCTGGATATGAAGCCGTATCTTGATAAGATCCGGTTTCGCCCGCTTGCAGATGCGCGGGTGTGGAACAGCGCTGTGACCAACGGTATCTTTGTCCGCTTCGGCGATGTGGAGTTGAGCCATGATGAGATATTGGCCATGGCAGAACAGGAACATTGACACTGTTTATCTAAAAAAAGGAGAAGAACACGATGAAATATTTAAAAAACATCTGTCTCTTGCATTGGCGCTGGTGCTGTGCCTGAGCCTTGCCGCCTGCGGCAAGAGCAGCGAAGACTACGTTGAGAGCAACGAAGACTACGGCGATGACGGCAGCGACTACAATTTATACGGCGTTCCGGATTCCTTCGAGGGACTGGTCAAGGACTCCGAACAGATGGCGAACCTCTACCTCTACGGCGGCGCGTGGACGGGTGAGGACGGCGGCACGCTGGTCGCTGCCAACAACGATGAGGGTGACGAGGTGCGCTTTGCGCTGTACGATGCTGACGAAGACATGACCGCCAGCGGCTTCATCCAGTTCGTACCGGACTATGACTATGACTATTTCTATAACGAGCACGACGGCATGGCCTACCGCAGCTGGTTCGACGAGGACGGCGCCCTGCATGTAGCCGAGCTTGGCACCTTTACGCAGGTGACCGGCGATGCGCCGGGCGAGAACATCGGTGATGGCGATTACGGTTTCTTCGCCGGCGTATGGTATCAGGACGGTGACCCAGGCGCGGCCAGCATAATTGAATTCGACGCATCGGAAGCTGGGAGCTGCTGGAGCGGCCCGGCGATGACGGGGACCCCACCATGGTAGACTGCGGCACCATAGAGGTGGATCAAGACGGTGCAGGACAGTATTTTGCCATTTCCACCATACATACGGATGTGGTCTACGACTTCACACTTGTCGGCGGCGACGTGATCTACTGGGGCGGCGAATATGACTACTATCAGAAGATAGAGTAAGCTCTGCAAAAAAAGGGAGAGCGATATAAATGAAGAAGCTTTTTGCTCTTGTATGGACGCTTTTTATGTGTCTGAGCCTTGCCGCTTGCGGCAACACCGAATCTGACGATACGCAAAGCGGCTATGAAACCGTCATGGATATGGAATTTCTCGACGGGATGTGGAGCATCGACGGCACCGCGAAGTTATACTTTGACAGTACGGAGGGCTTTTACGCCTACCGCACTCGCTGGGGACTCGGCGGGCGCGGAGAATTCGAACTGTCCGAGGCGAGCGGTCGGCCGATGATCTTCTTCAACGGTCTTCTCTACAACTTCCTCCTGCGCGACGACGGCGTGTTGCTGCCAAACCGGAACGGCGAGGGCAGCGGACTCACCATCCATCGAAACACCTTCCTCCACGACGACGAGGCGGAGATCGTCGAATGGGACATAAGCAACTGGGACGGCATGTGGCAAAATGCCCTGGGCGAGACCATCGTCATCAACTCGTCCCTCATGCAGTACATCGCCTGCTCGCCGGACTATTCCATGAGTGGCACCATGAACGACGAGGGCGAGGGTATGGGCCTCTATCTTTACGACAACGGGACGCGCGCCTACCTCTGCCCCGGTGACGACGGCAACAGCTTCACCCTCTCCGCCGAACGCTTCGGCCGCTACGGGGACGATCAGCATTTTGATGGCGTCTTTTACCGCAATGCCGACTTCTACGCCTACACGGATATGGAAAACGCGGAGTTTTATGAAGACGAATACTCCACCTTCTATATCTGGTACTACGACGGCGTGAACCGTTACCTTTTGGGCAACGATTACACCATCGGCGAAGACGGCCTTGCCTACCACGACGAAGACGGCCTCATCTATCCCGCAGGCTGGATTCCCGAAGAACCATATGATCCCGCTGTTGACTGGGGCGCAAACTGGATGGATAGTTGGGACATCTGAAGCCCCGCGGAAGAAGGAGGAAAATGAAATGAGACAACGAAGACACCATTTTGATGTTCGCCCTTGCGCTGCTCTGTCTGAGCTTTGCCGCCTGCGGTGCAAAGCAGTATCCCATGCAGATCACCGTGGTAAACCGCAGCACATATCCCATCACGGATCTCCGCATCAGTCTTATCTCGGAGGAGGACTGGGGCGAAAACCGCCTGGAGACCACGCTGGAGGAAGGCGAAAGCGCTGGGATCGACCTGGGCGAGTACACGGAAGAACAGCTGAACGCAGGCTTCCACCTTCAATTCTACGGGGAGGACGGCCAGCCTGTCAACCCGGACTACGATCCCAGTTCCCCTACCTTTTTTCGAAAACGGCGATTTCCTCATTTTCTCGCCGCCGGATCTAAGCATCGCCCTCTTCCTGGACACCGCTTACGACCCGGAGACCTACGACCAGAAGATCGTGGAGCTATACGCTGCGGACGGCGACGGCCGGGGTGATGTGATCTCACAGAACGGCATCCCGGTTTTGATGGGCGGCGCACTACCCTTTACCAATATGCAGAACCTGCTCTCTGAGAATCATGACAACGGCACCTACCGCTATGAGGACATCACCGAGGATGGGCAGCTCCTTGTGGTCAACGCAGCGGAGCAAAGCTGCTTTTGTTCCGGATGTGCAGGAACTGGACGATTATCTGACGGCCTGCGCTCTGTCTTTAAGTGATACGGATACCTATGAGCTGTTGTCCGCCGAAGAAAATGAGGAATACAGCGAAAAATTTAAGCTATCCGGGTTTACATCGTAACCTATACTGCCGGCGAGAACGAAGACACCCGGGAATGGACCGTATTTGCCATGGACACCGACGTTTGTACCTATCATTTACGGCTTCTGCGCGCTCCCCGATGCTGCGGCGGATATGAGTGAGATCTATCAAAATACTTTTTTCGCAGCTGTCTTTGAGCGATGAAGAATAAGAGGAGGAATATCACATGAAGAGAAAAAAGCCATATCTTCTGGCAGGACTGGTATTGCTGCTTTCCCTGCTGTGTACAGCCTGTGGCAATACGGAAGAAGCGATTTCCCCACAGGACGACCCCAACGAGGGGCTGGGCGGCGGAGTCAGCGAGGACACCGTCAACGACTTCAGCGGCTTCGAGGGTATCTGGCTGGGCGAAGCGAACAACGACTACGACTCTATGGAGTTCGATGCCGAGGGCAACTGGACCCTCTACCTCAGCGGCGAAGTGATGGATGACGGTTACCTCCGCTATGAGCCGGAGTGGGAGGCTATCTATGCCTACAGCAACCTGGACGATTCCGGCAGCCGCATCGACATGGAGGACGGCCAGCTCTACAGCGCCGCTTACGGCTACTTCAACTACGGCGAAGGGATGGAGTACCTCTGGCATGAAGACGACGAGCCTGATCCCTCGGGGGACGATGTGTCCGACTGGAACGGCCGTTTAGACGGAAACCCGGACTCCTACTGGAGCTGGGATTCCGACCTCTGCCAGCGGAATGTCTCGGAATTCAAGGGCATTTGGTACTATGACGGCGACCTCTCGGCTGAGACCTATATCGTCATCGACGGTAATGGGAACTGGAGCTATTACCAGCGCGCTCCCGGCGCTGAGGCCGCGGAAATGGACTACGGCACATTCTCCTACTCCACGGACGAGGTGAGCACTTATTACGCCGATTCCACCCTGTATGACGGTGTGTCGTACCTGGGATTTTTTGAGTTTGACGAGGATGCTCTGGTCTGGGGCGATGAGGGTGTTTACTACCTGATGGAGTGATCAAAAAGGAAGGAGAACCATGAAGAATCGATGGAAACATACTTTTTATCCCTGTGCCGGCCATGGCGCTCTGCCTGAGCCTTGCCGCCTGCGGCAATTCTGACGATGTCGCGGGAGATGATTGGCGCACGACCGGCGTGGTGGTTGGCAGCGGCACCATTGCCCATGACGGCGAGAGTGTGGATGTGCTGGTCACAGTGTGTGAGAGCAGCGCGGCCTTCTACCGGGATCTGCCGGAGCAGGTCCTCTTTGACAGCGTATCCTTTCCCATGAACATCCCCGACGCGGAGCAGTCATTCAACGCCATCTCCTTTGACGATATGGACGGTGACGGGGAAAGTGATGTTCTGGTGAGCTTCATCCACGAAAACGGTGACGCCACCGAGCTGGTCTGGATCTGGGACCCGGTGGAGCGCTATGTCTTCCGGGAGGATCTTTCCACCGTTGCTCTCAGCGGCGGTGACCTGGGCGAGTATGTGGGCCTTTGGGAGTATCAAGGGAAGAACCTCTGGCTGCGCATCTGCGATGACGCCACATGGGAATTTGTAAACGATCAGGATGAAGTGATCGAATACGGTACGCTTTGGGTGGATGAAAACGGCGTGACGCTCCACTTTGACGGCAGCGGTGACACCTTACAGCTGGACCGCACCGTCAGCGGCGACCTCATCGACAGCGTGAACAACGGCACGCTCCTGCCTGTGGAGGGCATCCAGTCTCAGGAGCCGTACTTCGCAAGAAACGGCCTTGAGATTAATGCCGCCGTGGAGATGGGGACATTCCTGCTGGGAAATGGGGTTTGCAGCTATTCGGGGCTTGGCGACGGCTATAACACCGCCGACTGCTATTGGGAGATCACGAAGAACGGCGACTACACCCACGACGGCATCCGCGAGCTGCACTTTGACGCCATCTGCTACATTCCGGAGGACTCCATCCCCAACTTTGACCAGCAGTATACGACTGTCACCAGCAGTGAGCTATATGACTTCTACACCGGTATGTGGCTCACCACTTCAACGGCCTACGGCAACAGCCAGCGCGGGGACAACTATTATCTCCACACTGTCAGCTGGCAGGGGAAACAGCTATCTCATTGAATTCGCCTACTCAACCAACTGGCAGTACAACGTGGGCGACTGGGCGCAGGTTTTGACCAAGAGCTATTCCGTCTATCTCCCGGAGGAGTATAACGGGCTCGTCTTTGCCGCCGAGGCACAGCCGGGCAGCTACAAGGACACTGCCAAACGTATGCAGCTCGACAGCATTTCGCCCGAAGCTGCCATCATGGATATCGACACCGTTGACCCTTACAGCAGCCTATATTTCAGCCTTTGCTACTAATGAGGGGGGACAGCTATGAGAAAGAAACGCAATGACTTTGACGCGGTGGGCGCCGAGCGCATGACCGACACGGAGCTGTCGAAAAAAGCTGGGAAGCTATCAGAGAACGGAGAGCATCGGCATATTGCTGGGCGTTATTCTGGTAATCACCGGGTGCATCATGACGTTTGTGTATCGCAATATCATTGTGATCTGCATTCTGGTCTTTGCCGGTGTGGCGCTGTTCCTGCTGGTGGCACAGCCCGCCCAGAAAAAGAAAAAAGCCCTGATGCAGCAGCAGCTGGGCGGCTTCTTCCGCACGGAACTGACAAAGCCTTCGGTCCGGAGCCGGAGCCGGCCACGCTGCCCATCGACTGGGCGTACCTGGAGGCGGCAAAGCTATCGGTGGTCTCCTTTACGGAGTGTACTGTGACGGACTTCCACGAGGGCGAGCACAAGGGGCTGCGGTTCTCTGCGGCTAACGTGGAGCTGCGCCGCACCGTGGAGGAAAAGTCCGGTCCCAACAACGACAACTGGATAACCCGGACCGAGACGCTGTTCCGCGGCATCGTGGTCCGCTGCAAGGACATCTGTGACCCGGCGCTGGACATCGCCCTGAACGACATGTTCCAGGAGAGGAAGAAGGACGACATCACCGAACCTGCCGCCTTCCGGAAGCACCTTTTCCGCTCATACGGCGGATGACCGGGAGGCGGACGATCAGGTCACACCGCAGCTTCGTGATCTGGTACAGAAGCTGGAGGCATCTTCCAGAACTTCCAAGCTGTGCGGTCTTATCCTCCGTGACGGCGATCTGGCACTGGCCCTGAACACCCGGTATGTGTTTGCGGGCATTCCGGAGGAATTGGATCTGCGGGACATCGACGGCATCCGCAAGTGGTTCATCGCCTCGCTGACCGGTATGGGCAATCTGCTGGATCTGATAACGGAAAGTCCCGCGCTGACCGGCACGACAGAATAAGGAGAAGAATATGGAAGAAAAAATGCAGGAACATGACGGATGAACATCTGTCGCGGCAGCTTCGCAAAAGCAAGAGCGGCAAATTGGGCGGAAAACTCCTTTCGCTGGTGGGCGGTGTGGTCGCCATCGCAGGCATCATTCTGGGCGGCAACATTGTGCTGGTCGTCATCGGCGGCGTGATCCTTGGCCTGGGGCAGATGGTGCAGGGCAAGTCCAAGGACAAGGCAAGCCAGCAGGCCTTCGATGCCATCGCACCGGACATCGTAAGCGCTGCCCTTGAAAACGTGCAGATGAGCCCCACGCCGCATCTTCTGGACGCAGAGGACACGAACATACCCCTGCCCAGACACACCCATTGCAGCGGCAGTGGGTATGTTCGGGGAACATATCGTGGCCTGACTACGGAGCTGTGTACCGTCAGGCTGACGGAGGTCAACGAGGTCCAGCGGGAGGAAACGGGCCTGTGGGAAAAGAACGAGCAGCCTGTCTACACCGGTCAGTGGATGCTGTGTGAGCTGGGACAAGAATTTCCGACATGGCTGACCATCTGGCCGAGAGAAAGGCTGGATAAGCTGTTCAGCGCCAAAACCATCAAAACAGGCAGCGAGGTCTTCGACAAACGCTTCAATCTGAGCAGCGACGATGAAGCGGCAGCCCTTCGCATCCTGACCCTTGGCCGCATGGAGCGCATCCTGGCACTGGCGGATTCCTCCATCGGTAAATTTGCTGTAAATCTCAACCCCGACGGCAGGGTGTATATCGCCGTTCACAGCGGACGCGGCTTTTTCGACATCGGCAAAGGCTATGAAAATCCAGCGCAGCTGCGGCAGCGCTTTGCCCATGAACTGCGCTGGTTCACGGATATGATCGACGCATTCCGCGGTGTGTAAGGGAGGTGAGCAATATGCCTCTTTGGCTTGCTGTGGTGCTGCTGTTGCTGTCGCTGCTGGGGATAGCTCTCTCCCGCCGTTACTTGCGGAAACCGGTTCAATCGGTCTGTGTCGTCCTCTGCGTTCTGCTGGCAGTAGCCTGCGCCGCTTATATCGGGCTGACCATTTTATTTGTGGATGCCGTGCGGAACCAACCACCGGTATCATAAAAGGATATCTCCGCCCATGGCGGCGGGATGGAGAACGTATGAAGAGTATCAAAGTTATCGTAATCGGTTTCATTTTTGCAGTAGCGCTTGTGGCATGGCCCGCAGGATATATGCAGTATATCACAGCGGGCATTGGCTTTCTCCTCGCGGCCGTGCTGATGGCATGGCTTGGTGTCCGTCGTCGAAAAAGCGCACAGAAGGAATACGAGGATGACGTGCGGCGGTACACAGGCACCACGATGATGAAGGTGGTATGGATCGAGGAATCGGCCGATGAACGGTGGGCACACCAAAAGGACGGCAGTGATCGGCTGCGCCGGGAGACGTACTATCTGCCGACCTATGAGTACACAGTGAATGGCACGACCTATCGGTACTCGAGCCGTCAATCGCTGTCCGGCAAGCGAGATCTGGGGCGGCAGGTGATGGGATACTATGACCCGGCTAAGCCGGAACGCATTACGGAAAACAGGCCGCGAAAACCTGTCCTGGGCGGATTCCTGTTCTTCTTCGGAGCTCTAATCCTGCTGTTTTTCGGGATCATGACATTCACTGGAAATATCACCATTTCCTGATATCAAGCATGGAATATCCCCTTTGATCTGTAAATGAATACAGGGGGTTCCTACATTGTGTTTTTGCGCCTGACTGCGTTTTGCAGTCAGGCGCATTTTAATTATAGCTTTTTCTATTTAAATTCATGCGGCTGTCGCTCCCCGCCGCCCTTTCGTTCTGTAAAAAATCACCGGAATAGGACGAAAGGAGCGTAGCATGAGCCGCGAAAAAATATTTCTGCTCCTGTTTCTTCCAGCCGTTTCAAATTCTGCTCCATGGCTGCAATGTCCTTGGGAAATTTATCGGCAGCATCTTCCATGGTATAGGCAAACGACGCCAAGAATGGAAGCTATTGATGAACTGATGAAAGCAAAAAGCTATTATCATGATTGCACATAGAACTAAGACTGTTCAAAATGCAGACCAGATTCTGTTGTGGATGAGGGAAAAGTCGTTCAGAGAGGAAAGCATGAGCAACTGAAGAAGGAGGAAGGAATATACCGCAGATTTGTGTGCCAGAGAGAGAAGACCGTGAGCTGGAAACTTATAGGCTGCATATTTGGGTAAATTTCGGGATATGGATTAGATAGACAGATCAGCATAGTAGTGATAGAATAATGTGAGTTAG
>ENA-OQHD01000838-OQHD01000838.1-human-gut-metagenome-genome-assembly--contig:-NODE-838-length-10153-cov-2.607022_pt1 | contig 10153 bp, 8 predicted proteins | sample MGYA00242560_ERZ504711 | MGnify/ENA primary metagenome ERZ504711 (study PRJEB26092, sample SAMD00036198) | human gut metagenome | host: Homo sapiens | study: EMG produced TPA metagenomics assembly of... | reverse complement strand
GGGAAAACAGGAGTATAGATTTTAGCAGTCGAACAGATAGAGTGCTAAAACAAGTAAAACCAGTTCGGCAGGAGGTGCTTGAAACCGTGAAACAACTGAAGAATAGCCGCTGCTTCCGTTCGGCAGCATCTCTGCGCTGGGCTTTTAGCAAAACGGCTGTCATGTCCGCTAAAATAAACCTTCCGGTATGAATGGAGGCTTGACTTTATGAATACCAATCAATATACGCAGAAAACGCTGGAGGCTCTGCAGGCAGCGCAGCAGCTGGCTGTGGAGTATCAGCATAACCAGCTGGAACCCGAACATCTGCTGCACGCCCTCGCTTCGCAGGAGCAGGGCCTGATCCCGCAGCTGTTGCAGAAGCTGAATGTGGACCCGGCAGCTTGCTGCGCCGTGGCCGAAAAATGCTTTCGGCTTTGCCCCGGGTCTCCGGCTCCGGCCGTGACCCCGACAAGGTCTATATCTCGCAGGCTGCCGATAAGGTGCTCAGCGCCGCCGCCCGAGAAGCCAAGGCCATGAAGGACGACTATATCAGCGTGGAGCATGTGTTCCTGGGTCTGCTGGACGAGCAGACCAGAACACCACCGAGTTGTTCCGTGCGTTCAGCATCACTAAAGATAAGTTCCTGCAGCAGCTCACAGCAGTGCGCGGCAACCAGCGCGTCACCAACGACAATCCCGAGGAGACCTACAACGCCCTGCAGAAATACGGTCAGGATCTGGTAGACCTTGCCCGCAAGCAGAAGCTGGACCCCGTCATTGGCCGTGATCAGGAGATCCGCAACGTGATCCGCATCCTGTCCCGTAAGACCAAGAACAACCCCTGCCTGATCGGTGAGCCCGGCGTTGGCAAGACCGCCATTGCAGAGGGTCTTGCACAGCGTATCGTGCGCGGCGATGTGCCCGAAAACCTGAAGGACCGCATCGTGTTCAGTCTGGACATGGGCGCTCTGGTGGCCGGTGCAAAGTACCGCGGCGAGTTCGAGGAGCGCCTGAAGAGCGTGCTGAACGAGGTGAAGAAGAGCGAGGGCAAGATCATCCTCTTCATCGATGAGCTGCACACCATCGTGGGTGCCGGCAAGACCGATGGTGCCATGGACGCAGGCAACCTGCTCAAGCCCATGCTGGCCCGGGGCGAGCTGCACTGCATCGGTGCCACCACGCTGGACGAGTACCGCCAGTATATCGAGAAAGACCCCGCTCTGGAGCGCCGCTTCCAGCCGGTGCAGGTGGATGAGCCCACCGTGGAGGACACGATCTCCATCCTGCGCGGCCTGAAGGAACGCTACGAGGTGTTCCACGGCGTGAAGATCAACGACAGCGCCTTGATCGCCGCTGCCACCCTGTCCGACCGCTATATCACGGATCGTTTCCTGCCGGATAAGGCCATCGACCTTGTGGATGAAGCCTGTGCCATGATCAAGACCGAGATGGACAGCATGCCCAGCGAGATGGATGATCTGGCCCACCGCATCACCCAGCTGCAGATCGAGCAGGTGAGCCTGAAAAAGGAGACCGATGCCCTGAGCCAGAGCCGCTGAAGGATCTGGAAAGGAGCTGGCCGAGCTGCAGGACAAGTTCCGCAGCATGAAGGCAAAGTGGGAGAACGAGAAGAACGCCATCGGCAAGGTGCAATCTCTGCGTGAGCAGATCGAGCAGACCAATGCCGACATTGAAAAGGCTCAGCGCGAGTACGACCTGAACAAGGCCGCTGAGCTGAAATACGGCAAGCTGCCCCAGCTGCAGAAACAGCTGGAAGAGGAAGAGAAGATCGCCGCCGCCAAGAAGGAGGACAGCCTGTTGCGTGACCGCGTGACCGATGAGGAGATCGCCCGCATCGTGGCCCGCTGGACCGGCATCCCGGTGGAGAAACTGGTGGAGGGTGAGCGCGAGAAGCTGCTGCATCTGGACGATGTGCTGCACCAGCGGGTCATCGGTCAGGACGAGGCTGTGACCAAGGTGAGCGAGGCCATCCTGCGCAGCCGCGCCGGTATCGCCAACCCCAACCGCCCCATCGGCAGCTTCCTGTTCCTCGGCCCCACCGGCGTTGGCAAGACTGAGCTGGCCAAGGCACTGGCACAGGCCCTGTTTGACGACGAGCGCAACATGGTGCGAATCGATATGACCGAGTATATGGAGAAGTTCAGCGTCAGCCGTCTGATCGGCGCGCCTCCGGGATATGTCGGTTACGAAGAGGGCGGCCAGCTGACTGAGGCTGTGCGCCGCAAGCCCTACAGCGTGGTGCTGTTCGATGAGGTGGAAAAAGCCCACCCCGATGTGTTCAACATCCTGCTGCAGGTGCTGGACGATGGCCGCATCACCGACAGTCAGGGCCGCACCGTGGACTTCAAAAACACGGTCATCATCCTCACCTCCAATCTGGGCAGCGACATCATCCTGAACGATCTGGAGCAGCGCCGTGCCAACGGCTCCAACGAGCTGAGCGAGGAAGCAAAGCACCAGATCGACCAGCTGCTGAAGAGCAAGTTCCGCCCCGAATTTCTGAACCGTCTGGATGAGATCGTCTACTACAAGAGCCTGACCAAGGACGAGATGCGCAGGATCGTGGATCTGCAGCTGCAGGATCTGCGCAAGCGCATGGACGAGGGCAAGCACCTCAAGCTGGAGGTCACCACCGCTGCCAAGGACTTCATCATCGATTCTGCTTACGACAGCGTCTATGGCGCACGTCCCATCAAGCGGTTCATCCAGAGCCGCGTGGAGACCCTGATCGCCAAGGCCATCATTCAGGGCAGCTATACCGAGGGCAATACCCTGACGGTAGACTGCGAGAATGGCGCTTTGACCCTGCGATAATGTAAATTTTACCTGTTCTGTATGGACTTTGCGGCAAGAAAGCTTGCACCACCGTACAGAATATGGTATGATTACAAATAACATTGATGTGCTTTTCATCGCGGAACAGCAACGATGGGGAGCACATTTTTGTATACGGAAAGAACTCCTTCCGTCATCGTGCGGCAAGGCTCCCTCTTTGAGGGAGCTGGTTGCGAAGCAGACTGAGGGAGTCTGTTCTTTAATAAAAACAGAAAGTTGAGTGTGATTTCCCTTTTATGGACGATGGCAGTATTACGCTTTTTGGCGGCGCTGATCATTCTGGTGGCATTTTCCGCCTTTTTCTCCGCCTCTGAGACCGCATTTTCTTCCCTGAACCAGATCCGCCTGAAAAGCCGCGCCGAGGACGGCGATTCGGCAGCAGCCCGCGTGCTGGCTATGTCGGAAAAGTACGACAAGCTGCTCTCCACCATCCTCATCGGCAACAATATCGTCAACATTGCCGCAGCATCCATTGGCACAGTGCTGTTCACCCGCCTGCTGGACCCGGAGCGGGGCGCGACGGTGTCCACCTTCGTGCTGACCATTGTGGTTCTGATCTTTGGCGAGGTGACCCCCAAGAGCCTTGCAAAGGAGATGCCGGAGACGGTTGCCACGGCGGTTTCGCCCTTTTTGAACCTGCTCATGATCCTGTTCACCCCGCTGACCTGGCTGTTCACCCAGTGGAAGCGCCTGCTGGGGCATTTCATCCACAGCACCGAGGAGGACACCATCACCGAGGGTGAGCTGATGACCATGGTCAGCGAGGCCGAGAACGACGGCGAGCTGACCGACCGGGAAAGCCAGCTCATCCGCAGCGCCATTGAGTTCGACGATGTGGAGGTGGAGGAGATCCTCACGCCCCGCGTGGATGTGATCGCGGTGGAGGACGACCTCTCGCTGGATGAGGTGGCCGATACCTTTGCGGAATCGGGATATTCCCGTCTGCCCGTTTACCACGGCACCATTGACAACATCATCGGTGTGGTACATGAAAAGGACTTTTACCTTGGCCGTCTGCGCAAGGATACCACGCTGGAAGACCTTGTGAAGCCCACCCTTTATACCACCGGCTCCACCCAGATCTCCCAGCTGCTGCGCACCCTGCGCGAGCAGCACCATCACATGGCGGTGGTGGTGGACGAGTACGGCGGTACCGAGGGCATCATCACGCTGGAAGACATTCTGGAAGAGCTGGTAGGCGAGATCTGGGACGAGCACGACGAAGCGACCGAGGACTTCCGCAAACAGTCGGACGGCAGCTGGATCGTGCTGGGCAGTGCCGGTGTGGACGACCTGTATGAGAGGCTGGGCCTGCCGGAGGATGAAGATATCGATTCCAATACGGTGAACGGTCTGGTGCAGGAAAAAACCTGCCATCTGCCCAAGGTGGGCGACCGGTTCACGCTGGGCGAGTACGACGGTGTCGTTACCCGCACGGCCAAGCGCCGCGTGACCGAGGTGCGCCTGACCCCGGCGGAAAAGCCGGAACCGAAGAAGGAAGAAGACGAAAAGCCGCACTTCAACCGGCTGACCAATAAGTAAATCTAAGGGAGGATGCCGTTTTCCAATACGGCCCTATCCTGTGAAAAAGCAAACTCCGGCAGACCGCAGTCTGCCGGAGTTTGCTTTGTAAAAATAATTGTTCCGCTGAATATGGCTAGAGCGAAGCGGAAGCCATTAAATGGTTTTGCTTTCCGCCTGCAGATAGGTATACAATGCTCCCACCTGATTGGCTTCGCTGCTGAAATGGCAGGGCACGATCTCGCAGCGGGGGCAGACCGATCATGTAAGGTGATTCCCCACGGGAAGCAAACAGCCGGCATATACCCGGCGCAGATCGTCCAGCAGCAGCGGCTGCTTGCTGATGCCGCCGCCGATGGCTACCTTTTCACATCCAGCAATACAGTCAGGTTGTAGATCTGCACGGCCACCATCTTGCAGAACCGTTCCAGCACTTCCAGCGCTTCCGGCTCGGCGGCATTGGCGGCATCAAAAAAAGGAGTTTACCGTTCATGGGGGCATCGGCGGGCAGGCCCTTGCGGGCGCGGTACCACTTGAGCAGGTATTGGTGCTGCACTGGCAGGCCATGGTTTTTTCCGGTATTCTCCCACTCGTCGGCGTTGGTGTTCACAAAGCTGTACTCTCCGGCGGTAAAGTGCACGCCGCGCACCAACTGGCCATTGGCAATGATGCCGCCGCCCACGCCGGTGCCGATGATAAACACTGCCGCATTGCAGCAGCCCTGCAAGGCACCGGCCCGCAGCTCTGCAATGGCTGCAGCCTTGCCGTCGTTTTCCAGCGTGACACGGCAGCCGCATCCTTTCGCGCACCAGCTGCCCCCACCTGCGTGCCGGTGTTGTACAGAAGTGCCCCGCCGTTGGAGACATAGCCGGTGTTGGCATCCACAAAGCCGGGCAGCGCCATGGCGATACCGTCCACTTCATCCTTATGCGGTGCATACAGAGCGTATATTGTGTCGAGAAAATGCTCCTGCGTATCCTGCGGCGTGGGCACGGAACCGGCATCGAAACGGTTCATCTGCTCGTCCATGACCGAATATTTGATCTCGGTGCCTCCTACGTCAAAAACCATGACCTTCATTGCTGTTCCCTCCGCAAAGCTGATCTTCTTCCTTATTATGGCAAATGCGTGCCAAAAAAAGTAAAGCCATCCGCAACATGCCGCGAATAGCTTTACTTTAATTTAGAGCTTGCTCAGCTGCGGGCCCTGTGCGGTGTCCTTGACCGCCCAGCCCAGTTCGGTCAGCTGTGCACGGATGGCATCGGCAGTGGCCCAGTCCTTGGCCTTCTTGGCGGCGGCACGCTTCTCTACCAGCTCAGTCACCTCGGCGGGCACCTCGTCCTTCTTGCGGTTGTACAGCAGGCCCAGTACGCCGGTGATCTCGTCGAACGCAGCGGCGGCGGTCTGCAGGGCATCCTTGGAGGAAACAGCCGACAGAGTGTTGATCTCCTTGACCAGATCGAACACGGCAGCCAGTGCATCCGGGGTGTTCAGGTCATCGTCCATGGCAGTGCAGAACTTGGTGCGGGCCTCGGCAGCCTTTTCCTTCAGGGTCTCGTCGGTGCCAAAGGTGTCCTTGGTCAGGGCAAAATCCAGATTCTCGCGGCAGGTGTACAGGCGCTCCAGGCTGTTCTTGCAGCTTTCAATGAGGTCCACGGTGTAGTTCAGGGGCATCCGGTAGCCTGCGGTCAGCATGAAATAGCGGATGGGTTCGTAGCCGTAGACATCCGCCACGTCCCGCACGGTGAAGAAGTTGTGCAGGCTCTTGGACATCTTCTGATTGTCCACGTTGATGAAGCCGTTGTGCATCCAGTAGCGGGCAAAGGTGCAGCCGTTGGCGCACTCGCTCTGTGCGATCTCATTCTCGTGGTGGGGGAAGATCAGGTCCTGACCGCCGCAGTGCAGATCAATGGTCTTGCCCAGATGGGTGCGGCTCATGGCGCTGCACTCGATATGCCAGCCCGGACGGCCCATGCCGTAGGGGCTCTCCCATGCAGGTTCACCGGGCTTTGCGGCCTTCCACACGGCAAAGTCTGCGGGGTCCTCCTTCAGGTCGTCGTCCATCTGGCTGCGCAGCTCACGGTTGCCGCTCTCCAGATCGTCCAGCTTCAGGTGGCTCAGCTTGCCGTACTCGGGATCGCTCTTCACCCGGAAGTACACATCGCCGTTCTTGGCAACATAAGCGTGGCCGGAGTCGATCAGATCCTTCACGATATCCAGGATCTGCTGGATGTGCTCGGTAGCCCCGGGGCTGGACGGTGGGCCTTTTTTGCAGTTGAGGCCGGCGGCATCCTTGAGGTACTCGGCCTCAAAGCGCTGAGCGACCTCCTTCATGGAGGTGCCCTCTTCCTGTCCCTTCTTAATGAGCTTGTCGTCGATATCGGTGATGTTGGAAACATAGAACACCTTGTTGCCGCGGTACTCAAGGTAGCGGCGCAGGGTATCGAACACGATCAGCGGGCGGGCGTTGCCGATGTGGATATAGTTATAAACGGTAGGGCCGCAGACATAGATGCGGTATTCACCGGGCACCTGCGGCACGAATTCTTCTTTCTGGCGGGTCAGCGTATTGAAAACTGCATGGCTGTTTCTCCCTTTTTTACCATTTTTTTCATTATAACGGTGTACAGAAGGGAAGTCAAGCAAAAAACGACCGCTCCCGGCGCATTCTGCACACCGGAAACGGTCGGTTTTTCAGATCAGGAGCTTAGCCGGGATACCGGCTCACTTCCAGCAGCTCTTCTGCACGCTTCACCTGCTCCGCTGTGGGCGGCACGGCATCCGGCAGTGGATAAGGGATGCCCAGCTTCTGCCACTTGAACAGGCCTAGCGTGTGGTAGGGCAGCACCTCCACCCGCTGCACCGGTTTTCAGGCTGCGGATAAAGTCTGCGGTCCTGCGCAGGCCCTCCTCGTCGTCGGTCAGGCCGGGCACCAGCACATGCCGGATCCACAGCGGGATGCCGAGGTCAGAAATATGCCGCGCCATCGCAAGGATGTTGGCATTGTCTTTGCCGGTGAGCTGCCGGTGGCGTTCCGGGTCGATCTCCTTCAGGTCGAGAATGACCAGACTGGTGGACTTCATCAGCCGGTCGAAACCGGCCAGATAATCCGGGTCATCGGGCCGGAAGGGCTGCCCGGCGGTATCCAGAGCCGTGTGCACGCCTTTGGAGCGGGCCAGCTCGAAGAATGCCGTCAGGAACTCCATCTGGCGCAGCGGCTCGCCGCCGCTGACCGTGATGCCGCCCTTTTTGCCCCAGTAGTTGCGGTAGCGGTAGACCCGCTGGAACAGCTTTTCTGCCGTCCATTCCTCGCCGCCCTCCGCAGCCCACGTTTCCGGGTTGTGGCAGTATTTGCACCGCAGGGCACACCCCCTGCAAAAAATCACCACAAAGCGCACACCGGGGCCGTCCACAGAGCCGAAGGATTCCAGCGAGTGGACATAGCCGATGGGGTTACAGGGCTGCATGGCAGGTGCGGGAGATAACGTCCATCTGCTGCTCGCGGGTCAGGTCGATGAACTTGACGGCGTAGCCGGAGACGCGGATGGTGAAGTTGGCGTACTCTTCCTTCTCGGGGTGCTCCATGGCATCCAGCAGCTTCTCCTTGCCAAAGACGTTCACGTTCAGGTGGTGTGCGCCCTGATCGAAGTAGCCGTCCATGACCTGTACCAGATTCTCCACCCGCTCGCCTTCGCTGTGGCCTAGAGCGTCCGGGTTGATGGTCTGGGTGTTGGAGATGCCGTCCAGTGCCCAGTGGTAGGGCAGCTTTGCCACCGAGTTCAGGGAAGCCAGCAGGCCGTTCTGCTCTGCGCCATAGCTGGGGTTTGCACCGGGAGCAAACGGGGTGAATGCGGCACGGCCATCGGGCAGAGCGCCGGTGTACTTGCCGTACACCACGTTGGAGGTGATGGTCAGGATAGAGGTGGTAGCCTCAGAGTTGCGGTAGGTGTGGCGCTTCTTGATCATCTCCAGGAAGGTGCGCAGCAGCCACACGCCGATCTCGTCGGCGCGGTCATCATCGTTGCCGTACTTGGGGAAGTCGCCCTCGGTCTCAAAGCCGGTGGCAAGGCCGCACTCGTCACGCACTACCTTCACCTTGGCGTACTTGATGGCGCTCAGGGAGTCGATGACGTGGGAGAATCCTGCAATGCCGGTGGCAAAGGTGCGGCGCACGTCGGTGTCGATGAGGGCCATCTCGGCTTCCTCATAGTAGTATTTGTCGTGCATATACTGGATCAGGTTCAGCACATTGACGTACAGGCCAGCCAGCCAGTCCAGCATCTGGACATACTTGGGCAGCACCTCGTCGTAGTTCAGGTACTCGCTGGTGATGGGGGCATAGTTGGGGCCGCACTGCTCGTGGCTCTTCTCGTCCACACCGCCGTTGATGGCGTACAGCAGGCACTTGGCCAGGTTGGCGCGGGCACCGAAGAACTGCATCTCCTTGCCGGTCTGGGTGGCAGACACGCAGCAGCAGATGGAGTAATCATCGCCCCAGACGGGCTTCATCACGTCGTCGTTCTCGTACTGGACAGAGCTGGTATCGATGGACACCTTGGCGGCATATTTCTTGAAGCTCTCCGGCAGGGCGGAGGAGTACAGAACGGTCAGGTTCGGCTCCGGTGCGGGGCCCATGTTTTCCAGCGTGTGCAGGAAGCGGTAGCAGTTCTTGGTGACCATGCTGCGGCCATCCATGCCGATGCCGCCCACTTCCAGCGTTGCCCACACGGGGTCGCCGGAGAACAGCTGGTTGTAGCTGGGGATGCGGGCAAACTTGACCATGCGGAACTTCATGACCATGTGGTCGATCAGCTCCTGAGCCTGGGTCTCGGTCAGGATGCCGTTGTCCAGATCGCGCTGGATATAGATATCCAGGAAGGTGGAGATGCGGCCCACGCTCATGGCAGCGCCGTTCTGGGTCTTGATGGCGGCCAGATACCCGAAATACAGCCACTGGCAGGCCTCCTTGGCGTTCTTTGCAGGCTGAGAGATATCATAGCCGTAGGCCTCGGCCATCTTCTTCATGCCCTTCAGGGCACTGATCTGGCGGGCGATCTCCTCGCGCAGGCGGATCACGTCGTCGGTCATGGTGCCGTCGCCGCAGTTGGCGAAGTCCTCCTGCTTGAACTTGATCAGTGCATCGATGCCGTACAGCGCCACGCGGCGGTAGTCGCCCACGATGCGGCCGCGGCCGTAGGTGTCCGGCAGGCCGGTGATGATGTGGGTGTGGCGGGCCGCCTTCATCTCAGGGGTGTAGGCATCAAACACAGCCTGATTGTGGGTGCGGGTATAATCGGTAAAGATCTTGTGCAGCTCGGCGCTGGGCTGGTAGCCGTAGGTGGTGCAGGCCTGTTCTGCCATCTTGATGCCGCCGTAGGGCATGAAGGCGCGCTTGAGGGGCTTGTCGGTCTGCAGACCCACGATCTGCTCCAGATCCTTCAGGCTTTCGTCGATATAGCCGGGGCCGTAAGCGGTCAGGCTGCTGACCACTTCGGTCTCCATATCCAGCACGCCGCCCTTGGCGCGCTCGGCCTTCTGCAGCTTCTGCAGGGCACCCCACAGCTTGTCGGTCGCCTCGGTGGGGCCGGCCAGAAAGCTTTCGTCGCCGTCATACGGGGTGTAGTTCTTCTGGATGAAGTCGCGCACATTGACTTCTTCTTTCCAGATACGGCCCTCAAAGCCTTCCCACTGTTCAAAATTGATCATTGGAACCTCCTTGCTCCATTTACGCAGTTAGCGTTTTCTAACTAATGAGCCTTTGAAAAGCCAGCTCTGTATGGCGGCTTTCTGGGGGG
>ENA-OQHD01000837-OQHD01000837.1-human-gut-metagenome-genome-assembly--contig:-NODE-837-length-10155-cov-2.923414_pt1 | contig 10155 bp, 9 predicted proteins | sample MGYA00242560_ERZ504711 | MGnify/ENA primary metagenome ERZ504711 (study PRJEB26092, sample SAMD00036198) | human gut metagenome | host: Homo sapiens | study: EMG produced TPA metagenomics assembly of... | reverse complement strand
AAAAATTATTCTTATGACGAAGCCTACGGAGAATCTTTAAAATACTTCCAAGGCGACGAGTTGGCTGCCAGAGTTTGGGTAAACAAATATGCAGTCAAAAGATTCTTTCGGAAATATTTACGAAAAGTCTCCGGAAGACATGCATTGGCGAATAGCCAATGAGGTAGCCCGCATTGAGGCCAAGTACCCCAATCCATTAAGTTCAGAGGAACTTTTCGGCTTACTCGACCACTTCAAGTACATTGTTCCGCAAGGAAGCCCGATGACCGGAATCGGAAACAACTATCAGGTAGCCTCTCTGTCCAACTGCTTTGTTATCGGTGTGGACGGCGAAGCGGATTCTTATGGTGCCATCTTCAAGATAGACGAAGAACAAGTACAGCTGATGAAACGCCGTGGCGGCGTGGGACACGACTTATCCCATATCCGTCCGAAAGGTTCACCGGTAAAGAACTCGGCACTGACCTCCACCGGCTTGGTTCCCTTCATGGAACGCTATTCAAACTCTACACGCGAAGTAGCTCAAGATGGACGCCGCGGCGCACTGATGCTCAGCGTATCCATCAAACACCCCGACTCGGAAGCCTTCATCGATGCCAAGATGACTGAGGGCAAAGTGACCGGAGCCAACGTTTCCGTAAAACTGACCGACGACTTCATGCAGGCCGCCATCGAAGGCAAACCATATACACAGCAATATCCGATTGACGCCACAGAGCCGGCATTTCAAAAAGACATTGACGCATCCGCATTATGGAAAAAGATTGTGCACAATGCATGGAAATCGGCAGAACCCGGTGTATTGTTCTGGGATACCATATTAAAGGAATCCGTGCCCGACTGCTATGCAGACCTGGGCTACCGTACCGTATCCACCAATCCATGCGGCGAAATTCCACTGTGCCCGTACGACTCCTGCCGTCTGCTCGCCATCAACCTTTACTCATACGTGGTCAATCCGTTCAAGCCGGACGCCTACTTTGACTTTGAGCTATTCAAGAAGCATGTAGCTTTGGCCCAACGCATCATGGACGATATCATCGACCTTGAACTGGAGAAGATAGAGCGCATCATGAGCAAGATAGATGCCGACCCCGAAAGTGAAGACGTAAAACATACAGAACGCGTTTTGTGGCAGAAGATTTACAAGAAAGCGCCCAAGGCCGCCGTACCGGTGTAGGTATCACGGCAGAAGGCGACATGCTTGCCGCCCTGGGATTGCGTTATGGTACTGAAGAGGCAACCGAGTTCTCGGAGAAAGTACACAAGACGGTGGCACTCAACGCCTATCGCTCCTCCATAGAAATGGCCAAAGAGCGCGGCGCATTCGAGGTGTACGATACAGAACGCGAAAAGAACAACCCGTTCATCAACCGCCTGCGTGAAGCTGACCCGGAAATGTACGAGGAGATGAAGAAGTACGGACGCCGCAACATTGCCTGTCTGACCATCGCCCCGACCGGCACCACCAGCCTGATGACTCAAACCACCTCCGGTATCGAGCCCGTATTCCTGCCCGTGTACAAGCGCCGCCGCAAAGTGAATCCCAACGATACGAACGTCCATGTGGACTTCATCGACGAAACCGGAGATGCCTTTGAAGAATATATCGTGTTCCACCCCAAGTTCGTGACTTGGATGGAAGCACAAGGATACAACCCCGCCAAACGCTACACGCAGGAAGAAGTGGATGCCCTGGTAGAGAAATCACCTTATTATAAAGCAACCTCCAACGACGTGGACTGGCTGATGAAAGTCAAGATGCAGGGACGTATCCAAAAATGGGTGGATCACTCTATCAGCGTAACCATCAACCTGCCGAACGACGTAGACGAAGACCTCGTGAACCGTCTGTATGTAGAAGCATGGAAATCCGGCTGCAAGGGCTGTACGGTTTACCGCGACGGTTCGCGTTCCGGCGTGCTCATCTCTACCAAGAGTGACAAGAAGTCCGAACTTCCCCCGTGCAAACCGCCTACGGTCGTTGAAACACGTCCCAGAATATTGGATGCAGACGTTGTCCGCTTCCAGAACAACAAGGAGAAATGGGTGGCATTCGTCGGCTTGCTGGACAATCATCCCTACGAAATATTCACCGGTGTGCTGGATGATGATGAAGGCATCATCCTGCCGAAGAATGTGGTGTCGGGCCACATCATCAAGAATGTGGATGAGCACGGAAACAAGCGTTACGACTTCCAGTTCGAGAACAAGCGCGGATACAAAGTCACCATCGAGGGTCTGTCCGAGAAGTTCAACAAAGAGTATTGGAACTATGCCAAGCTGATTTCCGGTGTATTGCGCTACCGCATGCCTATCGAGCAGGTCATCAAGCTGGTAGGTTCACTGCAACTGGACAGCGAAAACATCAACACCTGGAAGAACGGTGTGGAACGCGCCCTGAAGAAATACATCCAGGACGGCACGGAAGCCAAAGGCAAGAAATGCCCCAACTGCGGTAACGAAACACTGGTTTACCAAGAAGGTTGCCTCATCTGCAAGACGTGCGGAGCTTCTCGCTGTGGATAATCCCACGGCAAGCACAAACGTTTGCATAGGAATTTAAATGACTTAGATAACGGTAGCTGCATGATTATGAGGAATAATTTCTATACTTGCATAATCATTGCAGCTATTGCTATTTCTAAATCTAATATAATATGACACTAATATTCAATATCGAGTATCGCACCAGCTGGGGTGAAGAAGTCAGAGTCCTGGGTTCCATCCCGGAACTTGGCAACAACCAGCCCAACAAAGCCAACCCCCCTGCACACTGTAGACGGCATTCACTGGACCGCGGAAGTGGATATCCAGATTCCCGGTAATGGAAGCGTCGAATACAGTTACCACATCTATCGAGATGGCAGAACCATACGGACAGAGTGGAACAGCCTGCCACGCATCCTGCACGTTGCAGACAATCCGAAGAAAGTTTACCGCATAGAAGATTGTTGGAAGAATCTGCCCGAGCAGCAGTATTTTTATACATCCGCTTTCACAGAATCCCTGCTGGCGCATCGCGAACGCAGTGCCGCCCCGAAAAGCTACAAAAAGGGGTTGCTGATAAAGGCGTACGCCCCCTGCATAGACAGTGACCATTGCCTGGCACTCTGCGGAAACCAGAAGGCGCTGGGTGACTGGAACCCGGACAAAGCTGCCCTTATGAGCGACATCGACTTCCCCGAATGGCAGGTAGAAGTGGATGCCGGCAAAATCAGCTTCCCGCTAGAGTATAAATTCGTCCTTTACAACAAGAAAGAGCGCCGTGCCGTGGCCTGGGAGAACAATCCCAACCGCTATATGGCCGACCCGCAGATAGCCGCCAACGAAACGCTGGCTGTCGGCGACCGTTATGTATACTTCAATCTTCCTGCATGGAAAGGTTCCGGAGTAGCCGTACCCGTATTCTCCCTGCGCTCCGAGAAAAGCTTCGGTGTAGGCGATTTCGGCGACTTGAAGCGCATGATTGACTGGGCAGTTGCCACCAATCAGAAGGCGGTGCAGATTCTGCCCATCAACGACACTACCATGACGCATACCTGGACAGACTCCTACCCTTACAGTAGCATCTCCATCTATGCCTTCCATCCCATGTACGCCGACCTGAAGCAGTTGGGCAGCTTGAAGGACAAGAAGGTGATGGCCGAATTCAACAAACGCCAGAAGGAACTGAATGCCCTGCCCGCCGTGGACTACGAAGCTGTGAACAAGACAAAGTGGGAATACTTCCACCTCATCTTCAAGCAGGAAGGGGAAAAGGTGCTGGCATCGGATGCTTTCCGTAATTTCTACGAAGCCAACAAGGAATGGTTGCAGCCATATGCCGTCTTCAGCTACCTGCGTGATGCCTACAAGACCCCGAATTTCCGCGAGTGGGCCAAGTATGCCACCTACGATGCCAAGGAGATAGAGACATTGTGCCGGCCGGACTCTGCCGACTATCCGCATATTGCCATCTACTACTACATCCAGTTCAATCTGCACCTGCAACTGCTTGCCGCCACCGAACATGCGCGCGCCAACGGCGTAGTGCTGAAAGGCGACATCCCCATCGGCATCAGCCGCAACAGTGTGGAAGCCTGGAAGGAACCCCACTACTTCAACCTGAACGGCCAAGCCGGTGCACCGCCCGATGACTTCTCCGTGAACGGACAGCAACTGGGGCCTCCCCACCTACAACTGGGATGTCATGGAAAAAGACGGTTATGCCTGGTGGATGAAACGTTTCCACAAAATGGCAGAATACTTCGATGCCTACCGCATAGACCACATCCTCGGCTTCTTCCGCATTTGGGAGATACCGATGCACGCCGTACACGGGCTGTTGGGACAATTCGTCCCCGCCCTGCCCATGACGCGCGAGGAGATAGAAAGCTACGGGCTGGCATTCCGCGAAGACTTCTTCCTGAAGCCCTATATCCATGAGTACTTCCTCGGACAAATCTTCGGCCCGCATACAGACTATGTGAAACAGACCTTCATAGAGCCGACAGACACGTGGGAGGTTTACCGCATGCGTCCCGAGTTCGACACCCAGCGCAAGGTGGAAGCCTACTTTGCCGGAAAAACGGACGATGACAGCATCTGGATTCGTGACGGGCTTTACGCCCTTATCAGCGATGTGCTGTTCGTGCCCGACCGCAACAATCCGCACGAATACCATCCGCGCATCGGCGTGCAGCACGACTACATCTACCGCGCACTGAACGATTGGGAAAAGGCTGCCTTCAACCGGCTGTATGACCAGTACTACTATCACCGCCACAACGACTTCTGGGGACAGCAAGCCATGAAGAAACTGCCGCAACTGACACAGTCCACGCACATGCTGGTATGCGGTGAGGACTTAGGCATGATTCCCGATTGCGTGGCATGGGTGATGAACGACCTGCGTATCCTTTCCCTGGAGATACAACGTATGCCGAAAGACCCGAAACAAGAATTCGGCCACACAGACTGGTATCCATACCGTTCGGTCTGCACCATCTCCACGCACGACATGTCTACCCTGCGCGGCTGGTGGGAAGAAGACTTCCAACAGACGCAGCGTTACTACAACACCATGCTCGGGCACTACGGTGCCGCACCGGCAACGGCCACGCCGGAGCTCTGCGAAGAAGTGGTTCGCAATCACCTCCATAGCAACTCCATCCTCTGCATCCTCTCCCTGCAAGACTGGATGTCCATGGACGGCAAATGGCGCAACCCGAACGTGCAGGAAGAACGCATCAATATTCCTGCCAACCCGCGGCACTACTGGCGCTGGCGCATGCACCTGACACTGGAACAACTGATGAAGGCAGAAAGCCTGAACGAGAAAATAAGGAGCATGATAGAAAGCACCGGAAGATAAGAAAGGATTCTTAGCAAAGTATTATTTTAGGCACGGATTACATGGACAATCACGGATAATATTGAAAGTAACCGTGATAACCCGTATAATTCCGTGCCTAAAATAATTCGATAAGTTCATTCCGACCCTCACATAATTGTATTCTATAAAAAACAATTTCGCGCTATTTTTATATTTTACAGAATACAATCCGCAACCTGAATCGTAATAACCGGATACTGATTTGCCCGTACCACAAAATATCAGTAAGTTTGCAGAAAACAATCTACAAGTAATGACCAGTTATATTTTCCTTGACACGCTTCGCTTCTTCGCCCATCACGGCGTGGGCGAACAAGAAACCGTGGTAGGCAATGAGTTTACCGTCAGCCTGCGCCTGCAAGTTGATATCCGGCGTGCGGCAGAAACGGACGACGTAGCCGACACCGTGAGCTATGCCGATGTACATACAGCTGTGAAGGCAGAGATGGACATTCCTTCCAAACTATTGGAACATGTATGCGGGCGAATTATAAACCGATTGTTCCACGACTTCCCACAGATAGAAGAAATAACCCTCAAGCTGGCAAAGCGCAATCCACCGATGGGCGCGGATATAGAGGCTGCAGGAGTGGAAATATGCCAACGCCGCGGAGAATGACAGATTGCCGAATCACCCCATTCACTATTGATACACAGACACTTCCCACTGCAAAGACACTGCATGCTTTTTGCAGTGGCGCTGCAAACGGTTTGCAGTAACACTGCACATATATTTGCAGTAGTACTGCAACAGCTTTGCAGTAACGCTGCAACAGATATGCAGTAGCACTGCAAAATGTATACAGAAGTTCTGCAGTGAGCATGCAGCAACTTTTCTGCCGTAGAATACAACCATTGATACCAATATTCCGTACCTTTGCCCCATCATCAACAAAAAGTCAATGAGAAACGCTATACAACGACTGGCATTACTCCCCATCGTCGCTCTCTTCCTGCTACCGGCCGCTTGCTATCAAATACAGCTCCGAGTTTCATTGGAGAAATGCCCTCTACCTGCCCACCCCTTACGACTTTACAAACCCATACAACTATGCAGACTTCAGAAGGAATGAACTATTGAAAATAAACCTCACAGAGTTCCGCTTCCCCTACCAATACCTCAACGACATAGAATGGGCAGATTCACCAACACCATTATTGTGCAACTCTATGACTTCAAACGGCAAGGGTGGGCTATCGCACCAGTGTGGGCTGTCCATGAACGAAGGGTAGCGATAGATTAAGAATGCCCAGTAGAACCGAGTTTCATCCTTATTTTTGCCGTTTCCGCTTCTTTGCCGATTCCACCGCTTCGGCCACCACCGGCTTATTTGCAAACCGCTTGGTGTAGTTGCTGTAATCGGGAACAGTGCGTTCATACGTCGGGTCGACAAACAACGGGCTGGAAATGATATGGTCTGCCGTACTGCGGTTGCAGCAGAACACGATGTTCTCCACACCGGCAAGGCGGGTCAACGCCTTCACATCCGTATCGTGCGGCTGAAGGGTCATCGGGTCGGTGAAAAAGAAAAGATAGTCAATCTCTCCGTCCACAATGCGCGAGCCCATCTGCTGGTCACCGCCCAAAGGACCGGATTTAAGGATAGTGAAATCCCACTCCACATCAGGATGTTTCTCCCGGAGGGCTTCGAGGATAAGGGTACCCGTGGTGCCCGTACAATAGAATTTATGCCCCATCAGCAATTCCGAGTTCCACAGTACCCACTCGATGAGGTCTTTCTTCATGGCGTCGTGTGCCACTAATCCGATTTTTCTAACTAGTTTTTCCATAATTCAAAACCTTTAATAGATTGAACAATTATAAAAGGCAACAGTTCCTACAATTGGGAAAAGAATTTCTTTCCATGCAGATAAAACTGCGCCAATATACTGTTTTTTGTCCGTTCCGGTATTACGGCAAGCGTAGTTTTTTTCAGATTCTCTTTGCGGGACGCTGCTAATGAAGTGCGGAGGGAGTGGTAGGCACGGCGCGCACGGAATACGGCCAAAGCATTGGGTAACTGGCCTTTCAGCATGAAACTGAACGCAGCCACATAATCGAGCACCGCACGTACACGCATCACGGACGCCAAGTCCTCCTGCGGCAGATTCTTATAAAGCATGACAAGGTTATTACGAAAATTGAGGAAGGTCTTGCGCGGATTCTCCTTCTTCAAAGTGGCCCCTCCCACATGAAATACCACACTCTGCGGTATACATGCCAACTGTCTGCCACGGGCACGAAGCCGCCAACATAAATCTATCTCCTCCATGTGGGCAAAAAAACGTCCGTCCAGCCCACCCGCTTCCCGGTAGTCTGCCAGACGGATGAACAGAGCCGACCCCGTAGCCCAGAAAATGGGTATCACCGTGTCGTATTGCCCCTTGTCCTCTTCTACCACGCCCATAATACGGCCGCGGCAGAAGGGATAGCCATAGCGGTCGATGAAACCTCCCGCAGCTCCGGCATACTCAAACTGCCCCTTGTTACGCCAACTGCGTATCTTCCGGCTGGCAAGCGGCCGTCTCCGGATAGGCATCCATATACTCTGCCAACGGGACAAGCCAGTGCTCGGTGACCTCTACATCGGAATTGAGCAGCACTACATATTCTGCCTCCACTTGCTTCAATGCTAGATTGTATCCGTCGGCCAAAAACCGTGGTTCTCTTCCTGCAGAATCAAGTGCACAGAAGGAAACTCGCGACGGAGCATTGCCACAGAAGCATCCGTAGAGCCATTGTCCGCCACATACACCACAGCACCATCCGCCTCCGGAAAAACGCACAACAGAGGGAAGGAAGGAACGGAGCATATCACATCCGTTCCAATTCAATATGACAACAGCAATCTTATCCATGTTGCACAGATTCTTTTCGTTATTTTTCCAGCGTTTATGAGACCAGAACCAATAAGCCGGTTCGCGCCGGATGGTCTGCTCCAGACGACGGGCGAAGCACTCGGTTATCTCGCCATCCGCCGTCTGCTTGGGAGTTTCGGTAACCAAATCGAAGAGCACTTTGCAATATCCCCTGGATGTCCGTTCCAATTCACAATAAAAGACGGGGAAGTCCATCAGCTTGGCAATGCGCTCGGCGCCATCCATGAACACGGTGTCCTGATTCAAGAAAGTGGTCCAATAATGGGCCTCGCTGCGGTTGGGCGACTGGTCTGTAATCAGGCCGATGGCTATCCGCCTGCCTTCACGGCGAAGCTTTATCACTTCGCGTGCCGTGGAATGTTTCGCCACATTGTATCCTCCGAACCGGGCACGGATATGCTTAAACATCTCGTCCAGATACTTATTGCTTAGCGGTTTGTACACCTGCACCGGGATGTCGCCCGGATGCATGATGGCCCCCATGCCTATAATCCACTCAAAATTGGCATAATGGGGAATCAACAGTACAATGCCTCCATGCTTCTCTATCATGGCAAGGTATTCTTCCTTATTATCATACTTCATCCGGCGGCAGAGCTCCTCGAAAGACATGCGCAGCATCTTCACCTCTTCCAGCATATAGTCGCAGATATAATGGTAGAACTTGCGCTCTATCTCCATCAATTCGGTTTCCGACTTCTCCGGAAAGGAATTGCGAAGGTTGCGGCGAACGACTTTCTTCCGATAATGCACGACGTGGCGCATCAGGAAGTACAGCCCGTCAGACAATGCATAAAGCGCCCGGAAAGGCAGAAGTGCCACAAGCCACATGCCCGCATAAGTCAGCCAATAGACAATTTTTGATTTCACTTCGTCAGTTATGAGTTATAAGTTATGAGTTATTTGTTGCAAAGGCGGCATTCCTCATTCCATTGCTCCCAAGAGTGCGGTGCCGTCGGCATTGAAATCGCCCAGGCGCACAGACACGAGCTGGTTGTCCAAGGCAGCATCATGAGGGACTTCCACACGGATATAATTGGGAGTGAAGCCGTGCATCGGCAGTCCGGGTTTGGGACGTTCCAGCAACACCGGCATCGTCTGCCCGATATGGCGCGCATAAAAAGCACGGGTCTTTTCGTCCGAAAGCTCCAGCAATTGCTGGCTCCTGCGGTGCTTTTCTTCGGGTGCCACCACGTGGTCTATCTTCAAGGCTTGCGTGCCGGGACGCTCCGAATAGCTGAAGACATGGAGCTGCGTCACGTCCAGGCTCTTGATAAACTCATAAGCCTGCCCGAAATACTCCTCCGTCTCTCCACGGGTACCCACAATCACGTCTACCCCTATAAAGGAATCGGGCATCACTTCCTTTATCTTCTTTATCTTCGAGGCAAACAAGGCGGTATCGTAACGGCGTCGCATCAGCTTCAGCACCTCGTCACTGCCCGACTGCAGCGGTATATGGAAATGAGGCATGAAACGCCGGGAACGGGACACGTATTCTATGATTTCATCTGTCAGCAGATTCGGCTCGATGGAGGATATGCGGTAACGCTCAATGCCTTCCACCTCGTCCAGCGCCTTCACCAAGTCGAAGAAAGTCTCACCGGTAGACTTGCCGAAGTCTCCGATATTGACGCCGGTCAATACAATTTCCTTTCCACCTTCGGCAGCCGCCTGGCTGGCCTGCTCCACCATAGAAGCAATGCTGCCGTTACGGCTACGTCCGCGGGCAAAGGGAATGGTGCAATAGGAACAATAATAATCGCAGCCGTCCTGCACTTTCAGGAAGAAGCGTGTCCGGTCGCCACGCGAACAAGACGGGGCAAACGAACGTATATCCTTCAAAGCGGAAGTGTAGGCCTCGCCGGTCTCGTGCTTCTGCAGATTGCCCAGGTAGT
>ENA-OQHD01000836-OQHD01000836.1-human-gut-metagenome-genome-assembly--contig:-NODE-836-length-10178-cov-5.149637_pt1 | contig 10178 bp, 14 predicted proteins | sample MGYA00242560_ERZ504711 | MGnify/ENA primary metagenome ERZ504711 (study PRJEB26092, sample SAMD00036198) | human gut metagenome | host: Homo sapiens | study: EMG produced TPA metagenomics assembly of... | reverse complement strand
GATAGCTGTATGCCAGGCATAACCTTTGTCTCTTTTATTCGGTTCTGATTGTTTCATATACTCTTTAAAGGGATCTTTATCCATCAAATTGCCTCCATTCAATTTTTTACCAATACCAGCTCTTTCTGATACTGTCTTGTAAAGTATTTTTCCTTTTCTTCATGCACCTTTTTTATGTCTGACGCTTTTTTCCCAGATATTCATCCTCAGTCGCTATAGACGGATCATACCAGTCAGCTTTCTTCAGAGCCCATTCAATCCATTCTGGAGTAATATCTTCATTTCCACTATCTATCATAGCCTGAATATATTCTCTTATTTCCTTTGCAATTCTATAGTCTTCAGCTTTGTTTACAAGTTCTTTTACAAGACGAATTTCTTGTTCTTTTCTTTGTCTATTTTCTTCTCTGCGTCTCTCTTCTTCAACTCTCTTACGTTCTGTCTCTTCACGTGCTTCTCGTACAATTCTATTCTCTTCTGCCTTCTCATACAGGGTAACCAAAATATCACCCAGTCTATCTTCTAATTTTTCAGAATCGTTATCTCTTATGTAGCTTCGCGCCCCAAACACAATACGAAGTTTACCATTATATACCTTGTCATACTTTCTAATTTGAGGTTTTGAAGCCCATCTATGATTTTTGATATCATCATTATATTTTACGAGCGCCTGTGCCTCTTGCTTAGTCATTTCATGCTTCACTTGGTCTTGACTCTCAACCATACAAAATCTAACAATATCTCCTCTAAATTTTTACAGACAAATCACTATTAATACTTCCACCTAAAGATTCAATTGTTTTGAATATGGTATCTAATATTGCAATTGCACGTAACATACACTCATCAGACATTTCCTTAAAGAATTCAGGCTCGTTTTCTGGTTTGTTATGTCTTGAATTATAGTATGGTCTACTCTGTACTTCTTTCAGCTTTGACTTATAATCTGCAATATCCTTCTTGTATTGGACCAACATTTTATGCAATCGTGTACTTTGACTTATCTGCAGATTGCATGCATATTCTAATACTTTATTTCTTTCCGTCTCATCCAAATAATCAAGAATTCCATCCGGCCACTCAGGTATGTTGCCCGTTTTTTTCTGCGGTAAATCCTCCTCGGTTACTACGTCCAATTCTTCTGTTACGTCAGTATGCACTTTCTCTACTACTTCTGCCTTAGCTTTCCGAATACGCTTAACAACCGCGTCTTTCGTTATCAATGAAATTTCTGTATCTTCCAATCCAGAAAATTCTACAATCTCATTCGATACATCTTTTCCCATATTCTTCTTAGTCCAATAACCAGAAGAAGGAAAAGATATATTTTCTACTTTACAAGTTGCTATCAGTTTACCATAATTCAAGTTATATTTTCTGGCTACCCCTGCAACTGAAAGAGCCCATATTTCATCATAGAGCTGCTTACGAGTCAATTTGACTATTCCTTTTTCATTCTCCATCCTGGCAGCTCCTTTCCTGCATATTTTTTGGTCAACATCTTTGTATTTTCCCAGCGAAAACGCATATTCATAAAGCTCTAATTCTGCTGATCCTCGTTTTCGCTTAATAGAAAAACCAAATCCTTTTTTCATTTCTTCAAACTGTTCTATTATAGTATTTAGACTCTTTTCTATATTTTGAACTTGTACTTCTGATGTTTTCCCATACTTATATGCAATCAATCTCTCACCAATTACGTGATAGGACCAACTCTCAGAATATGTTCTATCTCTTTCTTCATTGTGAATTGCAAACCGATCGGTAAAAGATCATTTCTCATGCCGATACTAACCGCCATAGGGATATGCCTAGGTAATCTGCCGCTATCTTACATGTTATTTTACTCATATTTCTAATATCTTCATCTGTGTATTTAGGCATAATTTATCTCCATTTAATAAAAAATCATTTTTTCCGACCCTAAACTAAGGAAAAAACCTTTTTTTAAGCTATAAGTAAGTCGCCTTAATCTGAAAAAAATCAAACTGAGATGCTTTTGATGCAGTTTTGAACCCATCATTTCTATCATGCTTTCCTTCTTCGTTTATTTCTGTTAATATATCTTTAACTTTTACTTAAGCCACTTATCTTAAATTGAATTCTTATAGCAGTTCCATCAATACTATTAGGCAGATATTCATTTCGAGCCACTATATCCCAGCCGGCATTTCTTAATTGCTTATCAATTTTTACACGAGCTTTTTCTTCCGGTAACATAGGCATACTCTTCCTTTCTAATCCATTCTCCCATATCTGTTGTCCCAAAATCAGGACTTGATATACTTCCCGGACTTAATTCTTTTATCCGCTGGTTTTACAGCATTCTTTGGAATGGCCCAAGTATTACCAAACTTCATAGCCCCTTCTATCATTCCTTCATTGCAGATTGTCTGCACTCTTCTAACTGATAGGTTCCACTTTTCTGCTGCTTCTTTAATAGTCATAAACTCCATATTTTCTTACCTCAATAAGTTATAAAATGCGACATTTTATCCTAATTTCTATTATAAGCGCCAAGACGCCGAAAATCAATCTAAACCTACATAACTTTCGGCGTACAGTCTATTACTTCTCCGTGTACAAAATCCCATAAAAATAACCTTTCAGCGTACTCTATACGAACTACGCCAAAAAGGTTGATTTTCACTACACCCGTATTCTATTTTTCATTTCATGCACATATTTTATAGGCTTATTTTCATAATATGTTCTAGCAGATATACCCCTCAACCCCGCTTAAACTAGGCATTTCTTAGAGAGGAAACATACCGTCTCAACGGTATTACCTTTTTCCCACAAGAGCCGCCTTACCTCTTGTCCATCACGATATATCGGAAAATTAAACTCTATCGACTTCAAAGGCATCTCTGACTCTCCATTAGGATATATCTGAATTTCCTTTATTAGATAAGTTATAAGGCTTTTCTTTTCCTCGTCACTTATTATATCATAGAGCTTTCCGAAATTCAGCATAAGCTTGTAAATATTGTCCAGAGTGATTGCTTCCATTTCGATAGAACTTTTTCTCAGCTTTGCATCTTCAATCCGTTCTTCCAACTCGACAATCGTATCATACAATCCATCAAGCCTTAATGTCATGTCGTGGATTTTTCTTTCTCTGAAACGAGCATCAATAGGCAGATTATCAATCTCTCGTTCCAGACGGGCTTTATTCAAATCTACTTCTTTCAGCTTGCTCTCATAATTGGCAAGTTCCTTATCAATAGCAGTGGTATCGGTCTGTACACCAATACGCTTTTCTATCTCTTTTGCAAAATATTTATCACTTACCAATTCTTTAACAGCTTCAATTACAAGTGGTTCAATGTCTGTTTTTCTGCAAATTCCGCTTCATCGGATCACCGATTCCGCTAGCAACGGATCAGTGTTTCCGGTCGTAACGGAACACTTTTCCGCTTCGTCGGATCACGCATTCTTATAAAGTGTTATAGTTTTTTCGTAGTCATTATTTTTAGATTACGAAAGGAGGCATTTTTATGCAGGACTACAACACTATTATTGGTGCTATTCAGATGCGTCTGAATAAGTGCCCAACCAGATCTGTTATGGATCGTTTTCGAATCGGATCAAGCACTCTTAACTTGATCATGAGTCGATATAAGGCTCTTGAGCTTACCATTGACGAGCTTGAAGCTATGTCACCCAAAAAAGTAGAGAACCTCTTTTACCCACAGAAAAATCTTCAACGCAAAGAAGTTCCACTTCCAGATTTTCAGTATTACTATGATCGTATTCATGCCCCAAACAGTAGAGTAAATATTTCATTCTGTTGGCTGGATTACAAAGAAAAGAATCCAGATGGATATGAAAAATCTCAGTTCTATGAATACTATCAACGTTTTGTTCAGGAAAACTATGGTGGCACAAAAATTTCAATGGCGGTAAATCGCAAGCCTGGTGAGAAGATGTATATCGACTGGGTTGGCGACCAGCCTGGACTTCTGACGGATGTTACAACCGGTGAAATCATGAGAGTTCATATCTTTGCCACAACATTAGGCGTGAGCAGTATGATCTATGCAGAGGCATTTCCAAATGAAAAACTTCCTTGTTTTATCGAAGGCTGTGTACATGCGGTATCCTTCTATGGTGCAGTTGCTAAACACTTTGTCCCAGATAATCTAAAAACAGCTGTTACGAAGCATACAAAAGATGATCTTGTATTACAGTCAACCTTCTCTGATTTGGAAGACTTCTATGATACGATTGTGCTCCCACCACCGGCTCGTAAGCCTAAGGGAAAGCCAACGGTCGAGAATCATGTGCGTTACCTTGAAATACATCTTATAGAAAAGTTAAAAGAAAAGATTTACACATCCTTTGAGGATTTGAATGCTGATATCAAAAAGATAGTAGCCGTCCTCAATGCGAGACCTTTTCAGAATCAAGCTTTTTCCAGACAAGAAATGTTTATCAAGTATGACAAACCATGTATGAAACCACTGCCAGGCGGAGAATACACAACTTGTGATTACAAAGCAGTACTGAAGGTGCCTAATAATTATCACATCGATTATGACGGCCACTACTACTCTGTATTGTATACTTACTGCGGAAAACCAGCAATCCTTAAAGCTACACCTTCTGAGATTCGTATCTGTGATCAGTACAACCGTCTGATCTGCACTCATAGAAGATCTTATAAGGATTTTCCGTTGTACATAACTACGGATGAGCATATGCCTCCAGAACACCTTTATTATCAAGAAATCAATTCGAAAGATGGAAACTATTACAGGCGCTGGGCGTCTGTGTTCGGTCCTTCCATGTCGGAATTGATTGATCGAATCCTAAAATCTTCTAAGCACGAAGAGCAAGCATTCAATGCATGTGCCGGGATACTACATCGAGTAAAAGCAATCCCTAAAGGCATTGCAGAAGAAGCCGCTCGTAAATGCATTGAAATGAACTCCTGTCGCTACTCGACGTACAGGCAGGTGCTTAAAAAGATGGAGTGCGATGAGCATCCAGAATCATCACCGGAATCACTTCCATCTCATGAAAACATCAGAGGAAAGGATTACTACAAGTAAAGGTGAATGATTATGGCATACAGACAGAAAGAATACAATTATAACGACAAACTTACAAAGAATCAAAATCTTCTTATGGACAAACTCTATAAGATGCGTATGTCCGGCATGGCAGAAGCTTTTGAAAACCAACTTATGAATCCGAATTCGGGATTAGAGAGCTTTGAAACAAGGTTCTCTGAAATCATCAACCATGAGTGGTTAGGGAGAGAAAACAAGAAGTTCAATCGCCTCTTAAAACAAGCAACACTAAAATATCCGGCAGCTGACCTTGATAGTTCTCTTTATGATCCAGAGAGGCAGTTAAACACACATGTCATTGAATTACTGGCCAAAGGTGATTGGATCGATGAACCGAACAATCTTTTGATTACAGGTGGAGCAGGAGCTGGCAAAACACATGTTGCATGTGCACTTTGCGTCACAGCACTACATCAAATGAGGACTGTTAAATATATCCGTGCGAATTATCTGCTTCAAGAATCCGCCCATGCACATAGTGAAGATAATTACTATGAGTATTCCAACAAGATGGCCGGTTATGATCTTCTTGTTATAGATGATTTTGGATTGATGGACTTAAATCTTGACAAGTGCCGTGATCTCTTTGAAATCATCGAAGCTAGAGATTGCCGAAAATCAACAGTTATCATCTCGCAGATGCCAGTAGCGAACTGGTACCAATTGTTTGGTGATAACACATATGCAGATGCATGTCTCAGCCGCATGACCTCTAAAGCATATCGATTAGACTTTCCAGGTCGCGATAGACGTGTAGAAAGCAAGTAACTTTATTAACAAACAGGGCAATGATCCGTTCCTAGCGGAACAGCGCTCCGCTCATGCGGAGCGAGTGCTCTGTTTTTGCGGAATATGCACTTTACCCACTGTAAAATCAAAAATGCAACAAATTTCGTAAAAAATATCACCAAAATTTAGACTATATTCCAAACATTTATTTTAACAAAATTACCTCTTTCCTTTTTGCCTGTTATAGAGTATCATATTACTTGCACAACATCTTGTGCAGAAAAGATGTTAAAAAAATCAATATTTAGTAGTATTTGAGGGTGAGCACATACTACATCGGCAATAAAAATAAGAGAGGGATAGACATGAACGCAGAAATAAAGACGAACGTAATTAAGAGAAACGGCGAAGAGGTAGCCTTCGATCTGGAGAAGATCATTAATGCGATCAAGGGTGCAAACAAGGACGTCGACAAACTGCATCGGATGAATGAATATCAGATCATGGCAGTGGCGGACAACGTTGCAAAGAAAATTGAAGAATCCACTCATGCTGTCAATGTAGAAGATATACAGGATATGGTAGAAACCGGAATTATGGAACTGCGCGGTTATGAAGTTGCGCAGAAATATGTGCGTTACCGCTATAAAAGAGAATTGATGAGGAAGACGAATACAACAGATAACGGAATCCTTGCGCTTCTGGATCATATGAATGAAGAGGTGAATCAGGAGAACTCAAATAAGAATCCTGTGATTAACTCTACGCAGCGTGATTATATGGCGGGAGAGGTAAGTAAGGACTTGTCAAGACGTGTTCTTCTTCCGGAAGAGGTTGTACGTGCACATGAAGCGGGAATCATTCATTTCCATGATTCCGACTATTTCGCACAGAAAGAGCATAACTGTGACCTGATCAATCTTCAGGATATGCTTCAGAACGGAACTGTCATCAGTGAGACGATGATCGAGAAGCCGCACAGCTTCTTTACAGCATGTAATGTAACGACACAGATTGTTGCCCAGGTAGCAAGTAACCAGTACGGTGGACAGTCATTTACACTGGCACATCTGGCACCATTTGTAGATATCAGCCGTAAGAAGATCCGCAGAAATGTGATCGCAGAGCGTGAAGAGTGTGGAGAGAGCTTAGACGAGACAATTATTAATAAAGTAACAGAACGCCGTTTGAGAGAAGAAGTAAAGAGCGGTATCCAGACGATTCAGTATCAGCTAATCACATTGATGACATGTAACGGACAGGCTCCGTTTGTTACAATGTTCATGTATCTGGATGAGGTAGAAGAAGGAAGAACCCGTGATGACCTGGCTATGATCATCGAAGAAGTGATGATCCAGAGAATGCAGGGTGTAAAGAATGAAAAAGGTGTATGGATCACACCGGCATTCCCAAAACTGATCTATGTATTAGATGAAGATAATATTACAGAAGATTCCAAATACTGGCATCTGACAGAACTGGCAGCAAAATGTACAGCAAAACGTATGGTGCCGGATTACATCTCTGCCAAGATTATGAAAGAGATGAAGAACGGAGAAGTATATCCTTGTATGGGATGCCGTTCGTTCCTGACGGTAGAAGATAGTCAGAGAAATCCGGATGGAACTCATAAGTTCTACGGACGTTTCAATCAGGGGGTTGTAACGATCAATCTGGTAGATGTGGCATGTTCTTCAGAGGGAAATATGGATAAATTCTGGGCTATCCTGGAAGACAGACTGGAACTGTGCCACAAAGCACTGAGATGCAGACATGAGCGTCTTCTCGGAACGATTTCCGATGTCGCACCGATCCTGTGGCAGAATGGTGCACTTGCAAGACTGAAAAAAGGCGAGACGATCGATAAATTGTTGTTTGACGGCTATTCAACCATTTCTCTTGGTTACGCAGGCCTCTATGAGATGTGTGTACGTATGCTTGGCAAATCACATACAGACCCGGACGCAAGACCATTTGCCATGCAGGTAATGCAGAAATTAAATGATAAATGTGCAGAATGGAGGGCAGCTGAAAATATCAGCTATTCGGTATATGGAACACCGATGGAATCCACCACATACAAGTTCGCAAAATGTCTGCAGAAACGATTCGGAATCATCAAAGGTGTAACCGATAAGAATTATATTACGAACAGTTATCATGTACATGTATCAGAGCCGATCGATGCATTCAAGAAACTAAAATTCGAAGCAGATTTCCAGAAGCTTTCACCGGGAGGAGCGATCAGTTACATCGAAGTACCGAATATGCAGAATAATATTCCGGCGGTACTTTCGGTTATGCAGTATATTTACAATAATATTATGTATGCAGAGCTGAATACAAAGAGTGATTACTGTGAATGCTGTGGTTATGACGGAGAGATACAGATCAAAGAAGATGAAGCAGGAAAGCTGATCTGGGAATGTCCGAACTGCGGTAACCAGAATCAGGATAAGTTATTCGTGGCAAGAAGAACCTGCGGATATATCGGAACACAGTTCTGGAATCAGGGACGTACACAGGAAATCAAGGACAGAGTATTGCATCTGTAACATAAATGAAGATATGTCCAGATTATATTAACTTGTGATGTTGATAAAGATTATAGTAGGAGTATATCGAAAGATATGCTCCTTTTCTAATTTGTCTATTCTTCGTGTTTAAACATGAATCAAAATAGTATATAATTAATAGATATCGAAAAAGGAGACTTTACAAATCATGAATTACGGAAATATAAAAGAATGCGACATCGCAGACGGACCGGGCGTCAGAGTCAGCCTGTTTGTATCCGGCTGCAGGCATCACTGCAAGGGATGTTTTAATGAGGAGACCTGGAATTTCAACTATGGACAGCCATACACAGAAGAGACGGAAGCGGAAATATTGAATTCGCTGGATTCTAACTTCATTCAAGGATTCTCTTTGCTCGGAGGGGAACCGTTCGAGCCGGAGAATCAGGTGGAACTGGTAAAGCTTTTAAAGAAAGTAAGAGAAACATATCCAAAGAAGGATATCTGGTGTTACAGTGGGTATCTTTTTGACCGGGATATGATCCCGGGAGGCTGTGTGCATACGAATGTAACTGACGAAATGCTGTCTTATATCGATGTGCTGGTAGACGGGGAGTTTAAGGAAGCATTAAAGGATGTGACACTGGTGTTCCGGGGAAGCAGAATCAGAGGATTATTAATGTGAAAGAAAGTAAGAAACAAGGAAAAGTTGTACTTGAAGATTATTGATACTGGTGATGAGAATATAAAGTATCATGCAATGAAAAATATTATATATAGAAGAAAAATCATGAAGATGTATTATTGCTATGCAGGAAATAAAAAAGCAGGAGATTATTTCTCCTGCCAGATGCGTAACATCTTGATGATCTTTTCTTTTTCCGCAACTGAAAAACCACGGAATACATTGAGCACTTCGTCATTTAACTGGCGCTCTTTTTCATCCAGAGGAGGAAGATCTCTTCCCGCATCCAGAATCGTGTCCACGGATACGTTACAAAGCTTTGAGTAATAAAGAAGAACTCTTAAGTTAAGCTTAGCACGATTGTTCTCGACATTGCTGACGAAAGGAACAGTACAGTTCAGATCTTTTGCTACCTGTTCCTGAGTGATACCGCGTTCACTTCTTAATTGTTTCATTTTTGAATCCGACTTTTGAAAAACTCTACTTCGTTCATTTCTGGGCTCCTTTGAATTGTAATGTATAACGATATTATATAAGTATATATTATTATAAATCTTGCCAATAATCAATACAGAAAAATTTACTTTTCCTTAAAAAAAGTAGTATAATTAAAATAACTTATACAAAAGACAGGATGATAAGACTAAAAAGGGAGGCAAAAAGTATGTTGACATGTATTTATGTAGTTGAGAAGATTGATGGTGACTATGCGGAACTGAGACGTGTGGATGCGCTTGCACAGGATCAGGAAGAAAACAAGGTGATGGCAAGAGCACTACTTCCGGCGGATATTATGGAAGGAAACAAAATTCTATATGAGAATTTACAGTACCGTCTGATCACAGAGTAAGATCAGGGCGGATATATCAATTTTGAATGAGCGTACATATAAAATTGAGATATACAACAAAATAATGAAAAGTAAGAAGTGTAACAGTATAAAAGCGGTTACACTTTTTTTGGCGCCCAAGACAATAGACAATCTTGAAAAAAAGTGTCGTATTTTTGACAAAGAAAATCGAGAGGATTTTCTCAAGAAGAAAATCGAAGAAATCGCTGTTTTGTAGAAAAACGAAGGGAATTGAAAAATAAAAATTGTGCATTTTCCTTGTGAAAAAATAAATGGAAATTGGAACTACCATTTCGGTGTGGAAATTTGATGAGAAAAAT
>ENA-OQHD01000835-OQHD01000835.1-human-gut-metagenome-genome-assembly--contig:-NODE-835-length-10183-cov-3.140016_pt1 | contig 10183 bp, 12 predicted proteins | sample MGYA00242560_ERZ504711 | MGnify/ENA primary metagenome ERZ504711 (study PRJEB26092, sample SAMD00036198) | human gut metagenome | host: Homo sapiens | study: EMG produced TPA metagenomics assembly of... | reverse complement strand
GGCTGAAGCCCTTCTATTTGCCTTAGAAGAGAATAAAGCAGGACACTGTATATCAAACTCCCAAATAGAGAGTATGATAAATGAACGCATGGGATGGAAATAGTCTGGTCTAAGTTGGCTTATGAGCACTTTTTAGAGATACTTATTTATGTAGAGAATAATTTTGGCATGTTGACGGCACAGAAAACACGTCAAAAGATACAAGACAAAGTAAATCTTTTAGCAAAACATCCGTATATAGGAATTATAGACAGTGATTTTTGCTACTCTATTTAACAACATTACTGTCCGTCATTTAAAACTTTCCCCTAACGTGATATATTATTTGATTGATGAGAATAGGATTGTCATTGCAGCAATGCTTCATTCAAAACAATCTCCGGAAACTGTACGTAAAACAATCTCAGAATTTCTGAAGCAATATAAATAGCTGTTCATCAATTCATGATGAGAGATAACTCTATAAATTTAAAACCGAGAGGACGTATCAAGATATACAATCACCCCGGATTACGCGGATTGACACAGATAAAAGTTTCTGATTATCAGAACTCCTAAAATCATCTGTGTTAATCCGCGTAATCCGGGGTGGGTATTATTAATAGGAACGTGCGAAAATCACGCGGCAGGCAGAAGGCTTGCCGGTAACCATACACTTGCCCGGTTCCTTGTCACCCGGAACAAATGAATCGAAAGGAATACAACGGATGGTTGCTTTGGTCTCTTCCTTGATTTTCTCTTCGGTTTCGGTAGTCCCGTCCCAATGAGCCAGAATGAAGCCGCCTTCTTCAATCTTTTCCTTGAATTCCTCGTAGCTGTCCACGCTGGTGATGCGGCTGTTACGGTAATCGAGCGCTTTCTTGTAGACATTAGCCTGAATGTCCTCGAGCAAATCCTTCACGTACTCTTCGATACCCTCGCAGGAACGCGTCTCCTTCTCCAGTGTATCGCGACGCATGATTTCCATTGTATTGTTCTCCAGGTCGCGGCCACCCATCACCAGACGAACGGGAACACCCTTCACCTCATAGTCGGCAAACTTGAAGCCCGGACGTTTGTTGTCGGCATTGTCGTACTTCACGGAAATACCCATTGACTTCAGCTTGGCAACAATGCCTGCCACTTTCTCGTCAATCTTAGCCAGCATCTCTGCATTCTTGTAGATAGGTACGATGACTACTTGTATCGGAGCCAGGTGCGGAGGAAGTACCAGACCGTTGTCATCGGAATGCGTCATGATAAGCGCTCCCATCAGACGGGTGGAAACACCCCAGGAGGTAGCCCAAACATACTCCAGCTTGTTCTCCTTATTGACGAACTGTACATCGAACGCCTTGGCGAAGTTCTGTCCCAAGAAGTGGGAAGTACCGCTCTGCAAAGCCTTTCCGTCCTGCATCATCGCTTCGATAGTGTAGGTGTTGAGGGCACCGGCAAAACGCTCGTTGGCAGACTTCACGCCCTTTACCACGGGCACCGCCATGTATTTTTCGGCAAACTCGGCATATACATTCAGCATCTTTACCGCTTCTTCTTCGGCTTCCTCGCGAGTGGCATGTGCCGTGTGTCCTTCCTGCCAGAGGAATTCGGCGGTACGGAGGAACAGACGGGTACGCATTTCCCAACGGAACACGTTTGCCCACTGGTTGCACAAGATAGGCAGGTCGCGGTATGAATTAATCCAGTTCTTGTAGGTGTTCCAGATGATGGTTTCGGAAGTGGGGCGGATAATCAGCTCTTCTTCCAGTTTTGCAGCAGGGTCCACCACCACACCGCCGCCATTCGGATCGTTCTTCAAACGATAGTGCGTCACGACGGCACACTCTTTGGCAAAGCCTTCCACATGTTCCGCTTCACGGCTGAGGAATGATTTCGGAATAAGCAAGGGGAAATAAGCGTTGACGTGTCCCGTTTCCTTGAACATATCGTCCAACTGACGTTGCATCTTCTCCCAGATAGCGTATCCGTAGGGCTTGATCACCATACAGCCGCGTACTGCCGATTGTTCTGCCAAATCGGCTTTTACCACCAACTCGTTGTACCACTGAGAATAGTTCTCACTACGTTTGGTAAGGTCTTTCAATTCTACTGCCATTCTATTTCGTTTTTTAAAGTTTTTCCTACGTTTAAAATGGCTTGACCCGAACATTTTCCTTGATATTTAAAAAAAGGCAGCCGCTGTGATGCAACTGCCTAACTCTAAATGGAGGAGCGGCAAGCGAGACTCGAACTCGTGACCCTCAGCTTGGGAAGCTGATGCTCTACCAACTGAGCTACTGCCGCATAAACATTTCCAAGGTCATGCCTTAAAAACGGTGGCAAAGTTAATAAATTCCTTCCTTAAAAAAACAAACGTTTCGTCAAATATTTCCTATTTTTGCTCGGGAAAACAAAGATATTCTTTCAAAATACAGACTAAATACCAATGAAACGAATCATACTCATCACCGGAGGAGCACGTTCCGGCAAAAGCACCTATGCGGAAAAGCTGGCACTCGAGCTCTCTCCCACTCCCGTTTATCTTGCCACAGCACGCATTTGGGACGAAGAATTCCACCAGAGGGTAATCCGGCATCAGGAACGCCGGGGACCGGAATGGACAAACATCGAAGAGCAGAAAGAACTCAGCCGCCACCGGCTGGAGGGACGGATCGTCCTGATAGACTGCATCACCTTATGGTGTACCAACTTTTTCTTCGACCTGCATTCAGATACCGACCGGGCACTTGCCGCAGTAAAGGCAGAGTTCGACCGCTTCACGGCACAAGACGCAACCTTCATCTTTGTAACCAATGAAATAGGTATGGGAGGAGCTTCCGAGAACGAACTGCAACGAAAGTTCACGGACATGCAAGGCTGGATGAACCAATATGTAGCCGCCCGTGCCGACGAAGTGATACTGATGGTATCCGGCATCCCACTTACCGTAAAAAACACTCATTCATAAAACAACAAACAATTAAAATTCAACAGACTGATGAAAACATTTCATATCACCCACCCGGATGAGTCAATCCGTCCCACATTGATTGACAAAATCAACAACCTGACCAAACCCAAAGGCTCATTGGGCATTTTAGAAGAACTGGCACTCCAAATCGGACTCATACAACAGACATTATCCCCCACCTTGAAACATCCGCAAAACATTATCTTCGCCGCCGACCACGGCATTGTAGAAGAAGGTGTCAGTCTGTCTCCAAAGGAAATCACCTGGCAGCAAATCAGCAACTTCCTTCATGGAGGGGCAGGTGTCAATTTCCTCTGCCGGCAGCACGGCTTTACCCTGAAAATAGTAGATGCAGGAGTAGACTACGACCTCCCCCTACGAGAAAGGCATCATCAATATGAAAGTGCGCAAAAGGTACCAGAAATTATCTGCACGAGGCAGCCATGACGGAAGAGGAAATGGAGATGTGCCTGGAACGGGGTGCCGAGGTGGTGCGCCAATGCCATGAAGAAGGCAGCAATGTCCTCAGCTTCGGTGAAATGGGTATCGGAAACACCTCTTCATCCTCCCTGTGGATGACCTGCTTTACCGGTATTCCTCTGGAACAATGTGTCGGCGCAGGTAGCGGACTCGACAGCGCGGGCATCCGCCACAAATACGAAGTGCTGAAACAGTCTATAGAGAATTACAAAGGCGACGGCTCTCCCCAGGACATCATCCGCTACTTTGGTGGACTGGAAATGGTAATGGCCATAGGCGCCATGCTGCAAGCTGCCGAGCTGAGGATGATTATCCTTGTTGACGGATTCATCATGACCAACTGCCTGCTTGCCGCCGCCAGGCTCTACCCGGAAGTGACGGATTACGCCATCTTCGGACACTGCGGAGACGAGTCGGGCCATAAACTGGTGCTCGACGCCCTGCATGCCCGTCCGCTGCTGAATCTGGGGCTGCGTTTGGGCAGAAGGAACAGGGGCCATCTGTGCATATCCCATTGTCGACTCGGCCGTGCGGATGCTCAATGAAATGGATAACTTTGCACATGCCTCCATCACTAAATACTTTTAACATGAACAATGTCTTTGCTGCATTCATAATGCTCACCCGACTGCCCTTCTGGAAAATCAAGGAAGTACCGGCAGAGTGTTTCAAGCATGTGGTTCCCTATTGGCCGCTTGTAGGCTGGCTGACGGGAGGCGTGATGGCGGCAGTGCTGTGGCTTGCCGGACAGATTATGCCGGTGTCATTGGCATGGATTCTTGCCCTCATCGCACGCCTGCTTGTCACCGGTTGCCTGCACGAAGACGGGCTGGCGGACTTCCTCGACGGCTTTGGCGGCGGCACCACCCGAGAACGGACTCTTGCCATCATGAAGGATTCCCACATCGGAAGCTACGGTGTCATCGGATTGATATGCTATTTCCTGCTGTTGCTCCAACTTCATCACCTGCCACTGGGACTTCTCTGCATCCTTGTGCTCAGCGGTGACTGCTGGTCCAAGTTCTGTGCCTCCCAGATTGTCAACTACCTGCCCTATGCCCGGAAAGAGGAAGACAGCAAAAAGCAAAACCGTCTACAACCGCATGAGTCGGCACGAGTTACTGGCCGGATTTCTTTGCGGCCTGCTTCCTTTCGTACTGCTGCTGCCTATAAAACTGTGGATTGCCACCCTCTTCCCACTGCTCACCTTCTTCCTGCTCTACCGATTGATGAAGCGACGCCTGCAAGGATATACGGGGGACTGCTGCGGGGCTACTTTCCTGCTATGCGAACTGTCCTTCTACTTGGGAAGCCTTATCCTAATTATAAATTAAAACCAAAAATTAAAGATGGAAGTAATACTCATTCGACACACTTCGGTAGATGTTCCTCCGGGCGTATGCTACGGACAGACCGATGTTCCCCTGAAACCCACGTTTGAAGCGGAAGCCGCCGTGACAGCAGAAAACCTGAAGGCATACCTTCCGTTCGACCACGTCTACACCAGTCCCCTGACCCGCTGCGTGCGCCTCGCCACCTATTGCGGCTATCCCGATGCAGAACGGGACAAACGGATTATGGAAATCAATTTTGGCGACTGGGAGATGAAGCCGTTCGAGCAGAATGAGGACCCACGCCTGCAGGAATGGTATGCCGACTACATAAACGTGGCAGCTACCGGTGGAGAATCTTTTGCTATGCAATACCGGCGTGTCAGCCAGTTTTTGGACGAATTAAAGAAGAAGCCCTATACACGCGTTGCCATCTTCGCACACGGAGGCGTATTAATCTGCGCACAACTCTATGCCGGAATCCTTAAAGCCGAAGAAGCCTTCGACGCATTGACGCCCTACGGCGGCATCGTCCGCATCAATCTCGACAAGGAATAGTGAACGAAATAGTAGGGCCTTCCTCCGCTTCGGTTTGCACCTTGTAGATACCTCCAAAATTAATGAATAAAATGGGCATTGATTTCATGGCGAATCAAGCTCGTTTTATTCTCAAAATGTACCTTTGCAAACGGGGCGTTGACCACGTCGAAATAAAGGAGCGGTTTACTCCGGTCGCGTCTGATGCGGATAATCGCCTCATAACGGGAAGTGTCATTCTCTGACGGAGTCAGCAGGCTGACAAGCAATGTATCGAACCACCTCCGGTCCGTCCTTGCAAGCTGTTCCTTGAGATCGGTCTGCAGGCTGACAGACACAGTGCTCTCCCCACGACCGTTCACTTTATCCAGCACCTCACTGCACAACTGAATAACGTCACACTCCTCGTCCTCATACTGAATCTTGCCGGACTCCAAGCGGGGACAACTCCAGAATGCTGTTGACATAATTCAGCAGACTTTCCGCATTGGTCTGAATCATCTGTCCGTACTCCTTCTTAGTCTCTTTATCCAGCTCCTCTTTCCCGATCAGCAATTCGGCAAAGCCCACCACCACATTCAGCGGGGTACGTATATCATGGCTGATTTCCGATTTCAGACGCTCCTTCGCGATGTTGTCCGTCTCTGCCTGCAAGGCGGCTTCAGCCGTCTTCTTCTCTACGACAGCAATCTTTCCGGAGACATAGCGCGTATACAGATAGAAAAGCAGCATCAGCAGCAGGCAGACACCCAGGAATATAATCCTATACGGTAATTCATGTCCTGAATCTTCTGCTTCTCCAGCAACAGCTCGTCAATGTGGTAAATCTCCTTCACCTGCTTCAACTGGTTGGCCGAGAAGGCATTGTTCAGCGAATCCTGCTTGCGTATGAGGTAGCGCCGGGTCTCGATTGGCCCCGTCAATGTACCCCCTTGTCATATTGCGTACTCGCCTTGTAGTTTATCAAAGTGGCAAAGGTGGAGACGTAGTTGTTCAGTACCGTAGGGGTCACCTCGTCTATCAATGCGATGCTTTTGTCATACTCATCGGTCTTGGCATAATATTGAAGCTGTATCAACTGGACATTCAGCCAGAAGACGGGATCTACATGCGGCTCAAGCAGTTTCTTTACTTTCTCGATATGCTCGTGCGCCACTGTAAAGTTCTTCTGGTTCATGTAGTGCAGGATATACTTCACTTCGCAGTCAATCTCGAAATTGCTCCAGTTCTTCCGTGTCTCGGGTTCTTTGGAAATGACCGCCTGCAACGTCGTGTCCATTTCATGCAAATAGGGCAGCTTCAGGCTGTCTTTACCGCCATTGCCGTATACCTGGGCAATACGCGACAGTATATCCACCTTCAGGCTGGCCTTTGTCTGGGGAGAGAAATTCCGGTAAGCCTCCAAGAAAGAGTCCAGTGCCTCATTCGGGCGGCTGGACACTCCGTAGGCACATCCCAAGCTGTTATACGCCGCTATCATCCCATTATTGCTATGGTGGAGTTTTGATTCCTCCAACGTCTCCTTAGCCACATACACCGCTTTCTCTATCTGTCTCTTGGAAGCCAGGGCGCGGCTGACGGCAGCCTTCTGCTCCAGATAATAATCGTAAGTGCCTACCTGGGGGACAAAATCCTTCAGCACATCCACCCAATACGACAGACTGTCCGGGTCGTGTTTCTTGTCATAACATGCCGCCAGATAGTAAGCGCCCATATTCTCATAGAAAGCGTTCTTCTGCCGCCGCGCCTCCTCGTACAGACGGGTGGAAAAATGTCATGTTATAAGGAGCATACTGGTGCTTGTAGGCCATGTCACGGAGATACGTCAGCCGGACAAGGGTGGCCGGCAGAGTATCGGCAACCTTCAGGATGCTGTCTTGATACCGGGCAGCCCCCGTGTCTTCTGCCAGCAGCGGACAGATATATCCGCAAAACAAAATCGTGGATGAGAATCAGTATTCGTTTCATTGCACCGTTCCTCCGTGTAATGCGGGATTATACTTCAAAGGATGCGTAAAAACAGAAACGCGCGCCACGGGTATACCACTGTCCACCCACAGCTTGCCGTTCATATATTTCACAATCAGTTGGCAGATGGAAAGGCCCAGTCCGCTTCCCTGCACAAAATCATTCAGCTTTTCAAAGCGTTCAAAAATCAAGTGCTGCTTCTCCGGTGGAATGCCGCATCCGGTATCCGTCACGGAGAAAAGTGCCGTATCGACATCGGCCATCTTCAGTTCCAGCACGATGGAGCCTTGCTCCGTAAACTTGGTGGCATTCACCAGCAGGTTTATCAAGACTTGGGCGGAGGCGCGCATCGTCCGTATCCAGCATCAGGACGGACAAATCCGTGTCAAAACGCATTTCAACCTCCAGCTTGCGCGAGGCCATCACGGTCTCCACGACCTCATTACACAACTTCACGGCATCATGCGTACGGATGTTGAAGGTTATATTGTCATTCTCGAAATCCGAGAAATCCAGAATGTCATTGATAAGATTTTAGCAACTGAAAGGAATTCACCTTGATAATTTCGGAGAACTCCCGGCGCGATTCGTCATCGAACGACTCGTCCTCATCCGTCAGTACCGCCGAGAATCCGACAATGGCATTCAGCGGCGTACGTACCTCATGGCTCATGTTCGAAAGAAACATATTCTTCCGTTGTATGGCTTGCACCGCTTTCTCCTTCATCGCCTCCTGGCCGCATCATGGGAACGCTTCAAATCGGAATATCTTCCTTCCAGCCCAGCACCAGGAGGAATATCAGAAACAGTACGGACACAGTGATGCCTGCCAGATAGAAACGCATGGATACAATGCGGTCGCGTTCGTTCTGGTAGGCCAGTTGGTCGGCCTGGAAACGGGTACAGAGCCGGTCTATCTCCTTGGGATAGTTCTTCTCGAACGAAGTCTTGATATACGAAAAGACCTTGCCGTACTGTCCGTAGGCTTCTTCCTTATTTCCCATCTTCACCAGTAAATCCGCTTTTTCGAGCAGAGCTTCCTTGTAGATGTTATGGTTTATCCGGGCATATTCGGTTTGAAGGAAATCATTGTAGGCGGTCAAGGCTGCCTCATGCTCTCCGGTGGCCACCAGATAACGGGCATCTATAATCAGAAGGTATTGCCGTATCTCCGGAATCAGTTGCGTTTCAAGCTGGCCTATCTGTGCCAGACAATGGCTGGCGGCCTTCAAGTCACCCTTGAATAATTGGCAGGAAGCATTGGAGATGTGACGCATGGCCAGCTCCAGCGGAGAAAGCCGGTCTTCCGGATAGAGGTTCAGACGTGCAAGATAACGCGAGGCGCCGTTTACATTCCGTATGCGCAGGTTATAATCTATCAGTTCCACCAGTAGCATGCGAATATGCACATCCTCCCCGTCCATCCCATCCAGCAGTCTCAAAGACTCTTCGTAAGCGGCACCGGCTTCCCGGAGCCTGCCGGTATAGCTGTACACCTCTCCCATGGCATTCAGCGCAAGGGCATTGCCGAAGGGGTAGGCAAGCGCGCGGGCTTTGGAGTACATCTGGTCGCTCTGGGCAATAGCCATACGGATTTCTCCACGGAAAAGGGAGGATTTTATAAGTATTCTTTCCAGTTCGAAATAGGTGTAATAGCGCTGGGATTCATCCAATTGGGACAAAAGGCCGTCGGCATTCAGCGAGTCACACTCCTCCCGGGTCAGATAGTCGAAACCGAGGCTGTTGTGAAAAGTGGAGATGACCTCATGGACTATACTTTCCTTTTCTTTAGTCCAAGAATCCGCTTTATCTGTTGCCGATGCAATTATTGTGCTCCCGAACCAAATAAAGAAAAGGAATATATATAGTTGCTTTATCCTCATTTATAAGACTTTGTCTGCTTTAAAAGTTACATTTTTAATGCAACGCGGTCTTGCAAAGATATTATATCTTTTTGGAACGGACAAGAATCAGTTAAAATAACAACATTTTAAAAACCAAAAGGAAGCCAAGGTCGATGTCACTATTACGGCAACTACCATCCACCACTCCACACGCCGGTTGATGCGGACAGCCACACGCATATCTTCTGTCTTCAGAGGCCGTTCATTAGAACCGATATAAGGTTTCCATACCTCCTCGCCGAAATAGTTGTGCGGCCCCCCGAAACGGCAATTCAAAATACCGGCAAGGGCGGCTTCCGGATAACCGGAATTGGGACTGGCATGCTGGCTGCCATATCTGCCCACAAAAGCAAACAAGGAAAGGCGACCGGAAACCAGTACCATCAGAAAGGCTGTCAGACGAGCAGGAATATAATTGGCAACATCATCCAGACGGGCGGCAAAACAGCCGAACCGACGATAGCGTTCATTCTTGTAGCCGACCATGGAATCCAGCGTGTTCACCATCTTATAGGCAAGCATGCCCGGAACTCCCAACAGCAGATACCAGAACAAGGGAGCAACCACCCCATCGCTCAAATTCTCTGCCAAAGTCTCCAATGCCGCGGTTCTCACCTCCTGCTCCGAGAGTGCAGACGTATCACGCCCTACGATACGTGCCACTTGCATCCTCCCTTCCTCCAAGGAACGGTCCACCGCCTTGAACACCATACGCACCTCGCGAACCAGCGTAGTGCCCGCCAAGCAATAGAATATCAGCAATATTTGCACCGTCAGAAGCATGCCCGGAGAAAAGAGTGCCGCCAAGCGGAGCAACAAAAGCGTAATGACATATACCCCCAAGACAAGAGACACCGCCACAAACGCACCTTTCAGGAAACGCGAATCGCCCCGGTTCAACCGGTGCTCACAGAAAGAGATGGCTTTGCCGAAAGCGACCACCGGATGGGGTAGCCACGCCGGGTCGCCCAGCCAATGGTCGAGCAGCCAGGCAGTGAGAAGCGGCAGGTTCAAGT